>Ga0123354_10006261_pt1 | contig 17634 bp, 10 predicted proteins | sample TergutLab28metaG_2_FD_97872 | JGI IMG/M metagenome (GOLD analysis project Ga0123354, IMG submission 97872) | Labiotermes labralis P4 segment gut microbial communities from Petit-Saut dam, French Guiana - Lab288 P4 | ecosystem: Host-associated > Arthropoda: Insects > Digestive system > Gut ...
GCAAACCCGGTGGCAGTGGTACACGTTTACAGGCCGAATTTACATATAACAACAACAATCAACACCAACAATACATAGCGCACACCATTTACCCTACTCTGGGCGGAAGTCAGGATGCGGACCGTGCCCCGTCTTTGAGAGGCATACCCTAGCATATGCCTTACAACAAAGGGAAAGCACGGAAAACCGCGGTAAGGGTAGTAGTCCATGCTAAACACATAACATACATTAAATTTCAATGAGTTATTAAATTTCAATGAGTAAGAATTTGTCTTACATGTTTCCTATTAGGAATTGTTTGAAACAAGGAGATACTCTATCGCCATTGCTCTTCAACTTTGCTTTAGAGTAGGCTATTATGAAGGTTCGGAAAAACCAGGATGGCTTGAAATTAAATGGAGCACTTCATCTTTCTGTCTATGCAGATGATGTTAATGTATTGGGGCGAAGCGTACTTACAATTATAAAAAACGCAGCAGCTATAGGACACGTAGTTACTAGTAAGGAGACTGGACTAAAAGTAAATGCTGATTAAACTAAGTACATGGTCACGTCTCGAGATCGGAATCCAGAACGAAGTCATAGAATTAGACTGACAGTAGTTCTTTTGAAAAGGTGGAACACTTCAAATATTTAGGAACAAACTTAATAAATCTAATTTCCATTTAGGAAGAAATTAAGAGCGGATTGAAGTCAAGGAATGCTTGCTATCATTCGGTGCACAATTTTTGTCTTTCAGTTTGTTATCCAAAAATACAAACATTAAGATATACAGAACAATAATTTTGCCTGTTGTTTTATATGGGTGTGAAACTTGATCGATCACATTAAGGGAAGAATGTAGGTTAAGGGTGTTTGAGAATTGGGTGCTGAGGAGAATATTTGGGCCTAAGAGGGATGAGGTAACAAGGGAAAGGAGAAAACTACATAATGAGGATCTTAATGATCTGTACTCCTCACCCAATATTTTTCGGGTGATAAAAACGAGAAGAATGAGATGAGCGGAACATGCAGAACGTATGGGTTAGAGGAGAGGCATATACAGGATTTTGGTGGAGAAACCTGAGAGAAAGAGACCGCTCAGGAGACCCAGGCATAGATGGGTGGATAATATTAAGATGGATCATTAGGAAGTTGGATGTGGCGGTATGGGCTGGATCGAGCTGGCTCATGATAGGGATAAGTGGCGGAACTTGTGAATGCGGTAATGAACCTTCGGGTTCCATAAAATCTTGGAAATTTCTAGACTAGCTGAAAACTAGTTCGCTTCTTAAGAAGGAGTCTACTCCATGGAGTAAGTAAGTATCCTGAAAATGGAGGTAACGATCTCCCCGAAAAACTGCTACTTCTCTACTACACTAAACGCGTGAAGTCTTAGAAGACAATAACGATTTTGACAACGTCAGAACCTCTTGTTTTACATCTCATCATCTCATTCGACACTGAATGGCTTCTGCAGTTTATGGGCTTTAATTGAATACCTCATGGGGGTATTTACCTTATTAAGATATCAATTTTCGACGCCAAGTATAGTTTGTCTCTGAAATGGCAATTTGTGAGGTATTTGGAATATTTAACCCTTTCAGCAGCAAGAACAAAACTTCGTATTCATAGTTTTACCGCTTTTTTTCCTGAGTCCCCAAACGTGAAAAAAATTTCAACAACTCAGAAACTTGCTGTTGCAATTTTGACTAGCAGCAACAAGCGTTTATGCTGTTGTGAAGATGTCGTGGGAACTGCAACGAAACATAAACACATTTAGGCAGTAAAATAACAAACAGGATAGTTTAAAAAGAGTTCACTGTTTCACTAACACAAATTTCGACCACAGAGTTCAGTATGTGGTTTTGAAATCCGGATGTTCGTGACTCGGTTCGCTTTCAGTTCCTTCACGAGGAGAACCACATTACGAAATGGAATAATAGTAAACATCAGCAGGCCCGTGAGCTTATTATGCCCTTGGTTTTCACCACAGCCGGAATTATCCTTATGGTTAAGGGAAAACTTCCTTTCGGAACCAAACGACTAACCATTCATCTTGCCCAGTTCATGGAAATGCGGACAGGTTCTGAACAAAAGATCAAACTGAAAGAAATGCAGCATCTTCCCCTTAACTTACACTAGTACCGCCGCAGCCAAGAACCGGTCCGACTGGATGTAAAATAAACAAATTTCCTACTAAACTAACCTCCTGTATGTTACTTTGTCACTCGCTGGTATTAGAGCTCCCTATTTTATTACCGCAAAAATGAAGTATATAATTTGATCCTACACTGGGCCAGTTAAATCCAATTACCTTTGCATCAGCGATTTTTTCTTGCCTCTGGTCTCCACAAGTACTTAGTCCTGTCAGCGAAATCCTTCACAAGAAGGTGACAGGCGAATGCAAATCAGGCAATGCCTTGTCGTCTGCAAACCTGATTGTCTATTACTGTCTGTAAAACAGCCCACTGATTGATCCCGTGCTTTCCCTCTTGATTCCCGCTCAGACTCACATACCGAGTTCTTTTAATTAGTTTTAATGCCTTCGTTTTATCTGCACCTGCTGCCTACCTTTTCGTCTCCCTCATGCCCACTGCGTGCCCCGTCCACTTCATTCTTACCGACGGAACACGTTAGTGCGATAATGTCGCCAACTACACTTTTGTGTAACGGCCACAGCAACGAACCTCTAAAGCAAGAATTCTTACGTTGGTATTAGGTCACAGATGACAGAATTTAGTAAAACATCTGTTATGTCGCCAGGCTAATGTAATTGCATAGCTTGGTAAAGTGGCGTACCCAGGAATTGTGTTCGGGGGGGGTTCTACAAATTCAGTTGAGGACAGAGAGAAAGGAGATCTGGGGGCGGTAGCCCCCTAGTCAGGGGTTCTGGAGGCAGATGTAATTTGGTACAAGAAATTTCATTTCATAGAGTGAAATTTTCTTAATTTTTGGCACTTTAAGACTATTTATTATGACAACAAATTTATTTATCATTGCTAATATAAAACAATTGCTAACCAGCGGTAGTTTTAGAATTTTACTGTCTTTTTTCAGAACATTTTGGGGTGTTGGGGTCCAAAATTCATCAATTTTTAACATTTTTCACAATCGGGTTGAGTTTGGCACAATTTTGGAGGGCCTTCGGAATTTCGGGGGGAGTTTGAACCCCCAAACCCCCCCTCGGTACACCACTGACTTGTGGCTTGGTATTAGGGGCGTAGAGTCAGGGAAATATCTGTCTAAAATGATCAGATTTTGCCAAGATGATGATGATGGTGATGATGATGATTAGAATATCATCATCATCCACGTGACATAACACACACGCACTACTCCATGGTCACTTTCATCGAAGTTCCTTTATTCTTTGAGCTGATGAAGTCTTAATTTCATCGAACAGGGTGTTGCCATGTGGCTGTTGCATGCTGTGTTATATGTTGGACGCTCGAATCTGTCTTCACCCTCAACATATACTTCAATGAAAATATGGCAACCGGAATGTGGCTCACTCACACCAAGGGCAATATGGGTATGCTGTGAGAACAGGCCGGTCATTGAGGGGGTGAGTATTGGCCACAGCCTTCTTTCGCCATTCTGCGACGGACGTAGCCTGTCCAGCCAGCACGGAGCCATGTCATGGACGACCTCGCGCTTCAGCACGTAGTCCTGCTGGTGTGCTACTTCGGAAGTAAAAGATGCCGATGCCTAGAGCTAACTGCTACTGCTGGACGGAACGTTCAGTTACTGGATCAGGTCCTGTGTGACCAAGGTAGATGGAAAGACGATCGGTCAGACCAGGACTCAATTTGCGACTGTTCGTGAGATAGATTTAGAAAGGACAATTATGGATATGTAACTGGAAGGCCCCGAGTGGAGAGGACATTCCGTAATATAGAGTCTGTACGTAGGCTGGATCATGGGACCTTACGCAGCCTTTATAATTAAGTCACCTCTCTACCTTCACCCAAAGTCTACGTACGGAAGACCCTGCTTAACATTAACAGGTAATATTAGGCACGCGCTCTCCACATGCGGCGCCCTAAGAAATACATATTGTGGTGGAAGCTATCAAATTAGGCATTAGTCCCTCAGCACTTCTGAACGCGACCGGCGCTACGCCGTGTTAGCAGTCGGGACAGACCAGGTCATCGCGAAGTATTGAGAGAAATGTGCATCGTGCTGATGAGAGGAATTCTGAAGTTCCTTCCCGCGTAGTCCTGTCATTCCTCTATAGACTTCACAAGCACTGTGTTACAATAACTGCGTGGAATTAATTGCCCAGAAAATACAGTGAGAAGATATTTACAGGTTTTCTGTAAAGTTATTTTTTCCCCGTTCTCCATGCGTTTTGCGTGTCTTTAAGTTTGGATGTTCGCCCCATGATTTCATGTACTTTTCACTCATGGTCCTCCCTGAGAGTAAAATTCGACATTCGTCACGCACGAAGAGTGACAGCCGAAGTAGTTCTTGTTATATAACTTCTCGACATTGCAAATTTCAGTATGGGGAAGGTCTGTCACAATATTCTTTCCCACGCTGCAAATATCAACCTGAACGTAATGCAGGGCTGAACACACCTGCCCTTGAAAGTTCAATGGATTGTGCCATTTGTACATTAATCTTTTTGTTACACGATAAGGAAACAGTTTTTTGGCTTATTATCATAGAACATGTGCTGAAATCTTTCTTAAATTAATTTTATTGCGGGGTAGCGCATAGCTTCCCCTGAGCTTAATTAAGCACCAAAAGTTGAAAGCACACAGGGAGTTGAGGTATACTTCCACACATTCTCAACTAGATAAAATTTACTGCTCCGGCTGTTTTGACCCTGGGAATTGTATTGGCGTTACGTATCGAAAAGGAATTTCGTTAGGTGCAATAGTTGGTATGGATGTTGTGAGGAAGAAAGAACTGCTTTATGTCTGAAATCAAACTTTGATATCTTTGTCGTGTTGTCTGCCAACCAATCTCTATACCGAATAACCTATTTGGAGATGCGGATTGTCAAAATGTCCATTTGACGTTTCAAAAAGCTTTGTAGCAGTAATAAAAGATTGGATGATGCTAAGGCTTTAAGCCTGTGTTTTTGGAAATATGGACACTGGAAGAAAGAAGACAAAGAAGTGTGACTCAATACCGAACGTAACGGAATGGACCAAACCATGAAGTTGTTGATGTTGATTGATTAGATACAAAACAAGATTATGAAATAAATATTTTTCCCCCCCGGTCGGACCCGTTCCGAATTCCTGATTCGATGTTCTTACCTGGAACATAAACCGACCACCCAAGCTGTTAAAAAAACAGTCATCGCCTTGGTCCATGATTTTCGGAGACGTGCTAAACGATGGTGACATACCAACCGACAGGTGAAAGGTTCTTTCTTTGCCCACCGCAAACAGACGCTTTCGTCTGCCCCTTCACAAATAACGTAGAACTGCCGAGAAGCCTTTAAAAAGCTGTACAAATAGCTGTCCAATTAACATCCCATTACCAGGCTGCCCACTACAATTAGAGACGCACAGTATCAATGATACTTCACTTGTGAGCCTCTTTAATTTTTCATTCCCTTCTATTGCAAGTAAGGGACGCTGGAAACTTTCAGAGGGCGTTCTGTGCCGGAAAGTCCTCAACTTATCTGAAGTTGAGATAACTTACTTTTTTATGCAGTAAGCTTAAGGCTGCCCTACCATCTAGTCCAAAAGTTAAACTTCGTGAATAGATGTTTGCTGTGAATTCAAGAGCAATTATGGCACTGACCGTGGTTACAGGCTGTGAAAGTACGCTTCCTTGAATGACGTGTGTAAATACGTAGCAGTAAAGTGGAAATAATTGTAAGTCTCTGCCCATTCGTGTAGCACCATATCGATTGTGAATTGCACATTTCATAAAGTGTATGTACACTCATATGCGGATCCTACTGATCGACATTTCTGTCGTAAATTCGGCAGTTTCCCGACTCAAGTTTCGGAAATGAGATATTAAATTTACCTCTAATCAACGGAAACATTCTAATGTGGAAACGTAAGAATTTAAGAGAGCCAGCTGCTTCTTGAAAATTTCCGTCTTCACAAACATGACGTCTTGTAAATATGTACCAACATTTCGGATGACCTTTCTACCTACCTTTTCAGGCTTTCCACATATCCTGAAGATGGAGGCAATAAATTCCTCCGAAACACTAATAGGCTTTTACCAGTCTACAAAGCGTCATATTCCAGAAGACGGACATTTTCGTCAACACAGCTGTACGTAACTCATATCTGAATCGGTTTATTGTCAATTGTTTTTATTGACATGATGTTATTCCATGTTACAGGCTACTTCCTGGAATTCACACTAGAAACAAATTTCTTGCAGGAAATGTGAATGATATGAGACCGACAGCTGTGAAAACACTTGGCAAAAAAAAAAAAATATTGAAAGTGTATACCACTTAGTGGAAAATACTGTACCTGTTATGAGATGTTGGCTGTATGACTTTTGAAAATGTGGTAGCGCTAAAGATTGAGCTTGAAGTCGTACGAATTGTGATTCCGTGCAATTTGGTAGATGGTTATAATCGTTTCAGATAAAACTGTTGCTGCATAGTGGCAGCAGGTATTTCCGAAGCTTTATAAACGCCGACCAGACTATACGGTTCCGCAACCCAGAAGTCAAAATAAAAGATCTGTGTGCATTTTCTATTATAAATACGTGATGTGCCAACTCGGTGTATTTATGTATGAGTACTGAGCGGAAAAATGTTGAGGTTTCTTGTAATTCTGTCACAGGCAGAATTGAATAAACCATGACGTGAAATAAAGCGAAATGCCAACTTGATGCAACATGGCAATTTTATTCATGTATTCTTAGCTCGACATGTTTCGGGTACATACGCCCATCATCAGGAGTATTAGATGTTGAGTTGAGGCGTATGGTTTTTCTGCACCGAGTTTTTGGATGGGTGGTGGTCTTGAGAGCCGCTGCGTTGGTCGTGTTTACAGTGCGGATGACGCCGTGCACGGCACCATCCGCACCGCACACACGACCTTCGCAGCGGCTCTCAAGACCACCACCCATCCAAAAACTCGGTGCAGAAAAACCATATGCTGCAACTCAACATCCAATGGGACGTACGTACCCGAAACATGTAGAGCTAAGAATATATCAATAAAATTACATAGTTGCATCAAGTTGGCATTTCACTTTATTTCATGAAGAAGATGCACGGTCAAACAACCCTCAAAACCATGACGTGTATCAAGCCTGTAAAATTCTAAATTTTCAGAACCCTAAATAATCACGTAAGTGACCGCTTTTATACTTATTCCACAGCTTGGAGGTTGTAAACTTACATGCATGACTGGAACTTTACATTTATTAATTCATAACATTAAGTGACTTTTCTGTGCGTGAGTGTGTGAGGCTTTGCTAAAATCTCTGGCTTGTGCACTCCGTACATGCGGTTAGGTTATACTTCAGTGCTAAAATTTCGGACGGAGTACATTTTCTCTGATATTTATCTTCAAATTATTATTATAATGAGGTTTTTAGATTTGTATCTACCTTCTCCATGACAGGACGTTGAACTCTTTAACACCGTTTGTACAGTTTCCAATATTTCCTGTTTGTTTCGTGCCTGGTTATTGTCGGCTTAGTTTTACTGAAACTGAACCATCATTCCCTAACCTCAAATCCCCGGCCAATCACGCGATCCGCTAACTAATTTTGTCTTCATTACTTAACTGTGTGTCACGACGTGTACTGGAACTTGAACGTTATGACGTGGGTCCTGCCATAAAACTCAGAATTACTCACATTTGCATAATTCTATTGTCTTTAATACCATTCGCGCAAGGCACGACCATAAGGTCGTTATTACTAATAGGACGATACGACGTGTGACCCTTATATTCTGTTAATATCATGGTACTATGTTGAATACCTTTGCTTGTAGACTAATTATAGGGACTGTAAGCCGGAAACAAAGAGACTTTACTGCAGAGAGGCAGTCCAGGTAAACTGCAGTGGCTGTGTTTAATGCAATCCTCCAGTGTCAGATTTCGAAATTAAACAAAAAAACCTCGTAATTTCGGGCTTATGCCGCGAAATAGCTCTGGGTTATTACACATCTTCGGGATGGGGCCGATAGGTTGTCCCGAAACGTCGGTAAGAAATTACCACTACTCGCTGCGTAATAACCCAGAAGAGCGCTGTTCTAAAAAAAACCCTCTGGTTTTGTTTCGGCGACTTGTACAGAAGGTGAGAATAAAGTCGTACCATTCATTGATGGGTGGCCGACATATATTTTATCAAATTCCCACTCTCTAGGATTCAAACACAAGAGTAGTTTTAGGCGGAAATATTAAAACTAGTTGCAAATACATGAAATTTCTGATTAATATTACATGGCTGCATTCTGTGGCTTTTCCACTAATTTAACGGGTTTAAACCCGAAATTCTTGTAAATAATGTACTAGTGTCAAAATTTAATTCTTGCTCTACAGAATATACGTAGTGTTACCATTAAATAAGTGCTTTTCAGCCTCCTTTCCCTCGCCTGCCACTGTCACAAACAAAACACTGACGCCTGCCACATAGTACTAAAATTATTAATAACTTTCAGCGTGTAATTTTGAATTTTAACTTCTGAAATACCTCATAAACATGTATCTTTGCATTTAAATACATTGAAAATAATTTTTATAGTGCGATTAGCTTCTTTAACCATTTAAGGTCGGATCGTAGTCTGTTTTATTTTGTGCCGCGCAGTAAACACTCTCCGTCTCTGTTATAAAATCTAATCAGTTGTTGTATAGAGCAAAGTCACTGTTTATTCGGAGATAAATACAAAAAAAAAAATGAAATCTGTGGGGAGAACTTAGACTTTTTGAATGTTAGACCTAGGGAACATGAAATCATCACTCAGCTTTAAAAGGTTAAAATTGAATTATGGAAAAAAATAGGTAATTGGGATATAACTTCACGTACCGCTAGGTTACCCTCTGCGCATCATCAGTGGTACGCGTACCACCGGTTGAAAAAACTGCTTCAGCGAAGGAAGTAGCCTTTAGAGAAATAATCGCTGTGTCCTGATCATTGTAATAAATACGAGCACACTCTGAACCGCGGGAGAAAACCCCCGTGCCCATTGGATATGACGCTGGGTGGGCCCCCAGACCAGCTCTGGACGTCAGATTCTCCGCCCGATTTTTTGCTCTTCCAACCCATAACTTAGTCACGACACTGACAACGCTCCAGGCTCTCACTCTTTGCGGTTCAGCACCCTCACTGAACACTATCCCTTCTTCCTCACAAATTACAAACGTTGTACATACGATCAGTGTTACTAATATCCTTCTATCTACTTTTCGGTCTTGCGTATGGCCATTTTCAAAAACGTTTTCCACTAAACTTCTGTATGAATTCTTTGTTTCTCTTACCCAATCCACATCCAACTTCGTCGAACCTAACCAGCTTTCACTACCCTAATAATGTAATGGGAACACAGCACATCACACCACAGAATTCCTTACTGCCTAATATATTAAACTATCCACTTGTCTTTGATTATATTTAGGATGAAGGTAGCAGACAGAGTTCATTTTGTATAAGATTTTAATATATTGTGTGGTTCCTTCGCACACTAGTCCATCTTGCATGGAAAACTATTTGATGCATTCCAACGCCTATTATAACGTTAACAGGTTAGAGAGTCGTTATTTATATCTTTTGGATCTAAGGAACCGTTATATGGAAAGTGTGACACGCGCGCACGCACACACACACACACACACACCTGTCCTTCAGCCTCCACCCGCATCCGACTTCCACCCAACTGGCCTCTGCGGGACTGAAACACACTCCCACGCATACGGTTGCCAGACACGCAACCGTTAAAGTGACGTAAATGACGTGGTGGTGGTGATGATGATGATGATGATGATAGTAATGTGTAATATTATTAAAAACTAAACTGCTCTTATAGTGATGGGGGACGAGGCTGGTTTGAGCATTCAACGCGCATAAATAATAAGATTTTTTAAAAACTAGTTTGGAATGTTAACTTTTGGAAATATGAGATTAATATGAATAATATATAAGAATATAGGAAATGATCGCGGAGCGTGTCACTACTCTCGCCTTTGGGTGTCTGTAGTAACTAGTGAGCAATTGAAACCTTGATAAACATAGCAAAAAATGTAACCATTGGCACATTTGTAACATTGGAGACCAAGGTAACTACAGTAACCAGAAAATTATATGTAAAGATAGCAACCAAAATAGTCATAAAAGTGCCTATACCCGTTCGTGATATCACTGAGTATTGCATGTGATGGGTGGAACGACTGCGTAAATCTGTGAAGTGTCATGACCTGAAAGGTTTGCTTCATATGTTATAACCTTGGCGGAACGGACTGACGCGAGACGATGTTCACCCGGAACAAAAGAAATATACGACGTCATTCAGAACAGTCGCCCGACGCGGCGGACAGGAACTGCAATTACATTTTACTGCGTGCCCTCTTCGGACGTAACAAACAGTAGTTAGGGTGCAGTTGGCTGTGACCCCTTTAGTTCGTAGCAGTGTAGCGACGTATCAGAGGATCCTGCTTCCGCCATCACCACTGAGCAGCTAGTGGTGGCAGAGGCACATTGTCGAACATACAACATGGCATCATCACAATCTAGAAGACAGAAAACTTAATTATCACGGCTTTGAGACGTGAAATCTTGACATAACGTAGTACGAGATCGCTATATGTTAGGGCTACCATATGTCATCTTTTCCCCCGGACATGTCCTCTCCTTCGACCCAAAAATGTCCGTCCGAAAATGTCTTTTTTTTTTTTATTTGTAGAAATGTACGGGTTTTTGACTGTTGATTCTTAAAGGTTTTGCATATTGTAAGTGTACTGAAGTGCGAAAATATATTTGTGCCACTTTTTTCAAGAAATACGTACTTGTAATGTTACACGAGTACTGTCCAAGTAAAAAAAAAAAAAATATGGTTTGTGCAGCGGCCTCGGAAAACTTTGGCACAGAAATTCGTAACAATTTGAAGCCTGTCAGAAACACGCGTAAAAAGTTTCACTTTGAATATTGTACATATTAAATTAGTGAATTACTAGCAGAGAAACGTTGAGAGAGAGAGACTTTCATTTAATAAAATTGTATTTGTAGATCCCCTTTCTTAAAATTGTCTCCCTTTTGTCCTCTTTTTATGGTCGATAAGTGGGAAAATGTCTTCGTTTCTTGTGGTGGATAGGCGGTAACCTTACTGTAATTGGTACATCATTTCAGTTCGGTAAGCAATATTGATGTTCAGCCTCTGGTTACGTTTCATGTGTTATTCTAGCAGAACCTGCATCCCAGAGTCATATCACGGTGGTGATGATGAGGATGATTATTGTGATGATGATGATGATGATAATAAATGGTTCATTGAAGTTTCATCATATCTCGTAAGATCGTCATTGGATCCCATGCTAAATGTAGCTTAATTTAGCTTAAATCAGCCCACACACACACACACACCAACATTCTGCATAAATCCATTTTAATATACTCTTATCAGCGAACCCGATGACTCACGCAGTAACCTGACTTGTGCCAGGGAAATGCTCGATTCGAGTCTCGACGGGACACTAAAGTGACGAGGACATTCGTGAATATCCTTCAGCCAGACAAATCACAATAGGATCGATCTTTACACATCGTGTCCAATACGTTATTCATTATAGAGGTAAAGGTAAAGCAGTCCCTGTTCAGGTCTGGACAGACCCTGAGGGTTCCAGTAGGTTGAGACTCCGAGATTTCAAGACTGTCGGCACATGAATTCTCCAGGAAATATTCCTGGCATTCATTTCTACATTAGAAGCTGAGTAGATCTCAGGGCCATAGTGCGCCCGGAAGCGTTGTGTCAATGATGAATTGCGATAACACCATCGGGAATCGAACCCCCGTCCTTCCGGCTTGCCATTCGTTATTGTCGTCATTGTATCATCGTCATCGTCCAGTCAATGCACGCTATATAATGTGAGCGTCGTTAAACTACCATCAGACGGATATTATAAATGTTCGTATCTACTCCACGATCTCTCACTAATATTTAGAAATTAATTACACCATTTACATGTTTGTTTTTCCTTCCTTGTTTAAATAATGTGGATTGTGAAAAGTACTTCCTGTGTATGATCCGCAGTATTTCGGGGCGACCCGTTTGATAGCGCAGTCGACTAAATACAATGCTGTCAGTAGACATGATCCAGATCACTTTCTGTGTAAACATAATGAACTGGTTGTAAACAAAGAAAGGATTCAAACGTCTATAACCTGATCGATACCCACTGTCATAGCCTGGAAATGTATATAAATAAATCCTTCTATTAATATACATAAGACGTATTTTGTAATCTTTCAAAGGTGTTTACAGTGCTCTGATATAGGCTGTCTAATTCTAGGTGCAGTGTTGAATTATTTCTCTTTTATACCTCGAATGGCCGGTCCCAGTGGCCGCGTGGTCGAAGGCGCAGGTCTGCGGCCGCTCGCCTTCTGAGACTGTGGGTTCGAATTCCACCGGGGACATGGGTGTCTCTCTGTTGTGAGTGTTGTCACGTAGAGGTCTCTGCGACGAGCGGAACACTCGATCAGAAGAGTCTTACCGACTGTGGTGCGTCGTTGTGTGTGATCTAGAAACCTCGTGAATGAGGACGCCGTGGCCCACTGGGGGTTGTTACGCCAAAAAAAAAAAGTACCTGGAATAAGGACAGTGAAGTAACCCTTTAATGCATTCTGCCTCGCCTGATGTTAATAGTACCTCATTTTGTATCATTACTAAATAAACTTGCTCGTACAGGTAACACGACATGCTTCTTTAACCAAGGACACATCTGTGCTACGTTTGAAGTCAGCTGCACCTAACTTCTGTTTCTCTGTCTCTCTCTCTCTCTGCAACTTTTGCCTCTCCAAAATGTCATCCATTTAACACTGGAATTGGTTTGAACTTTACGAATTCATTTTGTAACTACAGACTACATGAATTTACTCTTCAGCACATAACCTTGAAATGTTTTTACAAATGTTATTAATTACGTAATTCTAAATGGCTAGCCTCTACAGCCATATTCCTGTATAACTTCTTAGCCTTATGGATTCGCATTACCGTGCAAAACTGAGTCAGAAAAAGAGGACTTTATAATAAACCCAGCATTTCTGAATGCATGTAGTATAGCTACTTATTTATATGTGAGATCTGAATTTCTCGCCGTGGTGAATGTGGAATTTACTGTCTTCTGGGTTTAACGTCGTACAGTCTGGTACACAGGCACAGATGTTTCAGAAGAGCCTGGTGCCTCCATTTTCCACTTTGAAGATTAAATGAAAATTAAATAGAAAGAAGTGATCGTGGCCTGATACTCGTAGATGAACTGAGAAAGATTACAAAATCCTTGGTCAGGACACAACCCGAAACGTCGGTGAGGCATTGCCTTTCACAATTTATCATCGGGCCTTGACAGAGTGTTACATGATCGCTAAAGGAACACTTAGTTTTCATTCCTAAAGCCTTTAAGAGTTGTTGTTGACGTCGTTGTTGCTGCTGCTGCTGTTGCTGTTGTTGTTGCTGTTTTTTGTTACTGCTGCTGCTGTTGCTGTTTTTGTTGTTGATGCTGCTGCTGTTGATGTTGCTGTTTTTGTTGTTGTTGTTGCTGCTGCTGCTGCTGCTACTGTTGTGTTTGTTGCTGCTGCTGTTTTTGTTGCTGCTGTTGCTGATGCTGATGTTGATGCTACTGTTGTTTTTGCTTTAGAATCAGTTTCCTCCATCTCGCAAAATCGCCTAAACTAAGGTCACCGCATTTTCAAACCTTCCTCTCCTTCACACTCGCCTTATTCCGTCATGACGTTAGGTCACTTAAGGGTGTCCACTGTGTTCCAAGCGTTCAAGTCGACATGCCCTCGGGGGTTTTGTATTTCGGTAACATCTCATGACCGGTTCAGTGAACCTGCAGTCTTGCATTTGGTGGACGTGTTGACAACCTGACGTCTGTGTGCACGACGTTTGTTATTTTATTTAAAATTCAGTTGTGATTTCTGAAATATTTCAAATTTTAATTACTTTATACAATTATCGAGAAGAAACTAATCTAACTCTTTGTTTCAGTCTAAAATACGTTTTTGCTGACTCTACAATTGTAGGAAAGTTAAGATAAGCTGAGGACACGCGGAGGCGCAAATGGTTGAGGCACTGCGCTAACAACCCGAAAGGTCGCGGGATCGAATCCTGATGGTGCCAATGGAGTTTTTCATTAACAATCCTCTCAGCCGCAATATGGACTTCGGGTCGAATCAGCCTGTAGGAGAGTATGAGTACCAGGAATATATCCTGAGCGGTAAAGGCTGCCGATGCATAGAGCTGACATGCTTACCACCCTCCTGAAGTCTGGTACCCTCAACCTCCTGGAACCCTCATGGCCTGGCCATGACTGTACGGGGATTGCTTTACTTTTTACAAGATAAGCTTTCGTGTTTTCCTCAGGCAGTGCGCTAATATTTTAAGTACACTTAAAATTAATAATTTTACAGTAGGATCTGAAAACTACTTTTATGTATTTGGGTCCGTGTATCGTGAATCGAATTTAGTAACTGTCCAACAAGATGCGACTTATTTAGTTCATTACATTTCTTTAGGCAGCTCTACATGTTTCGGGTGTTGACACCCATCATCAGGAGCTGGTACAGCTGTAATTACAGCTTCTGGTATTGATTAACTGCAATGAGTACAATACGCTGCTATTAATACTAGTATATAATTTAAAATTTTAGATTGGTCGTATTGAATGTTACTAGCCTTGACGAATATATATATATATATATATATATATATACATATATACATATATATATAAAATACTGCTTTTAACAATCCACCATTATTTTATATATCATATGCGTCAAGGCTAGTAACATTCAATATAACCAATCTAGAATTTTAAATTATATATTATTATTAATAGCAGCGTATTTTACTCATTGCAGTTAATCAATAACAGAAGCTGTATTTACAGCTGTACGAGCTCCTGATGATGGGTGCCAACACCCGAAACATGTAGAGCTGCCTGCATAAATATAATAAACTGAATAAGTCGCATCTTGTTGGAAAATTATTAAATCTGAAAACTACTTTGTAACCAACTGTCCGTAGGAGATTTTGTGCAGCAGTGTGTTATTTGTTAGTAATCTTGACAATAAATTTCCATATCTGTATACAAATACAACCTGTATGGTGTATTTGTATCACTGGTGATCATAATATAAGAAAACTGGTAACGACACTTATACTGAGAACACTGTGAATTTGTAATACCGCTAGTTCTTACGGCTGGAACACGCGTAGTGTAGTCACCCTGTAAGAAGGGACCTGATACACAACAAGTGACCCTGAAACTCTCTGCGCAATCTGACCGTCTGTAAAACCGTTACACGATGTAGAATATTTTATATATCGACGTAAAGAAGATTTATGTTGGTCACGTACAAATTAACGCCCTGTTGCACGTGAAGCACCAAGAGACAGTTACAAAATGTTTTGCAGTTCGTAACGCAAAATCGATTCTCACTCCCCCTTCTTTATACAAGTTTCAGGAAAACGTAAAATTATGAGGTTCAATTGTACATAGAAACCTAGTTGTGACTTTCAGATACTTCTAACCATGAACAATATTGTCACATTTCACCGATAATAATCTGTTATTGTATTGTCAGTAAAAGTCGTAGACTGACACGCACAGTATTGATTACAAGTACAACACGACACGGGAATATGTACATTCACATTAATGAGAATGTAAATATCCTAGGTAAATAACGTGCTTCGAGGAAGTTAAAAAGTTCAAATTTTGATTCTCTTAAAGAAAACATTTAAATTAAAGAAAACGTTTGAATCTTAATGTTTTACGTAACTTGCACTGTATTCATAATTACCTGTCTGCATCCAACCAACGTTTATTGCATCATTTCTCATACAGCAATAGCTTGGTGTATGGTGGATGGTGTTTTAAACGTTGGTTTGATGAAGACAGGTAATTACAATACGTTTACATTTCGAAAATAGAAAAGCCTTACTACTCAGAAAAACATAATAATTTAAAGAAAACGGAGGAAATTTCCTGAAGCAGTATGACGTGTTAGGGGTTAATAATACGCTCTACTGTTTGTCTTAAAATATGTGGCAAATTTCATTACTTAATCTTTACGCGTACGTTTGTCACTTTTTCTGAGTGTATAATTTTTACTCCCAAAACGGGCACTGTTTAATAACGCCTATCGTAAACCTCAGTGATGTTAATAGATGAACCTTAACATTGATGAATTTTGGTTGGTTGGTAGGGGAATGCGAAGTATTAGAAGAAAAACATTTTCCGGTCACTTATACTGACATGCATCTACATTCAGCCTCTGAGAATCTTGTGCATAGCCGCCTGTGCGAGGCAGAATGACGTTATTCATTATTTGCCATACGTCTTTATTGACATATGATACTATTGCAACCTTCCCAGATATCATCAGCTGTTGATGCTGTGTAGAAAAAACCTTAATTCGTGATGTTGTGTTGTCGTTTGAGATCCTAAACCAAGGAGGCGCTTGATATCTAAGGCGTTGCTTCTACCACAAATGAGAGGGATTTAAGATATTAATCCTAAGCCTAGGCAACTAATGTAAGGCTTTTGTGTTTATCCTGACAACAAACCTGATTTGGCCCAAGACTGTTTTTACTTCCGTTATTGTGGATGCATTTTTACAATAAACAGTGTATTTATGGTTAGTAGGATTTATTATTTGATTAGTGTTTTAATACCCCGATTCTTATTTTTTAGACTTAAATTCTGCCTGCTTAGGTAGAAATGAACCATTAACGTATTGGCATCTTTGAGCTTATGTAATTCTTGCACTGTGTGGAATCTTTGTCTTTCTTTCGACCGCCCTGGTCCCTTCGTCTCGTTGGTTTGTATAGCAATTCTTTGGTGCGTATCCTACTGTTTAGGCGCTTTCGGATAGTCGCGAAAAGGGCCTACTATTATTATTTTTATATTCATACCTTGCATTTTGATTAATTTTTATTTATTATTACACCAGCAAATTCACATATAATTAGTATAAAATTATATTATAATTGCTCCAACATGTTTCGGTCCCCTCGCACCATCTTCAGGGAGCTTGTACTTTGTGTTATCTAAAGTTATGAATTATTAAAATGGTAAAATTATATACAGCAGTAGGTCGTTATGGTAACATCTGATTGTTGGCAAAATGTGGCCGCATACGTGATTCAAGTCCTGGTTAGGCGTATGTGTGGTGAGCTGGTCAAGAGTAAAACATTTACTCCCGACCAGGGATTGTATAGTTCTTTACATGTTCCGAATATTGCACAGGTTTGAAAATGGCCTGTACATAGGCCGAAACTGGTTACCTTAGAAATCGATAGATTTATTGTATTTTATATACATGCATCGTGAATCGAATTTAATAATTGTCCAACAAAATGCTACTTATTCAGTTTATTACATTTCTGTAGGCAGCTCTACATGTTTCGGGTGTTGACACCCATCATCAGGAGCTCGTACAGCTGTAATTACAGCTTCTGGTATTGATTAACTGCAATGAGTAAAA
>Ga0123354_10006262_pt1 | contig 17632 bp, 15 predicted proteins | sample TergutLab28metaG_2_FD_97872 | JGI IMG/M metagenome (GOLD analysis project Ga0123354, IMG submission 97872) | Labiotermes labralis P4 segment gut microbial communities from Petit-Saut dam, French Guiana - Lab288 P4 | ecosystem: Host-associated > Arthropoda: Insects > Digestive system > Gut ...
ACCCGTCTGATACCGTGCTCGGCCGAACTGGGCGGCAAGAACCCGATGATCGTGCTGGCGGACGCCAACATGGACTACACCGTTCGCGGCGCCATGCAGTCGTGCTTCTCGACGACCGGGCAGTTGTGCGTCAGCATCGAGCGCATGTACGTGCACGAGTCGATCTTCGACGAGTTCGTGGCCCGCTTCGCCGAGGCCACAAACCAGTTGGTCGTCGGGGTGGGTGACGGCTGGGACGTCGACCTCGGCCCGCTGATCTCGGCCGAGCATCTGGCCAAGGTGCAGGCCCACGTCGACGACGCGGTCGCCAAGGGCGCGACGGTGGTGACGGGCGGCAAGGCCCGTCCCGACCTGGGGCCCACCTGCTTCGAACCGACGATCCTGACGGGCGTGACGGACGACATGGACCTGTGCCGTCAAGAGACTTTCGGGCCGGTGGTTTCCGTCTACAAGGTGAGCAGCGACGACGAGGCGGTGGCCCGCGCCAACGACACCGAGTACGGCCTGAACGCCTGCGTTTGGTCGGCGTCCACGGCCCACGCCTACAAGGTCGCGAGGCGCATCATGGCTGGCACGGTCAACATCAACGAAGGCTATGCCGCCGCTTGGGCAAGCCATGACGCCCCGATGGGCGGCATGGGCGTCTCGGGTCTGGGACGCCGTCACGGCGCCGAAGGCATCCAGCGGTTCACCCAACCGCAGAGCGTCGCCACGCAACGCCTGCTGCTGCTGGCGCCGCCACCCGGCGTTCCGCGCGAAGCGTACGTCCAATTCATGGTGCTGGGCGGCCGCGTCCTGCACCGTCTGCCAATCGACTGGTGCGCCCGCGCCTGGACGTGGTGGAACGAACTATTAAAGGAGAAATCATGGCCAAAATGACATTTGAGGGCACCCGTGTGCTGGTGACCGGCGGCGGGTCGGGCTTCGGACGCTTGATCGCCTGCGGCGCGGCCCAGCGTGGCGCGGACGAGGTGATCGTCTGGGACTTGAACCGAGAGCGCGCGGACGCGACGGTCGCCGTCATCAAGGGGCACGGCTGCCAGGCCCGGGCCATTGCCGTGGACGTCACCGACCGTGGCGCGGTCGAGGCGGCGGCCGCCGAGACCGGCGATATCGACATCCTCGTCAACAACGCCGGGGTGGTCTCGGGACGTCCCCTGCTGGAAAACAGCCCTGAGTCCATCGAGCGCACCCTGCAAGTGAACCTGCATTCACTGTTCTGGGTGACCCGCGCTTTCCTGCCCGGCATGATCGAACGCAACTGGGGCACGGTGGTGACGATTTCGAGCGCCGCCGGGCTGATCGGCCCGGCCCGCATGACCGACTACGTCGCCAGCAAGTTCGGGGCGTTCGGGTTCAACGAGTCGTTGCGCAACGAGCTGCGGGCCGAGGGCAGTGCCGTCAGCACCCTGGTGGTGACGCCGTTCTTCATGAGCACCGGCATGTTCGACGGGGTGAAGACCCGCTTCCCGATCGTCTTGCCGATCCTGCGCCCGACGTATGTGGCGGCGGCGACGCTGAATGCGATAGAGAATGGTCGCTCGGCCCTGGTTGAGCCGTGGTTCGTCAACACCATCCCCTCGCTGCGCCTGCTGCCGGTCAAGGTGTTCGACACCGTCGCCGACCTATTCGGCATCAACAACAGCATGGACGACTTCCACGGCCGCAAAGGCGACCGCGTGTAGCGTTAAGGCTCCAGCGCATCGATCGGTACGACCACCACGCCGTCATTGCGCCGGTGCGCGAAACTGTCCATACCGGTAACCACCACCAAAGCGGAAGGCGGCTGCTGCCCTGCTGCCGTCATCTTCCGCGCCAGCCTCAGAAGGGACTCGGCCCCCGGCTCAACCCCGTTGTCGGTCAGCTTCACTTCGATGCCCATCCAGCGGCCGTCTCCAGCCGCAATGATGGCGTCAACCTCAAGTCCGGTCTCATCCCGGTAGTAGAACGCGCCGGCGCGTATGGCTTGCGCATAAACCAGCAGATCACGCAGGCACAGGTTCTCGAACAGGAAGCCCAGCGTCTTTCGGTCAGCCGCCAGGCTGGCGGACGTCGCCCCGACACCGGCCGCAGCCAGCGACGGGTCGCAAAAAACCCGCTTCGGACTCGACCGCAGGCGAACCGGTGACCGAAGCGCTGGTGCCCAGGCAGGGATCTCGTGCAGCACATACAGTCGCCGCAGCACATCCAAATAGTCGGCCACCGTTTTCGCCGAGACGCCCTCACCCTCAACAGCCACCATGTCGCGCGCCAAGGTGGTGTTTGTCACAACGGTGGCGGTGTTGCGGGCCAGTGAACCCAGCAGTGCCATCACGCGGGCTGGGGCGCGTCTTGTACCGTCGATGGCGGTGGCGTCGGCATAAGCGACCGATTGCAGATAATCGAAGGGCAGCCGGGCTGCTGCGTCAAACTCCATGCCCCGGGTGCCAGGCCAACCGCCTCGAAGTATCGCGCCGGCCAGGTCGCTGAATCGCCAACTTGACGTGATGGTTGACGGCGTCTCGCCGTCCAGGAGTGCGCCCAGCGAGACACCGCCACCTGTCAGATCCGCTTCCCACATGGTCATCGGCCACATCCGCACCCGGGCAATCCTGCCGGTTCCCGAGTGCGACACCACGCCATCGCGGGGAGTCGCAGATCCTGTCAGCAGGTACTGCCCTGGGCCTGGCGCCCGGTCAACGGCCATGCGAACGGCATCCCAAAGCCCCGGTGCGTCTTGCCATTCGTCAATTAGCACCGGCTGCTCGCCCGCCAGCAGTGAGAAAGGATCGGCCACCGCTTGGCGCCTGATGAGATAGTCGCCTGTCGGATCGCCCACCCAGATCGCGGATCGGGTGTGTGTCATGCCTGTCCACGTTTTGCCACACCACTTTGGGCCCTCCAACAGCACGGCACCCGAAGCATTCAGAGCGTCGCGAACAGCGCCGTCAACCAACCGGGGCACGTAGGCACCTGGAGTTCGCATCATCCGCTCCAATCACGCAATACGAGAAGTCTACTTCCCGTTTTACGTGAAGTCCACTTCGCGTAAAACGGGAAGGACAGGACGTCATTTGTGGCGTCCCCAGCACGTCATTTGTGGCGTCCCCAGCACGTCATTTGTGGCGTTCTCAGCACGTCATTTGTGGGGGCGGCGAGGCTGAACGCCATCGAGAGTGGCCGCTCGGCCCTGGTCGAGCTGTGGTTCGTCAACACGATCCTGTCGCTGCGCCTGCTGCCGGTCAAGGTGTTCGACACCGTCGCCGACCTATTCGGCATCAACAACAGCATGGACGACTTCCACGGCCGCAAAGGCGACCGCGTGTAGCGCTCAGCCCGAGATGAACCCGCTGACATCGAAGTGGACGTGGGTGCGTCCACGCTCTATTTCGCCCAACACCATCGTGACGAACTGGGCGGGAGTCATTGCCCCACGTGTTGGAGTTCCGCCCCGCTTGAGTCGTTTCTCCTGGTCAGCCGCCAGTTCAAGCAGTGGCGGATCGACAGTCACAACGTGGACATCCCGCAATGTCGGGGCGGCACGCAGGCTCTGCTGGATGTCGGACATCTGCCGGTAGAGCGGTTCGAGCGCAGCCGCCGTGGCTGGGTTGAGCGACCGAAACGTCAAGCCCACCGTCATGAGCACCAGCGTCGCCTGGGGTTTGCCCAACAAGAAACTGGCTGACACTACCTCAACGGTGGACGTGAGATTTCGCGTCACCGCGTCCGCCAGCGGCTCGGTTCCAAACAGTTTGGCGACGCCAATGGGTGGCACGCCAACGTTGTTGATGACCCAGTTGATGCCCGGGTATTGGCCCTGGATCCGCTGAGCGCAGGTATCGCTGCCGCGCCGGTCAAAGGCACATTCAGCCACCGCGACCGGCAACGCGGCGGCCACGGACTCAAGCCGCTTGCGGTCACGTCCGGCAACGATAACGCTGTTGCGCCGCGCGACAAGTTCGGCCGCCAACGCCCACCCAACCTCAGAAGTTCCGTCGGTGATGAGCACTGTGTTGCCCGTAAATTGCATGCTGCTCTGACTCAAAAGCCCGTATTTCAACCTAAATTCTTCTGACGCATCTTTGAAGTCTTGTTCTCTTTGAGCACCTGAATGCATCTGTCAAGCATAGGGCAGAGCCACACCATGCACAGGCATCTACTTCCCGTTTTGCGTGAAGTCCACTTCGCGTAATGCAGGAAGGACAGGACGTCATTTGTGGCGTCCCCAGCACGTCATTTGTGGCGCCGCAGACGCGTATCGTTGAATCTGAGATAGGAGCTTGAGATGACCGTATCAATCGACGTTTCCTGGCAGCTTGACGACATCACCATGGAGGGCACCATCACGCGCCCCGATGGCGCGGGGCCGTTCCCCGGCGTCGTCCTTGTCGCCGGATCGGGTCCGACGGACCGCGACTGGTGCTCGCCTCTGCTGCCCGGCACCAACGGCGCCGGCAAGCAGTTCGCCGAGGCGCTGGCTGATGCCGGCATCGCCTCGATGCGCTACGACAAGCGGGCCTCCGGCCCGAACGTCATGGCGAATCTGCCCAAGCTGATCGGCCACATCAGCATGCAGTCGCACCTGGAGGAACTGGCCGCCGCCGTGCAGGCGTTCGTCGCCCAAGGTTTTGTGGTGGCGTCCAAGATCATCGGTCTCGGCAACAGCGAGGGCACGCTGCACGTGCTGCACTACGCGGCGTCCAACCAGGCGACGCCGTTTGCCGGCATCGTGCTGGCCGCCCCGCCGGGACGCCCCGTGCGCGACCTGGTGCTGATGCAGTTCGGCTCGCAGGCGGCGCTCATCCCGGATGGGGACGCCCTGATGGAAAAGGTTCGCGAGGCCTGCGCCCGCTACGATTCCGGCCAGCCGATGGACCCAGACCCGTCGCTGCCCGAGTCGGCCCGGATGACGCTGCTCAGCTTCGAAACCCCGGTGAACCAGCCGCTGGCGCGCGAACTGTGGGCCGAATCAGCTTGCGACACCCTGCCGAAGATCACGATCCCGACGCTGGTGCTGATCGGCGGCAAGGACGTGCAGGTCGACCGACAGGCCGACGGCGACCCGCTGCAGCAGTGCGCCGCGGGGATGGCCAACGTCACCTTCGCGTTCCCGCCCGACGCCAACCACGTGTTCAAGCACGAGACCCGTTCGGTCGCGGAAGTGCTGGCGGCCGGCACCGGCTACAACGACTCAGACACCCCGCTTGACCCAGACAGTCTGGCGACGATCCTCGACTGGATCAATGCCGTCGTCCTCCCCTGACCTTAAGCAAGCCTGGATCCGACTTGCACAAAAAGCTGGGTTTGGTAGTATCATTGTTCACGCAGACAGTGCTCTAGCCCCATCTACTACCCCCCAACGTCTGGGGTCAACACGTCCGGTTATGCCGGAGCCTGTGAAGACATTGCTATGTAGCGCCACAAGAACGATATGTAGTCAATAAGGAACCTGCCCTCATGGCATGCGAAGGTGGTGGGTCGCTCTCTCCCAAGCGACCCATCACCGTTTTTTATGCCCAAATTGGACTTGACCGGTAGCATTTAGCTGATTACGGGGTGAGGAGGCCTGATGAAGCGTCTCAGGATGGCGGTTGTGACGCTGGTGGGCCTCGCCCTGATCAGCGGCTGTGCGTCGGCGCCGACCGCGCCTGTTCCCACCGCCTCGACCGGTGACAATCCGCCCCTGCCTGTGCAAACGCCAACCCCCACGCCAACGCCAACCCCCACACCAACACCAACACCGACGGGACCGGTTGCTCCGCTGACGGGGTTACGCGTGTTTGAGCCGTCAATCGGGCCAGCCCTGTGCATCAAGATCGAGAACTCGCCGGAGGCCCGCCCACAGCTGGGGCTGAACTCGGCCGACATCGTCTACGAAGAGGTCGTCGAGGGCGGCATCACGCGGTTCATGGGGGTGTTCCAGTCGACTATCCCGCCGTCCGTCGAGCCGGTACGCTCGTTGCGTCCGATGGATCCGAACATCGCGCTGCCGATCAGGTGTGCGTTGGTGTTCTCGGGTGGGCAGTCGGCGTTCCTGAACGCGGCCGCGGCCAGCGGCTTGCAGTTGATGTACATGGATCGCGGGGACCCGGGCTTTTCGCGCGACCCGGACAAGACGCGCGTCGCACCCCACAACGTCATCGGTGACATGGCGACGTTCATAGCCAAGGTCAACCCGGCCAAGAACAACGGCACCGACCCCACACCGCCCGCCTGGGACTTTGCGGGCTCGGCCGCCCAAAGCACCGCGGGCGCTGCCGGCACCGCCACCACCACCTTGACGGTGACGATGTCGAGCGGTGAGATTCCGCACTGGACGTGGGACGCCAAGAGCGGCAAGTGGCTGCGATTCGAGGCGCTTAACCCCGCCATGACGAGGACGGGCGCGGACGATTCAACGGCCACCCAGATCGCCGCCACCAATGTCGTGGCGATTCACGTCAAGATCGCCACCACCAAGTACAAGGACCCCGCAGGCAGCCCCGTGCCCGAAACCGTCGTAAACAAGAGCTCCGGCACCGGCATCCTGGCGTCAGGCGGCAAGTCGGTTGAGATCAACTGGAGCAAGGGCGGCGCCAAAGATCCGATCGTCTTGACGGACGCCTCCGGCGCGCCGGTCACGTTGGCCCCCGGCAACACCTGGGTGGAGCTGGTGCCAACGTCGGGCGCAATCACCACGGCGTGAGGTTTCCCTAGGACCACCCCGGCCCTTCGGGCAACCCCTCCTCAGGGGAATCGGGGGTCGCGGCGTCTGATTCGTCTTGGGCCGCCGCACGAAGCGCCCGTCTTTCGATCCGCTTGACCGACTGCTCGGCCGGGTTCGGCACCGGCACGGAGGCGATCAGATCACGGGTGTACTGCTGCTGGGGGTCGCGCAGAATCTGCTCACGCGTGCCCAGCTCGACTATGCGGCCAAGCTGCATGACGGCGATGCGGTCGGCCAGCATGTCAACCACCGCCAGATCGTGTGTCACGAACAGGCAGGCAAAACCCATCTGGTGTTGCAGCCGCACGAACACCTCAAGCACGCGGGCCTGCACTGAAACGTCCAGCGCCGAGGTCGGCTCGTCGGCCACCACGAACTCCGGTGACGTCACCAGGGCCCGGGCCAGCGATACCCGCTGACGCTGCCCGCCCGACAGCTCGTGCGGGTAACGGGTGGCATAATCAGCCGGCAGCTCCACCGCCTCAAGCAGTTTTCGGGCCCGATCGATTCGCTCGGCCGGCGTGCTGATGTTATGGATCAGCAGCGGCTCGGCGATGCAGTCTCCAACCGTCATGCGCGGGTTCAGCGAGGCGGCGGGGTCTTGGAAGACGAAGCCGACACGGCGCCGGTATTCGCGCAAAGCCCGCCCGCGGGCCTTGACGATGTTCGTCCCCAACACTTCGATGGCGCCCCGGGTGACCGGCTGAAGACCGACGGTGCAGCGCCCCAGCGTCGTCTTCCCGGAGCCCGACTCGCCCACCAGCGCGACAATCTCGTGCGCGTGCACGTCGAGACTGACATTGTCGACGGCTCGCACACCGGGGCTGCCGATGCGTCCGGGAAAATCGACGACCACGTCCGTCACGCTCATGACGACTTCATCGGTGGGGCGGGACGAAACGGGCGTCTCCATCGACTTCGGACGAGGCCTCCCAAGGTGCGGCACCGCCGCCAGCAGTGCCTGCGTGTAGGGGTGCTGCGGGTTCTCGAAAATGTCGTGCGCGGTGCCCTGCTCGACGATTTCGCCGCGGTACATGACGGCCACGCGGTCAGCCAGGTCGGCGACGACCCCCATGTTGTGGGTGATGAGGATGATGGCCATGCCCAGCTCTTCTTGCAGGTCACGCAGAAGATCAAGAATCTGGGCCTGGACGGTGACGTCCAGCGCTGTCGTCGGCTCGTCGGCCACCAGAATCTCGGGGTCACAACTGATGGCCATGGCGATCATGACGCGCTGCTTCTGCCCACCCGAAAGCTGGTGCGGGTAGGCGTGGACGCGGTGTGCTGGGTCCGGTATGCCCACGAGGTCGAGCAGCTCGACGGCCCGCTTCATGGCCTCCGTCTTTGTCATCTTGCGGTGAACCTGAAGCGCCTCGCAAATCTGCCAGCCGACGGTGCGCACCGGGTCCAGGGCCGTGGACGGTTCTTGGAAAATCATGGCGATGCGGTCGCCCCGGACTCGCCGGATCTGCTCGCCGCCAAGGCCGATCAGCGCTTGCGTGTCCAGGTCAGCTTGCCCGGTGATGGTGGCCGTGTCCGGCAGCAGGCCGACGACCGCCCGCGATCCGACCGTCTTGCCGGAGCCCGATTCGCCGACGATGGCCAGCGTCTCGCCCGCGTACAACTCGTAGGCAATGTTCTTGACGGCCTGGACGGGCGCCCCGTCCGTCCGAAACGCCACAGACAGGTTGTCGACGCGCAGCAGCACGCGTTGGTCAACGGCGGTGGTACTCATGGCTCACCCCTGCTCTGGGGCGGTGGTGCAGCGCCCGCGGTGGAGCGCTGCGCACCATCCAGGCCACCGTTGATGTCGGTGGATTCGATGACGCTGGCGACCTCTTCCTCGTCCGCCGTGGTCGTGCCCCCGCGGGTGCGCAGCAGCGGGTTGAGGACGTCGTTCAGCGACTCGCCGATCAGGGTGACGCCCAGCACAATCAAGACGATGGCGATGCCGGGGAAAATCGCCGTCCACCAGATGCCGTTGATCAGGTCGCTGCGCGCCTTGCTGAGGTCGAAGCCCCATTCGGCGGCCGAGTTCGGTTCAATACCCAGACCCAAGAAACCGAGGGCGGCCAGCGTCAGAATCGCCTCCGAGGCGTTCAGCGTCATCAGCACCGGGATCGACTGCGAAACGTTCGGCAGAATGTGGCCGAACATGATGCGGCCGGGGTTGGCGCCGGCGACGCGGGCGGCGTCAACGTACGGCTCGACCTTCGCCTGTATGGTGGCGTTGCGGGTGACGCGGAAATACTGCGGGATGAACACCACCGTGATCGAGACAGCCGCAGACAGAATGCCCGCAAACGGCCCCGAGTGGCCCGCCGCCACCATGATTCGCACGACGATGGCCAACAGCAGGCTGGGGAACGAGTAGAGAGCGTCCATGATCAGGACGAGTACCCGGTCGACCCAGGTGCCGATGAAGCCCGAGATGACGCCCAAGGTGACACCGACGGCAATCGACAGCGCGACGGCCAGCAGGATGACCTCGATGGCGGTGCGGGCCCCGTAGATCACGCGGCTCATCACGTCGAATCCACCGACCGTGGTGCCGAACCAGTGCATCGCCGAGGGCGGCAGTTGCGGGGTGAAGATCGCGTTGAACTTGTAGGGCGCTAGGACGGGGGCGAACAGTGCCAGCACAACGAAGAAGATCACCAGCACGACACCGATCAGCAGCATGATGCGTTGAATGCCGTGGGTCGATTGCAGAAGCGCCAGGCCGGGGAATTGGCGCTTCTTCCCGGACACCGCCGGGACGATGTCGGCGACCGAGAGTACTGGCGTGACGACGGCCATGCTAGTACCTCACCCTCGGGTCGACCAGCGCGTTGACCACGTCGATCAAGAAACTGACGACGGCCACCAGCAGGGCGAAGAACGTCACGATGCCCTGCACGGCGACGAAGTCGCGTTTCAGCAGGTACTGGCTAAGGATGTAGCCGAGGCCCTGCCATTCGAAGCTGGTCTCCGTCAAGATGGCGCCGCCCAGCATCATCGCGATTTCCATGCCCATGACGGTGACCACAGGAATCAGTGCGTTGCGGAAGGCGTGCTGGGAAACAACCTTGCTCTCGGCGACGCCGCGGGCGCGGGCGGCCGTCACGAAATCGGCCCGCATCGTCTGCAGCAAATTGATGCGCACCATGCGGATGAACACACCGGCCGTCAACAAGCCGAGCGCCAAACCCGGCAGGACGGCGTGCTGAAGCACGTCAAGCACATAGCTGAAGTGCCCCGAGATGATCGCGTTGATTATGTAGATGTGGGTGTCGACGTGACCGTCCGTGGCCATGGCTATCTGCACCGAAGTCGACGCTCGCTGGGATATCGGAAACCAATGCAACCAGATCGAGAAGACGAGCTTCAAAAGCAAGGCGACGAAGAACACCGGGGCGGCATAGAACAAGATGGCGAAACCCCGGATCGCCATGTCGGGGCCCTTGTTGTAGTGGCGGGCGGCCAGGCGTCCCAACGGAATGCCCACAAGGAAGGCGACTATCAGCGCCCAGAAGACCAGCTCGAGGGTGGCCGGGGCATAGTGGATCAGCAAAGACGAGATGCTTTGGTTGTCGGTCGTCCGGCCGAAGTTGCCGTGCAGGATCTGCCACAGATACCGCCCGTACTGGACGATCAGCGGGTCGTTGTAGCCGGCCGCCTGCTTGAGCTCCCAGATCTTTTCAGGTGGCAGGCGTCCGCCCTGGGCGGCGGTGATGGGGTCGCCGGTGACCCGCAGGAAGAAGAAGACGACGGTGACGAGGATCCACACGGTGGGGACGATCAGCACCAGTCGCAGCGTCAGATAACGGGCCAGCACATGGGACGAGCCGGACTTTTTCGAGGTGGGCTCGGCGGCGGCTTCGTCCGGGAGCTCGTCCGGAACTACGTCCGGGAGCTCGTCCGGGGGTGACGAAGTGGGAACGTCGGGCCCATTCTGACTGGGTTCACCGGGCATTTTCCACCTCCTCGTCTAATCAATCGCCTAATCCTAGCAAGCTAACATAACGATGCGGTAACGAACCTTTGACCAACAAAACGGGGGCCCCAGGCTTTTGGCCCAGAGCCCCCGTTCGGCTGCTTTCGACTACTTGTCTAGCGGATACATGTCGCAGACAGCCTTGGTGGCGCCGACGAAACCGTCTGGCACGTAGCTGCAAAGCGGCGTGTACTGGCCCTTGTAGACGTTCTGCGAGATGGCGTCACGGTCGATCGACGTGGCTATTGCCTGGCGGATGGCCAGCTTCTGGGCGTCGGAGTAGTTGGACGTGCCGTCGGGCATCGTGTTCATGTTGAAGACGATGTAGCGGATCTCGCCGCCCTTGGCCTGGTACACCGTGACGTTGCTGTCGTTCTGCAGCGTCGTGATGTCGGTCGGGGTCAGGCTGCGGTACGCAACGTCGATGTCACCATTGGAGATCGACAGACGCAGGTTGGAAGCGTCCGTGAACGTCTTGTAGGTGATGGACTCCTGAGCCGGCTTGTCCAGGCCGCCGTTGTAACCGGCGTAAGGCACCAACACGGCTGTGTCGTTGAAGTTGTACGTCGTGAAGGTGTACGGACCGGAGAAGCCCTGCGCCTTGACAATGTCATTGTCTGGGGTCAAGGCGTCAGGCGACATGACCTGCTCGTCGACGATCGGGCCGGCGCTGGTGGCCAGCACCTGGGCGAACGTCTGGTCGTTGGCCTCTTTGAGGTTGAAGTTGACCGTCAGGGGGTCGGGCGTGTCGATGCTGTCGAGGTTGCCGAGCAGGGAGGACGGGCCGTTGTCGTCGTTGATCTTGATGATGCGGTCGAAGCTGAACTTGACGTCAGAGGACGTCAGGTCATCGCCGTTGGCGAACTTCAGACCAGACTTCAGCGTGCAGGTGTAGACCGTCGGGGCCGAGAAACCGCAGCTATCAGCGGCGTCGGGGCTCGGCGCGGTGTCGCCCGGCTTGAAGTTCATCAGGAACTGGTAGACCTGGGTCTCGAGCATCAGCGAGCCGTGGTCGTACGAGCCGGCCGGGTCGATCGTGACGGTCTTGTCGGTGGTGCCGATGGTGATTTTCGTCTTGTCAGGCGAGCTCAGCGTCGTGAAAGCCAGCTCGTCGCTGATCAGCAGGTTGACACCCGTCATGTTGGCGCGAGTGACGGCCCACTGCGAGCCCTGCAGCAACGGCAAGGTGGGCAGTTGCTCGGCCAGAGCCTGCTGGATGGCCTCAATGCCGGCCTGGCGCTGGGCGGGATCGGTCTGGGTGACCTCGGCCTGGATCTGGGCGCCGATCGTCTTGCCAGCGTCAGTGTCCTCGAAGTGCACCTTCAGGAAGTTGTTGGCCGCAAAGAACGGGGTCAGGTAGTTGTCGGCGTCCGGGAAGTCAGGGAACCAGCCCATCTGGAACACGGGGTAGGCATCCTTGGTGCGTTCCTGGCTGTAGGTGACCCACTCGGTGGACTGCAGGTTCACCGTGAACAGGCCGGTTGCCTCAAGCTGCTGCTTGATCAAGCCGTATTCCTGGTCGGACGAGCTGCCATAGTGATCTGGGTTGTATTGCAGGTTGATGGTAACCGGAGTGGCGACCCCGGCATCTGAAAGGTACTTGGCTGCCGCGCTGCCGGAAGCAGGAGTTGTGGCGCCTGTTCCCGTGGTGTCCTTGGCGCAGCCACTGATGGCGAGCGCTCCGGACAGTGCGAGGGCAGCTAGTACTGTTGCCGTCTTCTTCATGTGATTCCTCAATTGTCGGTGAGAGTGCAGTCGTTGCAACCGGGCATCGACTACGACCTTGTGGATAAAAGTCACACGGTCATCTCAGATATTAAGCCTCAATTCTAAGATATGAGACGTTTTCAAGCCAAAACGTATGTCAAATCGTTATCTTGGCTGGCGGGTCGCTGTTGGGGACGGACGGGGACGACCCGGGTGAAGGACCCCCGCCATGGGGAACCCGTTTGGGCTTGCACCACGGCTAAAGGCTTAGACTAGACCACACCGAAAGGAGCGATATGTCATACGAACAATCCGGTTACATTCCCTCACCTCAACCAGGCGCCGTCCCACCACCTCCCGATGCACAGATGCCCGGCGTGATGCCCCAACCAGGGATGCCCTATCAGCAACCTCAGGGCGCCTGGGGTGCCCAGCCAATGGGGTACGCGCCCCCGATGTACGCACCGCCCGCGCCCCCGGCACCAACAATGTTCAACTCGCCGAGCGTCTTGGTTAGCAAGCTGCCGATGCTGGCGGTGATCGGGCTCATCGGGTTCAGCCTCGCGGGGGTGCTGTACCTTGTCAGCAACATTGTGTCGGGCATAGGCCCCTATGCCTCGATTGGCAGCTACGTGATCAGCGGCGTTGGGTCTCTGATCGATTACGTGGTGATGGGCGTCATGTGGTTCGCCGTCTTGATGACGCTCAAACACTTTGCCGACAAGCACGACGCCCCGGCCGAGTAGGCGTCTGACAACGGTGTAATTACACCAATGTGGTTTGTCCACAGTTGTGCATAACGCTGTGGACAAGCCACCCCCCCTGGTTTTGCGCCGCCCAGGGCCGGCTGGAGTCCGTCCCCATCAGGGCCGGCTGGAGTCCGTCCCCATCAGCACCGGACGGACGCAACGCCGGTTCGGGCTGAGGACGGCGCAGACGCCCGCCCAGCGCTACCACCCACTTGATCGCGCGTCGAGTACGGCCCCTGGGCGCCCAGGGCCGGCTGGAGTCCGTCCCTTTTGGTTACATCGGGTTCTGCCAGGTTTGCCCATGCAGGCTGGATGTGTAATTTTCAAGGGGTTCTTCGCAATAGACTGGTGGCATGATTGCCGCCCTCCCTCAACCCCGTGTGCCCGATCCGTATGACGCCCCCCCTTTGCGATGGGGCATCTTAGCGCCAGGCGGTATCGCCGGACGCATGGTCGAGGCACTTCACGCCTACACCCGCCAGCAGGTCGTCGCCGTCGGCTCCCGCAGCACCGACCGCGCCCAGGCTTTCGCCGCCAAGTACGGCATACCGAACGCCTACGGCAGTTACGAGCACTTGGTGGCGGACGACAAAGTTGACATCATCTATGTGGCGTCCCCCCACAGTGAGCACGTCGCGCACGCCAAGCTGGCGTTGAAGGCCGGCAAGCCGACACTGGTCGAAAAGGCTTTCACCCGCAACCAGGCTGAGGCGAAGTCCGTCGTCGCGACGGCGCGGGCCGCGAAGGTGCCCGTCATGGAAGCCATCATGACACGGCAAACGCCGACCCTCGATATCGTCAAACAGCTCGTCGACAACGGCGACCTGGGCCTGATAGACACCATCTTGGCCGATCACGGGCAGAACCTGACCAAGGTTCCGCGCCTGGTGAAGGCGGAGCTGGCTGGTGGCGCGTTGCTGGATCTTGGCGTCTATTGCGTGCATTTCGCCGTCTTCCTGGGTGGCCTGCCCACCCGGGTGGTGGCAACCGGTGCCCTGACGAACACCGGCGTCGATGCGCACATGGCCATGTCTTTTGACGGTTTTGCCCGCCTGCCAAACGCCTTGGCCGCCATGCACACCACCATGCTGTCGGGCACGCCGACCCGGGCAGCGGTGTGCGGCTCGGAGGCCCGCGCCGAACTGGTCGGTCCCGGCCCGTTCACCCCGGGGTGCGTCATGCTGCGCATCATCAAACGTGACGGCGACGTCATTGAGCGTCCTGCACCCGGCATCACCGGATCGATGGCCCTTTGCTACGAAGCGGCACACTTCGCGCGCGTCGTGTCGGACGGCCTGTCCGATTCGCCCATCATGCCGGCCGACGAGTCCATCGCCATCATGGGGTTGCTTGACGAGATGCGCTCCCAGGTGGGCGTCATCTACCCGGGTGAGTAGGCCCACCACCCGATGCCTGAGCTGCCCGAAGTCGAGACCGTTCGACGAGGCTTGGAGCAGCTTGTCGTTGGTCGCCGCATCGTCGGCGTTGACGCCCTGAACCCCGGTTCGCTGGACGCTCCCCTGCCGCTGGAAGGCGTCCAGGTGACGGCGGCCAGGCGGCGCGCCAAAATGCTGATGCTCGATCTGGACGACGGCAGGTGTCTGGCCGTCCACCTGAAAATGACTGGCCAGTTGGTTGTCCGGAACCCAAGTGCGGACGGACTCCAGCCGGCCCTGGGCGCCCAGGGGCCGTACTCGACGCGCGTCATCTTTGACTTGGACGACGGGGCCCGGTTGTTCTTCAACGACCAGCGGAAGTTCGGCTGGATCCGGGCCGTACCCCGCGATGTGGCGGACGGCTGGGCTTGCGAATACGGTCCCGAGCCGATGGACGAGGACGCGTGGCCCCGCTTCCGCGGGCTGGTGCGGCGTCACCCAAGGGCCAGCATCAAAGCGGTGCTGCTGGATCAGCGCGTCGTGGCGGGCATCGGCAACATATACGCGGACGAGGCGCTATGGGGCGCCGGGGTGCACCCGGAGTCGCGGGTGGGCGCGCTGAGCGATCGGGCCTTGCACGCAGTGCTGGACGAGGCGGCCGCCGTCATGGAGATGTCCATTGAGCTGGGTGGCTCGACCGACCGGAATTACGTCGACGCGGAGGGTCGGCGCGGTGCCTACCTGGATTTCGCCAGGGTGTTTCGACGCGAAGGCCAGCCCTGCTACCGCTGCGGCACCACAATCGTCAAGACGCGAGTGGCGGGACGGGGCACCCATCTGTGCCCGAAGTGCCAGCGCTTGCGCAAGATCTCCGAAGGACTGACGTCGCCCGCAAGGGAGACCGGCTAATACCAGTTGTGGGCCATCTCGTGGCTCCACGCCCCACACGGGTTGCCATATCGGCCTTTGATGTATCCAAGGCCCCAATTGATCTGGGTGGTCGGGTTGGTCAGCCAATCGGCGCCGGCGCTGGCCATCTTCGTGGCAGGCAATGCTTGGGGTATGCCATATGCGCCAGACGACGGGTTGCGGGCATTGACCCGCCAGCCGCTCTCGTAATTCCACAGATTCACCAGGCAGGTCCACTGGTCGGAACCGAAGCCGTAATTAGGCATCAAAGACTTGGCGATGGCCTGTGCAGCGGCCACGCTGACGCTTGACGGTGCAGACGCGGCCGCCATTGTGCTCATATGGCTGTCGGCAGCAGACGCCTCGGCTATCTGCTGCTCAATCTGCGTCAACTGCTGTTGTAGCTGTGTTTGCTTCGCCTTGTCGGCGTTGACGGTCGCCTGGGCGTTGGTCTGGGCTTTCTGGTTGGCGGTGACCTGTGCGGCGACCGTCTGTTGGGCTTGCTGTGCCGTTGCCTCAGCCTGCTGGGTAACGACCAGATGGTCGGAGGCAGTCTGTGCCGCTTGCTGGGCCGCCTGCTGCGCGGTTGCTGCATCAGTCTCAGCCTGCTGTGATCGGTCCTCGGCCTGTTGCAACTGCGTCTGGGCCTGCAGCAGACCGTCCATGGCGTTCTGGCTGGCGGTAAACGACTGGTCGGTCCATTGGATTTGATCGCTCAGGTTTCCAAGGTCGAAATTTGTTAGCAGCATCGATATGGAGATGAGCGTGGTGTTCTGCTGAGCCGCCTGCTGCGCGACCAATCCAATCGTGTCGCGCTCCGATTGGACCTCGGCCTGACCGGCGGACACAGCCTGCTGGGCGGCGGACAGATCGGCCTGTCGTGCCGTCAATGTCTGCTGAGCCTGGGTTGCCAAGTCTGCCAGCCTGGTGTCCTCAGCTTGAGCGTCTTGAGTCGCTTGCTGTTTGGCGATCAAGTCAGCCTGGGCCTGCACCAGCTTCTCCTGCGTTTGCTGCAGGGCAGCGGAGGCGAGGTTCAGTGCCGCCTGGTCTTGGTCGGTCTGGTTGGTGTTGGATTGGATTTGCGACTGGGTGTCGGTTTTGGTGGTGTTAAGGTCGTCGGCGTGGGCCGGTGGCACAATGCCCACCAAGGCCAGTCCAATCGCTACGGTGACGCCAGTTCGCAACAGAACGCGCGTCTGGGGAAGTCGTGACACGGCGTACTCTTTTCTCTCCAGTGCACCAGTATCGTCATCGTCTTGTCGGAGCAGGCAATCGCCGCGTCAAGCCCTAATCGAGAGTTGAGCCTCTGGACTGACGTGTTTCGGCCTGGAGTTGGTTGACCGTCTCCGGTGAGGCTGGGTATCGTCAGGCAAACTCGACGCGGCCAATGGGGCCTGACGGAAGGAATCTCATGAGCATGTTTTCTGGAAAGCGATTCGTGGTGGCGGGAAGCGCCACCGGCATAGGTGCCGCGACGGCCCGTCGTCTCGGCGCGGGAGGCGCCAGCGTGATGCTTGGCGATATCAACATTGACGGTGCCAACACCGTCGCCCAGCAGATTGTCAGGGCGGGCGGAACCGCCACCAGCGGACAGTTTGACATGACCGATCCGGTCTCAATTGACGCCCTGATTGAGGCGGCGGTCGACGAGTTCGACGGCCTTGACGGCATCGCCAACATCGCGGCCGACATGTCGCCGGACAACATCGGTCGCGACGTCGGCCTTGTCGACCTGGACATGGCGGTTTGGGATCACACTTTGCGTGTCAACCTGACTGGGACGGCACTGTTGTGCAAGGCTGCTATCCCGCACCTGATCAAGGCCGGCGGTGGCTCGATCGTCAACACGTCATCTGGCGCCGCCAGCGTCGGCGAGCCTGTGCGCGTGGCCTACGCGGTTGCCAAGTCCGGCATCAACGCGCTGACCCGCCACATCGCGTCAGCCTACGGTCCCCAAGGTGTGCGCGCCAACGCTGTGGCGCCCGGGATGGTGCTGACCGAGGCCGGCCGGAAGAATATGCCCCCAGAGACACTTGACGCCCTGACCGAGGCAACCCCTCTCCAGCGCCTCGGGCGCCCGGACGACATCGCCCAGGCCATCTGCTATCTGCTCAGCGACGACCCGTCGTGGGTCACCGGCCAGGTCTGGCATGTGAACGGCGGCAGCGGCTACCGGGACTAGCTCCGGCGACGGCACCAGACGGGGCGGGTTTGCCGCGGAATCCATGGG
>Ga0123354_10006263_pt1 | contig 17632 bp, 17 predicted proteins | sample TergutLab28metaG_2_FD_97872 | JGI IMG/M metagenome (GOLD analysis project Ga0123354, IMG submission 97872) | Labiotermes labralis P4 segment gut microbial communities from Petit-Saut dam, French Guiana - Lab288 P4 | ecosystem: Host-associated > Arthropoda: Insects > Digestive system > Gut ...
AAAGTCGTTGCCACCGGTTATGCCGACTGTGGTTTCGACGTCGATATGGGACCGTTGTTCCAGACGCCGGAAGAAGCCGCCCGCCAAGCCGTTGAAAACGATGTGCATGTATTGGGCATTTCCTCGCTGGCGGCAGGACACAAGACATTGGTTCCGCAGGTAATGGCGGAATTGAAAAAGCTGGGGAGGGATGATATTCTGGTGGTTGTGGGAGGAGTTATTCCTTCACAGGATTATGATTTTCTGTATAAGGCAGGCGTTGCAGCTATTTTTGGTCCCGGTACGCCGGTAACGAATGCAGCAGTGATGATATTGGAATTGTTGTTACAGGAATAATTTTTAAACCTTTCTTAAAATTTATTATCATAACTAAGAATGAGTGAATAACTCATAATTCATAATTTTTAATTTATAATTCATGAAAAGACGTGATTTTATTAAAACATCTGCTGCGGTAGGCGTTGCAGCATTATCATTCGACAAATTGCAGGCAGCCTTAACCGGCAATAAGCTAATGGTTGAAACTGCTCCCGACATGGTAGCAGTCATGGGAGGCGAGCCGGCTCAGTTATTGGAGAGGGCTTTACAGGAAATGGGCGGTATAGAAAAATACGTAAAAAAAGGTCAAAGCGTAGTGATTAAGCCCAATATCGGATGGGACAAAAAACCTGAATTTGGAGCCAATACAAATCCCGATTTGATAGACGCACTGATCAAACAGTGTTTCAAAGCCGGCGCTAAAAAAATAACCGTTTTTGACCATACGTGTGATAACTGGCAAAAATGCTATGCAAGTTCCGGCATTGAAGCGACGGCTAAAGCAGCCGGTGCAATTGTTCTTCCCGGAAACGATGAGACTTACTATAAAGAAGTTGCCATTCCTCAAGGCGTAAAACTGAAATCAGCCAAAATTCATCAAGCCTTGTTAGATGCTGACGTTTGGTTTAACGTTCCGGTATTGAAAAATCACGGAGGCTCAAGAATGACGATATCCATGAAGAACTATATGGGAATCGTTTGGGACAGAGGGTATTTTCATGCTAACGATTTGCAGCAGTGCATTGCCGATGCCTGTACATGGGAAAAAAGACCGGTGCTGAATATTATTGACGCCTACCGTTGCGTTCACAAAAACGGGCCGCAAGGACGTTCACTTTCCGACGCCACCCTGCTGAAAACACTGATTATTTCAAAAGATATTATAGCTGGAGACACCGCCGCCGTTGGTTTGTTTAATCAAGTAGAAACAATGGATATTAATAGTGTAACGCATATTGCGAACGGCGAAAAGCTAAATCTGGGTACTCAAAATTTAAGCATATTGAATATTAAGAGGATAAAAATATAAATAGATTATTAAATACTGATGAGAATAAACACCTTGAGAGTAATACGGATCGTATTAGCTATTTTGATTTTTCTGCCGATCCTTTTATTTTTCTGCGACTTTGCCAATTTGCTGCCATTGCATCTGCATGGACTTATGCACATTCAGGCGGTACCTGCGATTCTGGCGGGAAGCATCGCTATCATGGTCGGATTATTCTTATTAACCATTCTGTTCGGGCGAATTTATTGCTCGGTCATTTGTCCTTTAGGCGTTTTCCAGGATATTATCGCATGGTTTACAAAAAGAGGAAAGAAAAAAAATAAGAAAAGGCGTTGGTATAGATATGCTAAACCGTTTACGATTTTACGGTATTCCATTTTAGGAGTATGCACCCTGTTTCTTATTTTTGGAATAACAACGCCTCTTCTTTTCTTAGATCCGTATAGTAATTTCGGGCGCATGACGGTTAGTCTTTTCCGTCCTTTAGTGATGGAAGGAAACAACTTGCTCAATTGGATTGTATTAAAGTTTCATATTTACAAGTTTTATTATGTTACCATCTATACGGTAACCGGATGGTCAATCGCCATTTCTGTAACTATTTTGTTAATCGTAGGAATCATGGCGATTTTGCGTGGCCGGTTGTTTTGCAATACCATTTGTCCGGTTGGCTCTTTATTGGGACTGTTTTCGCGCTTTTCCTTTTTTAGAATTGAATTAGATGATTCCAAATGCAACAGTTGCGGTTTATGTGCTTATGCTTGTAAATCTCAATGCATTGATAGTAAAGAAAAACAGGTCGATAGTTCTCGTTGCGTCAACTGTTTCAACTGTTTAGACCGTTGCAAATTAGACGGTGTAAACTACCGGTTTGCTTTTAGCCGATCGCCTCGGCCTGTAAAGGTAAACGTAAAAAAGACGCCTGAAATCACTGCCCGTACCAATGAAATAGGGATGACGCGACGTTCATTTCTTGTTACTTCAACAGCTATCGCAGCTACCCTTCCGGTTATTCCGGCTTGGGCAAAAACCGAAAAAGAGATTGACCCTACTAAGTTGACTCCGATTACCCCTCCGGGTTCTCAGAATTTAGAGCATTTCAAAAAATATTGTACAGCCTGTCATTTATGTGTTACGCATTGTCCTCAGCAAATTCTTAAGCCGGCAGGATTTAAATTCGGAATTGAATATGCGTTCAAACCCTACATGGTATTTTATGAAATGGCATATTGCAATTATGAATGTACGATTTGTACCGAAATTTGCCCGACCGGAGCCATTCGGAAATTAACAAAAGAAGAAAAAAAAGTAACGCAAGTGGGCATTGCTCAGTTTGAAAAAGACCGTTGTATTGTTGCTACCGAAAATACTTCCTGCGGCGCTTGTTCGGAACATTGTCCTACGCAGGCGGTGAGAATGGAACCGTATCTCGACGGCGCTTTGACATTGCCGCATGTACACGACGAATTGTGTATCGGTTGCGGCGGTTGTGAATCAATTTGTCCGGTCCTTCCTATTAAGGCAATCAACGTTATGGCTAATGGGGTTCATCAAAAGGCGCAAAAACCGCCTGAAGATAAAGCGAATACTGAAAAGAAAGATGTTGATTTTGGATTTTGATGTTATGCGTACCTTTTGTTTATTATCATTATTACTGTTTGGTATGAATTTATCTGCCACAATTCAGGAGAAATTTTCGGCAACTCAATTGCCGGAGCAGTTTATGGATTATCATGTAACCGACAGGTTGAACTACACCGATAAAAATTTATTCGATTATATCGATGGAGGCGCCGAATTGTACCTGTCATACGGATTAGTCAGTATGACGGGATGTAAATACAACGGCGACAGTCTGCCTCAGGTAACCGTTGAGATTTATGAGATGACTGACTCGAAAAATGCGTATGGAGTTTATACGCAAAGCAGGGATAAAGAAGAATTGAATTACGGACAAGGGTCACAGAGTTTTCCCGATTTTATTCTGTTTTGGAAAGGCCCGTATTTTGTAATCGTTAATACACAGGAAGTCACGCCTGAAAGTCAGAAAGCAATTCAATACTTGGCAAAATTAGTTGATGAAGCCATTCCGGAAACCGGTAATATACCGGCTGTTGTCAATTTATTACCTAAAGAAGACCTGGCGCCTGCCGGATTTCTTTACTTTCATCATTACATTTGGCTGAATGCTTATTTTTTCATTGCCGATTATAATATTATTAACATTGCCGAACAGACTGACGCTGTTTTAGCTAAGTACGGCGACGCAGACGCCCGCAGTTATCTTTTATTAGTAGAATATCCCAATGAAGAGAAAGCGATTGAAGCGTACAGGCAACTGAAAAGTAAATATGCACCGGAATCCACTCCGGATAATCCTTTTGTTCAGTTAGAAGATAAAACATGGTTTATTATTTGGATGAAAGGAAATAAGTTGGGAGCCATTTTTAACGGTGTCTCTCAGAAAAAAACGGAAGAATTATATCAATTCACTTTAAATAACATGTAAAACAAATTTGATATGGAAAAACTGATTACTCGTCGTGATTTGTTGAAGAAATCGGCGGCATTGGCTGTCGGCGGTAGCATCCTTTTGAATACGCCGCTGAAATCGTGGGCTTGGGGAACTCAAGCAGTAGCTAAAAGTAGAGTCGTATTGATTCGAAACGAAAACTTGTTTGCTAACAGCGATCAACCGGATCCGACGATCGCAGCTCAAATGTTAGACGATGCGCTTTGCAGGCTTACCGGAAAAAGCAACGCCCAAAAAGCGTGGGCGACCATTGTGAAGCCAACAGATATTGTTGGAATTAAAACCAACGGATGGAATAAACTTCCAACGCCGGAAATTGTGAATAGTACGTTAAGAGATCGCGTACTTCAGGTGGGAGTCAAAGAAGAAAATGTGAATGTTAAAGATTCGGGAGTGCTTGATGATCCGATCTTTCAAAATGCAACGGCTTTGATTAATGTACGTCCGATGCGCACGCATGCGTGGGCGGGAGTTGGCACCTGTATCAAAAATTACATTCAATTTTCTCCTAATCGTCCTTCATATCATGACGATTCCTGCGCAAGTCTGGCTCTTTTGCATGAGTTGCCGATTGTAAAAGGGAAAACGCGATTGCATATTCTGGTTTTGTTTAATCCTACTTTCCACCATCGGACTGCCCAAGATATTGCGGAAGAATACCGGTGGAAATACAGTGGACTAATTGTCGGTTTTGATCCGGTTGCAGTCGATTCGGTGGGGCTTCGTGTTATTCAGGCGAAACGGAATGCTTTCTTCGGTGAAGAAAAACCTTTGAATCCGCCAGCAAAACATATCGAACTGGCTGATACCCGTTATCATCTGGGAAATGCCGATCCTGCAAAAATTGATTTGATAAAGTTGGGCTGGGATTCGGAATCGTTTGTATAAGACAGCGACGGCAGTATTTATAATTGATTCAAACATTTTGTTTCAAATCTCAACAACTCCTTCACTTTTTTTTGTAAAACCGGATGAACATAATCAGGAGCTATTTCGTTGAAAGGCTCCAAAACAAATCGGCGTTGATGAAAAAGCGGGTGAGGCAATTGAAGATTTTCTGCGTGAAGAATCAAATCATCGTATGCAATTAAATCAATATCAATGATTCGGTCTTGATAGGAATCCTTTGTTTTTTGTGTACGACCCATTCTTTTTTCGATAGATTGGGTAATATTTAAAATTTTATCGGGAGAAAACGGGGTTTCGACACAAACAACCATATTCAGAAAATCATTTTCCGATTCATATTCTTGGGGTTCCGTTTCGTAAATTGAAGATATTGCCGAAAAAATACCGATTTCAGAAGCTATATAGCCTATTGCACGTAATAAATTAATGGGTCTGTTTCCTAAATTAGCTCCTAATGCTAAATAGACTTTGTTCATATTATTAGCATGGCGTCCCCATAAGTTCCAAAGCGATATTTCTCTTTTATCGCTTCTTGATAAGCGTGCATGATAAAGTCATATCCGCTGAATGCCGCCGTTTGCATCAACATGGTTGAAAGCGGTAAATGAAAATTGGTAATGTGGCTGGTTGCTACGGTAAATTCATAAGGTGGGAAAATAAACTTATTAGTCCATCCTTCATAAGGCTTTAGATGCCCTCGTGTGGTCACAACGCTTTCGAGCGCTTTTAAGACGGAAAAACCAACGGCGCAAATTTGCTTTGAGTCGTCTTTTGCTTGATTGACAATGTTTACCACTTCTTCTCCGATGATTAATTCTTCCGAATCCGGTTTGTGTTTTGTTAAATCTTCAACATCAATTTCCCTGAAATTTCCCAAACCGGAATGAGCGGTAATGAATGCAAAAACAATTCCCTTTATTTCCAATCGTTTCAAGAGTTCTCTGCTGAAATGCAATCCGGCTGCCGGAGCAATAACCGCGCCTTCGTTTTTTGCAAAAATAGTTTGATATCGTTCTGTATCTTCCTGAACTGCTTTTCGGTTAATGTAAGAAGGAATAGGCATCTCTCCCAACGAATACAGCATCTTTTTAAATTCTTCGTGCGGGCCGTCGTATAAAAAGCGAAGCGTGCGTCCACGAGAAGTCGTATTGTCGATTACTTCCGCAACCATTGAATCGTCTTCGCCAAAATAGAGTTTATTTCCGATACGAATCTTGCGGGCAGGATCAACCAATACATCCCAAAGCCGTAAATCCTGGTTTAATTCTCGAAGAAGGAATACTTCTATCTTAGCTCCCGTTTTTTCTTTGTTCCCGTACAAACGGGCTGGAAAAACCAAAGTGTCATTGAAAATAAAAATATCTTTGTCGCCATAGTAATTCAATACGTCTTTAAATATCTTATGTTCGATTTTACCTGTTTTCGGATGAACAACCATCAATCGAGATTCATCCCTGTTTTTTGTCGGATAGAGAGCAATCAATTCTTGCGGAAGATTAAATTTAAATTTAGAAAGTTTCATATTATATTATTATTTTGTTATTATTTGTAATATGGGTTGTTTCGGCGTTCCCTGTCATTTCAAGCGGAGAGAAGCAATTCATACAAAATTCGTCAACGGATATACATTTATCTAACGTTACATCGCCGATTCTGATTCGCTGTAAATCAATCAGATGTGCTCCGGAATGCAACGCCTTGCCGATATCGCGAGCCAAGGCGCGAATATAAGTCCCCTTGCTGCAAACAATTCGTATTGTCAGTTTATTTTCGCAGAAAGAAAGAAGTTCCAGTTCATCAATAGTGAGCAACTTCGGTTTCAACTCGACTTCGATTCCTTTTCTTGCCAATTGATAAGCTCGATTCCCTTCAATTTTGCAAGCCGAAAAAGCCGGTGGAATTTGCTCGATGCTACCTGTGAATTGTGGCAGCGTATTTTCAATCATCTCTTTTGTAATATGGCTTGTTTCAAAGGTTTCATCAATTGCTGTTTCCAAATCAAAGGATGGCGTTGTCGCTCCCAGACGCAATGTAGCAATATATTCCTTGCTCTTGTACTGAAATTCATCAATTTTTTTTGTCGCTTTTCCCGTGCAAATAATCATAACTCCGGTTGCTAAAGGGTCTAATGTTCCGGCGTGACCCACTTTGATTTTTTTTATTCGCAGGGAGCGTGAAATCTGATACCTCACTTTGGATACCAAATCAAACGATGTCCAATGCAAGGGCTTATTGAAATATAAAATTTCTCCTTCAATAAATTTCATCTATAGTTTTGTCAAAATTTACGGAGAAGAATTAGTACAATAATTACCGCTCCTACAATGATCCGGTAATAGCCAAACAGCCGGAATCCGCGTTTGGTCAAGAATGCGATAAATCCTTTGATAGCAAAAATTGCTATGACAAAACCGATTATATTGCCTAAAGCCAATAGGGAAAGATTATGTGATGTTAATAACTCCGGAGTATGTTTGTAGGCATCCCATAAGCTTTTTACACAAGCGCCTGCCAATGTCGGCACAGCTAAGAAGAAAGAAAATTCCGCAGCGGCTTTTCGCGTCAGTTTCTGCTGCATACCTCCGATAATGGTAGCTGCACTACGGCTGATTCCGGGTAAAAGGATAGACAATACTTGAAATAACCCGATAGTAAACGCCTGTTTATTATTGACTTTTTCTTCCGATTCGATAGTTGGATTTTTAAACCATTGATCAATAAAAAGCAGAACAATACCTCCTAGAAATAGCATGCAAGCAATAAATAAGGGCGTCTGTATTAACATATCAATATGTTTTTTGAACAAAATGCCGAAAATGACGGCAGGAATAAGAGCAATAAGCAGTTTAATATAAAACTGATATCTTTTGAAATCCAAAAACTTACGCCAATAGATGAAAACGACCGACAGTATGGTTCCAAACTGAATATTTTCAATAAATAACGTTGTGAATTCGTTCTTTTCAATACCCATTATTGCCGATACTAACGCCATGTGACCTGTTGAAGAAATCGGCAGGAACTCAGTCAAACCTTCAACAATAGCAAGAATAACTGTTTGAATCCAGTGCATAATTTATTTTTTTTCAATTGTTTGATTATTTTCTGCAGGCTTTTTAAGTATGGCCACAATGATCGATGCAAATCCGATCATTGTTACAATAGGCGCAATAACGATTCGACGGGTATTGAAAATACTCGGATCGAACCCGTTTTCTTCCGTTGTTTTTCCACCAGACATCAACCAAAATCCAAAGACAATAATTACAATTGAGATTGCTAACATGATAAAGTTTACTTTACCGAATACAAAATTTCTTTTATCCATAATATTTCTTTAATTTAAATTCATAATTCATAATTTCTTAAATAAAAAATAAGTCATCCCCGTCCATCCTGAGATAACGGTTGACTGCAAAAAAAGTAGCGGTTAAGGAAATGAAAATACCTAAGGCAAAAACACTTCCCGCTACAATATATAATATATTTCGATCGATTATTTCTCCTATTTCGCTACTGTTCTTGGAAATATAAAATAAGCCTCCAAAGAGTAGGGCAATAGCGATAAGCGCAGCGATAGTTCCCGATAAAATCTGTGCTTTTAAGAAAGGTTTCCGGATAAATCCTGCCGTAGCTCCGACTAATTTCATCGTATGAATCAAAAAACGGTTGGCATAAACCGATAATCGAATGGTATTGTTTATCAATGCAAACGTAATAAGAAGCAAGAGCAGGGCCAGGCTTAAAAGAATAATACCTATTTTCCGAAAATTGTCATTTACCAGCGTCATCAATTCCTTTCGGTATTCTATACTGTTGATGTACGGTGATATACCTTTGATTTGTTTTTCTATCTCATTAAAGTTTTCCGGATTAGTATATTCCGAATGCAAACGGACAACAATTAAACCGGGTAGGGGATTATAACCTAAAAAATCTTCCGGATTCTGTCCGATATCGGCTTCCAATTGCTTTGCAGCCGCCTCTTTGGAAATATATTCGGTTGATTTGACAAAATCGGTCGCTTTTACTTCTTTGATTATACGATTAACTTCAACATCTTTAATGTCATCAGACAAAACAACATCGAACGATAAGCTTTCTTTCACGTAGGTAGAAAGATTCCTGGCCATTAGGGCAAGTAAAATAATGAGTCCTAATAAAAACAAAACCAACGAAATGCTAATTGTAGCAGTTACTCTCGAATTAATAAAAGTCGCAGATGAAATGGCGCGCTTATTTTTCATTCTCCATGCGTAAAAATTAGAATTGTATTGCTTAGAATATAAAAACCCTAAATTCGGTACAAAATTATATAAAATAGTTAGGACTTTTTTCGATTTAGTTTTTTTTAACTAAATAACAGGAAAGCAGATAAAACAATAAAAATACTTAAAATCTTTTTCTAATTCGAAGGGATTCATTACTTTTGTACCCAAATTTAGTTTTGCATGAAACGGTTAATTTCAAAAGTAATATTCTTTTTCTTTTTGGTCTTTTTATCTACCGCATGTGGAGAATACAATAACATATTGAAATCTACGGATTTAAATGTAAAATTCGACTATGCTAAGAAATATTTTGACGATGGAAAATACAGCCGGACGGCTACTTTGTTGGAAGATGTTGTACAAATGACACGTACGACTTCACGGGGTGAAGAAGCTTTATACCTGCTAGCTCAAAGCTATTATAAAATGAAAGATTACTCATCGGCATCGGAATATTTTAAAACCTATTACACAACTTATCCAAAAGGCGAATATGCAGAATTGGCTCGTTTTTATTCGGCTTACGGTCTGTACCTTGATTCGCCGGATCCCCGTTTAGATCAGTCGGATACCTATAAAGCCATGCAACAGTTCCAGGATTTTATTGAATTGTATCCCCAGAGCGAGCGGAAAGACGATGCGCAAAACGCCATGTTCGAATTGCAGGAAAAATTAGCGCTGAAAGAATTAACGGCTGTGCGTTTGTATTATAACTTAGGTAATTATACCATTATTCCATTTCCGGGTGCTAATTATATGTCATGTGTAATCACCGCTCAAAATGCCGTTCGAACCTATCCGTTTTCCAAATATAGAGAAGAGTTTATGTATTACATGTTCAAAGCAAAATACGAAATGGCGCTGCAAAGTGTGGAAGAAAAGAAAGAATTCCGTTATCGGGATGTGATAGATGAATATTTTTCATACGCCAACGAATTTCCGGAAGGAAAATACATAAAAGAAATCAAGCGATTATACGAAAATATAGATAAAAGATTAAAAAAAGATTAACAGGTAATTATGGATTATAAGAAATCATTGACTCCGGACAATACGAATACGATTACCCGAGATATGATAAAGCTCGGTGAAGAAACAGGAAACGTTTATGAGACCGTACGCATTATCGGTAAACGTTCAAATGAAATATCCGTTGAAATAAAACAAGATTTAACTAAAAAGTTGCAAGAATTTTCTTCTACAGTCGATAGCTTGGAAGAAATTTTTGAAAACCGTGAGCAAATTGAAGTTTCCCGCTATTTTGAACGCATGCCGAAACCAACATTAATTGCTACTCAGGAGTTTTTAGACCACGAAATTTATTATCGTAATCCGGCAAAAGAAAAAGAAAAATTAGAAGAATTATGATTCAGCGCATTCAAACCGTTTATTTGCTTTTTGCGTTTTGTTTAATGGCAGCCATCGTATTTATCCCGTTTTCTGCTTCTTCTTTTAATACAGGATTTTATGAGGGATTTTTCGCTGTAGCCGCCTTGTCGGCAATCATTACCATTTTTCTTTATAAAAAACGCAAGTTGCAGCTTAGAATTTGTTATGCCCTGCTGTTTGCTCAAGTTTTTGCCTATCTGTTTTTCTTTATTTTCGACAGGCACAATATGTCGCTTCGAGAACTTCTTCAGCAAGTTGGAATTACATTTATTTTCCCTTTTATCACCTTTATTTTCATCTATTTAGCTATTAAGGGAATAAAAAAGGACGATAAACTTGTTCGCTCGCTCGACCGATTAAGGTAGAAAAGTTGATTTTCAAAAACTTTTTCTGTTTTTCAGAATAACATAGATTACCATAGGCGCTCCGATAAGAGGAGTAATTGCATTCAACGGCAATACTCCCTTTCCAAACGGAACGGTTGTAAGCAAATTACAGATTAAAGAGACAAAGCCTCCCGTCAGTAATGTTGCCGGAAGCAGCCATTTTTGATTAGACGTCCTGATAAACATCCTTGCGATATGCGGCACGACTAAACCAATAAAAGTTACTGGTCCGCAGAAAGCTGTCACCAAAGCCGTTAAAAAACCGGTTGTCAGTAAAATAGCGACGCGCGTCCGACCGACCCTGATGCCGAGATTAGTTGCATAGTTTTCTCCCAATAAGAGTGCATTCAAGGGTTTTATTAATAATATGGAGAATAATAGTCCCATAAGAATACCTGATGAAAATAATGGTAGTTGCGTCATCGGCACTCCTGAAAAGCTACCCATTCCCCATAAAATATACATGCGCATGTTATCTGCCGAAGCATAGGAATTAAGAATGGATATACCGGAAGACGCCAGGTAGGAAATCATGATGCCGAGAATTAAAACCAGTATATTACTCTTCACCTTGGAAGAAAAATATAGCATAAGAAGTAAAACGAAAGTTGCTCCCAGAAAAGCCGATAAAATGACTGAAAGTTGATGGGAGCGTTCGCCGCCGATAGCTAAAATTCCGCCGGAATAAAGCATAACGATCGCTACGCCCAAATTAGCGCCGTCGCTAATGCCTAATATGGAAGGACCGGCTAAGGGATTCCGAAAGAGGGTTTGAAGCATCAGTCCGCAAACCGCTAATGCGGATCCTGTTAATAATGCTGTAATTGATTGTGGAAGGCGGGATTGCAATACAATATTCGCCCATACGCTTTTTTCGGGTTCTTTCCCTGATAAACTGTCTATCACAGCCTGTGCAGGAATAGATACCGAACCGTAAAAAAGATTTGTAAAGAAAAGTATTAGGACTAAAACTGCAATTCCAAGACAGATAACGCTTCTCCTGCTCATCTTGCTTATTTATTTTTCGTAGGCCGGTTTTTAACCGGCAGCCATTTTAAGTACAAAAATACATATTTTTTCCGACAATCAAGATAATATTTCTCAAGGTTTTTGAGAATAAGAAAATAATTGTAATTTTGCATTAAGTTCAACGAATCAAATTACGGCAATATGAATATGAAATTTATTTTAATCAGTTTATGTTCCATGAGTTTTATCTTAGGAATTAACGCCCAGAAAACCGAAAAAGCATGGGCGCGCGTTTATGTGGATGGTAAATTTGGTATTATTACTAAATCAGGGGTTGAAATTGTAAAGCCGGAATACGACTTAATTTTTAATCCCGACAACAAACTTGCTCCTGCTGTTAATAAAGGAGAAACATTCGCTATTAATGAAAATGGACAACGACAGCCTTATAATTTTAACACAAAAGGAAAAGCAATCCCCTATCAGGAAAATAGCAAGTGGGGGTTGAAAAGTAATAAAGGCGATGTTTTAGCTGCTCCCAAGTATGATTTTATCGGTAAATTCGATGGTGGAATGGCGCCTATTTCCCTGAATGGTAAAATGGGGTTAATATCCGATAACGGAAAAGAAATTATTCCTCCCACCAGTTACAATCTGATTTACGACTTTGATAAAGGAAAAGCTATTGTACTGAGAGATACGCTTTTTGGTTTAGTAGATAACAAAGGAGTAGAAATTATTTCCCCCCGTTATCATCGGATTCAACGAATTAAAGGAAATAACTATTTGATGATGCAAGGCGGCTTGTGGGGAGTGCTGAATCCTAACGGGCATGAATCCGTCGCTCCTAAATATTCGGCTATTTTCCCCTGTAAAGACGGATTTCAGACGTTTCTTGACAATAAAATCGGTATGCTTGCCGATGATGGCTCTTTGATGTTTGAACCAACTTACGACCAAGTAGGAAATAAAGATAACAATGTGTTTATCGTTGTTTTGGATGGGCGTTACGGTTTGTTGAATAAAAACGGAAAGCAAATTATTGCGCCGACTTATCAGTATATTAATAAATTCGAAGGCGGAAGGGCGCTTATTTTACGTGATAATTTGTGGGGAATTCTCGATACGGATGGAAAAGAGATCGTCTCGCCTCAATATAATTCCATTGAGATGACTAAAGATAATTGCTATAAGGTGTATAAAGACAATATGCAAGGTATTTTAAGCAAAGACGGGAAAATACTTGTTCAGCCTATATATCACGACATAAGCATTTTTTAAAATATTTCGTATGAAAATCGCTTTTCATGGCGCCGCCCGTACCGTTACAGGCAGTAAGCATTTGGTTTCTTTGACTAACGGAAAAAAGTTTTTATTGGACTGCGGAATGTTCCAGGGAATGGGACCGAAAACCGAACAGTTGAACCGGAATTGGGGCTTTAAGCCGGAAGAAGTTGATTATGTGTTTCTTTCGCATGCCCACGTTGACCATTCAGGGTTATTGCCCAAATTGGTGAAAGACGGATTTCACGGAACGATTTATGCTACACCGGCTACTATCGACATTATTCAGGTGCTTTTGTTGGATTCAGCTTCTATTCAGCAACAAGATATGTATTTCCTGAATAAGAAACGCCGGCAGGAAGGGCGGAAATTATTGGAACCGCTCTATACGGAAGAGGATGTGCGGAATGTTTTTAAATACCTGAAGCCGGTGAATTATCATCAGTCGCTGCAGATCGACAATGATATTCAGGTAACGTTTTTTGATGAAGGGCATATCGTTGGCAGCGCTTCGATTTTTCTGACCTTAAAGGAAAACGGAAATACGACGACGCTTGCTTTCAGCGGTGACGTCGGCAGGTATGGCGATCCGATTTTGCATTCTCCGGAGACTTTTCCTCAAGCCGATTATATCGTAATCGAATCGACTTACGGTAATAAACTGCATGGTCGTATTGAAACGTATGCTGACGATTTACTGAAAAATATCGAATATACTTGTTTGCATAAAAAGGGAAAATTGATTATTCCAGCTTTCAGTGTCGGACGTACCCAAGAATTATTGTACGCATTGAATGATTTGGAGTTGGAAAAACGCTTGCCGCAAGTCAATTACTATGTTGACAGTCCGATGTCGATAAAAGTAACGGAAATTGTTAAAAAACATCCCGAATGCTTTAACCGTTCGGTGCAAAAATTGTTCCGCATGGGCGACGATCCTTTTTGGTTCAAGGGATTGCATTACATTTCGGACAAGCGGGATTCGCAGGCGCTGAATACGGATTTTCGTCCTTCGGTTATTATTTCCGCATCGGGAATGGCAGAAGCCGGACGGGTGAAGCATCACATTGCCAACGGTATTGAGAATTGGCGGAATACGATTATGATTATCGGCTATTGCGAACCCGATTCTTTAGGCGCTCGCTTGAAAGAACATCCTGAAACAGTGGGTATTTTTGGAATGCCTTACAACGTAAAAGCCGATATTGTTACGCTCGATTCGATGAGCGCCCATGCCGATTATAATGATTTATGTCAATACCTTGCATGTCAGGACGCTCAGGAAGTGAAGCGAGTTTTCGTCGTTCACGGCGAACCCGAAGTGCAGGATGAATTTAAGCGGCGATTAGTGAAAAAAGGATTTTTAGACGTAACGATTCCCGAGTTGCATCAGGAGTTTGGGATAAATTGAGAATTGAGAATTGAGAATAAACTTTTTATTCTCAATTCTCAATTCTCAATTCATTTAATATCCGAATATCTCTTCCAGTGTCAGTTCTTTAACTTTGCCGAAAGAAGAAAGAAGATTCATATCCAAATCCTTAGTATCTCCCAAGATACAATAATTATAAGTCTTTCCTTTGACATATTTTTCTTGAAAAGCCTTGACGTCATTGAGCATCATTTGCGGAATCTTATTGAAGAGCTCGATGCGAGAATCGGTAGTATAACCAAATTCCTGAGCGCTAATGTAATTCCAAAGAATATCTTCACGCAGAATTCGAGAAGTCCGGATGTTTGTAATGATACTTTCTTTAGCAATATCAAACGCTTTATCGGATAAGGGCATATCGTTCAAAATGACTTGAAATTCTTTGACGGCATCTTTTACCTTATCGTTTTGAGTAGCAATAAATGCATTCAAGTAATACGAGCGATCGGGTTTCGCCGGGCGGGAATAAGTAGCATAAGCCGAATAAGCCAATCCACGCGCTTCCCGCATTTCCTGGAATACAATGCCGTTCGTGCTTCCTCCGAAGTAATTGTTATACATATTCCGTTGGGCTTCAACTGTTTTATCGAAAGGAACTCCTTTGGAAATCATGGACATATACACTTGTTTAGCGTCGTAGTGAGTCAGGAGTACCGCATTTTCATCGGTCGATTGCTCCGTATATTTAACGGGAGCCGGAACCGGTTGCAGTTTGTCAGCCATCGCATGATTTTTATTGATAGCGGTTAACAATTGAGATTCGGTCAGCGGACCATAATACAAAATCCGGTGCTGGTAGTTTTTAAGATTTTTGATGCGGGTAATTAAATCAGACGGATTTATCGCTTTGAGTTCAGCTTCCGATAAAATATTGGTTCTTGCCGATTTGGGACCCCATTGTGCATAATTGGTCAGCATGGAGAAAATCATTTGCTGGTTCAGTTTTGCATTGTCCCGGCTTTTTAATATATCGGTAACCAAATTATTGTACGCGTTTTGATCTACTTTCGCATCCGCCAATCGATCTTCCAGTAGCGCCATTGCTTTATCGAAATTATCGCTCAAGCCGTTGATGGAAACATACACCCGGTCTTCGGTTGAAGAGACACTGAATGAACAAGCCAATTGAAACAGCTCGCTCTTAATTTCTTCAGCCGTTTTGGTCGAAGTTCCCAAATAGTTCAGATAGCTGAATGCCGTACCCAAAGACTTATCGTTATTGTTGCCCATATCAAATACATAATACAGCGAAAACAGCGGATTGATTTTGTTCTGTAAATACAATACTTCCACATTATTTTTTGCTTTAAGCTTTTGAAAGTCCTTATTATAATCTAAGAATACAGGTTCAATCGGATTGACTTTGGATGCTTTCACTTCCTTTAAAAAGGCGCTTTCGTTATCTCGATTTGCCGATATCGGCGTGATTACAGGCTTGTCTATTTTAGGAACATCCGGTTTACCTTTTACCTTATTGACTACTAAATAATTATTCTGAAAGAACTGATTGCTGAAATCAACAATGTCTTTCTTCGTCAATTTAGCCAGATTATCTACCATATTGACCACATCTTCCCATTTTTTATTGCTGATAAAAGCATCGAGAAACATCATTGCGGCATATCCGGGTTCTTGTTGCTGATAGTATTTTCCCAAACGGAAATTATTAATAATCCCCTGCAGCAATTTATCGTCAAATTCACCTTTCTTGATAAGATCTATCTGAGAGAGAAGCAAGTCGCGCACTTCATCAAGCGACTGTCCTTCTTTCGGGTTTCCATACAATTGGAAGAAGCTGTAATCGGCTAAATCGTTCACATAACTTCCGGCGCGCAACACTTTCTGTTTTTGAACAAGATTCAGGTCGATTAAGCCGGCTTTTCCGTTGGTCAACATATAGTTAATCAGTTCGAGTTTCAGCATGTCCGGTGCATTTGCCGCCGGTCCGCGGAAAGCGATATTCACATTTTCGGCTTCCAGTCCGACGACTTCTTTTCGAATAGGTTGTGTAATTGCTTCTTCTTTAGCAAATTGAAGAGTAGGGACAGGTTTGGGCTGCATTTGTCCAAAATACTTGGTTATAATATCCATTGTGGCATCCGGATCCAAATCTCCCGCCATACAAATTGCTATATTATTGGGTACATAATATGTCGTAAAATACCTTTTTATGTTGGTGATGGAAGGATTTTTCAAATGCTCCTGAAATCCAAGCACCGAATGCTGTCCGTAGGGATGATGTGGAAATAAAGCGTTCATAATGGTGTCGTTGACTTTTCGGGCATCTCGAGTCAAGCTCATGTTATACTCTTCGTAAACCGTTTCCAGTTCCGTATGAAATCCGCGAATAACAGGGTCAGTGAAACGATCATACTGAATTTTCGCCCAGTTTTCAATTTCATTCGAAGGGATATTTTCGGTAAAAGCCGTAACATCATACGAAGTAAAAGCATTGGTGCCGGTCGATCCGATGGTTGACATCAACTTATCATACTCGTTCGGTATGGCGTATTTAGATGCAATCTGCGAAACACTGTCGATTTGTGCATAAATTGCTTTTCGCTGAAGCGTATCCTTCGTTGCCCTGTACGTTTCGAACAACTGTTCAATTTGGTCGAGGTAAGGTTTTTCGTCTGCATAGTCGGAAGTTCCGAAATGAGAAGTTCCCTTGAACATCAAATGTTCGAAATAGTGAGCCAGCCCTGTTGTTTCGATCGGGTCGTTTTTTGAACCTACCCGTACCGCAATGTATGTTTGAATACGCGGTCTGTCTTTGTTTACAGACAAATAAACCTTCATTCCGTTTGAAAGCGTATAAATACGGGCTTTCAGCGGATCGTTCGGCACGCTGTCATACGTGTACTTTTGTGCCGTCACATTCCATGAAATACACATCATGGTCAGTATTGCAAAAATGCTAAAGAAGAAACTTTTTTTCATTGGCGCAAAAAAATATAATTATAAAAATAGATTAAAATTGAGCAAAGATATGCAAAAGAATATATAAAATCAAATCTATTCGCTAAAAGTGATGCAAAATCTTGTGATTCCATCACCCTGTGTTGTGAACGTAAATTTACATTCGTGGTTTAGCAGCACTTCGCGGACAAACATCAGACCAATGCCTTG
>Ga0123354_10006267_pt1 | contig 17628 bp, 10 predicted proteins | sample TergutLab28metaG_2_FD_97872 | JGI IMG/M metagenome (GOLD analysis project Ga0123354, IMG submission 97872) | Labiotermes labralis P4 segment gut microbial communities from Petit-Saut dam, French Guiana - Lab288 P4 | ecosystem: Host-associated > Arthropoda: Insects > Digestive system > Gut ...
CTTATACCAAAAGAAATAGCTGCGTTGTTTCAGCTTTTCTTCCTTCGTTTTAGCCGTATAAACCGGTTGAAGCGTGTAGGGATGAAGTCCCGTATAATATATTTCCGTCGCCAAAGTCATTGGAGTCGGCGTAAAATCCTGAACTTGCTCCGGATAATAATTCATTTTTTTGACGATAGCCGCTAATTCCGCCATGTCTTTTTGCGTGCAAGCCGGAAGCGAACTTATAAAATATGGAATCAATTGCTGTTTCAGGTTTTCCTCCCGGTTGAGTTTATCGAACAGTTTTTTGAATTGAAGAAAAACGGAAAATTCCGGTTTGCGGATGCAATCGAGCGTCGGTTTTGAAGTATGTTCGGGAGCCACTTTTAATCGCCCGGAAACATGATTCCGAATCAATTCCTGCGAATAATCGCGGGCTGATTTACTCCATTCGCCGTTTTCGTAGGGATGAACCAGCAAGTCGTAGCGCACGCCGCTGCCGACAAACGATTTCTTAACTCCCGGAATTTTATCGACCGCTAAATAAAGTTCCAACAGCGGACGATGATCGACGCGAAGATTTCCGCAAATTTTAGGAAAAATGCAGGAAGGTTTTTTACATGCTTCGCAGATTTTCAGATTTATCCCGCTCATTTGGTACATATTTGCCGACGGACCGCCCAAATCGCTGATGGTCCCTTTGAAATCGGGCATTTCCGTGACGGCTTTCACTTCTTTCAGAATGGATGCCTTGGAACGCGAAGCAATGAATTTCCCTTGATGCGCCGAAATCGTACAAAAAGAGCATCCTCCGAAACAACCCCGATGAATGGTTACCGAATGGCGAATCATTTCGTAAGCGGGAATACGTTTACCCTTGTACTTGGGATGCGGCAAGCGGGTATAAGGCAAATCGTAACAGGCGTCGATTTCTTCCGTAGTCATCGGCGGATAAGGCGGATTGACAATTATCAGGCGTTCATCCGTCTTTTGTATCAACCGGCAGGTTGTCATTCGGTTGGATTCTTCTTCGATATGCCTGAAATTTTCGGCTTGCAGACGTTTGTCTTTCAAGCACGCTTCATGTGAATGTAGTACGACGTCGCCCGGCATTTTCCGGTATTCTTTTTGAATGAAAACCGTTTGCGGAATCGAAGTTATATCGGCAAGCGGCAGGTTTTTATCCCGCAAAGCCGAAACAACAGCCGACAACGGTTTTTCGCCGCAACCGTAAATCAATAGATCAGCTTGGGAGGGAATCAAAATACCCGGTAAAAGTTTATCTTGCCAATAATCGTAATGGGAAAGCCGCCGCAACGATGCTTCAATCCCGCCGATAATAACCGGAACGTCCGGAAAAAACTTCTTCAGTAACGCGGAATAAACAATGGTCGGATATTCCGGACGTCGATCAATTCGTCCGTCGGGCGTGTAGGCATCTTCCGACCGGAGACGTTTATTGGCAGTGTATTTGTTCACCATCGAATCCATGGCGCCTGCCGAAACCGCAAAAAAAAGTCGCGGTCGTCCCAACTTTTTGAAATCCCGCCCGTCGTCCTGCCAATTGGGTTGAGGAACAATGGCAACCCTCAGTCCCATCGCTTCCAAACTGCGACCGATTACCGCCGCTCCGAAAGAAGGATGATCGACATAAGCATCCCCCGAAAAAAGGATTACATCCAAATAATCCCATCCGCGCAACTTCACTTCTTCCTGAGTCGTTGGCAACCAATCCGTCCGGTTTCGTTCATACATGGCGCAAAGGTAAAAAAAATATTCAAATTTGACATGATGCCGCATTGAGACGCTACCGCAACACCACCCGATAAAGCGAAGTGCGCGCTGCCATAAATAGCGTGTTTCCTTCTTTGCCTCCGATGACTATGGAAGCCGGACGTTCGGGAACTTCAATGATACGGATGAAATCCCCGTTTTTGTTGAAAACATAGACATGACCGTCGATCACATACACATTTCCATCCTTGTCCGTTACGGCTCCGAAATCTCCCCGTTCCGTAAAATGCTTCAAATCAGTTAATGTCCCGTCCGGTTCCACCTGCATGCGAACGGTTCGTTTTCCGTATTCATCCGTTCCGTAGAATGGCTTGCCCGGTATGGCTTCTCCTACCGAAGATGAACGCGCCAAGTCGTATTGTTCGGGGATGATGGTAACACCGTCGGGAGCTGCGAAACAATATTCGGGCACAAAGAGCGAAACCGCGTCGAAGTCGCGGGAGTCCCTCCAACGGTTGGAAGCATAAAATGCTTTTGCTACCGGTTTGACCGTTCCTGTTTTGACCTTGGGCAGGAGGCTTATCGTTTCGTCGGGATTTTGAGGATCGATGGAATACACCCAAGTGGCAAAGCCGCTGTTTCCCCATTTGCTGAAATCCGTTCCTTCGGCGTCGGGTAAAACGGGAACGGTTTCCTGTTTACCGTCGATGAGATAGCCGGGCTGAGGATCGTAGCGGAAAACCACCAACAGATTGTCTTTCGTATCGCAGGCTAAGGAAAGCGGCGACCACGGATAGTCGCCTATCATGGAAAGCCTGTTTGTCTCTGCGTCCCATTTGTATATTCGGCGCATCCGTTGTTCGCAAAAGTAAACATTCCCCTTGCTGTCGCAAGTCAAGCCTTCCGCAAATTCGAAACCCGTAGCCAAGCGCTCTGTCTTGCCGGGCGTTCCCGATAGCGGTGTTATTCGTTTTTCATCTCCTTTGATCTTTAAATAAGTAAATTCCCACGGGCGCACTTCCTGCCCGGTGTTAATATCATACATGGTGAGGTCTATCGTAAACTTTTGCTGGGCAAAGTTATGTACATTAAAGAATTCGATGTTTTCGCAATTCCACGTTCGAACGGCATAGGGCGAGGGTGTAACCAAACGGATGACACGAAAGAGGTAGAGATTGGCGAACAGCATATCCCGACAGTTCTCCAATTCCAATTCTAAACAGTCCGGTCCTTCACGGCTTTCGATTTCGAACTGAATGGCATACACTTTCCAGTTGGATACCTTATTAAATCGGGCTTCGTTCCTTACGTGATGCTCAACCGACATCCCGTAAATCTTCGAAGGCGTCTCGGTATTGCTGACATAAACTCCGTTAGCGCTGTACGAGTTTGCTGTCCAGATATCTTTGAAGATGCCGCCGCCTCCGTTGGTTATCCATAAGCTCCAATATTGATTACCCCAAGCCTGATCGGCGCCTTGCACGGCTACCGGCTTGCGGGGTGAACTGATTTCACGAGAGCGTGGAACATTGGCTACGGAATCCTCCGGTCGCCACATTGTGCCGTGTCCGCCGATGAATTTCACGTCGTTCATATACGAATCTTTGCCTGCCATCCATTTACAGGCGACGGCGCGATAGTTGTATGCGCCGGTGTTCAGTCCGATTCCGTTCACGATGTTTTTTCCTCCCGGCGGCGTTTCGAGAAGCGGAACAGGCGCTCCGAATCCGCTGAATGCCGGACTGCTTTCCTTAATAATCAATTGAGTGGAAATAGGATTCAATCCGATTAATTTAGTGTTGGCTTCCAATGTCAAGGCGCCCGACAAAAGGTAGTTGCCTTGCGGAACATAAACGGTTTCGTATTTGCTGACTGCTTCACGGAAGATTTGCGTATCGTCGGTTTGTCCGTCGCCTTTGGCTCCCAGTTCCCGGATATTTACCCAATCGCTTACATCGGGAAGAGCCGGAATGTCGTTTTCGTACAACCCCGTTTCATTAGCTTTCAACGGTTTCAAATCGACGATGGTCTTGACATCGCCCAATGCTCCCTGCTGCTCCAAATAGACTCCGTGAAGGAAAGTATCGACTCGGTAGTTAAGCCCTTTCCCTTCTGTCTGCGTTTGACTTTTCCGGTAATAAGCAAGTGTTGCGACATTTCTGCAAATGATATGGCGAAGGCTTATCTGATTCGTTGAATTTCGCTCGTTGCTGATGATGATTCCGGTTTGCTTCACATTTTCGAAAGTGCAATCTTCCATATAAAGGTTTTCGGAACAATCGGGTTCAATCTCCACCACGACAGGAACATTCTTTGCCCAAAGGCGGACAATCGTCAAACCGGCTTCCCGTGTGAAGATGGCTGCCTTGCGTTGCCCTTCAAAGAAAGTATTCACCATCATTGTCTGCCAGCCGGGAGAAGTCTTGGTTGTATATATTCCGTAGTCGCCCCCGAAGAAGCGCACGTTTTCCATTTCATTTCCAAGGTCGAAAATTCCTGCTTTTCCGTTTCCGATCAGGATATCTACGTTGGATACAAAGCTGTGCTGAGCAAAATGCGTGCGGAGAGCAACGGCATAAGGATTCCCGTCTTCTATCTTCAGGTCGATATTGGAAATAGCGCTGTAAAATGTTCCTGCTCCCGCGTCGCGAATAGCGCCTCCCTCCTCCACGAGATTACTTGTAAACCAAAACATATAATTGGCTTTTCCCTTATCGTCCGGTTTTTCTTCTTGATATCCGGGCGAATTTTTCCCCAGCAGAATCAACGGACGGTTTTTCCCGTAGCCTATCAGGCGTACTGCCTGAGGTACGTAAATGGTTTTACTAATCTTGTATGTCCCTTCGGGAATGAAGACAATGCCGAAATTGTATTGTTTCTTCACTTGGTTGATTGCAGACTGCAGTGCGTCTGTTACGTCGGTTTTTCCGTCTGCCGTAATCGGAAAATGTTCCGGGGTGAAATACACCGCTTCCGGATCGTTTATTTGCTGCCGATAAACGGAAACGCTCGGGGGAATAGTAATGCCGAACGTCGGAAAAAAACACAGGCTGAAAAGTATTAAAACAATTGATTTGAAAGGGTTCATGATAGTATAACGGATTAATGGAGTTTTCCCGGCAATAATTTGAATGATGTTTATTATACGCAAAGTTACGCTTTTATTTCTAACGGTCAAAATAATAGATACAACGGTTAAGAAAAAGTTTGAGATGCTATTTTTTATTTGACAACATTAATCCGAGTCAACTTTTCTAAGCGATAAGATTGACAATAGTGAACCTTAATCAGAAAAAGACAAAATAGCAATGTTCTACTCTCGTTACCGTTTTCAAAAAAGTTTTGCATTGTTTTCGATATTTAACTACTTTTGCGAGAGAAAAATTCCGGTTATGAGTTGGAAAGAAAAAGCGGTTAAATATTTAGAAGAAAGTTTGTATCCTGTTCCTACCGAACTAAATGAAATAGATTGGAAAAGTGATTTATCTTCAAAATCGGACAGATTGGCGCAACATCTTTGTGCTTTTTCCAATCAGGACGACGGCGGTTTTCTCGTATTTGGCGTCAATAATGATGCAAGTATGCTTTCCATTACAAAAGAAAGGGCGGATGAAATAATTAAGACTTTGGGAAATATTGCCTTGAATAATTTGTCTCAATCCATACAAATTCAACATAATGTCATTGAATATGGTGGTAACTCTCTGTTATTCATTTATATTCTGGAACAAACGGCAAAACCGGTTTATTTACGAGGAAAAACGATTTATGACAGTTACCATCGTTCCGCAGGACAAACTGTAAAAATGAGTCAGCAAGAAGTGAAACAAATGATTGCGGAATCGCAGGGATTAATGTTTCATGAACAGATTGCATTAGCAAAAGTAACCGCAGATGATGTTTTGAGGCTGCTGGATTACGATTGTTATTTTCAATTAACAAAACGTAACCTTCCGGAAAATAAGTCTGCAATTTTGGATACTTTAGCCGGCGAAGAATTTATTGAAAAACAAGACGATAATTGGGACATAACCAATCTTGGCGCATTGCTTTTTGCCCGCGATTTGACACAATTTAAAGGATTACAATATAAAACATTACGAATCATTTTATACACAGGAAAAGGCAGGATTGAAGCACACCCCGAATTGAATTTCAATGAGGGGTACGCTTGTGGATTTGAACACTTTATTCAATTCATCATGGAACGAACTTCGATAGAAGTAATTGAAAAAGTGTTCCGAGAAGTAAAATCTTCATATCCAGAAAGAACTGTAAGAGAATTGCTTGCCAATAGCCTTATTCATCAAAATCTATGGCAGACCGGAACGCATACGATGATAGAGATTTTTCCCGACCGTATGGAAATGACCAATCCGGGTACGCCTCTGGTAGATGTCAACCGCTTTATTGATACGCCACCCAAATCAAGAAACGAAAAAATCGCTATACTGATGCACAATTTCGATCTTTGCGAATTACGGGGTAGCGGCATTGACCGCGCGATAGAGGCGGTAGAGCAAGCCATACTCCCTGCTCCAAAATTTATAAAAGGCGATTTTTATACGAAAGTGATTATCTACCCTAAAAAAACATTTGCGGAAATGACTAAAGACGATCGCATACGCGCCTGTTATCAGCATTGTTGTCTGAAATATATGAGCAACGAGAAAATGACCAATCAGAGTTTCAGAGAACGAATGGGAATCAAGGAAAAAAATTATTCTATGGTATCCAGAATAATAAAAGAAGCCGCCAATTCAGGATTAATAAAAGAATATTCTCCGGAAAACAAATCAAGAAAGTTTACTTGTTATATTCCATATTGGGGATAATCTTATGTGACTGACATGTGACTAAAAACATAATTTGTTATATTAATTAACTGATAATCAATTATTACTTTATGTAACTGACATGTGACTGAATTTTAATATTCGTTTGTGAAATAGATTTAGCCAAACCTTTTTTCCTTATTTACTGTGATGATAATTTTTCCACTTTCGTTCTGTTTTTATTCCCGTTTGATGAACTGAAGAAGGAACCATGTAACCTATACTTTGATGTGGTCTTTGATTATTATACAAATCAGATTGGGATACTTGTGCATCCAATGATACTGTTTGCATGTCTAATATGTCACCCAAGTTATATTCGATTTATTCCTGTTAGATTATATCTGATTAAATTATCCTTAGTTACATTAAAACATGTTTTTTCGCTTCTTAGTATTATTAAAGAAAAACACGCAACATTCCACTCTTTTCATAATTGCTGAAAATTCCATAACCCTGTTGCGTTTCGGCGAGTTCGGCGAACATTTGCCAAATTCCTGTATTCTTCACCAAAATGAGCAATCAAATTTTTGTCTAAATCATCAAAAATTTCTTCAGCAGTATAACTATTTCTATCATCGAATTTTTTCCGTAACATTGCTTTTGTTTCTACTAAAAATTTTTCAGAAGTTAAGCCGTCTTCCCAATCGTCAAGACATTGCGGAACATCTTTTAATTCATTCATTTTATCTTCATTTTTATAATGCAAATATAATACGATTTTTTTCATTCTCAAAATAAAATTCAATAAACAATGGCTAACAAAGTGCCCCGGTAAAGCGCAGATCGGGGGGAAATCCCCAATATCCCCAATATCCCCAATCTTGAGAATCCTGAAAATCTCAATGAAATCCCGGTTCCGAAACAACCTTCATGAATATAAAATAATCACCTGAAAGTATCACTTCGGTTTCAAAACCACGCCGAGGCTTTTTTTCCCGTCGATTTTTATGATAAGCGGTTCCGTAAAGCGGACATGGCGTATTAGATCGGTTTCGTATATTGCCGGCAGGGACTTAAGGAAATTTTCATCAAATATACCGTCTCCTTCGATGTAGGAATTGATGGTGAAATAACCGACCCCGAATGAAGTGAGGTTTTGAAAAAAATGGGTTCCCTGACTGGCTTCTATTCGATAATTTTTCAATCCCGACTCAACAATCAGTCGCGCATTGGAGATGTGAGGCCATTTTACGGGAATACCCAACCACGGATCGGCAGAGCCCCAGCGGCCGGGACCTACCAGAATATAATTCCTTCCTTCGGCAATCATTTGTTCGTTTATTTTTCCGACGGCGACGGCAAGCGACGGATTGTTGGAAGCATTGAACTTTTCGGTTTTTACATATATAATATCGAATACATCATTGATTATTCCATGCCCCAAAGAATGAACGGATTGCAAGATACAATCCTTTTTATTGACCAATCGCAGGTCTTCTTCCATTATGGCTTTGATGTCGACCACCGGACGCAATTGCAGCAGGAAAAAGTTGCCTTTCACCGTTCCGTCCTCCGTTTTTTTCAAATTGACTGCAAATTCGATCTCCACCGGTCGCCCCATTTCTTCGTGACCAATTTTCAAAATGGAGGTAAGTATTCCGGCTAAAGGGAAAATATCGTGTTGCAGAATCCCCGAGAAGCTAATCACCTTACGGCTCGCTCCCGGATAATAACCCTCTAATAATACTTGATCTTGCGGATCATAAGTAGAAGAAATGTATTGCAATGTTCCATCTTTTTCGGCTTCTTTCACCGATAATTTCAAAAGATTGTAGGCATCATCGGTCGAGAATCGATCCATTTGCATCAATTGCAGGTCTAAGGCATAAAATTGGGTTTGCGTTTCTCTCAAAGCAAAATCCAAAGTACTCGTTTGAAGAATATTGTGCGGATGACAAGGCGAAAAACGAAGGGCACGATTTCCATCCACAATGTATTTGCCTAAACCCAGTGCAACGGAAGCGATGCCGTCTTCCGGTTTTTCGTTCCCTATCGGATAAAAATTCAAGGAGCGGGTAACTCCCGAAAAAAGGGGATAAAATCGGTTGCCATAAGTTTCTCCAACGACTTCCTGAAGAACAATCGCCATCTTTTCCTGATCTATGAGATTTTGAGTAGCAACCATATAGGCTTTGCTGTCTTTGAAAAATACAGAGGCATACACTCCTTTGATGGCATTGCCTATTCTTTCGAGCATTTCGTAGGTATCATCTATTTTGGGCACCATATAGGTATTATAAATTCCTGCGAACGGCTGATAATGAGAATCTTCCAATAAGCTGGACGACCGGATGGCGATCGGCGTTTTAACTACTTCAAAGAAGGTTATAATATCTTCAATCAAATTCTTGGGAAGACCGGCGCGAATAAAATACCTCAGAATTTCTTCATCCGGAAGATTTTTCAATGCAATTGAATATAAATCGTTCGATGCCATAAATTCGTCGAAGATATCCGTACAAAGAACCACCGTCTTGGGTATCTGTATTGTGGCGTCGGGAAATTTGCTTAACAATTCATTGGCATGGCGTTTGATCATTTGCCCCAAAAAAGCCAATCCGCGTCCCTTTCCTCCCAGCGAATCCTCGCCGATTCGCGCAAAATTGGAATATTCGTCAAAACGATCTTTCTGAAATACGGCTACAATTCCCGAATTTTTCATTTTCCGGTATTTGACGATGGCGTCGAAAATGACCTGCCGCGCTTCGTCCATATCCTCATAATCCGAAACATCAATATCTCTCAAAAATTCGGCAATGGGAAATATGGCGCGTGAATAAAAGAAACGTGAAAAATGGTTGCGGGAAAGATGGTAAATCAGGGATTCATCGGGAATGGAAAATATCTTCTTTTGCAAATCATGCAACGAACGAATACGCGCTACTTCTTTCTTTGATTGCGGATTAATGATAATAAAATCGCCGAAACCGAAATTATTCGTAATCTCTTTGCGTAAATCCAAAGGATAGGTTTTGGAGTTTTTATCGATAAAGCTGCAATACAATTCATCGGCATATATTTTATTGGAAGCTTCCGACGATTCAAAAATAATCGGTACAAAACGATCGATGTTTCTCACCATGCAGCAAAATTTGTAACCCGCAAGCTTGTCTTTTTTGCCTTGCCGTTCGAAGCTCATGTCACAGACAATTCCCAGCGTGTTATGTTGGTATTTCTTATAAAGTTGTTCGACTTCTTCATACGATCGCGCCAGCAATATTTTCGGACGGCCCCTCATGCGAAGCGTTTGTTGATGCGCGTTCAATGCTTCTTTCGAAAATTCTTTGGATTGCTCCAAAACAAATTTGTATAAATGCGGCAAAGCAGAAGAATAGAACCGGACCGAATCTTCCACCAATAGAATCGTTTGCACGCCTGCCGACTTAATGTCGTAGTCCACGTTCATCTTGTCTTCTATCAACTTAATGATTGCCAGAAGGAGTTCGGCATTTCCCAACCAGCTGAATATATAATCAATTGAGCTCAAATCTTCTTGATTCATCCGTTTGGTTACTTCGCGCGAGAACGGTGTCAGAACAACAATCGGAATTTCGTGGTGTAACGATTTGATAAGGTTGGCTGTGGAGAATATGTCTTTGTTATCCATATTCGGCATACATATTACCAAATCAAAGCGAATTTGATCCAATTTTGTTAAGGCTTCTTCTTCGGTGGAGGCTTTCGTAAAACGGGGAGGATAACTTAAACTCAGCGATGTGTATTCATTAAATATTTGCTCGTCAATTCTTCCATCGTCTTCCAGCATGAACGCATCGTATTTTGTAGCAATTAGTAAGATGTTGAATATCCTTTTGTTCATTAGATTAGCAAAAGTGGTGTCTTTTAACACTAATCGATTCATATCAACCAAGCGGCCCATTTTCTTGTTTATAAATTTATATCTTTGTATATTTGCATAATAAAACTACAAAAGTAGTGATTTTTAGACATATTATTTACAGTAACATTTTTTTCTATGAAAACAGAAAGTATCCTTCGATCTCTTGAAGCTAAACACCCGGGTGAATCGGAGTATTTGCAAGCGGTTAAAGAAGTGCTTCTTTCGATTGAAGGCGTGTATAATGATCATCCCGAATTTGAAAAGGCGGGAATCATTGAAAGACTTGTGGAACCGGATCGTATTTTCACTTTTAAAGTCCCTTGGGTGGACGATAAAGGGAATGTGCAAGTTAATTTAGGGTATCGGGTGCAATTCAACAATGCGATTGGTCCGTACAAAGGCGGAATTCGTTTCCATGCCTCCGTAACCCTTTCATCGCTTAAATTTCTCGGATTTGAGCAAACGTTTAAAAATGCCTTAACCACTCTGCCGATGGGCGGAGCCAAAGGCGGATCGGATTTCAGTATTCGAGGCAAATCGAATGCCGAAATCATGCGTTTCAGTCAAGCATTTATGCTGGAGTTATGGAGGAATATCGGTCCCGACACCGATGTTCCTGCCGGAGATATCGGCGTCGGTGCCAGAGAAATCGGATACATGTACGGGATGTATAAAAAGTTGGCGCGCGAAAATACCGGAACATTCACCGGGAAAGGCTTGGATTTCGGCGGTTCGCTGATTCGTCCCGAAGCTACGGGATTCGGCGGTATTTACTTTGTCGTGGATATGTTGAAAGAGAAAGGATTAAGTATCAAAGACAAAACCGTGTCTATCTCCGGCTTTGGAAACGTTGCTTGGGGAGCTGCCTTGAAAGCTTCTGAATTAGGAGCAAAAGTAGTAGCAATTTCCGGACCCGATGGTTATGTTTACGATCCCGACGGTATTTCGGGAGAGAAAATCGATTATATGCTGGAACTTCGGGCATCGGGCGAAGACATCGTGGCGCCTTACGCAAAGAAATACGGTGTTGAGTTTTTCCCCGATAAGAGACCTTGGCAGCAAAAAGTCGATATTGCACTTCCCTGCGCCATCCAGAACGAGCTGGATGATAAAGATGCTCAAATGCTTATCGACAATGGCGTTACCTGCGTCGCCGAAATCTCTAACATGGGTTGTACGGCTGAGGCGGTTGATTTGTTTATCGAAAAAGAAGTGATGTTCGCTCCCGGAAAAGCGGTCAATGCAGGCGGTGTGGCGACTTCCGGTTTGGAAATGACTCAAAATGCCATGCATATTCAATGGACGGAAAACGAAGTGGATACAAAATTGCACCAAATTATGAATGCAATCCACGAACAATGCGTTATTTACGGAAAACAAAACAACGGTTATATTAATTATGTAAAAGGTGCAAATATAGCCGGATTTATGAAAGTGGCAAGAGCGATGATGGCTCAGGGAATTGTATGAAAAAAGAATTTCTTTTCAAAAATTTGATAGAAACTCTTCAAGACAGAGTCCCTCAACGGGGGAAATTAGCCGACATTTTAGCCGGTCTGCTTGGAATTGAAAAAGAAGCAGTTTATCGTCGATTAAGGGGTTCTGTCCCTTTTTCCTTTCCTGAAGTTCATGCGATTGCTCTTTACCTGGGATTTTCTTTGGACAGTATCGCCGACGATATTTCTCCGCTTACCAGGCAGATGAGGATAATCATGTCTGAATTTTTGGATTCGAAGGAAATTGATTACGAGTTGTTGGAGAGTTTTACTGCGAGTATTTGCCGTTTGAATGAGGATCCGAATTCCGAATCAGGCGCTATCGGATCCATTATGCCGGCATCGCTTTGCGTTGCCTATGAACAGATCTACAAATTTTATTTATTCAAATGCGCCCGGCAATTCGGAAATAACGGGAAAATAACCTATGCGGGAACCCTTGTGCCGGAACGGCTCAAGCAAAATAACCGCGAATTGGTCGAAGGTGTCCAAAACTCTCCCCGCTCGATTTATATTCTCGACCGGCGGTTTATCGAATATTTTGTGGGCGATATTCTCTTTTTTTTCGATGTAAGACTAATCACAAAGCAAGATATTCTTCTGTTGAAAGAAGATTTACTTTTAATGATAAGCGATTTGGAACGATATGCCGCCTGTGGTTGTTTCGATACCGGTAAAAATGTGGATGTTTATTTAGCCAATGTGCATATTGATGCCAATTATAATTATATTGATTCAGTCGGCTGTAAATTGGTTTTGATACGCACATTCGGCTTCAGCGAATCTTATTCTTTCGATGCAGTGGTTTTTCAAAACATGAAAAACTGGCTGAATTTTTTTAAGCGAAATTCTACCCTTATTTCCAAAGGAAATACAGCCGAACGAATCCGCTTTTTCGAGGAGCAACGAAAAATCATTAACTCAATGTCTGTCGATTGAACTGCTTTTCAGTAAAAAGGAGATTATTTGCCCGATACTAACAAAATTTCTTCAATCGCCTTTTTAATATCGCTTTTAGGTAAAGCCCCCAGAGCCATTTGGGGCTGTCCTGTCATCGGTATAAACAAGATGGAAGGGATACTGCTGATTCTGAAAAGTCCTGCCAATTCCTGTTCCTTGTCTGTATCGATTTTATAAATGTAGATTTTATCTTGATACTCTGCTGCCAAGTCTTCCAAGATCGGGGCTACGGCTCGGCAAGGTCCGCACCAGTCGGCATAGAAGTCGATTATGGCAGGTTTATCGCCTAAATATTTCCACTCGTTCGGTGTTGTTTCGTAATTAACTACTTTAGCCAGAAAATCCGCTTTGTTTAATTTAATCGTATTCATCTTATTTTCATTTGTTGTATCATTTTTTCCTTCACCTGATTGCCGATTCTGTTGTCCGGTACAAGACATGATAAACATGCTTAATACACTCAATAATACTAATTTTTTCATTTTATCTTCTTTTTATTTTCTGCAATTGATTGTTCGCAAAATTACGAATAATATATTGAAATACCAAATTAATTTAAATGCTATTTAATTTCTAAGGGATTTTTAACTTTTTCTTTCAATAGAGCTATCGCAAGAACCTCTTGAATATCATCTACGTAATAGAAATGTAATCCTTTCAAATATAAGGCACTTATTTCGTCGATATTCTTTTTGTTTTCTTTACTCAAAATAATATTTTTTATTCCCGCTCGCTTGGCTGCTAAAATTTTTTCTTTTATCCCGCCTACGGGAAGCACTTTCCCGCGAAGCGTCATTTCGCCCGTCATGGCTAAATTGGCTTTTACTTTTTGTTGCGTGAGAGCGGAAACCAATGATGTGGTCATCGTAATTCCCGCGCTGGGTCCGTCTTTTGGAATTGCTCCTTCCGGAACATGGATATGAATATTCCAAGTTTCAAACACTTCTTCAGGTATGCCAAAGTAGGAGGCATGCGCTTTGATATATTCCAATGCCAAAACGGCAGATTCTTTCATGACATCCCCCAAATTTCCGGTCAACGTTAATTTAGAACCTTTGCCTTTACTGACGCTGGCTTCTACAAAAAGAATTTCTCCGCCAACCGCTGTCCAAGCCAAACCGGTGACAACTCCGGCATATTCATTCCCCGCGTAACGGTCTTTCGTATATTCGACAGTTCCCAAATAATCGTACAAGTTGTTTGCTTCTAATTTCAAAGGATAAGCTTTTTTCTCGGCGATCGCTCTTGCGATTTTCCGCATGATTTTGGCTATCTTCTTATTTAATTCTCTCACGCCTGATTCGCGCGTGTAGGATTCGATGAGCGCTTCGACGGCCTTTTTGGAAATTTCGAAGCTCTCTTTGGCAATGCCGTGTATTTCCAATTGATTGGGAATTAAATGCCGCAGAGCGATTTCCACTTTTTCTTCCAAAATATATCCGCTCACTTCAATGAGTTCCATTCGATCCACCAAGGGTTGAGAAACCGTATTTAAAGTGTTAGCCGTTGCTATAAAAAGAACTTTCGACAAATCGAAATCGATATCCAAATAGTTATCATGAAAAGCAAAATTCTGTTCCGGGTCAAGCACTTCCAACAGAGCGGCAGAAGGGTCTCCTTTGTAGTCCTGTCCTATTTTATCTATTTCATCCAAGATCACCACCGGATTGGAAGAACCGGCTTTCTGGATGCTGTGGATGATTCGTCCCGGCATGGCACCGATATAAGTTCGCCGATGACCGCGAATTTCGGCTTCGTCATGCAAACCGCCCAGTGACATCCTGACGTATTTGCGATTTAACGATTCCGCAATTGATTTTCCCAACGAAGTTTTACCGACTCCCGGAGGCCCGTGGAGGCAAATAATCGGCGATTTCATGTCGCCTTTCAGCTTCAGTACCGCCAAATGCTCGATAATCCGCTCCTTCACTTTATCAAGTCCGAAATGATCCTTGTCTAAAATCTTTTTAGCCCGTGTCAGATTGAAATTATCTTTGGTATAACTGTTCCACGGAAGAGCGATTAGAACTTGAATATACGACATTTGCGTCGAATAATCGGGCGAATGCGGATGTAAACGTTCTAATTTTTGAAGTTCTTTTTCAAACAACAGCCTTTGCTCGGAAGTGAAGTTAATTTTTGCCGCCTTATCTTTAATTTCTTTGACTTCAATATCATGAATATTCCCGCCCAAAGCTTCCTGAATATTTTTCATCTCTTGCTGCAAAAAATATTCCTTCTGTTGTTGATCGATATCCACTTGCGTTTTACGTCGAATCGAAGCTTTGATCTCCAGCAATTGCACTTCATGGTCAAGCAGGGATAAAAGCTTATTCAACCGTTCTTTTATATCGTCGGTGGCAATCACCGCCTGCTTTTCTTCGGGACTCGCTTCAACGGTCGAAAAAGCGAGATTAATCAAATAGGTATGATCTTTTGATTTACGAAGCGAATCGAGCACAAAGTCAGGTAAACCGATCTTTTCGGAGAGCATTTTCAGCGTCGTATCTTTCACCGATTTCAATTGCTCTTTCAATTCTTTGTCGGATTTTGCGGGATAAATATCGGAAAGCACGCTGAATTTGCCTTTGAGGTAGGGTTCCTTATTTGAAATTCTGTCTAAGTGAATACGGTGAATACCCATTAGCAGAACGGTGGTGCTTTCTTCGTTTTCATGCATTAAGTTAAGGACTCGCACCAAAACGCCCACAGGAAATAAATCTTCGAAATCCGGATCATTTTCATTTGCGTCTTTTTGGCAGAAAACCCCGATAATTCCGTCTCGTTTATGAATTTCTTGAACTAATTTTAAAGATTTTGAGCGTCCCACATTGACCGGCGTAGGTATTCCGGGAAGAAACATCATGTTCTTCAAAGGAAGAACTGCTTGCTCTTTCTCAAATTCAACCGGGTCAATCGGTTTATTCTCAATTATTATTTCCATTGGCGATGTTAAAATATCATCCATAGAGTGTATGTTTATCAAATGTTTATTACCTTTGTTCGCAATTTTCATGCCAAAGATATAAACAATTCTTCGATTTTCAGCGTTCTATTATATAATCTTAAAAAAACATGATCATGAATTTGGTTGATGTAGCCGTTTTTGATTTCCCCAATGATTCCGATATCTTGGAAAGTATTTTGCTCTCCGAAAATATTCCCTATTTTTTGAACAGACAATCCAATTCCTACTTCTTTCCCGGAAGCGGAGGTACTCTTTCGGTAGGTGAAAACGACAAAGAGCGAGTGATTCAAATTATACGGCAAGCCGGATTTGAACGATTTTTGAAGGATTGAGGAACTGAGCTTCTGAAGGAGTGGGGGATTTGTTTGCAGCTTTATGCTGCCTTAGCTTCCGGACAGACAGGGAAGATTTTTGTTTTTCCTGTGGAATTTATCGTTTTTTTTGATTGATTTTTCAAATTAATTATTTATTTTTGCCCCGTTAAATCACAAGACAATTATGAAACTTGCATTGAACTTAAATCGGCGCTACACTTATGCCGACTATTTGACATGGAATGACAATGAATTACGAGAGTTGCTCAACGGTTTTATACGGCAGATATCGCCTCCACACACACCCGAACATGATATTGTTTTAAGGAAAATTACCGATCATCTGAATAACTGCATAAGTGAGAACAATAATCGGTGCCGGGTTTTTTGCGCTCCGTTTGACGTTCGTCTTCCCAAAAGTTCAAATGAAACAGCAGATAATCAAATATACACCGTTGTTCAACCCGACATTTGTTTGGTATGCGACAGCGACAACTCCAAAATCGACGTACACGGCTGCCTTGGCGCGCCCGATTTAGTGGTAGAGATTCTTACTCTCGCCTCGCAACGTTACGACCTGAACGAAAAATTCAACCTCTACGAAGCTGCCGGCGTAAAAGAGTATTGGGTAGTTTCGCCCAAAGAAAAAGGCATCAACGTTTTCATTTTGCAGGAAGACGGCGAATACGATGTCGGCACGGTTTACGAAGGCGATACGCAAGTGCCGGTGCAAACCTTGGAAGGATTGACTTTGAGTATGGAAGAGATATTCAACGAATAATGGATTGAATCCGCTTTTCGTAACAAGAACTTTGTATAAATGAAATTTAACAACCGACGGAATAGCGATTGTCATTTGCCGTGAGAAGAATAGCGACGGCTAAAGGAATAGAAATGTTGTTTAAGGTATGAGAAGGGAAATGGGGGAGACAATTATCCAAATTGCCAAATTGCCAAACCGGACATTTGGCAATTTGGCAATTTAAAGAAACCGAGGTTGGTTTTCTTGTGAAGATTGCAGGTGCAAAGAAATACCTTCGATTTTTATGCGGATAGTTAGTACTTTGTCGGACTTAATTTATAATTTATAATTCTTTTGATTACGGACACCACTCGCTCTAAGTCGTTTTGTGTCAAAGAATAACTTCTTCCACCGATTGAACAACGGCTTTAATGACTTGATCGATCATCTCATCGGTCAAACCATACCACACAGGCAAGGTTATTTCACGACAATAACTGTCGTAGGCTACCGGATAACGGTTCATGGGATATTTTCCGTTCTTAAAGGCAGTCAATAAAGGTAAAGGTTGATAGTGAACATTAACCGAAATGTCTCGATCAAAAATACCTTGAATAATCGCATCTCGCCGGTTTTCGGAAATACCCTTAATTCGGAGACAATACAAGTGATAGGAACTCTTTTTATAAGGTGTTTCATAAACGGGAAGTTCAGCCCAATCGTATTTTTCCAAAGCTTCCGAATACCTGTCGA
>Ga0123354_10006268_pt1 | contig 17627 bp, 10 predicted proteins | sample TergutLab28metaG_2_FD_97872 | JGI IMG/M metagenome (GOLD analysis project Ga0123354, IMG submission 97872) | Labiotermes labralis P4 segment gut microbial communities from Petit-Saut dam, French Guiana - Lab288 P4 | ecosystem: Host-associated > Arthropoda: Insects > Digestive system > Gut ...
AAAGTAGTGTCGCCCCACAAACGGAAAACCACTTGTTTTCCAAATTTACCACTCAATCCGGTGGTAATTACATTGTCTTTCACTCTTGACATAAAATAAAAATTTAAATTGTTAATAAAAAAAACGTTCGCGGTTCGACAAAGCTAAGCAGAGTTTTTCAAAAAACAGCTACGATTTTTACAAAATTTGAAAATTGTAAAAATCGTAGGAAGAATACTTGCAAAGTTTCTAAAAAAACAATATCTTTGGCGGCAATAATAAGCGCCAAAACTAACTATATTATGGAAAAAATAGTTTTTTATCTCAGAGAGTCTCTTAAAGAGCTTCGGGTGTTGTATTCTTTCTTTCCTGTGATGCGAATTTCCTATCGAATTTTGTGGATGTTTTTCATGTTGTGTTGCGTTAAACGGATTTTAATCCTTATCGATAAAATCATAAAACGGGTGTTTCAAATCCATGAACGTAATTTAAATGATCCCTGTATTTCGGAGTTTTTTCCGAATTACAGCAAGTTGCCTCTAAGCGTCGATGAGAAAAGCGTCCCCTCCTCCGCAACGATCGATTCCTTAAAAAGTAAGTTGTCGGAATTGATGGAGACAAAGCGGTTGTATACGAATTGCGACTTGACTGCCAACGATATATGCCGCGAATTGGCTATTAACAGGACTTATTTTTCCAAAATAATCCAACTATCATTTCAAACCGGATTCAGGGATTTTCTTAATAAGTTCCGGTTGGAAAAAGCCAAAGAATTAATGTCTATGGTGAATTCCGACGATTTAAATTTGCTTGCTATTTCCGAACAGGCGGGTTTCCGGAATTACGGCACTTTTAACGCCGCATTTAAAAAAGAATACGGAATAACGCCCGGGGAATGGAAGCGCAACCAGTTGATTAATCAAAAAGCATAAAAATAAATGTAAATACAATTATTGTGAAATAAATTTGTTTATTTCACTTTCTTTTTGCTAACACCACCTTCGACGCCTCTTCAACGCTTCCTCAACGCTTCCTCAACGCTTCAAAAAAGCCTCATCTCCGTTTGACATTATGATATTCCCGCAATCCCATGATAAGCATGTATCGTTTTTTCAGGGAATCCCGCGTCAAGCGCGGGATGACAGTTCAAAATCTCCAAGACAGAGGAAACTTACCGGGGAAAATTGGTAGTTATAGTCAATGAAGAAACGCAAAGTAATGCAGAATTTACCGCTATGGCGGTTCGCGCTGGTGTTAATACAACGATCATTAGCAGTCAAACAGCTTGGTTGATTGGAATAGAAAATAACATTTTTCAAAAAAGTATAACAAATGAACATTAAAAAATAGTATTCATTAACATTTTTTATATTCCTTTGCATCATCAAATAAATAATATAGTGGAAACATTTTCGATCGATTTTGCAGATATTGCCATCCTTATCGTATATGTCCTGTTGATTATCTGGTGGGGATTGAAAAACGGGAAAAGTTCCGATACCCAATCCTATTTTTTAGCGGGACGTTCCATGCCGTGGTGGATTGTCGGACTTTCGTTGTTTGCGGCAAGCATATCCAGTTCCACGCTCATCGGGCAGTCGGGCTACGCTTATCATTCCGGTTTAGCCGTTTTCAACTACAATGCAACCGGCGTAATCGTCATGGTTTTCTTTGCCGTTTTCCTGCTTCCCTTGTATATTCGTTCAAAAATATTCACCATTCCCGAATTTCTTGAACGACGATTCGATAAACGTTCCCGCTATTATTTTTCGGCGATTTGCATCATTGGCAATATTTTTTTAGATGCTGCCGGCGCGCTTTACGCCGCCGCCTTAATTATCCGGCTGATTTATCCGGAAGCCAGCCTCCAATTGATTATCATTATTTTTGCAGCGCTTGCCGCTTCCTATACCATTCCGGGCGGTTTGTCGTCGGTCATTAAAACCGAACTGATTCAGGCGATTATTCTGATTATCGGTTCGATAATTCTCACTTTTTTCTGCTTCCAGAAAGGCGGAGACTATTTTGTCGAACTTTTCCGAAAAGGCGATATGCTTACCAAATTAATTCGACCGTTGAACGACAGCGAAACACCCTGGTTGGGATTGATAGTAGGTATGCCTGTGTTGGGTATTTATTTCTGGGCGAACAATCAGACCTTGGTTCAGCGGGTGTTGAGCGCCAAAAGTGTGGATGAAGGACGCAAAGGAATCATTCTTAATGGATTTCTTACTTTGACTACGCTTTTTATTATCGCCATACCGGGATTGATTTCCCGCGGATTATTTCCCGGACTATCGAGTCCCGACATGGTTTATCCAACAATGGTTATCCGGTTGCTTCCCGTGGGATTGCTTGGAATTATTCTGGCTGCGCTGTTATCGGCGTTGCTGTCGGCATTGAGCGCCATACTTAACTCTACTTCCACCCTGTTCACCATGGATTTTTTTGCGCAATTCCGTCCGGACGCCGACCATAAGACAATGGTATGGACAGGCAAAATAGCAAGTTTGGTTATCATTATTATTGCCGCCTTGTGGGCGCCTTACATAGGAAAATTCGATTCGCTGCTCAAATACTATCAAGAAATGCTGTCCTACATTTCACCGCCCATTGTTGCCGCTTTCCTGTTGGGAATTTTCGGCAAGCGAGTGAATGGAACAGGCGCTTTCACAGGATTAATCGCCGGATTGGGAGTCGCTGTCTTTATGTTGTTTTTCAGAACAAGCCTGTTCGGAAATTTGCACTTTTTGTTAGTCGTTCCCTTTTTGCTGCTCTTCAGTATGGTTGTGATTTATGGAGTCAGTTTGTTGAGCAAAAGACCAGGGCGGGAAAAACTGAGCGACACCGTATTTTCTATGAACGACTTGATAGAAGAAGGACGCGGATTAGCCTCTTCAGGATGGTATAAGAATTATCTTTTCTGGGCGATCATGCTCCTCCTTGCAAGCGCAATCATTTGGATCATCTTCGCTTGAAAAAAATAATTATGCAACATATAAATAGTAAATAGTAAATGGTAAATAATAAAAGATGAAATTAAAAAAGTATGCAGGCAACCCCATTTTATCTCCAAATTTGGGAAACGAATGGGAATCTTTAGTGACATGCAATCCGGGAGTGTTTTACGACGACGGCGTTTTTTACATGCTTTACCGCGCGGCGGGAAACGATAAGGAACATGTGATTCGTTTCGGCTTAGCCACGAGTAAAGACGGATTTCATTTTGAGCGATTTTCAAGCCTGCCGGTTTTCAGTCCGAGCGATGACAATTTCGATTCGGGTTGCGTAGAAGATGCACGGATTGTTAAGTTCAATGATGAATATTACATCACGTATGCCTATCGTCCTTTCCCTCCGGGGCAATACTGGAATTTTGGACACGATGAAGTAAGTTGTCCGGAAAGTGGCGATCATACGCCTTTAGCCCTAAAAAACAACTTAGGCAATTCCGGACTGGCGGTGACGAAAGATTTTGTTCATTTTCGCCGGTTGGGAAGGGTAACTTCTTCTGTATTAGACGACAGGGATGTGATTCTTTTCCCCGAAAAAATTAATGGGAAATATTGGATGTTGCATCGTCCGAAAGAATACGTCGGTAAAGAATACGGCACAGATTATCCGTCTATTTGGATAAAAAATTCAGACGATTTGCTGAATTGGGAGAATCAGGAAAGCCGGTTGCTGTTAAAGGGCATTCCGGGTACATGGGAAGAAAAAATCGGAGGAAGCGCTCCGCCGCTCCGGACAACTGCCGGATGGTTGGTTCTGTATCACGGCGTAGAAAACGGAGGTTTGGGTTATTACCGCGTAGGAGCCTTATTGCTCGACATCGACAATCCTTTGAAAGTGATTGCTAAAACTCCGGATTTTATTATGGAGCCCGAATTGGACTATGAAATGAACGGCTATTATAAAGGTTGCGTTTTTCCCACCGGGAATGTTATCTTAGACGATACGCTGTATGTATATTACGGAGGCGCTGATAAATACGTAGGAGTAGCCACCTGCTCCGTAAACGAATTAATTCAATTCATGAAAAAAGTATGAAAACAATAGGAAGTATCCTGCTATGCTTAAGCCTGGCAATTGCCTGTACTCCCAAAAGCGAATTGAAAGTAACGGTTTCGCCGGAAAACATGAGTACCGGTTACATTGGCAATGGCATAGAATGGGACCCCTACGATGAAGCGGACTCCTGGGGCGCGCCGCTGTTGGAGAGCGACTGGCAAAAACTATTCCAACGTTTGGATTCCATGCGTCCCGCTTACGTCCGTTGCATGATTAACAGTCCGTACCGGTATTACGACGCGGCAACCGGAAAATACGACAAAACACGCAACATTCAATCCATATCCCGTCTGTTGCAATATTGTACCGACCGGAAAATCACCGTTGTTTATGGAGAATACAATCCGCCTGCATGGTCAATGAAAACCGACCAAAAATGGGTGGATATGTCTGTCGATTATCTCAATTATTTGGTCAATGACTTGGGATTCAGTTGCATCAAATATTTTGTGATATTCAATGAGCCGGATGGCGATTGGGCTTCTACCAATGGGGATTACAAATTATGGAAATCCATGCTGCTGAGATTTAACGATAAGATGGCGGAATACCCCGGCTTGAAAGAAAAAGTACGGTTTGCGGCGCCTGATGCAGTAGCAGATTATAAAAACGGGAGCTCTGATTATGATACGAAGGGATGGCTTCAACAAACCGTACAGGATGCGGATTCCATCACCGGCGTATATGATATTCATGCTTACCCCGGTCAAGCCGAAGTGCGGAAAGGCGATTATGCCGGAATATTGTCGGCATACAGGCAAGTTGTTCCGGCGAATAAAAAAATCATTTTGGGCGAAGCAGGGTTCAAATACTGGCGGGAAGCCGATTCCCTGTTGATGAAGGAATACAACCGGCGGGCGGAAAATAATCCGTTAACCAAAGGTTCGGATTCCAATATGTTTGTTTATGACGCCTTTTATGGATTGGACGTGGCGCTTCTGGGTATCGAAGCGATGAACAGCGGTTTTTCCGGCGTAGCCGTTTGGATGCTGGACGACGCTATGCACAGCGTCGGCGACACAGGCAAACCGGCAAACATTAAACTGTGGGGTATGTGGAACATTTTGGGCGGAAGAGTTTTTAATGATTCAACTCAGGAAGCGATTCGCCCCTGGTACTACGCATGGTCGCTTATGTGCCGTTATTTTCCTGCCGGTTCGAATATTCTGAGAACTGATTTCGACCGGATGCAAGGCGTATATGTAGCCGTAGGCGAACACGATGGTAAATATACAATGGCAACCGTCAATACCGGAAATGCGGATAAACAAGTAAGTATTGCATTTCCAAATGATTGGGGCGTTGCTTCCCTGTACGTTTACAACGAAAAAAATCCGGTTCCGGTGAAATCGGAAATCATGGTTAAAAAAAACCGTCGGATGACTATTCCGGCGCAAAGTTTTGTATTAATGACAAATATGTAATTATTTTTTCATTTGACTAAATATGTATTATTATGAAGTTTAAAATTAGAAAATCTTCTCATTTTATCTTGTATTTAATGATTCCCGTATTTATATTCATGGCGAATATTTCGCCGGGGTATGCTCAGAATCCCCAGCGGATTACGGTAAGCGGAACTGTTAAAGACAAAGCGGGAGAAACGCTGATTGGGGTGAGCGTCAGTGTGAAAGAAGACAAAACGCTCGGAACAATTACAGACACGGACGGTCGGTACTCCTTATCCGGGGTGCCTGTCAATTCAACGCTGATCTTTTCATACATAGGAATGACCAACTCGGAAGTCAGTGTGGCAGGCAAAGAAACTGTTGATGTTGTGATGTCGGAAGAAGCCGTAGGACTGGAACAGGTGGTAGTAACCGCTTTTGCCACTCAAAAAAAGGTAAATGTAACGGGAGCTATTTCAACCCTTTCGGGAAAAGAAATCGTAGCTACTCCCGTTGCCAATATCAGTAATGCCCTCATTGGCAATACTCCGGGCGTCAGCGGTCTGCAAGCCAGCGGCGAGCCGGGGCGAAATGCGGCAACCATCCGCATTCGCGGTATAGCTACTTACGGCGATAATACGCCCTTGATTGTTATTGACGGAATCGAACAGGCGGCAGAACAGGCTTTCTCTGAATTAAACTCCATAGATTCCAATGAAATATTGGGAATCAGCGTCCTGAAAGACGCCTCGTCAACAGCGGTTTATGGTATTCGCGCAGCGAACGGAGTGATTATAGTTACGACCAAACGCGGAATTTCAGGTAAACCCGTCGTCAGTTTTTCATCGAATTACGGAGTGACGCGGGCGTCCAATCTCCAACACAATGCAACGTCTTATGAATGGGCGTCAATGCGAAACGAAGCGATTAATATCGAAATGCAGAGTTATGCAAGCGCAGTGGGCAGTTCCATTAATATATACTCGCCCGAAGATATATGGAAATTCAAGAATAACCGCGATTTCACTCCTGATGAAGTCGCCGCCATGACGAACCTGACTCCCGCCCAACAGACGGCTTTATTAAACAGTCCGGCTTTGTATTACGGCAGTCACGACTTATATGGAGAGCAATTCGGACAATTGGGACCGCAAGCTCAATTTAACCTGAATGTTTCGGGCGGTACCGACAAGGTGAAATATTTTACCTCAGTCGGTTATTTTTCCCAGACAGGGATAACCCAGGCGCTGAGCTATTATGGATCCGATACGCAATCTTCATACAACCGGTATAATTTCCGTTCCAATTTTGACATAAACGCCTTGCATAATCTGAAAATATCAGTCAATTTATCAGGACAAGTGGGAAGCGCAAAAGGTCCCGGTACAGCGGAAGACCCCTACGACATGGGCGGACGTTATAAGCAAATCATGCAATATATTTATGATGCAAATCCGATGTCAAATCCGGGAATTGTTGATGGTCATTTGATTAACAGTTTTAACTCGCCGCCGGGTTCTATTCAGAATTTGCTGGCTATAAAAACCGGCAGTACGATAGGCTCTCAAAATCCGGTTTACAATTTATTGACCAGCGGTACGGGAATTATTGATAATACGTTGCTGGATGCGACAGTGAAAGTAGAGCATGAATTGGATTACCTTTTGAAAAATCTGAAATTACGGGGAACAATGAGCTATCAGGATAACTATAACCGGATGACTCAAATCAACCCATCCATTCCCGTATATTCCATGCAGCGTAATCCGAATGATCCGAATGTGCTGGATTTCTTTGGCGGCGGTATCGGTCAGGATGGTTTCAACCAATGGGGATACAGCAATTGGAATAAATTATATTTAGACGCAGGTTTGGATTGGTCGGACAGTTTTGGACAACACAATGTTTCGGCGTTGTTTCTGGCTAAAGCCTCCCAATATTATTTGCCTGACAAGGATAGCAGCCATACGCCTTCCGGAGTCATCGGCTTGGTTGGAAGGGTTACCTACAACTATGCCGAACGCTACATGGTGGAACTGAATATGGGCTACAACGGCACCGAACAGTTTGCAAAAGGGAAGCGGTTCGGTTATTTTCCCGCTTATTCTTTGGGATGGGTTCCTACCAACGAACCGTTTTTCCCGAAAAATCAATGGGTAACATTCATCAAAATACGCGGCTCCTACGGTGAAGTCGGTAACGACCAACTGGGAAGCGGTCGACGCTATCTTTATCTTCCGAACACCTATAACCTGAATCAAGGGGGATATTGGTGGGGAAATACAGGTAATACGCCAAGCGATTATTATTCGGGAGTTACCGAGGGAACATTGGGAAATCCGAATGTAACCTGGGAAAAAGCAAAAAAAACCGATGGCGGCTTGGAATTGAAATTCTTCTCAGACCGACTTTCCGCTACCTTTGATTACTTTACGGAATCGCGCAACGATATTTTAACTACCTTGGGAATTATTCCGGCAATATACGGGGTGCCTTCGGGGAATGTGCCGCCTGCCAATATCGGAAAAACCTCCAACAAAGGATACGAACTTGTGGTAGGTTGGGCTGACAAAATCGGAAAGGTCGGTTATTCGATCGAAGGAAATCTGAATTTCGCAAGAAATAAAATCATTTACATGGCGGAAGCGCCTAATCCCTATTACTGGATGGACCAGACCGGTTTCAGCATTGGACAGCGTTTCGGATTGAAAAGCGACGGACTGTTTAACACGCAGGAAGAGTTGGCAAACCGCCCCTACAACAACTATACCGCCAACAGGGCAACCTTGGGGGACATCCGTTACAAAGATCTGAACGGCGACGGTATCATCGATAACAAAGATGTAGCGCCTATCGGCTATCCGAATTTTCCCGAATATTCCTACGGAATTAAAGTGGGATTTAATTACAGAGGATTCGACGTCAATGCGTTGTTCAATGGAACCGCTCACGGTTCCTATTATATTAATCCCGGATTGTCCATGCCTTTCTATAAATATGCGGGAAATGCCTGGCAATGGCAATACGACGGGATGTGGACGCCTGATAAATATGCTTCCGGAGCCTCAATCTCTTATCCGCGAGCTACATTCAATCCTAATCCAACGGATAATAATTACCTGACGAGCGATTATTGGATGTTTTCCAATGATTTTTTCAAACTGAAAAACATTGAAATCGGATATACCGTTCCGTCTAAACTGAAGTTCATGAAACGTGCGGGTATTTCTTCCCTCCGTGTGTATTTGAATGGTAACAACCTGATTACTTTCCAGAACGCCATGCGTAAATTGGGAATCGACCCGGAAACTACGGACGGACAAACTTATATTTATCCGCTTACGCAGGTGTTTAATATGGGATTTAATATACAATTTTAATAGAGCAAGGAATATGAAAAAGATATTAATTTTTTTATTACCAATTGTTTTATACTCTTGCGCAAATACGTTTTTGGAAATACCGGATACTTCCGGAACCGTAAATATAAACGACGTCTATTCTTCGACAAAGAATGCGCAAGGAGCGTTAATAAGATGCTATGCAGATATTCTGTCAGCCGGTTGGCCTAACATGGGATGCAACTTTTCGCACGGAAATTTAGGTTCGATATCCGGCGAACGCTACTTCGGATATAATTGGCATGGCAGCTATACAATCGCCGAGTCGGGATTGAGCGCTGCTCCTGATCTGGATTATGGATTAGGCGGAGGCGCCGATAATTTTTCTCAAAACTGGAACTATATCCGCGAATGTTACCTTGTGAATGAAAATATTGACCAAGTTCCGGATATGGACGACCAGATGAAAAGTTACATCAAAGGCGAAACCTTGGGATTAATTGCTTATCGCTACATGGGAATGTTTTATCGCTACGGCGGTTTACCGTTGGTAACCAAATCTTTTGAACCCAACGACGACTTATACATTCCCCGCTCTTCCCTGCAGGATACCTACAATTTCATCGTCGATTTGTGCGACAAAGCGGAGGCTTTGGTTCCTGATAACTGGACGCCGGAATTTACCGGACGCCTCACTAAAGGAGCGGTACTGGCAATAAAAGCGCGCTTGCAAATGTTTGCCGCACGTCCTTTGTTTAACAGCGCGACGCCTTATATTTCCAATTCCGCCACCGACCAATTGGTTTGTTTCGGCAGTCAGGATCCCAATCGATGGAACGATGCAATCACTACCAACGAAGCAGTCTTGAGTTGGGCAAACGCCAATGGCTATTATTTGTTGAATACGGGAGGCGCCGGTGTAGGGCAGCCCAATCCCAATGCCGCAACGGATTATGGAACAGCCGTTTCTTTTCCAGGAAATCCGGAAATTATTTTGTCTTACAAAAACAATAATACTTCTCAGGACTTTAGTATTGCTTATTATTATAATGCCTCCGCCTATTGGAATTATAACCGTTATGATACAGACAATATCGGTTTGTGGACTAATTTTTTGGAAAACTACTATTACACGGACGGAACAACGCCCGACTGGCCCAGAGTAGGAGATTCGGAGCCGCGTCCGGCAAGCGACTGGATTGACCATGTGAACAGGTTGGAAGCCCGTTTCCGCGACGATTATATTGTGCCGGGAGTGGAATCTTACGCCAATCCGGGAGACAACAACTGGAGTCTATCGGGCTGGGGCAGGAATACCGGAAATACGTTTACGACAGCTAATATGTTCCCCGGTATCGGTTCAACGGGAAAAGGATGCGGGGCGCCTACCAAATTTTATTACGGCGCCGGAGGACGGGTTTGGTTTGAACCTCCTTTGTTCCGTATGGCGGAGATTTATTTGAATCTTGCCGAAGCCTACAACGAAACAGGAAATACGGCGAAAGCGTTGGAAAATTTGAACAGGGTGCATAACCGCGCAGGATTGCCTTCCATCGCGGAAACGAATAAAGATCTACTTCGCAGCTTGATTCAACGGGAAAAGGCTATTGAAATGGTTGGAGAAGAGCAACGTTATTTCGATGTAAAGCATTGGAAATTGTCGAATATCGGAAATGGAATTATCGGAGGACAAATGCGGGAATTGCAATTCTATGTAGACACTTCCCTAACCGGCGGTAATACGAATTTACCGGATTGCTTGATTTCTTATTGGGACGCCGTTACATTTACGTCTTACTGGAATCCAAAAATGTATCTGGAACCTATTCCTCAAGAAGAAGTGAATAAGGGGACAATCGTTCAAAACCCTGGATATTAATTTATAATAAATGAAAAGTATGAATAGAAAACATAATATCTGGAAAGGATTACTCGGAATTACAGTCATATTCTGGGGATGGAACGTTGCAGCACAGGAACAGCAACCGGACAGCATTGTTCCGGGAAGAGAATTTTCCACAACTGCAATCTGTAATACGGCAGCGGTTTCAACAGCGCAAGGCGCGGTTTTGGACAAAACGGTTTCCATGGGTTTCATCGATAAGATGGCCGGACAAATGCCCGGATTGTACATTCAGGACAACAATGGTCAACCGGGAAGTTATGCCGGCTGGCTCATTCGCGGCTTAGGAAGTTTTAGTATGAGCGGTAGCATTAATATGGCTAAAATCTATGTGGACGGTTTTGAAGTCAATCCTGATTACATACAGAACCTTTCACCGTTAGAAATAGCGCGCGTTTCCGTATTAAAAGATGCGGCGGCGCTGGCTACTTTCGGCATGAGGGGCGACAACGGCGTCATCTGGATTGAAACCAAACGGGGAAACATTGGAAAACCCACCATCACCGTGCAAGTCAGGGGCAGTCTGCAACAACCCGTCAATACGAACAAAGCGTTGGATTCCTACACGTTCTCTTCATTATACAATCAAGCGGTAAGTAACGACAACGGAAGAGTTTGGACGCCTTATTATTCGCAGGACCAGTTAGACGCGTATAAAAACGGCGCAAGTCCCAATGTGGATTGGTATAAGGAAGCGTTGAAAAATACGGGGAATTACATGGACGCCAATGTGCTGTTAAATGGCGGAAATGAAAATGTCCGCTACAGCGTCGTGATGACTTATGCCGACCAAAACGGTTTATTAAACGTGGATAACTCGGCGGAAAATAAGGATAAGGTGTCCAATATCGATTTGAACAAGTTTAGTTTGCGCTCGAATTTCGATATGAATATATTGAAAATTTTTGAAGCGAAAATCGAATTGGGAGGCAGGGTTCAGAATATAAAAGCGCCGAATTACGATGTGGGTACGTTGATGAGCGATGTGGCTAATTATCCTTCCAATATTTTTAATCCTTACGATGATTCACTAAAGACGCATTTTTCGGGTACGACGCTGTATCCAAATAATCCGGTTGGTTCTATCAATGGTTTAGGTTATGGGACTACCCGTTTACGCGTTTTGCAAGGAAATTTTAACCTCAAGGAAAAATTAGATTTTATCACTCCGGGACTTTACTTGAAAGAAGGTATTTCTTTTTATTCAAGGACATTAAGCACCTATTATAAAACGCGGAATTACGCGCGGTATTTCGATGGATCCACAACGACGACCGACCAGACGACTTCCATTACGGCAGGCGGATATGGTTCCGGCGGTATGGAAGACTGGAAACAGTACCTTGTTACATTGGGTTACGAACAGCAATGGGGCAAAAACGCCCTGCATTCCGCCGTTGTCTTTCAGGGTTCCGATTATGATAACGATATTTATCGTACGGCTTATCTGTATAAATACCGCTGGTTGAATTACAACGGAAGAGTGAATTATGTATATGACAATCGCTATGCGGGCGAATTTGGATTTTCCTATTTTGGTTCGGACGCTTATGCGCCCGGTCATCGCTTCGGGTTTTATCCTTCTCTTTCCGCAGCATGGATTATTTCCAATGAAGCCTTCTTGAAAGGGAATGCCAATGTTGATCTGTTGAAATTGAGAGTTTCCTTTGGAAAAACCGGAGGAGCGGATACAGATGCAGGTTCAGGAAATTTCGGCTCCAATGGACGCTATCTTTACCAGCAATATTACTATTACACAGGCGGGTTCAACAGCGGCAACAGTAGCGCCTTCACTTGGAATAGCGGATTGGCGCCGTTATTCATGGCTAACCCGAACGTTTTTGCGGAACAAAGTTTGAAATACAATGTGGGATTAGACGTTAGTCTGTTTAAGAAACTCAGTTTCACGGTAGATGCTTTTTTGGATAAACGCAGCGATATTCTGACGTGGGACCAAACGCAAATGCGTTATTACGGAACAAATTATTACATGGATAATATTGGCAAAATGACAAATAAAGGATTGGAAGGAAACCTCCGCTGGGAAGACAAAGCCGGCGATTTTGAATACGCTTTGTTTGGAATGGCTTCTTTCGCAAGAAACAGGATTGATTATATGGCGGAAGTTCCTCCCGCTTATCCTTATAACGCATCGACCGGTCGTCCCTTAGGTACGAAAATCGGCTTAATCGCCGACGGCTTTTATCAAACGGACGATTTCAATGCCGATGGAACGTTGAAGGCGGGATTACCCATTCCTACTTTTGGAGCAGTGCAGCCGGGCGACATCAAATACAAAGATCTGAACAAAGACGGCTATATTGATGTAACGGATTATACCGACATAGGAAAATCCTCTATTCCGGAATTTTATTACAGTTTTGGCGGAACCCTGAAGTATAAAGGCTTTGACTTGAGCGTTCAATTCCGAGGGTCGGCAGGGTCTTCCATTGATTTGATGAATTATCCTTCGCAATTCATGGCTTTTGTAAATAACGGGAATGCTTATCCTGTAGCTCAAGGCGCCTGGGCGTATTATCCTGATCAGGGAATCGACACGCGGGCTACGGCTACTTATCCGCGCTTAACTACCATAAGCAATCCCAATAATTACGCAAGCAGTTCTTTTTGGATCAGGAATAACGATTTTTTGCGGATTCAATATGTTGAACTTGGTTACCAACTCGACAAAGTCCGGTTTTTCCTGAATGCGACAAATCCGGTTACATGGAGTCAATTGCTGAAAGATTATAATATGGATCCGGAATCCGGTTTCGGATATCCGGCTATTCAAACCTACACTTTTGGGGTATCTGTAACATTTTAATAATTAAGAATTATGAAAATCAGTTATATCAAAACATCCATCATTATTGCTTTCGCACTTGTCTTATTGAGCGGATGCAGTAATTTCTTAGATACAAAAATAGATGCAAACATGACGCCGGAAGCGGTAGCAACGAATCGAGGCACTTTATGGAATTTTGGAGCCGCCATGTATTCTCCCCTACAATGGATGTCGGGGTTTACTATGCTTGACGGTAACTTTTTTGCCGCCGCTTCCGACGAAGCTCAACAAACGCGAGCGACAGGCAATGTCTATACATTCAACAGAGGAACTATCAGCCCTGATAACGTAGATGCTGCAACCAATTATGCCTATCAATATTGTTATGAAGGCATACGCGCCGCCAATTTCTTTTTGGATTACGCCAAAAGCGGGGAACAATTATTAGCTTTGAACCGCGATACGGCAAATGATATGATCAATTACGCCAAAGATATACGAAATTTAAACTGGTACCGGGCGGAAGCGCATATTTGCAAGGCCTATTACTACATGGAATTAATCAAGCGTTTTGGCGGAGTCCCCATTGTGGAAACAACAATGGATCAAGACCCCAATCCCGGAAAAATTCCCTGCTCTTCTTATGACGATGTGGTAGAATACATTGTCAATGAAATTGACTCTAATACGGACAGTTTGCAAACCAGTTGGCGAACCAATCCGGATAATGTTTCCGGACAAGACGGGCGTTTTGAAAAGAAATCGGCTTTAGCCATCAAAGCCCGCGTACTGTTATACGCGGCAAGTCCGTTGAATAACCCGACAAACGATAAGGCTAAATGGGAAAGAGCCGCAAAAGCCGCTGAAGACGTCATCGTTCTTATGAATATGAGCAGTTACAGTATGGCTTACACTTCTTACTTTCTGGGCGTTACTTCAACGTCCAACAACGGAAGTATTTTCTTGCTCAGGACAGGATCCGGTAATTATTTGCAAAGGAACAATTATCCGATTGCTACTCCGGGAGGAAACAGCGGGGTTACCCCTACCGAAAATTTAGTCTCTGCGTTTGAATATATCGGAACGCCAAATCCGCTTAATCCTTACGCCAACAGAGACCCGCGCCTGGCGGCAACGGTAGTAACGAATGGAAGTACATGGAACGCTCGCGTCATTGATGAATCGCCCGGTGGAATCGACGATATGCGGAATCCAAACGCCAGTAAGACCGGTTATTACCTGAAAAAGTATATCAGGGACAATATGAATCTGACGCAAGGTTCTACCGACGCCAATGTGTGGGTTGTTTTTCGTTATGCGGAAATACTCATGATGTATGCGGAAGCGATGAATGAAGCGTATGGTCCGGATGCTCTGCCGGCTGACGGTAGAATTACATTGACCGCCAGAAGCGCCCTGAACCAGGTGCGTAGAAGCGCCAGCACTTCTTTACCTTCGGTCACGACTACCGATGTCGCCGAATTTAGAAATGCGGTGAAGCACGAATGCCAGGTGGAATTTGCATTTGAAGACCATCGTTATTGGGATTTGCTTCGTTGGAAGGATGCGGAAACCGTACTGAATACTCCGGTGCAGGGCGTGATAGTGACAAAGGACGAGAACGGTAATTTCGTTTATCAAACAAATAAAAATGCAGGAGAACGTGTTTTTCAGACGAGAAACTATCATTTGCCGTATTCACGCTCCGAAGTTATCAATTCCGGTGGAACTTTGCCTCAGAATGAAGGGTATTAATAATTGGGAATAGTAAATAGTAAATAAAAAAATAATGATGAGAAAAATAATATTATTAACAGTAACGGTTCTATTTTTAGCAGGATTTTCCGCTTGTGATAAAAACGCAGGATCGGCTGATTACGGATTCGCTTATATTTACATGCCACAAGCCACCGGAAGCGGAGGATTGGACAACAATTATTATGTGCCTTCCGGTGAAGGAGCCTATACCTACAATTTCAAAATAGACTCCGTTAACAATGAATTGCAAATCCTGCTGGGCGTGTTGCGTTCCGGAAATTTACCGAATGCGGCTTATTCGGTGGACGTCGTCGCCCGAACGGATACCACTGAAAGTATATTGATTGATGGATTAGTTGAAAATGGGATGATATTTCCTTCTGGGATGTATTCGCTGCCTCAAACAGTAAATGTTTCAAAGGACGAAAGTGGTGCAAGTTTTTACATGACCATTCCTACGGGAGCGCTGAAAGACGATAGTTATACGGACAAAAATCTTGTTCTTACCGTTGGGCTTACCAATCCTTCCCAGTTTAAATTGAGCGATACGAATACGAATACCGTAATTATTTTGAACGTGGATGCGATTCGGAAATTTATTCCGTAAAACAAGAAAGTTTAAGAAGCCGTCTCAAAAGTCTTTTTAACGATTATGTCATTACGTCCTGAACTTGATTCAGGATCAACCCGCAATCCCCTGAAAAGCATGTACCGTTTTTTTCAGGGGATCCCGCGTCAAGCGCGGGATGACAGTGCGTCAAGTGCGGGATGACAGACTTTTGAGACGGCTTCTTTTAATATAATTTTTTGGATTTAGAATAAGTGATTACTCAATGCCTGTAATGCCTGTTGCTTATCTTCCGTCTGAATGAGAAACGAAATATTATAATTACTTCCTCCGTAAGAAATCATACGCACTCTGACATCTTTCAGCGCTTGAACGGCTTTGGATTCAAAACCTAAATTATCCCAATCCAAATCGCCTACCACACAGATGATGGTCATGTTCCTATCGATGGAAACCGTTCCGTATTTCTTTAAGTCATCAAGTATTTTTTCAAGATGCTTCGTTTGATCGATGGTTACGGAAACCGCTACCTCGGAAGTAGCAATCATGTCGATAGGCGTTTGATAATATTCAAAAATCTCGAAAACTTTACGCAAAAAGCCATAGGCTAAGAGCATCCGTCCCGATTTGATTTTAATAGATATAATTCCATCTTTGGCTGCCACCGATTTAATTTTACCTTTTTCCATTTGACCGGAAATCAAGGTACCCTGCGCTTCCGGATTCAAGGTATTTAGAAGACGAACCGGAATATTATTCATTCTCGCCGGCAAAATACAAGTCGGGTGCAGGATCCTTGCTCCAAAATAGGCTAATTCGGCAGCTTCTTCAAATTGAAGCTGACGGATGGAGAATGTGTGCTCAACAAAGCGCGGGTCAATGTTTTGCATTCCGTCGCGGTCGGTCCAGATTTGAATTTCTTCGGCATGAATTGCCGCTCCAATCAACGACGCGGTAAAATCGCTTCCTCCCCGTTCGAGATTATCTATTTCCCCATAAGCGTTTCGGCAAATGTAACCTTGCGTGATGTAAATGTCTGCGTTGGGATATCTTTCCAATTGCCGGTGTAATTTCTCTTTGATGTAAACAGGATCGGGTTCCGAATTTTTATCCGTACGCATGAAGTCCAATGCAGGAATAAGCGCAATGTTCACTTGTTGTTCTTTGAGCAATAAATACATTAAAGAGGAAGAAATCAATTCTCCCTGCGCTAAGATGGCTTTTTCTTCAAAGCCGGTAAATAAATCTTTGGTAAACGACCGGATGGCGCTGAAATATTTCTCTAACAGTTCATCTGCCATCGTTTTGTATTCTGGGGTTGAATAAAGTTCAGAGACCAGTTCCGAATATTTTTTCTCCAACCGGTCGACAATCGCATTGGCTTCGCCGGGGTTTTTTTTGTAAAGACAATCGGCTATTTCAATCAAAGTATTTGTTGTTCCTTCAAAAGCCGAAACAACAATGAAATTATTGTTTTCTTTTTGAATTAAGGCAACTACTTTTTTTATTTTTTCAGCCGAACCGAAGGTAGTCCCTCCGAATTTTAAGACTTTCATTTTCCGATATATTTGATAGTGTTTCCTTTCTGTATTAATTATTTAATTAAATAATTAATTATTGTTACAAGGTATCTTGTTTGAGTTTTTCCGTAAATTTATCTATCCGTTGAAGCTCTATCGGAATATTTATTTTTTGCGGACATTGTTCGACGCACACTTTGCAATTGGTGCAATGATTGGCTTGACGTTCCTTTTCAAGACTCCGGTCGTAGCCCACCAAGAACGCTCTACGCGCTTTGCGATAATTTTCGTCGGCGCTGCTTTTAGGCAAA
>Ga0123354_10006271_pt1 | contig 17622 bp, 10 predicted proteins | sample TergutLab28metaG_2_FD_97872 | JGI IMG/M metagenome (GOLD analysis project Ga0123354, IMG submission 97872) | Labiotermes labralis P4 segment gut microbial communities from Petit-Saut dam, French Guiana - Lab288 P4 | ecosystem: Host-associated > Arthropoda: Insects > Digestive system > Gut ...
AAAATTCCATGTTGCCGCCCGGCTTGTAGCGGGCAAAGTAATCCGAGATGGCTTTCACGCAGTAGGCGGTGGTTTGGGTGCTCAGCAAATCGTTCGACGAGAGTGCTTCGGATATTTCGCGCGCCGCCGAGGCCGCTTCGTTGCCCTTGTCCATCATGCAGAGTGTCTGGAGCTTGATCGCCTTGTCGCGCAGGTCGCTGCCGAAGGTAAGGTCATACCAGTCGTAGGTGGTGGTGGCCGCGATGTCGGTGGTAGCGATGAGCAGCTCCTGCGCGACATCCTTGCGTCCCGCCTTGGCATAGGCCATGGCGAGCATCTGGCGCGAGACGGGAGCGAGCCCCTTTTGTTCCTTGAGACGGTTCATGGCCCCCAGCTCGGGAGCCTTGGCCAGCGCCAGCACCCAAAGGCGGTAGGCCTGGATCATCTCCTCGGAGCGGCCGTAAGAGTTCGTTACCGGTTTCCAGTTACGCGCCTTGGTGCGGATATAATTCAGAGCCGCCTTCTTCGTGGCGTCGGGCACGAGGTAACCCTGCGCCTCGGCTTCGAGTTCGAAGTGAGTGGCGTAGCAGGTGGCCCAACTGTCGGGATCGCTGCCGCCGGGCCAATAGGCGAAGCCGCCCTCGGAGGTCTGGTAGGAACGGTGGCGGCGGATCACCTCTTTCACCGCCTCGTCCACCGTCTTGCTCTGCTCTGGTGTAAGGTTGACTAAAGACTTGAGGTAAAGCTGCGGAAATCCCTTTGAGGTAATCTGTTCGATGCAGCCGTGCGGATAACCTATGAGGAATCCGAGGCGCGCGGCGAGGTTGAGCGGCTCGACATCCGACATCTCGAGTGTGAGCTTGTTGGTGCCCTCCGTGCCGGGGAGTTTCACTGTTTGGTTCCAATCTTCGCCGGGCTTGAGCGTCAGCTCGTCCACGCGCGTCTGCGGCAGGCGCACCGAACGGATGGCGATCTCGGTGTCGTAGACGCTCTTCTCGCCGTTGGCCTCGGCGGTGATCGTAACGCGCCCCGTGCCGGGTTTGCCCTTCACGCGGATGCGGAATTTCACCATCTTATCGTCTGTCGTCTTGAAATATAGCGATTGAGAGGCGGCGCCCACAACTTCCATATTATCGGAACATTTGATCGAGACGTTCACATTGCCCACCCCTTCCTTTGTCGCAAAGACAGTTGCGGGGACGGTCATCTCCTCGTTCACGCCGACGACGCGCGGCAGGGTGCCGAGCACCATCACAGGCTTGCGCACCAGCACGCTCTTCTCGGCCGAGCCGTAGGCGTTGTTGGTCCCATTGCCGGCCACCACCATCACCCTCACGCGCCCGTTGTAGTTGGGCATATAATAGGTGTGGTGCATCTTGCCGCCTTTTTTGAGAAGGAACGGCCCGTCGAAGAGCACCACGGGGCGGAAACGGTTGACAATGGCCTTGGCTCCGCCCGCCGCCTGGTCGTCGCCGCCGATGCTGAACAATTGCTCTATACGACCACCATAAGCGCCTAAAACATAATTATAAAGGTCCCAGGTGCGGACGCCGAGCGCCTCGCGGGCGTTGAAGGCGTTCCACGGGTCGGGCGTCTTGAAGCGGGTGAGGTCGAGCAGCCCCTCGTCGACCACGGCGAGGGTGTAGGCCATCTCCTTGCCCGATTTTTCGCTCACGGTGATGTCGTATTTGCCCTCGGGGCGAATCTCGTCGGCCATCTTGATCTCGGGCTGCAGACGGCTGTCGTCCGAGGAAACCATCACGGGCACAACGCCATACATGCGGATCGGCAGGTCGTTCTGCGTCTGGGCGTGGGGTTGCAACAGGGTGATGAACAGGTAGACGTTGGGCTGCATGTCGGCCGTTACGTCAAACTTGATGACAGTCTCCTTGTCGGTGCACTCGAACTCCTTTATAGCCAATACCCTCGAGCCGTTCTGTATGCTGACCACAGCGCGGCTGCCAGCCGACGAGGGTATCCTGACGGTTATCTTGTCTCCAGGTTTATATGAATCTTTGTCGGTCTTGAAACTGAGCTCGTTGGCCGACTGCGAGCCGTCGCGGTCGCGGCGGCCGTCCATATACGACCAGTCGAAATAGGCCATCGTGGCGGCGGTGTGGCCGCTCTGCGGGTCGGCCACACGGATAAAGTAGGTGCCCCATTCGTTATCCGTGAAACTCAGGTCGAAGCTCGCCGTGCCGTCCGCGCCGGTCTGCAAAGCGAAGTTGCGCACGTTGGAGTTGTCCCGGTCGGACATGTAATCGGCCAGATCGCCATTGCTGGCGCTCCACCACCAATAGTAACTGACCTTATAAACAGAGACTTTGAGAGGCACACCACTCTGCGGCTTGCCGTTTTGGTCCACCGAGGCCACCCGGAAGGTGTGCTTGCCGCCCGTGTCGAGCTGGCGTTTGTCCTTTTGGGGCGAGGAAATGCCCGCGTAGCGCGTGAAGGGCGAAAATTTTACCTGGAAGGCGTCGATGCTGAAGTCGCCCGACTCCTCGTAGACCCTCGCCACGAGGTTGGCCGAGACCATCCCCGGCGCGGTGGGCATCTCGGGGAAATTGAGCCTCACCGTGGCATTGCCCTGATCGTCAGTGCGCCCGCTGGCGATCTGCTCCTCGTCAGTGCGCAGGCTGCGGGACGGGTCGGTGAAGGTGAACTCCTTGAAGCCCGTAAAGATGGTGGGCGCCGACGAAAATGTGCCCGTCAATTCATATTTAAGGTTACGCGCCGTGGCGCCCTGCAGCCACTCCACGTGCAGCCCCATGTCGGCGTTGTCGCCGCGCACGAAGAGCTGGCGGTCGACCTTAAAGTCTATCTTTAACCTGTTGGGCTTAATAGTCTCTACGCGAATACGTTTATCAAACGACACTCCGCCCACGCTGACCTTCGCGTCCCACGCGCCGGTCGGGGCCTCGGGATCGGTGGGCAGGTCGAACGTGTAGAGCCCCAGCACGCCCTGCGTGCGCGTGCGGGAGGCGTAGAGCTGCCCCAGCGGATTGTAGAGCTCCATTACCACGGGGTGGTCGGGGGGCAGGTTGCCGAGGCGGTCGCCGAGCATGAAGCCCAGATGGATAGTGTCGCCCGGCCGCCACACGCCCCTCTCGCCATAGATGTAACCCTTGATGCCTTTCTGCACCACGTCGCCCGAGACATCGAACGAACTGAGCGACAGCGCCGAACCGTCATCCACCCGCAGGTAGGCGCGCTGCCCGTCCTTCTCGGCGATCACGTAGAACGGGCGGCCGGGCTTGCAAGCGACCGCGGCCTTGCCCGCATCGTCGCTCCTGCCATCGCCGAGCAGCTGGTTCTGGAAGTTGAATATTTTTATATTTACTCCGCCCTCTGGCCTGGTGGTCAGAATATTATGCACCATGACCGTCATCCCGCCATCGTCGCCGGCCATCGCGATAAGGCCCAGATTGGAGGCCATCACGTTGCGCGAGACACTGGTGCGCCCGTAGTAATAGTAGCCGTCCTCACACGGGTCGGCATCGCTGTCGTCGTCATAGTAACCGTCCGAGTAATAAAATTCCCCGCTGTCGAACTGGCTGAGCTCGCTCTTGAAAGCGACCTCGTCCTGCGCCTCGATCTGTTGTCGCGAGAGGCGTTTGAAGTTGGTGGTGTCTTCGCACGGGAAGATCGACAGCTGCCTGTCGAACGAGAGCTGGATGCGGTAGATGGCCCCTGGCTCGGGCTTCATCAATTGATTCAGGTCGATGGCGTAAGTATTTAATTTCGTGAGGTCGTTCGAGGGATCGTCGTCGAAGAATATCGTTTTGCGCGCCACCAGACGGCCCACGCGCACCAGCTCGCTGCTGCCGTCGAGATTGTTGTACTGGAGGAACTGTCCGATGTTCTGCTCCAATATCTTGTACACACGCACCAGCACCCCGCGCAGGTAGACCGCCTGGAACGGCACGTAGAGCTTTGTAGATTGCGGTATGATCACCCCGTTGCCTGTGAAGCTGACGCTCGGAGCGTTCTTGCCCACCTCGAGCCGGAACAGCCCGCCTTGGGAGAGGGTGTTGCCGTCCTTGTCCTGAATATTCTCGCTAACATGCACCTCAAGCGTGCCCGAACGCTTGGTGTCGGGATAAAGAAAGAGCTTGTTGCCCTCCCCACGGACCACTTCATCGTCGTTGTCGGCTATATAGGCCAGCCCGCGCAGGGTCTGTCCCGCTTTGAGCGGGCGGGAGAAGGTGATGATCACGCGCCGCTCGGGTGAGGTCTGGTATTCGACATTGTAGACGTAGAACTGCCCGCGCGCGGGTATATCTATCGACACGAGATCATCCTTAGTACTCACTCCCAACTTATTGGAGGCGGCCGAAACCACGAGTTTGCGCGCGGCATCGCCCGGCGCCACCCCTTGCAGCGTCGCCTCGTGGCGGCGACCATCGTCCGAGTGCTGCCACACAGCCGTAACTTTTTCCGAAAATTTCACGAGCCCCTCGAGCGTTTCTGCGCTCTCCTTATCGGGAGTAACAAATGTAACCACGATATCGTAAGTGTTTTCATCCGACTTGTTTACGTCGAGCGAACTCACGTTGGCCCGCACGGTGAAGGGCAAAGTGCTGAAACCGAAACGAAAAGTCCTGTCCTTCCCCTTCAGGTCGGGAAACCACTGTCCCAGATCGGCCGTTATCTCGTAGGCCGTGTTGCGTTTGAACTCCTCCTTTGGGCGGAAGACGATCGTACGGCCGTCCTCAGCCTCGAACCGCCCCTCCACCGAGGGGTGGATGCGCATCAGGCGATTCAACTGTTGCACATCGAGCTTGCTGCTGTCGACAGCCTCGCTGAAGATGAGGTAGACGGGCGCGAAGCGCGAAATCTTTCCGGATGTAAAGGCCTGCACGTAAGGATTGTAGGGAATGGAGCTCGCGTCGACCGTTTTTTTCGACTTGCACCCCGTCATTCCCGCGGCCAAAATGGCGAGGGAAACCACCAAGTAAAGCGATTTTTTCATATTATTGTACTGTTTTTTGTGCATGGTTTTTCTACTTCGCAAATATATATTTTAATAACAGATGACGGGCGGTTTTCATAAAAAATATTTTCAGGCGGCGGCAAGGGCGCGGAGTGCGGGATGGCAAACGCTTGCGGGTCCCATTTCCGGCCGGCGGGGGAACGGGACGGCGAGCGCTGGCACAGCGGCAGCAGGCGGGGATGGAGGACGGGACGGCGAGCGCTTGCGCAGCACGGCGAACCGACGCCAAGCCGAGGGCCGTCGAGCTTGCTCCGACGGCCGAGGCGCGAAGGAGGAAGGCGAAGCCAAAAGCACGTCCTCCATCCCCGCAACATCCGACACCGCCGCTGCCGGATGGCTGCGCCGTTACAAAGCGGTCGCCATCATCATCGGCGCGCTGGTGGTGTTGTGGGCGGCGATGTGGGCCGTGGTGCCGCGCCCGCTATTCCGCGACCCCTGCTCCACCCTGCTCTACTCGCGTGAGGGCGAGTTGCTCGGGGCACGCATCGCCGCCGACGGCCAGTGGCGCTTCCCGCCCGCCGACACCCTGCCCCGCAAATATATCGACTGCCTGACCACTTACGAGGACAAGCGCTTCTTCTGGCATCCGGGGGTCGATCCCATAGCCTTGGCGCGCGCCGCGGCAACGAACCTGCGCCGCGGGCGGGTCGTCTCGGGCGGCAGCACCATAACGATGCAAATGGTGCGGCAGGCGCGCGGCAACCGCCCGCGCACGGCTTGGGAAAAAGCGGTCGAGATAATCTGGGCGCTATGGATCGAGACCACACACTCCAAACGCACCATACTCAACCTCTACGCCTCCAATGCTCCCTACGGGGGCAACGTGGTGGGCGTGGAGACCGCCGCATGGCGCTATTTCGGGCGCAGCGCCGCCGACCTCTCGTGGGCCGAGGCCGCCACCCTCGCCGTGCTACCCAACTCCCCTGCCCTGATCCATCCGGGTCGCAATCGCGCCACCCTGCTCGAAAAGCGCAACGCCCTGCTCTCGGCCCTCGTCCGGCGCAGGATAATCGACGAGGCCACGGGCGACCTGGCGGCAATGGAACCACTTCCGGGTGCACCACTGCCCCTGCCCGACCAGGCGCCCCATCTGGCCGACCGCATCGTCTCCTCCACCCCCGGCATTCGCGCCGCCACTTCGCTCGACGGCGCGCTGCAGCGGCGCGTTACGCGCATAGCGGAGCAATATTCGCGCGACTACTCCTCCAATTATATATATAATCTGGCGGCCATTGTGGCCGATGTAGAAACGGGCGAGATATTGGCATATATAGGCAACAGCAGCGGAGCGGCGACCGGCGGGGATGGAGGACGGGACGGCGAGCGCGCGGGGAAGGCAGACGCGGAGAACGGGACAGCGAGCGCTTGCGGATCCGATAGCCGGCCGGTGGGGGAACGGGACGGCGAGCGCTTGCGCAGCACGGCGAGAAGCACGTTCCCCCAACCGGCGAGGCCAACTGACCGTTCTCCGCAGCCTGCCGGGGCGGCGGGCGCCGACCACGGCAACAACGTCGACGTGATCGCCTCGCCGCGCAGTACGGGTAGTGTCCTGAAACCCATACTCTACGCGGCGATGCTCACCGACGGACAAATATTGCCGGGCACGCTCATCCCCGACACCCCGCTCAACATCAACGGCTTCGCACCGCAGAACTTCAACCATAACTACAGCGGCGCCGTGCCAGCCAATGTGGCCATCGAGCGCTCGCTCAACGTGCCGCTGGTGCGCATGCTCTCGATGTACAACACGGGGCGTTTTCTGACCCTGCTGCGTAAGATGGGGATGACCACCCTACCATACGACGAAGACCACTACGGTGCCTCGCTCATTTTGGGGGGCGCGGAGGGGACGCTACTCGACATCGCCGGCATCTACGCCTCGATGGCGCGCACGCTCAACCATTACGATAAATACAACGGACAATATGACCTCTTGGATATCCATCCGCTCACTCCTTTTCGCGACACCCGCGGGCGCGGCCCCCTGTCTGAAAAAGGTACACTGGATGGTGAGGGCCTGCTGTCGCACGCCTCGATATGGTTCGCCTTCGAGGCGATGTCGGGGCTGAACCGCCCCGAGGAGGAGGCCGACTGGCAGCAGTTCTCCTCGATGCAGCGCGTGGCATGGAAGACCGGCACCAGCTTCGGGGGGCGCGACGCGTGGGCCGTGGGGGTAACACCGCGCTACGTGGTGGGGGTGTGGGCCGGCAACGCTTCGGGCGAGGGACGTCCGGGATTGACGGGGGTTGGATATGCTGCGCCGGTGATGTTCGACATTTTTTCGGGGCTCCCCTCACGCGGATGGTTCCCGAAGCCTTACGAGGAGCTCGAGCCGGTGGCCGTCTGCCGCCATAGCGGATATAAGGCGGGCGAGCTGTGCGATCCTGTCGACACGGTCGAGGTGCCGCGTAGCGGGGCGGCCACGGCGGTGTGTCCCTTCCACGTCCTGGTCCACCTCACGGCGGACGGGCGTTGGCGCGTGAACAGCTCGTGCGAAAGTGTGGAAAATATCGTCTCGAAGGGGTGGTTCGTGCTGCCGCCGGCGCAGGAATATTACTATCGCACCTCCCACGCCGACTACCATCCCCTGCCTCCGCTGAAGCCCGGGTGCCGCACCCAGCGCGAGCAGATCGACATAATATACCCGGAGCAGGGTTCGGTGCTCGTGCTGCCCGCGGGGTTCAACGGGCAGCAACGTTTCGTCTTTCGCGCGGCCCATTCGCGCCCCGGCGCGACCATCTATTGGCACCTGGACGACAAGTATATAGGCGAAACGGTCATAGATCATCAGATCTCCTGCGCCGCAGGCCCGGGACATCACATTCTCACCCTGGTGGACGACGAAGGCAACAGCCGCAAAATCGCTTTCGATGTGAAATAGAGCGGGAAAATTTTTGCCTGTCGTGAAATTTTACTAATTTTGCGGGTAATTTTGCTAAAAAGAATGAAAAAGATATTATTCAGTCTTTTATTGGTGTCCGTCATTATCGCATTGGCATCGTGCGGAGCGCGCCGAAGGACGATATACCTCCCCCACATCGACAATATAAGCGCGAGCGAACTGGCCAAAAACAGTTCCATATACGAAGCGAAGATAATCCCCAAGGACGTGCTCACCATCTCCGTGAACACCATAACCCCCGAGGCGGCACTCCCCTTCAATCTCGGCTCGGCCGCGGGCAGCGGGGTCACCAATGTCACCAGCGCAAGCATGACCAACGTCTCGCTGCAAACTTTCGTTGTCGACAGCGAGGGCAATATCAACTACCCTGTGGTGGGCACCATCCACGTTGCGGGGCTTTCGAGGGTGGAGTTGGAGGATAAGATCAAAGAGTCCATCTGGCCCAAATATATCACCGAAGAGCCCATCGTGAACGTCCGTTTCCAGAACTACAAGATCTCGGTGGTCGGCGAGGTGAACAAACCGGGCACTTTTATCATGCAGAACGAACAGTGCACCATATTCGACGCGCTCGCCCAAGCGGGCGACCTGACCATCTACGGCAACCGTAACAATGTGCTGCTCATACGCGAGGACGCCACCGGGGCCAAACATATCACCCGTATCGACCTGCAGAGCAACAGTGTCATATCCGATCCCGCCATATACTATCTGCAGCAGAACGACGTTCTCTATGTAGAACCCAACAGGGCCAAGTCGCGCCAGTCGATGATAGGTTCGGCCGACACGTTCGCCGTGTCGATAGTAGGCACGCTCATATCCCTGACCGCCCTGGTCTTAACCCTGACAAGATAACCCCTTTAGCATGAGCCCCGCAGCCCACCATAACGATACCGACAAGCAACAGATAGTCGCCGTACGCGAAGAGGAGTCGTTCGATCTGAGAAAGATCGTCTATACCGTCTTGGCCAAATGGCCTTTTTACATTATTTCGATCATATTCTTCATGGCGCTGGGCACCCTCTACTATCTCCACCAGAAGCCGGCGTATATAGCCGGAGCGTCCGTGCTTATCGACCAGGCCAAGGCCACCACCGGCGGGGACATGTGGCTGTTGCAGGGCACCGGTTTCCCCTCCATGCTGCGCAACAACATGGATAACGAAATAGGCGTGTTCACATCTCCCGATCTGATAGCCAAAGTGTTGATCGACCATAAACTCTACATATCCTCGTGGTGGAGCGACAGTTTCATACGCCACACGACCATTCTCCACACGACGGAGCGCCCTTTCGATCTCGAATACAACGACACCATCCCTTCCGAGATAACCCCCGGCCTGCTTACGATCACCAAGTCGGGCGGCGGCTATGCAATGACCGTGAAAACGCGCAGGGACGAGCCTGTGTACAGCTACAAGTTCGGCAGCGGGCCGTTCACTTTCCGGATAGGGAAGTCGCTTTTCACCATACTGCGTAACGACACCATTCCATTTGACGGTAAAACGCTTAAGATAAGCGTGCAGAACCCTCTCTCAGTCGCAGCGACGATAAACTCGAAGGATCTCAACGTAGTAACCAGTACCGAAACTTCGACCTTGCTCAATCTGACTTTGAGAACGTTCGACCCTGTCAGGGGTAGGGCTTTCCTCGGATGGCTCATCGAGGCTTATAACCTCGACGCCAGCGAGGACAAGAACGCCACCGCGGTCAACACCGCCAGGTTCATCGACGAGCGCCTGCGCGACATATCGGCCGAACTGGGCAGTCTGGAGACCCAGGTGGAAGATTATCGCAAGGAGAACAAGCTGACCGACATCCAGGTGCAATCGGCGGCCTACCTGCAACGCAACGAAGGCTACAACCTCAAACAGGTGGAGCTCGAAACACAACTCAATCTGCTGCAGTACATACGTAAATTCCTCGCCGAGAACGACCGCGCCCTTATCCCCACCATGGGCACTTACGACGACGGCCTGCAGGCGATGGTCTTGGATTACAACACGCAATTGCTCCAGCTAAAAGGCCTCGAGGACGGCGCATCGAGCGCCAATCCCGTGGTAGCGCAACTCAAATCGAGGCTCGACGCCCTCCATGCAAACATCATCTCTTCGGTCGACAACTCAATAGAAGCCACCGGCATCCAACTCAACGACCTGAAGAAACAACGGGTGGCCACCGACGCCCAGATCGGCCGGATACCCACCATCGATAAAGAATATACCGATATTCTGCGCCAAAGCGAGGTCAAAGCCACCCTTTTCTCGTTCCTGCTCCAAAAGCGCGAAGAGGCCAACCTCACCCAAGCCGGGATCTCCCCCAAGGCCAAGGTCATCGCCTCCCCTTCGGTCGGGGACAAGCCGGTCGCCCCGCGCCGGGGCATGATATTCGCCCTGTTCCTGGTACTGGGGCTCGCAGTGCCTTCGCTGGTAATTTGGCTCGTCTCCTATTTCCGCACGAAGATCGAGAGCGCATCCGACCTCGAGGCGTTGCGCGGAGTGTCGATAATAGGCGACGTGATGAAGGCTTCGGAGAGTGAGATCGCCGACAACAAGATGGTGGTCAAGCCCAACGATGACGCGGTGATCAACGAGATGTTCCGCACCATGCGCAACAACCTGCTGTTCATGCTCGGGGAACATGAGAATTGCGTGGTGCTCATTACTTCTACGGTGCCAAAGGAGGGTAAGACCTTTGTTTCTATCAACCTCGCCCGCACCCTATCCCTGATGGACAAGAAGGTGGTCGTGATAGGCGCCGACCTTCGCAATCCGCAGATAGCCAACTCGCTCAATATTCCCAAGCGCGAGAAGGGGCTTTCCACCTGGCTGGCCGGTATGGATGACGACGTGGATGGGATGATCGAGCAGATTGCCCGGGGTTTCAGCATCATACAGGCGGGCCCGATACCTCCGAATCCCAACGAGCTGCTTTCGGGCAAGCGCTTCCTGGATTTGCTCAAGGAACTCAGGCAGAGGTTCGATTACGTGGTGATCGATTCGGCGCCCACCGGCTCGGTCTCCGACACGTTCACGATCGCCAAACACGCCGACGCCACGGTCTATGTCGTCCGCGAGCACTTCAGCAAGAAAGACACGGTCAACTTTATCAACGACCTGGTCGCTGACCGGCGCCTGCACAATGTCGGCTTGGCGCTCAACATGACCGCGATGAAAAGCAAAACGTATGGTTACGGCGGAACGAAGTACAAATACTCCTACCGTTACCGCTACGGATATGCGGACAAGTACAGCGATAAACCCACAAATAAAAAGGATTAGACGGCCTGCAAGAAGAAAGGTTGAGCGATTTGCTCAACCTTTCTTTTTGCCACCGAACAGCCTCTTGCGCCGTCCCTTTTCCGGCAAGGCGGCATTGTGAGTGAAGCCGCGCGCCGAAAAAAGGGCGTCTGGATGGTGTTTCAAAGTGTTATAAATCACTCCCCAGTCGGGCAATCCGCCGAAATTGCGATCGTCTATGAACAGTTCCGCGCCGAGTTTGCGCGGGGCGGCGACAATGCCGCTGTCGGGATGGTTGCTGTTTACGGCATAGAATTCGAGCCCACGCAAACGGCAGAACTCGACCGCCTCCTCGAGCAGCGGGCCCTCCCGCACCGTCCACAGTATCAGACTGTGATTCAGCTCCGACCGGATCAGTTTCAAGGTCTCTATGGCAAAGGGGATCTCCTCCCCGATAGCCGGATAAGCGTGTTGGACTATCGTCCCGTCAAAATCGACAGCTATGTACATTGGTCCTCTGATTGCAGATTTTTACTAACTTTGTTCCAAAGATAGCAAAAATATCACTATCTTTACGATGTAACTATTTTACTTTGAAATGGGCAAAGTCGCTCTCATAACCGGAATTACAGGTCAAGACGGGGCCTATCTTGCTGAACTACTGATAAAAAAGGGCTATACGGTGCATGGCGTCAAGCGCCGTTCGTCGCTCTTCAACACCGATCGCATCGACCACCTCTACCAGGACCCGCATGTCGACAACCGCCATTTTATCCTCCATTACGGCGATATGACCGACAGCATGAACCTGACGAGGATCGTCAGCGAGGTGCAGCCCGACGAGATCTACAACATGGCCGCCCAGAGCCACGTCAAGGTGAGCTTCGACACCCCCGAATACACCGCCAACGCCGACGGCATAGGCACCCTGCGCCTGCTCGAGGCGGTGCGCCTGCTCGGCCTCGTCGACAGGACACGCATCTACCAGGCCTCCACCTCGGAGCTCTACGGCTTGGTGCAGGAAGTGCCCCAGACAGAGCGCACACCATTCTATCCCCGCAGTCCCTACGCCGTGGCCAAGCTCTACGCTTACTGGATAACTGTCAACTACCGAGAGGCTTACGGTCTGCACGCCAGCAACGGCATCCTCTTCAACCACGAGAGCCCCACGCGCGGCGAGACGTTCGTAACGCGCAAGATCACCCGCGCCATGGCGCGAATAGCCATGGGGATGCAAAAGATGTGCTACCTGGGCAACCTCTCCTCTAAGCGCGACTGGGGCCACGCCAAGGATTACGTCAAGGCGATGTGGCTCATATTGCAGCAGGACGAGCCGGACGACTACGTGATCGCCACGGGCACCACCACCACCATCCGCGACTTTTGCAGGATGGCTTTTTCGGAGGCGGGGCTCAAGGTGGAATTCCATGGCGAGGGGGCCGAGGAGAAAGGTTATATCACCGCCATCGACGAGGCTGTTTTCAGTGCGAAGGTCGGCGCGCAATACCTTCCGGCGCTCGTGGCCCGCATGAACTCGGGCGACGACTGCGTCGTGTCGGTCGATCCGAGATATTTCCGCCCCACGGAGGTCGACCTGCTGGTGGGAGACGCCTCGAAGGCGCGGCAGAAGTTGGGCTGGGCGCCCGAACACACCTTGGCGGAGCTGGTGGCGGACATGGTTCGCGGCGACGTGAAACTCTTCCAGCGCGACAGCTATCTGCGCGAGGGAGGATTTTATACGATGGAATATTTTGAATAGAAAGATGAACGGGGGGGATAAGATATATGTGGCGGGGCATCTGGGATTGGTCGGCACGGCCATCACCAAATCGTTGCGCGGTAAGGGTTACAATAATATCGTGGGACGCTCCATAGACGAGCTCGATCTGAAAGACCGCGCCGCCGTGGACGTCTTTTTCGCCGCCGAACGGCCCGACTACGTCTTTCTGGCGGCGGCAAAGGTGGGCGGCATCGTGGCCAACAACACCTACCGCGGCGAATTCATCTACGACAACCTGATGATACAGAGCAACATCATCGATGCCGCCTACCGCTCGGGGGTCAAAAAGCTGCTTTTCCTCGGCTCGACCTGCATCTATCCGCGCGATGCACCGCAACCGATGCCCGAGGATTGCCTGCTAACCTCCCCGCTCGAATATACCAACGAACCCTACGCGATAGCCAAAATCGCCGGCATCAAGCTGTGCGAGAGCTATAACATACAGTACGGCACCAACTTCATCGCGGTGATGCCCACCAACCTCTACGGTCCGAGCGACAATTTCAATCTTAAAACGAGCCACGTGCTGCCCGCTTTGGTACGCAAATTGCACTTGGGAAAAGCATTGATGGCCGGGGATGTGGAAACCATAAAAAAAGATCTCGCACGCATGCCGGTGGACGGTGTCGACGGTAGCGATATGGCCGCTGCGCTGGCTGTCCTGGCGCGCTACGGCATTACCGGGACGGCCGGCGGGGCCAGGGTCGAGGTGTGGGGCACGGGGGCGCCACTGAGGGAGTTCCTCTGGAGCGAGGACATGGCCGACGCCTGCGTCTTCGTGATGGAACACGTCGACTGGAGCGACCTCATAAAAGGCAAAACAGAGCTGCGCAACTGCCACCTCAATATCGGCACCGGCAAGGAGATCGCCATCCGCGATCTGGCCTCGCTCATCGCTTCGGCAGTGGGTTATCGGGGGGAGATATTCTTCGACAGCTCGAAGCCCGACGGCACGATGCGCAAGCTCACCGACCCGGGCCGCCTGCACTCGCTCGGATGGAGGCACAATGTGGAGCTGGAAGAGGGAGTGAGGATGATATATAGATGGTATTGTGAAAGATAAGGTTTTGTGAAATGGAAGGGGAAATGCAACAGCAAAATCGAGGGACGGGCACTACAACTGCGGATGGGGAAGCGAACAGGCTGACTGCACGGGAGTTTACCCGGAGGGAGAAGGCACTCAAACGGATATTGGATATTATTTTCTCTATCGGGTTTCTGTGCACTGTTTTCCCGCTCACCTTTATCGTGATCACCATATTGAAACTCGCAACAAACGATAAGGCGCCCTTATTTTTCATCCAGGAACGCACAGGCTATCACGACAGGTCGTTCAGATGTATAAAATTCGGGACAATGCGCCGAAGTTCCAATGCCAACAAGATCCATGCCAGGGTGAATGACGAGCGCATAACGCCGTTGGGCAACGTCCTGCGCAGGACTTCGATAGACGAATTTCCCCAGTTCATCAACGTCCTGCTCGGCCAGATGTCGGTGGTAGGGCCCCGCCCCCACATGCTCCTTCATACGGAGATCTATTCCGTCAAGTTACCCTACTATATGGAGCGCCACAAGGTTCTCCCCGGAGTAACCGGTTACGCCCAAGTGAAAGGGCTCATCGGACCGACACACGATCTGCAGGAGATGGACGAACGTGTCAGAGCCGACATAGAGTATATCAACCACTATTCGATATGGCTCGACTGCAAACTTATATGCGAGACTATCATCAATCTCGTCAGGAGCAAAAAAAACGAGGTCTGTTAATCGAAAGGGTTGTGATATAAGCCTCTTTTCTGCCGGTAAATGTATCGGAATACCGCCATATCGTCTACAAAATAGCGTTTGAACAGACGTTTGGGATCGATCGCCAGCCTGAACAACCATTCCAAGCCCGCTTTGCGTATTATCCGTGGCGCACGCTTGATATTCCCCGCCTCGAAATCTATCGTAGCGCCAAGCGCCATAAACAGTTCGATTTCCCCGAGCTGGTTGCGGTATTGGGCGATCCACTTCTCCTGTTTGGGCGCCCCCAAACCGACTACCAGCACCGTGGCGCCGGTGGCATTTATCATCTCCACGATCCGCCCGCTCTCCTCCCGGTCGGTCGCTATGGAAAATGAGGGAGAGTGGGCGCCTACGACGATCTCGCGGCCGGTGCGTGCGTTAATAGCCTCCATGGCGGTATGCGCTACGCCGGGCGCCGCACCCAGAAGGAATATCCGCACATGCTCATTGTCTTTATTATAGTCGCAAAAACGTGGGAAAAATGAAGAGCCAGGGATGGCCTCCTTCAGGGGAGAACCCAATAATTTGGAGAAAAGACGAATGATCTGGCTGTCGCAAACGATCCACTCGGCATTATGGTATATATTATAAAAATCTCTGTCTTTCTGTAACTTCACCAGATGATCGACATTCGGTGTCAGCAACAGGCCAGTCGAGAGCGACGAGAGCAACTCCTCGCACGCGATATTGCAAATATCTATATTGAGTATTTTGATTTTGTTCATCTCTATCAACGATATACGCCGGTCCCGTTGTTGTCGTTGATCCTTATCCGGCCCTTCCACAGCCGCAATATCAGCCAATCCAAGGGATTGCGGCAGCGGCGACGATGGGCCATCGCGTAACGCACCGCTCCGTCCACCCCCCGGCAGAAGCGATCGAGCCCCCATTGGCCCACTGTCTGCCGCGCCGCCGCCGACATGTTTTGCCGCGCGAGGGTGGAGAGCGAGTCGTAGCTAATCATGGCGGCAGCCAGCACACCGATATCTCCCATGGGGAAAATATATCCGTTGACACCGGGCTCTATCATAGTCGATGCGCATCCGGTCTGGTCGGAAGCCATGACCGCACACCCTCCGTTCATAGCCTCATTGACCACTATGCCCCAAGTCTCCTCCTTGTCGCTGGCAATAATAAGACACGCAGCGCGGTGATAGTATCCGCGCAACTCCTCGGGGCGTTTGAAAGGCAGTAAGGCGGCACCGCTCAACCCATTGTCGGCGATATAGCGCTCCAGGGCCGGGCGCTGGGCGCCATCCCCGATGATCACCAGCGGACGGGCGGCGGCCCCGGCCTTTTCCGAATATATCCGGTAGGCGTGGAGAATATCGATATGGTTCTTCTTGGGGATCAATCTACCCACCGAGAGAAAAAAATCGTTATACTCCACATCGACACCCGGATCGACACTCCAAAAAGCGTTGTCGCTCGTATTTAGACCATAAAATATCTGCTCGGGGGCAAAGCCCCACCACTGCATCGAAGCGTCCCATGCAGGGGAGGGGCACAGAAAGGCATCGACATGGCGGAAGATGCGCCTTTTAATAAACCTGTTTAGCCAGCCGCGTTCGAATGTATCCTTCTTGGCGTTATCAAATGAAACGACCGCCTTGCCATGGTTCGAAGCCCATCTCACCGCCACAGCTCCCGCCGGAAAGGCTATAGCCCCGCACAACACCGCATCGGGACCGATCGCATCGAGGCGCCCGGTCAATTTGCGGCCGACAGTTTTCATAGAGATGCCCTGCCATGTCGGAAAGAGAAACTCGTGATTGCGAAACACGCTCTTGTCATTATCGCTGAACTTGTAGTCGATACTCTCCTCGAAAAGCTCTATGATATACAACTCGTCGCCGCGTGCCTCCAGAAACTCTTGCAACGCAAGCAGGCGTGGCGGGAAGTAGACCCGGAAATCGTTATTTACTATGGCTATTTTCATCTTTTTTCAATTTTGCCCATACTTTCGGAGAGACGGCCCTCAAGTGGACGGTGAACCAGTGTTTCAACGCCAAGAGAAAACCGTAATGCCGCTTTTCATAGCGAAAAAGCTCGCCGGGATGGCATCCCAGCGGAGAATAGAGGGTGCGAAAGCGTTTGGTCAAAGGAGTCTGCGGCGAACACCACACGGGTAGCGGACCGCGGTCGCAACGGCCGAGGGTCTTCGGCGCCAACCACGCTCCGATCCCCTGTCCGGCTGCGCGCAATCCATAGTCGAGGTCGCCAAGGGAATGGCGAAAAAAGGGATCGAGCATCCCCACCCTTTCGAAAACGCGTTGCGGCACCAGGACGATATTGCCGTTGAAACTGTCGCAACGTTGCAACGTCCCGTCGGGGGCGAGCATCCGCCCTTCCCGCCTCCCGCTGTATGTGGTCTCATCGCCGGAGGAGGAGGCGGTCGCTCCCACTACGATCGCCTCACCGCCCAGCGTGCCGGAGGCGGACAAAAGTGTCTCGAGTGCAGCGGGCACAAGATAGGTGTCATCGTTGAGCCACAGGTAAAAATCGTAGCTGCGCTCCGCCGCAGCGGCCTGCCAGGAGTTGATCATGCCGCGGTTCCAGTAGAGATCTCCATCCCCCTGCAGCACTTTGACCGCCGGAAAGCGCTCCTTGACAGCCTCTGCCGTGCCGTCCGTGCTGCCGTCATCGGTCATGTATACATCCAGAGCATAACCATCCGGCAGCGGGCAATCGTACAACGCCCGCACGCAGCGCAAAGTCTTATCCCTGCGGTTATGGACGGTCATCAGCGCCGCTATGTATAACATGGTAACGGTCTTTAATATAAAAAATATTGTTCACCCACGCTTTTACCTCGGCGTCGGTCATATTCCGGAATTCCCTGGAAAGACAAAGGCCTATGCCCAACCACAAAAATACATAGTTCGTATCATACAGCGTGAACTCCTCGATAAACATCCACAGCCATCTGAACGCCAAAAACA
>Ga0123354_10006272_pt1 | contig 17622 bp, 12 predicted proteins | sample TergutLab28metaG_2_FD_97872 | JGI IMG/M metagenome (GOLD analysis project Ga0123354, IMG submission 97872) | Labiotermes labralis P4 segment gut microbial communities from Petit-Saut dam, French Guiana - Lab288 P4 | ecosystem: Host-associated > Arthropoda: Insects > Digestive system > Gut ...
AAAAAAAATATATATATATAATATATATATATATATATATATATATATATATATATATATATATATATATATATATAATATTAAGTGGCTCCTACACGTTTAGATTGTTAGCCATCCTTAGCAAGCTCACAACGATGTGAAGACGAATTTACTGCTGTGAATTTTCAGCTGTTTGGTTGTGAGCGCCCTGATGATGGCGAACAGCCGAAACGTGTAGGAGCCAGAAAAGGTAAAACATATGTATTAATTTAAAGCGTGCGTTTGGTGGTACTTAAAGATAGTAATCAGCCACAGTGCACGTAGAGAATAATACAAAATTGATAAATGCTGGAGTTTATCAGAAAGGCAACTCACAAGGGGCAGAGAGATGGTATCATTTCTGAGGTAACCTCTTTACAAATAGTGACACTTCGCCACATTTATTGTGGAATGTAGAAAGAGACACAACATAATTAGAGACTAAAATATAAGTCATTATGCTAAAAAGAGGTTGGTGTATGCCAGTGATATAAAATATATAAAATTACTTCGAAAACCTTTCATTAAGCGCCCATGTTATGGTTAAATTACAGTGCCATTGTTTACAAAGATTAATTGTGAGGAAACTTTTGTTTCAGTTGGTTTCGATTAAACTACAGTACAGTTGGTTATTGCCTTAGAGGGAGTACATAACAAAGTAACAGCGAAATGTAAAATCGACGGACTTCGTTTTTGTTTGCATGTTCACTAAATCCTTATTCGAAATTACTGTTCACGCTATGTGAGACAAGGAGAGCAGTGAATTTTTGGGAGGAGAGGAAAAACAATTCGCCCGTTGCAGCAGCATAGTTTATTTTATTTGTTAATGTTGACATTATAATATCGAAAGCAAATTTTTTCCTGGGACATGTCCTCTCTGTAGGCAATATTATTTGGTTTATGAAATTATGGAAGGTGGGGAAGATAGAACTTGTAGAAAGTATGGAGAGATTCATGCAAAATTTAGTCGAAATACATAAACAGGAGCACCTGCTCGAATAATTTAATAGTAAATGGGAATATAGTATTTAAGTGGGTTTGAAGTTAGAGTGTGTGAGATTTTGGAGTAGATTCAGAGTGTTCAGTTTAGGGTCTAGTGGTCGATTCTTCCGAACACGGCGGTTAAATTTGGGCTTGGTAAAAGGCGACGAATTTCTTAACTAGTTCAGCGATTGTCTGTCAATCCGATAGTGTTACTGTTACTGTTACTACATGTCATGTTCTTAAGTCAGTCACTGTGGTCAGGCTCGCTTCAACTCCGTCTTATGTGACTGTGGCACCATTAGAATCGGGTTGCAGGCTCGTAGACTCTAATTTGGGGCGTGTCTTAGGATCCTTTCCCCGATGAAGACTGAACACTATAGAGGTTGACTGGGTGACTGACCGACCGACCGACCGAACAACGAATCAACCAACTGACTAACCGACCAACCAACCAACCAACCCACCAACCAACCACCCAACAAACAAACAAACCAACCGACCGACCGATCTACTCCCAACTAACAAACTAACTAACAAACTAACCAACCAACTAACTAACGAACTCGCTCACTTACTGCATGGAACAGAGTCTTTCATGCAAAACTAACAGTTGCTCATCTAGTTAATTTACCCTCATTTTTGCCCCCATTTTGTCGATTCCGAAATTATTACCGTGTTCACAAGAACCCGCCGTCTCTCCTATCTTGGGCTACATAAATTCAGTCCACACCTTTCTAAACGATTTTAGGATCCTTTTTAACATTGTCTTCCCATTTACGCCTAATTCTTTCAGGTGGCCTCTTTTCCCAAAATTTCCCTACCATCCATCTGGTATGTCACCCAAATTTGCCACGTGCCCCGTCCATTTAATTCTTCTCTATTCGATCACCCAAGTTCAAATCTTGAAGTTCCTCAACGTGCAGTTTCCTTCACTCTCCTCTGACCTTGTCCCTATTAGGCCCAAATATCCTGAGCACATTATTCCCAAGCATCCTCAATCTATACTCATTTATTTTGAGAGATCAAATTTCGCACCTATAAAGTAAACAGGCAGAATTATTTTTTTGCACTTTTAATATTTATACGGATTATTGAAAAATCAGAGGGAATACATAAGATTCTGGATCGAATGGTAGCAGGCGTTCCCTTTATTCAGTCTGCTCTCTGCAAGGACACTACAGAAAGTTGAAAAGGATATAACACTGAAGAACAGTGTCAAATGGGATATGATACCATGTAGTCTGGTGAAAACATGCCTCTGTTCTCGAGGAGTCTGCTGTTTCCGTCCAGAAAATCCTAAACATTGATACTAATCTACTAGTTTACTGGTCGTCACACCCTTCATAGTCACCACCGTGAGAGACATTTATCACATATCCCACAACAAGACACCGTTCCCAAGAGCGTACCTTGCCTGGAGTGAGGGTCCCATCGTGGAAGACTCGCCCCACGTAAAGTTTCTCTCCTTCCTTTGTCATGCCTACAGTCAAAGCTTCCTCCGGCACGTGTCCCTCACTTGCAGTCTGCCACATGGCAATTCCGTAACATAGCACCTGCAGCACAGCAAAACCGCTTAATTACACTATTACCTAGCCATGAATACTTTGGGTATTTTCACACTTTACCTACCCGATAATTAATGTTGGAATTTTATCCTAATAAGGAAATGTAGTTTTACAGTTTATGAAACGACGCTGCTCTCACTAAATCATACAGCTTGAAGTGAATTGATGAAAGTGAAAAGTGTGGAATAGATCTTGGCCTAGTACAAAATGCTATCCCAAAATATCCCTGGGATTGCTGAGGTAAATCACAGAATTGGGAAGTCCATTTAGTCATTGTTTCGACCGAAGTCTGAATCGGATATCTCGTGCTTGCAAGTTAGAAATGTTAAGTCTTGAGCCAGCTTGTCGAAGAATGAAATTCAGTAATTAACAAGAAGACACTAAAGTAAATTAATCCACATTATTTTAGTATTTCTAACCAATTAATTATTGATTGGAAGGTGGCTGAAATATTGTAAACAATGAAAGGTGATCTAAGTGAAATTATTAAATAGTTTTATGTATTACGTCTAATGTGTTGAAAGTTGTATGATTTTAAGAAGGCCTGGTTTTCTGAATATCTTTTTAAGTCACCGATCTCAGCGGCCTCGCAGTCTAAGACGTAGGTCTGCGGCCGCTCTCCTCCTGAGATTGTGGATTCGAATCACACCGGGGGCATGGATGTATTTATGTTGTGAGTGTTGTGTGATGTCAGGTAGAGGTCTCTGTGACGAGCTGATCACTCGTCCAGAGGAGCCCTACCGATTGTGGTGCGCCGTTTTGTGTGATCTAGAAACCTCGTGAATGAGGAGGCTCTGGCCCACGGGGTTTGTCGCACCAAAAACAAAATATGAGCAAGTCACTGATTTTTGTGAATATGGGCTGCATTTTGAACTAAGCTTTTGTTTTTTAATGGATATTTATGAGTGATAACGTCTTGACAATGAAATACATCATATTATTCCAAAAAGAAAGACAGCTACGAAGGATGTAGTGGAAGGAGACCACAGTTGGGGATAGCAGACTAATCTAAATTCCAACACATGTCTGGAGATGCTCAGACAATAAACGCAGCAGGATGGCTAATCTCCGGGTCGAAATTTGAGTACGGAACTGTGGTGCTTCTGAACGCAGTGCCGTACAGATTTGTACCTCATAGTGCGAAACAAGATGCTCCTGTCCGCCGTGAGCCACGTATGCAGCGCCCTGATTGGGAACTATTTTGGCAGGCAGGATGTCAGATTCATAAAATGCGCGTCCGATGTACAGCGGGCCCCCGTCTTTATCGTGCCCTGCAAGAATTGCTCCTTCAGGCACGGATCCGTAGCTCGCTCCGACCCAGCGGGCACCTATAGAAAAGTCCATTTGCTCATTACTAAATTTGGTATTGTGTCGAGTGGTTATTCACCTCTAGCTTGTATAAAATACTATAGATGACTGTAAAACATTATACGGCTGTTAGTTTAGTACACTAGAAATAAGAAATGTTTAGAATATTTTTTGTTTCAGAAACCTTGACGGAAAGAGAACATTTGGTAAGCCTAATAATAGATTTCACTGTATTACCACATATATCTGAAAGAAATGGGATGTGAGAATCTGGTTCAATTAAGTTGGCTCAGGATAGCTACCACTGGCAGATTGTTATTGAACATGGTAAGGAGAGGAGATTCGGTGCTGCTGGGATGTTACATCTTGTTGCTTGGAGGGTTAGGATCGTGACTCTGAGAATTGAACGGGTCTTGTATGGGGCGTGATGTGTCTCATAATAGTATCATTCACAAGACATCACTTCTGAAGGAGTACGTTTATATGACACATGGCCTGCACCTAATTCTCGAGGCAAGAGGAGGCTTGCACATCACCAGTCGAAAGAATGACTGGTAGCCATGTGTCAGCGGTTTTCCTGTTATTAATTAGGCTAGAACTTTTCCATTTTTAGCTTGAAACCAGAACTACGGAAGTGCACAGTGTGTCGCATGTCTTAATTTCCAAGTTGACGAAAAAAATGTGCCCTCGCTAATTTCTTTAAATATTTTCCGTGAAATTGCGAAGGAAATAAGAAGCAAAGTAATGAATTATTTTGACATAAATAACATATATTCCCATATAATGTGTTTAAGTAAACATCACATAAGGATCAAGAAATGTTCCATCCCACATGACGTGGATATTTATTAGGATGAAGTTCCTAACGACAGCACATCACTGTTAGATGGTACTATGAAATGTATGTGCAATTCAAAATTTGAGGTTGTAACTTGTGGTGGCGTAAATACAAATTACTTGGTAAAAAAAATGCGCAGATGAGCTACTAACTTCACTACCAACAATACGTAATTTATCAAATACATGAACTATTGCGCCAAGAATTCATACGTCTGTGTTACTGCAGTTGATAACAATTCTGCAAATAATTTAAGACTAAATTCACCTTCTGCATCTCCCATACTAGACGCCTATCAATGAGTATGTGTGTACGTGTGTGTATGTAATATGTATGTATGTATGTATGTATGTGTGTATGTTTGTGTGTGTGTGTATGTGTGTACGTGTGTGTGTATGTATGTGTGTGTGTGTGTGTGTATGTATGTATGTATGTAAGTGTATATGCATGTATGTAAGTGTGTATGTTTGCATGTATGTAATGTATGTTTAAATGTATGCATTATTATGTACGTACATATGTATGTGCAGTATGTACGGATGAACGCATGCACGTGTGTATGTGCATATGAACGCATGTAGGTATGTGTGTGTGTATGAATGTACACATACATATATGTATGCATGTATGTATGCACGCACGTATGTAACACCAACATTTTGATGCATCACGGTGCCTTCGAAACGTCTGTCACCATTTAACAACCGACGTGCAGGAACCTTCCATAAGACTTGATTCGTTAGCAACACCTCTGTGTAAACCCTAAATTTCCCAATATATTGAAACTTCGGTTTTCATAAACGGCGGGACATTTCTTTATCAGATGTGCGACTTTCAGTTTCTCAGGACTTCACTCCAGGGGTATAATTATTTACACAAATAAATAATGTGTGATAAAATTCGTTAAATGATTTCGACTACCTGCTGTGCTGCACACTGGGAACGTCTACATGACTATGTACTGCTGTCAGCAAGTGTGTCCATCATTAATATGCAATGCTTAATGCTGGTCTACTTACCAGACATGACTCCTCCTCACAATGGTTGTAACATAAATGCCTCTTCAGAAGGAAGCATCCAGCGTTATCATACAAAAGTGGACGTCGTGTTATCTTGTTTGAACAGACTCAAGTACAGTCCAACACAAGAATAGTATAGTTTCTCGAAACGGAAGTGTAGGTTATGCAGTTAGCGTCGTCGAAACAGATTTGCCAATGCCAATATCACGTCTTTTTTGTGGACATCTCAGAGGCTCACGTAAAGTCACACAGGATCAAGAACAATTGTTTACTTACTTTGTGAGATTTTATGAATTTTATGTGTTGTAACTGTTCATTAATGCATATATGTAAATGTTTATATAATTTCTCGTTAAATGTTTTCGCATTGTTAGCTCTTCGTGAAACATTTAAGTGTAAAATTCTATATTTCGACACATTAGAAGATATTAATTGTATATGTTGATACATTGACTAATTAGTCCCTTCCTTTCCGGGGTTCGATTGAGACTTTTGGGTGTTATGATCCCTATTCTTGCTGCGTGTCCAGTCGATCTCATTTTTTTAAAATAAAATTATGAATTTTCACATTCTGTGGTTTTCTATATTCTTCCATTACTACCTCTTCTTAGTCCATATATTATCCTAAGTACGCCTTTCTCAAGCTCCCTGAATCTACGTTTTTCACTTAGGTAGATATGGTATAGGGTATGTTTTGCGCAAACATGAAACAACGGATCGTAGTGTGTGGTTTTGTGTTCTGTAAGGTATTTGGCTTTTGTAAATGAGGTTACCATCTTATGGATATTAATAACGTTTGAGATTACATAACGTCACTTCCCAGAATACAGTAACTTTTTGGTAACCACCTGAAATGCCTGAGGATTTTGGAAACTAGATAGTTTCATAGAAGATAAAAATTCTGCAGTGAGTAGAAGCAGTCATTCCCTTGTCTGAATCTGCTCTGCACTTACGGTTTTCGCAACATGATATGTTTACTGTCTACTTATTTGAAGTTCAGGGGGCACGCGGTTGCACAGTTGGTTGAGCCACTGTGTTACAGTCCGGAAGGTCGCGGGTTCGATTCCGGATGGTGTCATTGACATAATCTTTCCGCCTCACTATGGTCGTGGGGTCGAATCAGCCTCTAAAAGAAATGAGTACCAGAAATATTTCCTGGGGGTAAAGGCGACCGGTAAGTAGGGCTGACAACCTTACCACCTTCCTGTGCCGATTGTCCAGAAATCTGGGAGACTCAACCTCCTGGAACCCTCAGGGCCTTACAATTGCTTTACCTTCTATTTATTTGAAGTTCAGTATTTTGTTTTACGAATATTTGAACATTTCGGTGTAGAAGACTCTTGCATTGTCCTTCTTTATAAACGTGTAACTGTAGGACAGCATTTTGGAACTGCCTGATGGCAGCGAATTGGTCGGTGTCCAACTCGGACATCGCACAACCGCTTAGTGGCGTGTTTGATGCGGAGCGGATTAAAACGCCATGCCGTCGAGGTGACAGACGTTGACATTTTTCGTGCTCCTGCTTTTCAGGAAAATATTCTACTCATTCCCAGTTTATATCAGATGATGGACATCGTAGGTACTTTTATAAATTTTGTTAATTGTTTAAAATAACGTATTTTTGAAGTCTTAAATATTAAATATGAAACTGACTTACAAGTTTGCTGCATTGTCAAAATGCCAATACAACCTAACACAAACATATATGACGAGTAGTACTGTGACAGAAGTGTTCTAGTAAACAGCTTACATATGTGACACATGCAGATTTTTTATATTATATTAGGCACTGCAATGTCGTCTGGATTGTGCAAACTGTATTGAGATAGCAACGCCGGAATATTGTCTTGTTTCAATCATAATATCTAGTAAGCTTTTAAGTCCCCATACAAGTTCATGTTTATGATATTATTATTAACATCATCATCATCGTCATAATCATCATTGTTATCTCTTGTTACAGGCCTTTCCTTTCTGGTACTCCTCTTGAACCAGCGGTAATCCCCACCACTCAGGCTTCAAGTTTCACTCTGCAGTACTTTCCGTGTCATGAGTGATGTTCCAAGTACAGCTGTCTTTTGTAGTTAATCTATCGAATGTTTTCCTGGTATATATTCCAAATTTTTCCTTAAGCTTCTCGTTACCATTCCAGTGGCTCCAATTATTACTGGTATAACCGTACATTTCAGGTTCCACACTTCTTTTCCGCTTCCTTTTGCACGCCATTTCTGTCTGCGGGTTTTGCCACATCTATCAGTTTTCATGTTTTCATGTTTTCTCTTTTTTGTTTTTAATAGTAATAATAATAATAATAATAATAAAGATAATAATAACAATTATTATTATTATTATTATTATTGCCAGTGCATAATCCTGTTAAAAATTTCCACGTACTGTTGTGTTTTTCACTGTTTCGTGTGAGTATTGTAAAGTGTATACACCTGTTCGCTTACTCTTGATTCGTTGCATCCGTGTATTCTGTAACTTTTTATTTATTACCGAAGACTGTGGACCTTTTGTGTATCTTTTTTCATCATATTACATAGACAGTGAACATATATTCCTATCATGGTTCACTTGTTTGCGTTCTTGTCTTTAGGATGGTATGTGTTTGCACATTAAGTATGCAGGTTGTTTTGCCTGCATACGGCTTTCCCCCGCATTCACCCTCTCCTCTCTAGCTAGTGTCAGAAATGTAGATAGAATGCTTTTAGGTAGAAAGTGGATCTTCTTATTTCATCAGCGGGAGAAAAGTTACGTTATTCACCGGACATAAATATGAAACGTAGATTAGCCTGCTCTCCAACATTGTTAGATACAATGCCGCCTGCGCTGAAATTTATACGACACCAGTATTAAAATAAAGATGGAAGCGTTAATCTAATTCTGGAAAATGGAGGGATTGATGGAAACAGTAATAAATACGTTTTCTGAAACTCGTAAATACGAAATGATACTTCCGTGTTTATAAAACATAATTATTTTTTAATGCTCAAGCCTTTTACATTTTATGAATTAACAATGTTATTCATACAACATAAGTCTGATGCAAACTCACTCTGCTGTGTTACGTACTAAAAGTGTAATGTATCATTTACACCGTTTAGTTGCGTGTGTTTTGAGGGGAGCCTCGTGATGATGGCAAAATTTAGTGGAAGCATGTTGGACCTTTGGTAGTAAATGGCTAATTTATGTAAATGTTTTTACAATGTACTATGTACATTGTATAGTTTCTACAATGTTTGTTCTAACAACTGCACAATGGTTCGATACAAAAATATATCCAATCATACAGCAATGTTGTCCGACCGATATTTGACTTCCATTAATGATAGATGCAGTACCGCAATTTGAAATGTACGTAATATGAATATCGTGAGGGGCTTTAGAAATAGACCTGATTGGGATTTTAAAAAAATATTTATATGAAAGGTATTGTATATTAATTTCGTCTATGGGTGCAATGGATGTGAAATTTGGTGTCACACTAAGGAAAGAACAGGATACAGAGGGGAATATTTTGGTCAAAGAGGGAACAAGTAATGTGAGGCTGAAGGTACCTACATTAGGATCTTCATGATTTGTACCCCTCAGTAAACATTAGGATGATGAATTGAAAAAGGATGAGATGGGTGAGACATGTGGCACTTACGGAGAGAAGATACGGGCTGAGAGGGATTTGTTGAGAAAGCCTGAAGGAAAATAATCGTTTGGAAGACGAGAGCGTAAGTGGAAAGATAACGTGGGTGAAACGGATCTTAAAGAAGTAGGAAGGGAAGGTAAGACTGGATTTTTCCGGCTCAGTGGCGGGCTGTGAACACAGTAGGAACATTAGGATTCCGTAAAATTAGGGCAATTTTTGACTAGCTGAAGGACAATTGGCTTCATGTTTGTACCGTACATCAGTGACGATTAAAACACTTGATTGTCCAACAGATGCACAAATATATAATTCGTAGATACAATTAGAATTATTATAAAATATTTAAAATTGCTCCAACGTGTTTCGGATCACAAGGGATCCATCATCAGGGGGCTCTATACAGCGCTTGGCTAAAATAACAGTAATGGTACTGCACTGTCTAGACAGGCAGTACCTCTCTAGACTGTGCAGTATACACACGCACCACGGACAAATATGCTGCCATAACACCGACTACTTCCATGTCAACGGACACAATAGAACCATTTCTGTAATTTTAGCCAAGCACTGTATAAAGCTCCCTGATGATGGATCCCTTGTGATCCGAAACATGTTGGTGCATTTTAAAAATATTTTATAATAATTCTGATTGTATCTACGAATTATATTTTTGTGCATCTGTTGGATAATAAAGTGCTTTAATCGACAATTGGCTTCTTAAGAAATACTGTAATTTTGTTTGTTGACTAGAAACACATTTTTTTTTGCAAATATTTGGATAATTTTAGTCAGAGTTGTCAGTTGCTTACTTTTTATTTTTCAACCTATTAATTTACAATGCATTTGTTTCAAAATGACAAATACTCTTCATCAAAGTTCACTCATGAACAACATAGATAATTTACGATCCAGTTAATGTATTTCATCCTGACTGGCTTTAATCATTTCGCAGGTGTTGCATGCCCTGCTTAATTAAGTGAAATATGCAACGTGGGGAATGATCATGAAATAACATTGTAATGAGAAATAACATCAATTGCAACGGCTTCAAAATCCTAAATTCAAATCTGAAGTTGGCTCTTCTTTCTGCTTTAGCGTTCACATAGCGTTACACGTAATTAAATGGAACGAACTGTACAATATATATTCACATTTATGCAGTAAATATCTAACACTTGTTAGATTGGGTTTTACACGGACATGGAAACCAACATTCGATTCTCGGTACAGGGAGATACTCCTCATTCTGCCACAACTTACAGCCTGGCTCTATGCCAATTCCAACCTCCCATCCGATATGTACGGGCGATTTTCCCCTGTGTGAATTGACATTTTTTTAACGAAATTCGTTTTTGGAGATGTAAGCTTACATGAAAATTTATGGTAAATTTTTCGTTCTACTTGCCCACAGTCTGATATCGACTCGTCTTTTTATGAGGTTGGATTCGAGCTGAACCCACTTTATCAAAAACAGATTACAGTACGGAAGAAATTTGTAGACTATGCAAAGTGTAGCCCCAGCTGTCATTCAGATTTCTAATTCGGACCCAAAATATTTATTTGATACTTTCGTCCATATTATGAACATTTAATGACAGATTAAAGTTGGCTCTTAATTTGTGGCTTTATTGTGAACGACTTTGAGAAGTTAAATTTTGTCATTCAATTTTTTTTGTTCGTTTTTTGGAGAGAAATGGAGACTCCCTTCCACCCACATGCATTTCGTCCTCGCAAACTCTGCCACAGAATAATCCGCGGTCGGTGAAATTTGAAATATGAAATGCATTTCTGAATTGTGTCTCATTCTTCTCACGACTTTGTGCCACTTTTCCTTCAGATCCACTTCCCCGTCAGATTCGTGGGGAGCTCAGATTATTTCAACACATACATACTTACCTATTTATGTTGGTCTGTTCTCTCGATTTTAGAATAACATTATATCAGTACTAACGTTACTGTACTCTTACAACATTTCCTTTTCTTTCAATTTGTTTACGTGATTTATCATTCACTTTCCTCCTAGTCTCAAATAAGCTTTGTACTATACTGAATGTAGTTTCCCATTTATATCCTATTTCACACAAGTAGTTCCCCGTAATTTTAGTGTTCGTTATAGTTGCAGATTTTGATTATTTCCAATAAGCTCTATTCTCATTAATAGCCAACGAATTCCTCTCTGTCTATCTATTCTTTTGTTTCTGAACATTTTAATAATATATATCCTATGTTTGGCATCTTACTCCCCTAAACACAGGGGACACCTTCCTATCTCCGATCTTCTCCTAATCCCTCATAAATTCCACTTCCCTTTTTGTGCAACATTATCCCACTGCTTTCTTTTCTTGTACGGCTATCAATATATTTTTCTTTAACCCACTTGTGTTTAAGTTTGCGGTAACCAGGAATTCTTTGGGGTTGAATAGTATATCCGCAAATACATTTTCGCAGTTGGTGAATATTGCAGCATATGGGAAATACGTGGTTATGCTCTCCACAGCTGCGGTTGCAGTACTTTTCCCACTCATCACACGCTTACGGATAGTGGTTAAACAAAAATATTACTGCACGGTCACAATTACGCTAGTTAGTGCGGAACGGTAGGTAGCGAGACAGCAATGACACACATTTGTGGCCGGTACATGGAGCAGAGTGGATGTGCTGGAGAGATAGGGCGCGGAAGAACAACATGCGGTCCCTGTTGGGTTCAAAGTATGTTTTCATGCAAAAAGCTGCATACAGAGAAAGTTTTTACGGCGTTTGAGGAATTTGTATATACAGTAGGTGGAAAACATTGTTGGCATGAATTACGTGGTAAGAGAGGCCCCAGGTGGATAGAGATTTCTGTATGTGGAAGCAAGACTATGAGAGTGACGTGATAAATACGCAATTTGGGGAAACTAAAGAGTAATTTTTACTTTGTATTTGAAGTTTGTTTTTTTGTTTTTGGCGCGACAGCCCCCAGTGGGCCAGGGCCTCCTCATTCACGAGGTTTCTAGATCACATACAACGAAGTACCACAGTCGGTAGGACTCCTCTGGAAAAGCGATTAGCTCGTCTCAGAGATCTCTATCTGACAACATACAACCCTCACAACATACAAACATCCATGACCACGGCGGGATTCGAACCCAAAATCTCAGCAGGCGAGCGGCCACAGACCTACGCCTTAGACGGCGCGGCCACTGGGACCGGCTATTTGAAGTAAGTAGTCATGGGAAAGCAATAAAAGTTTATGAAGTCAAGTTATTATACAAAGTTTCGTGTGTAACAAAGAAACAAATATGTAAGATTTTGAATCTAAATGATTTCATTTGAGAGAGACCATCCCGTTGTGTATATCAAATTTATATAACATATTATGTACCGTGAATACACAACATACATCAAGCATGTAGCCAAATATAACCTAATTGTAATTATTGCATCTTGTCTCGATGTATGTTGTGTATTGTCGGTACATAATATATTATACAAATAAGGGATTTCAGCTTACGTAAAATTCGTTAATTAGGTAAATTACAGGACCTTAGGATTTAAATGCTCGTGATTGCACATTTAATTACACGAAGAAAAATGTTGATTGCGAGATTTTAGGCTTCCGTCGCGGCGATTTTGAGGAATTCTGGGATGTCAGGCTGCGTAACATAATTGAAAAGGAAAAACCTCAACATTTTGACTATTCTGTTGCAAAATATTTATTGAATATCGAGGTCTAACGGATGGTGCTCGGGAGATAAAGTTTGCAAAGCAGGCCCACAATTGGACTATCATGACAGGTTGTCTGTGGTTTTCTTCAGTCCATTCAAGCAATTAACAGGACGTGCTTCAACCTGTACCACTACCGCTTCTTTCTACATTCTTCACATTTCAATATTCACTAATTGTCCTAACATTAGACAGTGTATGTTCTGAGGTACTGATAGCGTTATACTTTTATCAGATGCCAATATTTGCATGGTCACTGAGGTACGTAAAATTGCAGACAGCATCTAAAAAATTATATTCTTTCTTCAATTTTTAATACACCTACATACTAACATGTTTATTATTTTACAGTACAGGGCGTTTCATAATGTTCTCCTTGATTACAAACATTTATAACTAGAAAACCAAAGGACCTACCTTAATGGAATTGATCACAGCCTCAGAAAAACTGAAAAAGTTTTTTTTGACAACTAGAGATGTTCGATGTGTGCACCACGGGTGACACGGCACACATCGATACGCTATTCAAGTTCTTGCCACACACGCGTCAACTGCTGCAATGATCCGTGCCTTTAGGTCAGCGATGTCACGTGGCAATGGTGGGACGAATACATTGCACGAACTGCACGTCGCCCACTTACTCGTGTGATATTCCAACACACAAAATGACTTCTTCCCGTAGCGGCCATTTTATCACTACACACACTCGCATCGCCTAGCGGCAGAAATGTGAATTGCGATGAAAAACAACTTACTTGAAAAAAAAATTGAGTTGTTCCTTCCATCCGTACAGATTTCGTAAACACGTGTCCTACGGTTTTCCTATAATAAATTTTTGTAATCCCGGAGTACATTATGAAAAGTCCTGTATTTTTCAACCAGTATGTGTTGTGTCCTATCTTGGCATAAATGTTTCAATAAAATTTAGATCAGTTTGTATCTGCTCTTAATTGCTAATATACTGTCATATCACCCCAAAGGCATCGCAGTTTCAGGCGTAGTTCTGCGGCCGCTCGCATGCTGAGATTGTGGTTTCGAATCTCACCGGGCACATTGATTTTACCTGTTGTGAGTGTTGTGTTTTGTTAGGTAGAGGTCTCTGGGACGAGCTGATCACTCGTCCAGAGGAGTTTTACCGTCTGTGGTGCTTCGTTGTGTGTGATTTAGCAACCTCGTGAATTAGGAGGCCATGGCCCTCTGGGGGCTGTTGCGCCAAAAACAAACGAACTGGCATATCACCCCAAAGGCCAGTACAAAGAGAGCACAAGAACATAAAATATATAAAATAAGACCCACAAAAATCACGTACAAAAGGGAAAAAGTACATAAACTACTAGGTAACAGCGTGACTAATATTGACGTAATTAAATTAATTGCAAAACCAGGGCAAAGAGATAACAAAAGAGATAAAACTTTACAATTATGTAATTGGAAGCCAAAGTTAATTCAAGGAAAGGAAAAATGAACATTACTGTAAAGGGTACAATTTAATAACATGATATATGTATTAATGCATGATACAATGCCATAGTATCGTGCAGTATGATGAATGGAAAACAATAATACTAATCGTAGTAATGTTTGACGGTGTTTTAGATCAACTGAAAGATCGTATTTGAATGTGGGAGGAGGAAATGACAGGTGTAGGTCACACTGCGTAACGAGAAACTGCATAATTTGAACTGTTAAATATTTAGGGTCTGTTGTCCGATTGACTAAAAGAAGGAGAAACACATAGGCAGGATTTTCGGGACTTACAGGGACTGAGGAACTGGTAGAAGAACGAGACACGAAACTATCTTTTGGGAAGCAATAAGTAGGAACGGTAAAGAACGGATTTAAAAAATTAGGATGTGAAAGTGTGGCTTGGGTTTAAGTGACTTTTGACAGCAAACAGAAGCTCACCCTTGTGGACGCTGTAACTAAATTCTGCGTTCCGTGAAAGGCTGGCAGTTTGTGGACTAGATGAGCGACTCGGCTCTCAATGAGAAACCTTCATCGATGTTAATAATAATATACTGGATACCTCAGATGCTAACCGATCTCGGTGGTCAGGCGGTCAAAGGCGTAGGGCTGCAGACTCTTGATTGCTGGAGCTGAGGGTTCGGATCACGCTGAGGGCATCAATATTCGTCTCTTGTGTTAGTTGTGTGTTGCGTAGGTAGCGGCTTCTCGGACGAGCTGAGTACTCTTCAGAGGAGTGCTACTGTATGTGTGTGGGTGTCTGACTGTGTGTGATCTGGCAATCTCAACAGTGAGGTGGCCTAGACTCGAGTTGCGCTGTAGCGTCACAGAAAAAAAAGGCCAAGTTACTCTAGTGACGTTAGATTAACCCTTTAAAAGCCGAGTTAAATCCCACCTGTCATCTGTTGGCAGTATTAGGAGCTCACCATATTTTCCACGTTAGCGAGTTAAGGGCTGAGAGACGAAGGGATCAATTTCCTGTTGCCGGAATAAAGTCTGATTTTTATATTCTCCGAAGCATTTTGACCAACCCTGAGGCCCACCGTCTTCTAACCAATATGTACCGCAGGCTATTTCCCGGGGTAACGCGACTGGGTCGTCAACCTGAACACTTGACCGCATCTAGCATTCATGTATGAATATAGCTACATTTCAACCTCTACCCGCCACACGCTTTCATGTGATATTTTCAATTAAGCACAGAGACAGTTATATCTATTGAGTTTTTATGACTGTGGTTGGGTTACGTTCTCATTTATCGTTGGCGCTGTGGTATTGAGAGCCGCAATGTAGAGCGAAACAACCTAAAACGGAGTGACGACGACGACGACGACGACAACAACAACAACAACAACAACAACAACAGCGAAAAAATGTTAATGTGAATCCGGGAAAAGTACAACGAATATTTGGTAACTAAAATTTGTCAACGTTGACGAGATGCAGTGTTGTTCGGGGAAATGTTAGACCGAGGACGTCCTGTATGAAGTAAGTTACGGTTGAATGTACACTGTACAGCCTTCAGAATTTTGGATTTATTATGTAAATATGGTCAACTGAAAATCCCGTTACGTTCTATAAAACAGGAAGGATTGCAAGCCCCAACATCCGGCGCTGGTTGAGAAAAACTGAACACCGTGCTGAGAGTTTCAGCTAGCTGCGTTTTATTCTCCTGTCCTAACCCTCCCATCATCTTTCCCCAACGTAAAAAAAAAAAACTGTTGAACGATGAGCTCCCTTTTGGCACATTTGCAGCCCGAACTTCCATGCCTGTTTTTACTGATATGAGGTTTTTTATAAAGCAAACATGAGCACGAAATATTTTACACTACGACTTTAATATATAGAACGCGTAAAGCCGGTATCGACTGCGGACTTAGACCTGCATTATTTTGACCCGTGGGAAGCTATACATAAAACTTCGGAATGAAACACTAAAATAAAGATAAATATAAATTCTTGTAAAAATAGCCGGTAGAGCGCACTACCGCCATGACGAGAGATTTCTCTCTTTGACCAAAATACACAGACCATCTCTGGAGCGCATCCAAGCTTATATTGAAGGACTACCAGGGGCTCTTTCCCCGAGGGTAAAGTCCGGGATCAAATTCCGGTGGGGACGAGATTTTCCGCCTGTCCAGACCGGCCCTGGGGACCACCCAGCCTCCTGTACAATGGGTACCGGCTCTTTCCCGGGTGTAAAGTGCGGCCGGGGCGTGCTGCTAACCACTCACCCCCTTCTAGTGCCGTGGTCATGGAAGAGTAGAGCTATAACTCTACCCACCCTCTGTATCAACACCGTGCATATGAGTGTTGTAATCTATGAGGCATTTAGGTTTCTTCTTTGCCACACCTGTTCGTCTGCTTGTTGTTTCCATTACGTCAGCTGTATGGAGTGTTAAAATCATATTTACAAGCTTCTTATCTTGGTGTGAGATGAGCAGTATTACAGCAGTATTTCCTGGTTCCTACGAAAAATGACCTCGCTTTTCTTCAACTTTTTTGCCTCTTCTATCATGTCTTTCGGCAATCCACGATTCACTCTGATTGTTCCACAGACTCTAATTAATGTCTGTAATAATTCATTCGTTTGATGGACACTATTGTAATAATTGTCTTGGTATAAGTGGTAACCCTTCCCTTCATAAGGCTCAAGTAGAAAGCCCACCGTTTCAGTCAAAGATCCACATTTACCTTCATAAATCTGCAAGTTACAAATTCATCCAGTTGAACTTTCACAAACCATCCGTACCAGTATGCCGTACTTTGTAATTTTGCTTGGGTTATACACACGAAATCGCAAACGACCCCGTCAATCAAGTATGCCTTCATCAAGAGAAATTTCCCTATCTGGTATATAATTAGTTCTGAAATTATTTACAATGTCTAAAATTGTACGGATTTTGTACATACGATCTTCGTTTGTTCCTGCTGCATTATTGTCATTGAAGTGACGGTACCTTTGGATAAGCTGAAATCTGTTCCTAGACATTGTTTGTGGAAATATTGGAGTCTGAAAAATTCCTCTCATTGACCAATACAATTCTAATTTTGGTTTTCGGACTATACCAGTTACAA
>Ga0123354_10006273_pt1 | contig 17622 bp, 18 predicted proteins | sample TergutLab28metaG_2_FD_97872 | JGI IMG/M metagenome (GOLD analysis project Ga0123354, IMG submission 97872) | Labiotermes labralis P4 segment gut microbial communities from Petit-Saut dam, French Guiana - Lab288 P4 | ecosystem: Host-associated > Arthropoda: Insects > Digestive system > Gut ...
AATAAACTTAATGCCCTAACCCTTGAAGTCCGCACCAACGACGTACCAGTGTATGACACACAAAATAAACCCTTTCTCTAAGTCACAAATTTTTCTTTATTCTGTCACGTACTTTCGCCCACAAGCAACCTTTGATTTGGCTCCGACCCAGGATCAACGGTCACAACATCTCCCCCTGAATATAAATTTTTAAATTACGCCGTAAGCTGATAAAATTTAATTCAATGCCGTTCACATTACATCAAGCATGGTACATACATTTCAAACACAGTGCAATTAATCTTCAGTACTTTATAGCTTCTATAAGCCTAGTCATCTTGTTCAGACTTTCAGTAATTAATGTTACCAACAAAACTTGGAATATAAATGCTTGTATTATTAACTTACGTGCTACTAAGACAGGGTGGCAAAAGAACCCCATTATCATATTACAACTACACAATTAAACCCAAATAAGAACAGTAATACTACTAATAATAATAATAATCAATACACATGTATTGCTAGGATTACTTAAGATCACACTAGTCACAATCATTTTTTTTCAATCCAACTTCCCTGTCTGTATATGAGTTGCATAGTACACATTCATAAAACTAATACATTCACTCGGTATGTGTATGTGTTGTGTTTGCTAGGGGAAGGGGGGAAACCCTTTTTTTTTTCCAACACAAATCTCAGGAACTCTAATTGCTGCCTATCGCATTAGAGGTTTCTTCTTCTTCTTGGTAAGGCTTCAGGGACTTTTTATTGTATTCTTCTCTAACCTTCCCATTGGTGGTCGATAGCTCATACGTGGATGGCGGTATCACCCTTGAAATTATGTATGGGCCTTCATACGGATGAATAAACTTAGCCGTCACACCTACCACTGCATCTGAAGCTGGTTGTGCCCTCACAAGAACCTTTTCGCTCATCTTGGGTTCTCACGTCTTGTGTCCCGTCTTTCTCCGTTCCATTCGATTTTTTGCCTTCTTCCTCATCCTTTCATATGATTTCATAACCTTATCACCTATGGTTTCTGGTTTGGGTATGTTTTCCGGTGATTTTGTAAAAATCTTTTCAAATAAGTCCGGTTTCTTTGCCTGGAATAACAGTTCGACAGGTGTGAAGCCGGTTGAGTCAGCCACTGTAGTGTTTAACCATTCCTCTATCTTAGGGAGCAGTTCTGCCCGCTTCCTGTGGTTCTAACTACAATAATATCTTAGGGAGCAGTTCTCCCCGCTTCCTGTGGTTTTGACTACAATAAATTTTACAAAATTTAGAAATTTCCCTCATGCATCTCTCACTGGGGTTAGCTTGCGAATGCCGAATAGGTGTAAATCGAACCTGAACGTTGTGCTCAGCCAACTTTTTCCTCCGTGATGGTGACTGAAATTGAGTCCCATTATCGGACAAAATAAACTTACGTTTAATTACCCGTGTAAAATAATGGTTGATTAATTTGTTCAGGCACGAGCGAGTCGTGGCTGCTTTTAGTGCGTACAGTTATACGTGCTTAGAAAATACGTCGTAGCACACCAATATCTATCTAACGCCTCCTCTTGCCACTGGTAAAGCTCCACACAGGTCCAGAGCACACAGCTCTCCCGGTCTTGCTGGCAAATAGCTTCTCTCTTGGGTCGTATATGACTTGTTCGGATACTTCACCCGCTGACATGTATCGCACCTGGCGATTAATCTTCTAATCTTCCTCCCTAGGTTCTTAATATGAAACGAGAGAGCAATTTGGTCCATGCATTTGTCCACACCTAGATGACCAAGACTCGTGTGTACATACTTTATTACTAGATTATCCAGTGTGCTTGGCAACATAGGCCACCAGAAGGGATGATGCTTTTGATCCATACTGTACAATATTCCATTCGAAAGCTTGTACTTGGGGTTGCCTTGAGTTGGGTACTTATATAGTCTTTCCATTATTCTAGCTAGTCTTTTGTCGGCTGCTCGATGAGCGGCGAGTTCCTTCAATTCATGCGTCACGCCTGGGTCTATTTTGAGGTTGATAGCATGCACAGTGAGGTTGGCCGGCTGCCGCAGGTCTCGTAATTCATTTTCTGTTAATCCTGCAGGGTTTCTGCTAAGCACATCCGCAAGGTAATTGCTCGAGCCCGTTATATGACGGATCTGAATATCGTACTGCTATAATTCTATAGCCCACCTAGCAACCCTGTTGGAGGTCAATGCACATTTATGTAAAAAGGGTAAGGACTTGTTATCAGTACAAACATTATTTTATGTCCAAAAATATAAATCCTAAATTTTTGGAGTGCATATACAATTGCAAGGAGTTCCTGCTCGCAGGTGGAATACCGTCGTTCTGCCAGTGTTAGCACACGCGATGCTGTCGACACTATTCCGGTTTCACCATTTTCTTGGGTCTGCATCAAGACTGTTGCCACGGCCTTCCCACTGGCGTCAGTGTGTATTATGTATGGCAGGTTATCATCCGGGTGGACCAGGTGGATGCTGTGCGCGAATCTTTCGCGTAGAGCCTCAAAAGCCAACTGCATTTCGGTAGACCATTTCCATTTGTTCTGCTTTTGTAACAGCATAAGGAGTGGCGCGACATAGCTCGCGTAGTTAATTATAACGCGTTGATGAAAGCCGCAAACTCCCAGGAACCTCCTAAGCTGCTTCTGATTCCTAGGCCCCGGATAGTTCAGTATAGCCTCGATTCGTTGTGGATCAGGCATTAATTTTTCTCTGCTGACTATGTGACCTAGAAATTTTATTTCCGGCTTGCAGAAGCTACATTTCCGCGCATTTATGGTGAATCCAGCAGAGGTGAGTCTATTCAGCACCGTGTCAAGGTGGTCCATATTCTGGTCGAAATCGCGGGAAAATATGAGGGTATCGTCCACATAATTTATGACGTAACCGCAAGTCTCGTCTCCCAGCACTGCTTGCAACGATCGCATAAACCCAGCCAGAGAGTTACGAAAGCCATATGGAATTCGTTTGTACTGGTAGACCTTCGATTGAAACTCAAATGCTCTATACTTCCTAGATGCCTCGGCAAGCGGAATTTGCAGGAAGGCACTGCTTAAGTCCAGCGTGGTTATATATCGGGTTCCATGAAATCTCTGTAATATTTCCTGCTTCGGCGCAACTTTCGTTCTGTCAGGTAACGTAACTTGGTTTATCTTGCACGCGTCCACGCAGATCCGTGGATTCTTGCCTTCTCTCTGTACTACTGTAAGAGGGTTTACTTATGCGACTTCTCCAGCATATCGTCCTTTGCAAATTGCCGTATTTCCTCTCTAACCGCTGGTCGCAATGCAAATGGTAAAGGGCGTGAATAATTAGACTTCGGCAACTGACCTTGTACTTGGAATATATACTCAAAGTCTCTAAACTTGCCAGGTTTCTTTGTCAAGTTTATATGGTGCTTCTTTAATACGGCAGTGAATTTTTGTTTCTGATTAGACGTTAAATTTTCCATCTCGTTTATCAATGCACGTATCTGAGTCGTGGTGATGGCTCTGTCATCTGCAACAGTGTTATGTGTATCAGTTGCCGGTTCTGTGTCACGCATGTTTCCTTCCTCGTAGTGTCGAAGTCTGTCCGCGGCACACACATCATAATTATTCATCAATTCCTCGCCTTTCCTATCGCCTTGACGATCATAACTAGTTCCGCTACTGGAAAAACACGCATTCCTCCTACATCGCGTCACCTGATCAGAATCATATATAGTACAATTATTATCATCATCCGTACTGGCTCGCTCGCCAGACGGACACCCTCCACTATTCTCCTTGGACTCGCCACGTGGAACCACATCGACTTCACTGGCTGCTCCACTTCGTAATTGATAATTGAGGTAATCCGCAGCTGCTCTATTTGTCGTCAAGCTAGTAGCTACCTGCATGCAATCTAAGTCCGTTTTTGTACTGTGGTCGGCCGGATCGAGATCACTTATGTCTATGGATTGAATATTATTGTCGTACGCGAAGTGATGCCTGGACACCTTACCATCTCTCTCCATTGTAAAATACTGCTCAGGGAAGTTAATAGGAGTGCCTGAGTTAAAAGCTGAGGCGACACTAGAAAAATGTGGTCGACCACCATATCGTCGATACGAATTGGCATCATTGCCTGCACGCAAATACGCTTGCTTTTATTTCTAAATGCACTGACGAATAAGGCGTTCTGCACCCCTAGCTCTAGGCCTTCCACGCCTTCAGATCTCAATTCGTGATACAGCTCTTCCGTCAGAAGGCTAATCTGGCTCCCTGTGTCAATCACAGCAGGTATACGTTGATTCCCAATACATATAAGAACCCTTGGACAAGTGTTCAGCTTTTCCTCGTTTATGTAAAACATATATAAAATTTCGTCTTTGTCTGGTGTGTACTCTTCAGTAAGGTTTACTTCGTATGTTCTGGGCATTTGTCGACGCTCATCGGGTTTGTTGTCTGAATCTATTTTAGTTAGTTCCGCTGTAATTAATCGGCACTGACTTCAACCCGAGCATTTTACTTCCTCACAGAACGGTCTACGCCCCCTAAACGCGTTCCTTAATTGTTTAAATCATCGCCGGAGCCACGTTTAGGCGTCCTCCGTTGCTGGAAATTCGGCCTGGTATCTTCAGTTCGGGGTTCGAACTTTTATGCCGCAGGATTCAAGGATAAGCTGCTGTCTTGTGTCCCATGGCTATACCTCCGTCCTTCTTGCTCCCCCCAGCCAGAGTCGTAACGCCATCTTCTGTCGTGCCTACTCGGTGGACCATAAGCTCTCTGCCTGTCAAAGTTGGATCCCTCCGCGTAGTGTACATAATGTATCCGTGTGCTATCACGTCGGTTCCCGTCTGTCCTATCACCCCGCGAACTATACTGGTGTCGCCTGCCCGCGTCATGTGTTTCCGAGTTCTGCCTCGGGTTCCTGTAATCGTCCCGCGCGTCCAAGGCGTCTAATTTCTCCAGCAGGTTTATTGCACCTTGCGTCGTCTTAACGTTTCCACTAATCAAGGATCTTTGAACGACAATGGGGTAGTGTGAGGTCAATGCTTCTACTAAGTCTTCTTCCTACATAGCCGGCTGGAGGTTCGCGGCAAGGTTGGCATATCTCAAATAATGAGATGTCATGGATTCGCCATTTTGCATGGTAAATTTGTCCTGATAAATTGAGCATCTGATCCTAGATTGAGTGGGCGAATTCCATAAAAATTTTGTAAATAGCGTTTTGAAGTGTTCATAATCATGTAGCTCACAGTACACGGTACTGAACCAACTATTAGTAATCGGGTCTGTCACTGCTCGCTTGGCTAGCGGCAATTTTAAAGATTCGGGAACATTTTTGATCCTGTAATATTCATCAAGGTCGCGCAGGAAGTGTAATGCTATTTGATACGAGCTGTCATGAAAAGTGGGCAGGGTCAGTTCGTTCATAGGGGAGTTATTTGAAAACACATCAGATTTCACATTTACAATAGCATTTGGCTGTGATGTAGCGTTGCCACCCACAGTCGTACTAGAATTATTAACATTACAATTGCCCATGTTGTAGTTACCAGCACTAGCTGCTACTTCTTAATTCGATTGGCAAATATTTTCTACATCAACGGCCGTCACTGGCAGTTCCTGACTGGGTATCGCACTACCAGTTAACTGTCTAGCGGCTAGCTGTCCCCGCAAGTATGTAATTTCTGCGTTTAGCTTCTGAATACTGTTCTGCGCCACTGCTTCAATCTCAGTAACCCTATCTTCAACTAATTTGACACTGTCTTTCACCTTGTCCATTTCTCCCCCAGCCTTATCCTGCCAAGTTACTTGCTCCGAGTTCATTTGTTCTTTGAACTGACTGTAGTCTTGGCCGAATTGTTTCAAACTATTTTCTGTCTCTGTCCTATACTCCTTAATATCATCAAGTAGGTGTCCCGCTCTAGCATCCGTTTCTTGGGTTATCCTGTCTGTCATTTTTCTCGTAGCTACCACATGTGCGTCAATCCTTTCATTCAAAGAATCACTTACACCTCCTATAGTTGTAGTGACTTCTTCAATCTTATGTTCAGTGTCATTTCGCAAAGTACAAATATCAGTAGATAATTTCTTAACCTCATTGTGTAATTTTGTGTCAGTTTTTTATTTTCCTCTAATATCTTAACTGTTATATTCTCTGTTACTACCTGCAATTTGGAATCTAATTGTTCAGTAATAGTTAAAATATCTGAACTTAATTTTGAACACTCAGCTTGATCTTTCGAATTGTTTGTCTCTATTATTGCTAAAATATCCGTCCACAAAGTTGAAAGAGCCTTGGTCAGTATGTCTTGCAGCTGCTTAGATGACATACCGACACCTACTTCGGTTGTGATTATATTGCCAGCGTTATTGTCTTCATATTCTGACATAACAGTTCTTTCTGTCTCTGCCCCCTGATTGACTTCAGTATTGTCAAGAATACTAATATCATCAACCTCACAATTGTCTGCACAAATACTAGTGTCCCCTACAACCGCAATGTTTCGGTTACGGAGGTGTTTGCCCGCCATTTCCCTTCCACTAGCACCCTCACATATACACGCAAGCTCCACGATTCGCCCTTCACTTACTTGTGGTGTACAGTTGTGAGACTAAAGGTGGCAACTTTGGTCGTCGTCGGCGGATCTCTTCTTGTAGCCGGTGGCGAAGGTACGGCGGTTGAAGGTCTGTTTGGCAGCAAGATGTCCTCTGCCTACGGCTCGCTCCTACGGTTCTGCTGTGCTCCTGTTTGCACCTGGCTCTTGAAGTCGAATTCTTTCTTCGAAGTTTCGAGCCTATCGTGCCCCACAGTTGTGCCTCAAATTTGCTGTTACCGTCCAATTCTCAAAGTCGGGAACACGAGCTCCACCCAGGGAATATTACGTGCGGTGGTCACAGGAATTTTTGTTTCTACCAACTAGATTACAACAAGGATATTGGTAGCTTGGTGTCATTGGTTTTATTAACACGGTCACTTAATTCTTACACCTTCTGTTCACAATCAATCTACTCGAGTACGGCACTGATCCAAATTGTACCAACCGATGCACCTCTTTTTCTACCACACTTGTTCCCTTTCAACCTGCTCTCACTAGCGTCCGATAAAAAGTCCCCCCACTTACCATGTGCAGACTTCACGACCTCTGCCTTTTCAAACTTAACAGCTGGCTGATTGCTTTCTACCGAAAGGGGTATAGAATGTCCCGTTCCGAAAGGGGCAAAGCCGCAGTATCGTGAAACCCTGGCTAAAGGCATGCCGCATCCCTTCGCGTGACAAACACAATAATAAACTTACTGCCCTAACCCTTGAAGTCCGCACCAACGACGTACCAGTGTATGACACACAAAATAAACCCTTTCTCTAAGTCACAAATTTTTTTTTATTCTGTCACGTACTTTCGCCGGCAAGCAACTGTTGATTTGGTTCCGACCCAGGATCAACGGTCACACTGTCTGTGTTAAAATTGTGTTCAATCATATCCCATTTCCTTCCTTTACAAGGCAGTCCTCTCCTGATGTTGTGTCTAATATTGAGGTACCACTGAAGCTGATATAATGACCTCTCTTGACAGTGTTCTGCCACCACAGCCTTCTTAGGGTGATCCAGACTGTCTGTTGATTTCTTGGCACCTGGCCTGAATAGTCCTTCCACTCCGTCCAACATACACTCTGTCTCATGCATACAGAATCCAGTACATACCCATGACCTAGAGATCTAACCCATCCAAGGCAGACCTCAGCATCTGCACAAATTTTATTTTTTGGCTGTGAATCATAGCGTTATTGTGCTTTCCAAGAAGTTTACTGATGATGACATCATAGTTGTACCTGTGGGTTGCTTGTTCTCCAACTTTGCCTTCTGTTTTTGTTGTAGGACTTCTCAGATGTCACTACACCATTCTGTTCAAAGACATGTTTAAGGCACTGTAGCTATACCCTGAGACTGCCAGCATCACACAGCTTGCAAGCCCATTGGACTAGTGTGGCTAGTATAGCCTTTTTCTGTGCAGAGGGGTGTTCCATGCCACACTACACCAATATACAATATTATATAGGGTTTTCCATATACTTAACACATTGTGGACGGGTGATGCAGATTTTTGCTTATATATTACAATTGTGCAAGACGGATGATGCACATCTGCGTTTTTAACACGCACTTGGTATTCCACGCACTATAGACTGCTTAGTGACACTCCACAAGGGGGTTATGTTTCCAGAAGTGTCACACCCTCCAGCACTACTAGGGTCTTTGTTGAGTATTTCCTGAAAATTTCAGTTCACAAAAATAGATAGCGAATTTGTTATAAATTTTTAAAGAAACACAGTACAAAAGTTGATTTAAGTTGTTTAAACCATGGGAACGGCCATTTTAGCAATTTAAATGCCCTGTCCTCAATGTGTTAATACATTTCACTACTTGAAAAATGTATGTAGTATTAAAAAGTTTCCAGAAATGTGGACTTATATTTAAATGGGTTAGAATGTGGCACACCTGCTGTGTGATGTGTTGCCTGAGGCCTGTCCAGATGCATGGAAAGTGGCTGCATGTTGGAAACTCTCAGTTGTGTGCTAGAGCTGTTTGAATGGTGTGTCCAAGATGTCCAGAGCATTGTCTCCATGTCAGCGGACAGCCAACATTAAATTGATGTGCAAGCTAGGCAAGAGTGCTGTGGAAACATTGCTGGTGTGGCAAACTGATTATGGGGATAATGTTCTTAAAAGACAGCTGTGTGTCATTGGTGTGAACAGTGAAACAGTTTCAAGCATGAAGGAAATAGTGAGTGCCGACTGGTAGATGACCAGCAGTGACGTCTGAATGAAGTTGGTATCTTGTATGAATTAGCATAGGCAATTCTGAGAAAAGAAAAAGACCAGATATATTGCATAATGGATGGATCCTGTACCCTGACAATGCCCCAAGTCATACTATAGCAGTGCAGCAATTCATGGCAAAAAAAGAAACTGCACTCATGCCACAACCAATGTATTTGCTAGACCTCGCACGCTATGACTTTTGGTTGTGCCCTGTGCATTAATGGGACTTTGAGGTCAATGTTTTGTGAGTCTAAGACATAAAATCCTTGGCAAAACCACTGTGGTTGCTAAAAGGTTGTACTGCAAGGGTCATTAGACTGGAAACTACTGTGCTTCAAGTAATTACGTTCTATGGCTGAATTCTGGGAATTTTTTGATACTCCCACGTACCATAGTGAACTAATTTTCTCCATAGTGCTCCCATCTTATTTCGTGAGTTCTGATATACATTCTGTGTAGTCTACAAAGTCAGATAGCTTACAATCAGAATACCTAAAAAGAAAACAAGTCATCCTTCCTAAGGACAAATAATTTAATGTTAAATTCTACTAATTAATGAGACTTATTCATCTACAGAATACAATGTATGTTGTAATGACAAGGCTCTCAGCTCCCTGTTAGGGCCCGTCCACAAGCTTAATTAAACCTTGATACATGACTGCACAGGGGAGACCTGTGCAGATGCCCTGTGCTGTGACCTGCACAAATATGATCAGTTCACACACTCCGTATGAAATTCTGTATCTTTATTTAGCCCGGAAGAACAGTTCAAGAGAGTTTGTTCAATTATGACTAATATAAAGTTCTTTGCATATTAAGCACTAATTAATTCCTGTTTTGTCTGCAAACATGTTGAGAAAATAGAAGAATTTAACAAGAAGATGGTGGGTTAGAGATTGGCTGCTAATATGCAAGGTTATTGCATGTAAATTTACTGGGACAGCTAAAATTTGGAAAAGACTGTTTCAGTTTCTTAAGAATGGATTAAGCTTTTGGATCATATTTCACCCCTCATATGAAAACAAAATACTGTAATGAGACAGTCAATCCTCATGAAACATTAATGGTGACACTGCAGATTCTGGCAACCTGCAGGTGCTATTTGCATCTCAAATTCTCTGCAATAATATTTCAAGCATTCTAGGAATGAGAATACTTCCCAAGGTAAGATTGTGACAAACAAGTTTTGCAGATTTGCCTAAAAAGTATACTTCAATTGCATGTACATAAAATATTCAGAATGTATTTAAAAAAATACCGTACTTACTCAAATGTCAGTCCAGGTTTTATTCCTTAAGTTTGGCACTTAAATTTGTGAGATTGTCTTTAATTTGTGCATGAAGCACAGAACTGAATCAGAGCATGTGGAGCCAAACCAAGGCCAGCATTGCCAAATCATGTGCAATTTTGAGTCTTCCGAGATATAAAACAGCGTAGGGTGGTAATTCCTTACCAACATTTCAGGACAACCTATTGATCCCAGCTTCAAGGGTCAATAAATCCAGAAGAGAGAACAGACAACGATGGAAGTTAATAATGACACAATATTCTTTGTATGTCTAATTTGTTCAAGACGCCTGACCTTTCAGAAGCCAGCTCTGTTTGCATTTTCAGGCAAAGAAGCACTAACGAAGTGGAACCATTTGATTTTGTTATTCTAAATCATTTGGCACCACAGACACGGTAACTTGTTAAGGTATGTACCTGTGAACAGATCTAGTCCAAGGGTAGTAATAAGAAAATGCTGATTGAGAAACTAAAAAATTAACTACAAGCCTTTAAAATCAAACCTTTATCAATCCACAAATTAAAAATCATAAAAAGAGCCATGAAGTCAAATTGATCAGACCACAGCCTTAATATTCATTCAGTGTGTATCATAACAGCATGGCAGCACATGTCACCAGAAGTGACTGTGAGGAGTGTTGAGAAGTGCTGAATATCCATTGCACCTATACTCATATTACATTTGGATAAATACATTTTTCCTTGGCAAATATGTTTTTTGGAAGGCTGAATTGGATTACAGCTGTCTTGCATTTGGGTAAATATGCTATTTAAAAAAGAAAGTGAAAATAATTTATTAAATTTACGTCACTACAAAGTAGGGAAAAACAAATAATATATTTCGGTGTGTGTAGGTGAACTGTAGACTTTGGATTGTTGTGTAAAATATATAATGAACATTATTTGAGTTATAGCAGTTTCAAATTCTCGGTTTCTTTGGTAATGAAGCTGCTCATGTCTTGCACTGCAGTTGGATCACTATTATTCAAATCTGTTGCCTGCAAAGACTGTGGAGGATGTGGTGTTGTAGGTTGCCCTGAAGAGCGCATTATCACACTCTTTGATTGCGTAGAAAATATTTCATATCCATTATGGTTGGTATATTGCACTGAAGATTGATAAATATGACTCATATGGAATCCAAATTGTGGAAAACCTTTAGTGTCCAGTTTCTGTTCAAAATTCCGAACTGTGCCTCAAAAAAGTCGCCAATCAGTTTTTCCTGCATAAATTCTGTGTTCAACTGGAAGGCCCCGAAATTTGCAAGAATAGATTTCCCCAGTTGCACCAAACTCATCCTCTGCTTCAACCTGTCATAGTTCATCAGCAGCAATAGCAATCAGTCTGTGCTTTTACCCTTCTTGTTCTTTGCTTTTGTTTCCTGGCACCTGCAGTGCCTTCTGCTTGGTGCCACTCTGTAAACCAGACTCACTTCAGCTTGTCGGTGTGGTGAGACTGGAAGCTGAAGGAGAACCAAACTTGTCAGTAGGAATTTCCAATGAGATGTTGCTCATTTGAGGAATGTCAAAAGGCAATGAGGCTGCAGCACTGGTATCCGCTGATTCAAACTTTTTTCACTGCTTATTTCTGAGATTGGACGTCCCTGCAAGATGATAAATTATATCTAATATTTCTACCAATCATAATTATAAAGGTACATATTAAGTTTATATACATCATTTTAGCGTTCATTGTTATTTTTGTCTTTGTTCATTCCCAAAACAGAAAACGATGGGAAATTAGGCGGGTGTGTGGAGGAGGGCCCTTACTGACATCCATGCTTTTCCGACATGGAAACTTATTTTATAATTCAATTCGTGTATATGAAGAGACAAATATACACAAGCGACTTAACGTTTTCGTCTATTTTTGAGTTGTGCTTCTGACACGCGCACGTTTCCACGTATACTCACGCACATGTACCATGCACCTACGTTACCAGAGAGATAAAGTTCAAATCCATGTGTTAGTAATTTGTGCTCCTGACATGCAGTGTCCGATAAACTTTCGTTGCCGCCATTGAAGTGAGTTGTGGCCACAGTTATCTAGTTGTTGCATGTTCTGATTTGGAGAAACCACACCCCAAAACCACTAAAGGCATTCCCCTTCTTCATACTAGATCACAGATTAATACGTGACTTGTGTCCTCCCTTTTCCGTGACTCTGCGCGTTGTAGAATTAGATGATCTGTGGTGTAGGTCTCATCAGAGGACCGAGTGCATACGACAGTGGCCGAACGGTGCGAACTATAGCGGAATGATCCGATGCGGTGTTGTGACGTTCGGTTCGTCCTCTTTATTTGTTGCGTCGTCACGGCAGGCAACTTTGTTAGGGTATAGGGACAGTAATTTGTTTCTGTGCAGTCTAAAATGTTGAATAAATTGCTGTCTTTGCATTATAAGGTCTTAATTCAAGCCACTCTAAGTGAAGTTATTGAAAACGCTTGTAGAAGACCTCGGTATGAGTATATTGTAAGTAAGTGTTCGTGGTGGTCTCCAATGGCTGTAGATGGGCGGAACTTTCGAGATTTTCATATTTACGGTCCAAGTAGAAAGGGTGAAGATCGCCGAGAAATGTATGCATCATTACCCGCAAGAGATGAAGGTACCGACGGAGAAAAGGGAGTGGATATTGACTCCGCTTTAAAGAGGTGTGTATGTAGGAAATTTACTTCATCTTGGCGAATTATGTTCAAAATGGCCAGTATTCACCTCTTCCAGTCGGTTTGGCAAGATGGCGTATTCGTTTGTGGCAAAAGGCTTTTAAAATCACCTTGTGAATGTTACAGTACTTTCGTTGTGTATAGGAGTCGTTTAATTGTAAGTTTATAAATTGTATGCAATTAAGTGTCTTTCGATAGTTGAGTTTAATGTAAATGTGTATATTTGAATGATAGAATTTTGGCTAGAAACTGATCCGTGAAAAATTTTACACAGAAACTTGTTGCAGTCGAGAAGATATGTATCCCGATGAGAACACTGCAGCGAGATTATTTAATGGCATCCCGTTTCGCGATATTCCATTATGTGACGTAAAGGCATCGAAAAATAATACTATCATCTCTGTGAGTAATTCCCAAGGTGGGTTTTTGTTATTGTGTTTGCTAGTGAGTATGGTATGTTGCAGTAAGAGTCCAAAATATATCGAGCTTTTTTCCCCCATGGTGCTGTTTTAAAGCCCTTTATTAATATATAGTACTACAATATTAGTTTTTAGTGTTGTATTAAAAATTGTTATGCAATATTAATGCTTAAAATAATAGTCCATTTTATGCATGGTGATGGAGGACCATTCTGTATTAAATTCTGCTAGGTCGGTAGGGAGCTAGAAATTAGTGGTAACATGCACTGATTAGTATCCAGGTAAAACCCAGTAGGCAGCACAGTGTTTTTAGTGCCAGATTATTAATGGTTTTATTGTTATTGTTGGGTGAAACTGCTTCTCTCCAGAATTTATTGTTTATGAATAAATGAAGTCAAGACAAACCCCCCTCCATTGTGGAGGGTCCATGGGTCAGTGGGTCCCCAAACATGGAATACTAAAGTGTGTTTTGGGTTCTTTGTTTCTGATAAGGTAAGTATTATGGATGAATCATTGCTAGGAGATGGAGTAAATTTGCTAGTAATTGTGGTGGGGTTGGGGGCTTGATAAGCATGGATGCATGTAGGGGGAATGTACATATGTCTGCACTCCTTCATAGCATTCACACGAAATTAAGGTGAGTGATGAGCTTTATGCAATGCACACTTTATCCCGGGATAAAACCGTGAATCATTATAAGTTAAGTAAGACAGGTGGAGATAAACCTTTGCTAGGATAGGGGGAAGATGAATGACTGCCTAGCAGTAGAAACATTGCACTTCATGTGGCATTGAATGATAATTTACAGAATCAGAAAATAAAGTGTAGAGCTACAAATCTGACCAGTTTGTGGAAGATTATGGGTTGTGCTGAAAGGATGGGTTCCAGGTGAGATCACTTAGCTCCATTTCCATGGATTGAGGGGTTAAAGTTTATCTTAGATGCTTCCATGCTGTAGGACACAAGAAGGGGATTGGAAGGGAATATGGGACAAAAGATGGGAGGATGAAAAATGTGGAAGGAATAATGGTGTGGACTAAATTGATTTTCCTTCTTATTAATGGGTTATGTGATGTATATTTTTATTGTACATGGGAAAAGGCTTAGGTTCAGGTGCCGAATTTACCCATCAAGTGGTGGGTTAATACTTAACCAACCCATTTCTCTTGAGAAAACCCAACACACCATTGCTTGGAAACAGGAAGAAAAATGAGAAATTGGTGAAATACGAGGGAGCGGGATCAAGGAGGGAGATGGGAGTGTGAAATACACGCAATGGAGAGAAAGAAATACATGTTTTCTGCATCTTTGATGGATTACACAGTTGACACTGGAAGAAAGAAAAGTGTCGTGGTGACATAAATATCATGTAGTTTATAAAGTGTCTGTTAGTTGCTGAGGATGGTGGGAGGTATGTTATCAGGAAGTTTGCAAATGCCTGAAGGGCTTTGTTTATGGTGGTGGGCAAGAGTGATTGTGTGCCACTCTTAACAGTATAATTTTTCTCCTGGTTTTGATTACGAGTTTTTGAGAAATTGTAAGCAGTATGGGTACATGAAAAAGTTTCCAGAATTAGGTTTTATCTTTGTAGCTGCACTTCCTGCTACACTTGTGGAGTGCTGAGTTTGCAGGGTTAGACTGTGCACAATTTTTGAAGCAAGATCTAGCAGGTTAGGACATTAGTGTATTGCAATTGAGCATGGAGTGGAATTGTGTCACTAGTGCTTGTTGTAATGTCTGCCTTTGAATAGTAGGCATACACGAAGTTTGCAGACTAGGGAAATCAGGAGCAGAATTTGATGTAGCTAATGGAGAAGAAGATGTGACAGATAATCCACTGAGCACGTCTGGTGGAACCAATTTACAATGATCATGAATCATTACAAGACAGGTGTGCACGTGCGAGTGAATCTGCACTTACACTTGTTTTCATGTGTGACCCCTTTCAGCGTGTCACTGTTCAAATGATTTTCACAAAACTTAAATACACATGTAGTGTGCACATTTCATAGTAAAGGGTGAGTGAGGATAAGGATCCCTTTTGGCCAAGATTTTCCAGGTTTAGAAGAGCTGTCTGTTGGTATCCCACAAAATTGGTTTGGGACTAAGTGTACCTGGTTTGTCAGGTCATAAGAACTGAATATTGAATGCAAATTAGACACTAGGCTCCTTCCTGGGCATTGCTGCTTGAATCCCCGTTAGAGGCAGGGAATCTTCTCAAGAAATGGCTAGGCAGAGTGGAGCTGTCTTTGTATGTGTTGCTTCACTGACCTGTCCTTTGGGGTCCCCTTTGTGTATGTGTACCACAATATTTGGAGGGGAACAAAGCATTGCCCACCATGAGGTTGCAGGTTGTTGCAGTGTCATTTGATGTGGCATACTTTGTTCATCATTGTCATCTCAGAAGCACTGGGTGAACTGGGACTGTGTGTCACTCAGCCACTGGAACATTCTGTACAAGTCTTTTAGGGTGCACACACTTGTAACGATGGCTTAGTTGTGATTTCTTCATAAGCTTCCTCTTCCACACTCACATTGTCACTTTCTGACTAAAAACACTGCTGCTGTCCACAACGTGTTCACATACATTACTTGGTATAAGCCACCACACTTCTTCATTGGTTCGCTGGACTTAGTTTTATCCACGACTGTGAAATTTGAATGAGAACAGAAGTTTTTCCTTCTTTTTGCACTGTTGTTTATGTAAAATTCACAAGCGAGCGAGACGATAAAACTATTTAGAAGCCTGAAGCAGAGCTCCCTCTTTGAAATGGAACCCACGTTAGTTAAAATATGCTTGTTGTTTATGAGTACTGACTTGTAATTTGGTCTCTCTTGATCTCTGTGGATAGCAGGATCACACTTCTTCTTTGGCCTGTGTGAAAGAAGCCAATATTATCAGTGTACTCAAAAATTTTTCCTCATTTTTAACTGTAAGTGCGTCAGATACCCTTCCCTTTTGAGTGCGGAGGAAATCCCCTGTGTGTTCTTGTGTTTGTTAAGAGTACATTGTGCCTGTTATTGTTATTTCTTTGTGAGTAATTCTTCAGCCAGTCCTACTGAGGAGAGAACGTCAGCAGTAATACCCCTCCAAGAACCAAAACAGGATTCTTCTATGCCCATAACCACCCATTTTCCTTCCCTAACTCCCCTCTTGCCATGTATCATGTCAGTGTATACATGCAGTTTCAAAATCTACACTATCACCCTCTCGCACATACTTTCAAATCTTACTGCCTTGGTTTGCTTTTTGTGTAAACCATACATGGGCTTCTTCCCCTTTAACACATTGCCGTCGGCTCACTCAGAAATGCGTGATTGCTAACCCATGCGTTGTTGACGGGTCCTGCATTTCTGCGTTTTCTTACACGATGTCCAACACGCGCATTTTCGAGCTGGTCTGACACACTGATCGCTTCAAGGTTATCGTCAGCTACATGCAGGATGTTTGGATCTCAAGTTAGAAGCAGACAGACCGCTCTTGAACCCTATTTTAGAATGATAAGCCTGCAACAAAGTGACTGCTCATTCAGATACTCTCTTTGTTTTTCTTCAGTTGCAATCATGGATGTGCGTAGGAATGTTCTGCAAGAGGACGATATTTTGTGTGAGTTATATGCGGATAGAAGTTACGATGTCTCTGATTTCAGTGACAGTGACATCCCCACTAGTTCACATAAACAACTGTGATCTTCTGTCATAGTTGTTACTAGTGACAGCGAAACAAGCGCAATATCAAAATAATTTTTATAAGAGTGTGAGATTAGCTGAAACATTACTAGAGAGAAAGGTGAGAGTCTGCGGCACAATGAGGGCCAACAGGGGCGTTCCAAGTGACTTAGAAGAGGACGGCAAGCACTTGGAAAAAGGGCAGTCAGCCTCCCAGAGAAAGGGTGACATAATGGTGCAAGTGTGGAAGGACAAAAGACTTGTGCGAATGATAAGTACGATCCATGACGCAACAGTTGTAAGCACAGGGAGGAAAGACAGGAAAACAAACATGGAAATACAGAAGCCTTATGCTATTATCCAGTACAATAAATTCATGAAGGGAGTAGACAGGGCAGACCAGTACCTCAGTTATTACTCAGTTCTGAGGAAATGTGTAAAAATGGTCGAAAAAAGTGGTACTGTATGTGCTAAACTGTGCGCTCTTCAACGCATTTTTTGTGTACAGGAAAATAAATACAAACAAAAAAGTGAAGTACAAGGACTTCCTGCGTGAAGTAGGAAGGTCGTGGATATCAGAAGTCCAGAATCCAAGTGAGCCAAGTTCTGATGACCTTCAATTGCCAGAGAGGCAAACAACACCAAGGGGGCCTAAACAGGACCCGCCAGGCAGACTCTGGTGATTTCAGAATACACAAACTTGAAAAAATTGTTGGTGGTGGGGAGGGAAAAAGGAAGTATCCTGCAAGACAGTGTAAAGTGTGTGCTGCCCATAAGAAGTGAAGTGAAACGATACATTTGT
>Ga0123354_10006277_pt1 | contig 17616 bp, 15 predicted proteins | sample TergutLab28metaG_2_FD_97872 | JGI IMG/M metagenome (GOLD analysis project Ga0123354, IMG submission 97872) | Labiotermes labralis P4 segment gut microbial communities from Petit-Saut dam, French Guiana - Lab288 P4 | ecosystem: Host-associated > Arthropoda: Insects > Digestive system > Gut ...
CAATGGAAGTCACATTGAACCATAACTATCCGAGGTAAAACTCAGTGTGTTTTGCTACATTTTGACAGTTCAAAACGTTGTGTATGTCCTCTGTATAAATTTCTATACGCTTTCAAAGTTGTAGAGCTCTTTATGAAACACCCTGTATAAAATATGAGGGTGAATAAAAAAATGAAGGCAATTTTTAAATTCACGGTAACCGGGAGAGAGAGGAGCTGCTGCGTTGCGCATATTGACAATACTTGTTGAAGAGTTCAGCCATGTGCAGTGCAGCGCTCTGCCTTCAGTCAAGTGGCAGCAACGAGGGTGAAAACATGGACGCTTCTTTGCAAGATTGCACCATCACAGAACAACATGGCGTAGTGCAGTTTCTTTGGGCAGAAGGAGTGAAACCTGTGGAAATTCACCATTGTATGTTGGCTCAGTATGGACAGAGCACCATGAGTCAAGGAAAGGTTTATGAGTGGGTGGAAAGGTTTAAATCAGGTCGAACACGTGTTACTGATGAAGGTCGTTCTGGTTGGCCATCAACATCGCGCAGCCGTAAAGCTTCTTCTCCACAGGAATACAGAAACTAGTTGAACGATATAACAAATGCATTTTGTTGCAAGCGGACTATGTAGGAAAATGATATGTAAAATTGCTCACAGTTACTTCTATTAAAGCCGTTAAATGTATTTTGCCTTTACTTTTTGATTCTCCCTCGTACATTTCTTTGGGATTCAGCCATACATCCATCCCGCATATGGAAGCCAGGCCATTAAAGGTTACAAAATATATTTTTATGCTACAGTTAATATTTGCACTGCCTATTTATTCATGGCTACCTCTTAATAGGAGGCAGGTAAAAACGTGATGATACTTTGCTTACTGGACCTTTGAAGAACAAGAGATATGTTTCATATGAAAGCACATTCTGTCCTTGAAGCCATGCTATATCATGCTGTGCTTCATGTTCACAGTCTCTTTCACCGTGGCATTTTGCAACACAAGTGTACTAAGGCTCCTGGTTGGTGTGTAGCATGCAAAGATACAAGATGTTCTGACAGGAATACTATAGTGTCACATGTCAAGTTTTGTACTTGATGAGGATCCTGTTCTATGCTGTTAGTTATTCTGTCCATGTCTCATGTTTCTGCAGAGAGATGGTGCCCCACATGATTCTGACAGAAGTTTCTCTCGACGACTTCATCGCAACCACTACGACAGGCAGGAGCAGCACCAGCAGCAGGAGCAACAACAACAACAGTACAAACAACAGCACCAGCAGCAGCCACAGTGGAGCAGAAAGAGTAGAGGACGCAGCAGAGGGGTTTTCACGCGAGAAAGAGTAATGTTGTTTGTTAATTTATACTTTCATTTTTTCCCATAATAGTAAGACGTTTAAATAAAGCAGTGTGTTCATTGAGTTCTGAAGATCCTTTCATGTTTCTTTTACTATAAAAAGAACTGACTGTGTGCTACCCATTATTCATTCATTTGCCATTATTGGATCATTTGTGCTGTGCTGCACATATAAATGTGTAATTTTTTAAATGTGCTTGTGCTTCTAGGACTTTAACTTTGTATGCATTTTTTTATATATGAGACTTTTGATACATAATTCAGTATCAGATCACTTTGTATACTTGTTGGATGGGTATGTTTTCTGCAGGATAGGAAGCATTCGCTTCGTCCCGTCGGTGGAAGGGGTGTTCCTGAACCAGAGTATGATGCTTGGAGAGCTGAGAGAAACCGTATTGATAGTGATCGCATCAGTCGTCAAAGAACTGCAGAAGGTCATTGGCGTCGAGAGTGGGATAATGAAAAGCTAGCTCAGGAGTAAGTAAAACTGCTTGAATTATGGTTAGAACAAAGGATAAATAAAGGTAAAGTTTTCCCAGTCCACACCATAAGGTATGTAGGGGGAGTAGAGGTAAGTGCCACTCATTTTTAACCTTGGCACTGGATGGAGGTGAGTGATTAACTTTATACCCTGGCCACTTTAATCTGGGAAGTAATCCACATACCTGTTGAATAGGTGCCCATTGCCAGTTTGGACATTTTGGAGGAGAGAAAAATCTCTAATTTATTAATTTTCCAACAAGATGCAACTTATTCAATTTTTTACATTTCAGTAGGAAGCTGTACATCTTTCGGGTGTTGACACCCATCATCAGGAGCTCGTACAACTGTAAATACAGCTTCTGGTATTGCTTAACTGGATCTACCATCTGCTCTCATTGTTGAGTTCCAACTCAACAACAAGAGCAGATGGTAGTAGATCCGGTACTCAATACCAGAAGCTTTATTTACAGTTGTATGAGCTTCTGATGATGGGTGTCAACACCCGAAAGATGTAGAGCTGCCTACAGAAATGTAATAAACTGAATAAGTCACATCTTGTTGGAAAATTATTAAATTTGACTTACAATGCACGGACCCATGTATATAAAAGAAAAATCTCTCTTGCCTGTGTGGGGTTTTGAAGCTGGGACCATCTAGCCTGTAGTCTTAGTACCTGTACTGACTATACTACTTGGCTAGCACAAAGAATTGCATGTCATTAAGGAATACGGTCTTCATTCAGCAGTTGATGTTCATCCATTTTCCTTCACAGTACATAATAGAGCTTTCTTTCAGTCACTACATGATTCCCATTATAGTCCCTGTTTTGAAGCAGTTCACTCACTGCACACACCCACGCTTTGTCACTAAGATCGTTTTATTGTGAACACTCAGCCCTTTTCAAAAGTTGGTGTTTCCACTTTTCATGTTCCCATTTGCTGTTTGAGCAGTCAGTTCCAGAGTATATTTGGTATTGGACAAATTATTATAGGGAAACACAAAGGCTTCAAACAATGTATATATTATAACAAACAAATAAATATGTAAAAATATAAGTATATATATAAAGAAAGATAACAGTACAAAATAGATATGTGTTAACAATCAGTATTTCTTTAGTAGTCAAAAGCAAGAACTCCCAATTATAGCCATTTCTTTCAACTAACATCTAGCCTAAATAGCCTCACCATTTGCAGTGATAAAGCTATAATTATCAGACTGAACGTACCCAATAAAATCTAACTTCATGCAATTTAATGACAAGCATTTCCTCAACTGTCCGCTGAACTGATAACAAAACAGCCCACCTCCGACAGAGAATCAAGGTACTGCACAGCAGCATAACTCAAAAATATACAAGAACCCAAACCCCACAAAATCTTACAAAACATTTACAGAACATTAACTGCACTGCTTGACATCTCCTTGGAGTTGGGAGCTATAAGAGGGAGAGTATGTGTTGGCTATCTGCTGACCAGAACAACAGTAACATTTCAAAACCCATATCAAAATCATGGAGTGAACACTCTTGTCTTGTGTCACATAACCCCCATGTGTGCCTGTATTTGGAGAGGTAGGTGTGAGAAATGTTGATTGATCTTGTGCTCTGCATCTTCCTTGGAGCTGATGTTGCTTGGATTATCTGAGTTATTATCCTTCAAGCTATGGCTACATCTCTTAGATTGTTTTTCTCCATAAGGTTTTTCCAGTGAAAATTTTGCATGCATTTCTTGGTTTTGTGTGCCTCCTGTCTTGATGTAATCACCCTGACATTGCTGGGTGAAGAGTAAAATTTTAACTTTCCAGGAAGGTTTCTGTGAGTTTGTTCAAGGATCCAAGGTGGGTTGATAGAGAAGACTCCTCACTGGTATAGAATGTATTAATGTAGTAAAAATTCTGCTCCTGAAGTCTCTTCATTATCCATTGTTGGCTTGCAGAGTTACATTTTCTCAAGGGCCCTCATGCCAATCGTTTTAGGTGCATTTACAAGATTGCGGAAAGTGACTGTTAGCTTCGCCATGTCTGTCTGTCTGCATGGAACGACTTGGCTCCCGCTGGATGGATTTCATGAAATTTGATATGTGAGTATTTTTAAAAAAATCTATCAAGAAGATTCAAGTTTTATTAAAATCTGAAAAGAATAACGGGTTCTTCACGTGAAGACCAGTACACATTTATGATCATATCTCGTGCATTTCTTAGAATGCAAAATATTTCAGACCCTAAGTTGTAGGGAAAATCAGAACACATTTTATGTTCAGTAATGGTTTTTTTGAAATCATGCCGTTTATGAGATAATGTTGAAAAATATTGAAGAGCCAGACAGTCTGCAGATGACAGTGTGGCACATGCGCTTTGCATGCTAGATAACTAAGGCTACGTACACACTCTGAATATGTAATACTTATTCTCTTTCCATAGCAACAATGGTTACATGAACGTGCCTCAATGTTACATTATACATTGTCTTGTTCTGCTTTGTTTTCTTGATGCCTTCTAAACTACTGTGGCAGAGTTAGAAACTGAGTGAGTTACAGGTTACAAACCAGAGTAGGGAAAACTGGAAACCAGTTGTTACAGGATACAGAAAAATGGAGAAGGCTTTATGATAAGGTAACCCATTCCAGCTGAAATATCTGCAGATGTTTATGATTGTTACAACATTGTCACACCAGGTTGCCATATGCCAGAAGGATCAGTGGGTGACTTTGTGACAAAAAATATTTTTTTTAGCATCTAGTTTACATTCATCTTTGCTGAAGTACTAACATATGCTACAGATGCAGTCTGGGTAACCATACAAGCTTAAACATCAAATTGCTCTTCAGCAAATTGGTGTTCCCTCTATGCACATATGATTCTGTGCAGTGTTATGAATTATGGGTTAATTTTTATACAGGGAAGATATGAGAGAAGCAACTAGTGTGTCAAGAGGTGGTGGACCTCGCAGAACTAACATGGTGCAGAATTCTTATGGTGATCACAGAGCCCACACTGAAGACTGTAAGTATATCGTGATCAAGGTTTGTGCCGGGTTTCTTCTGATCTCTTTAAATACATGCCTGGCAACATCATTAACCTTTGAAACTGCTGACTGCTGCTTGTTACATCTTCCTTCTTATCGTAGTATGTCACACAGGGTGTGGAACATAGCTAAGCAGTTGTGTTTTCATATTGCTTGTGTGAGAATATTTTTAAAGATGGGTGTGATATAATTAAAGATGGTCTGTTTATCATTAACAATATGGTAGCAGCTGGCCTGTGCACAATTATATAGTAGCTGTAAACATTCTGTCATTAATTTTGAATTTGAAAACATCCCATTGTATTTAAAAATGTAAGTGGGCTTGAGTTGTGAATACGTTTTAATTTTATGTATGTGTGTGTGTGTGTGTGTATATATATATATATATATATATATATGTTGTGTATTTGGATTAATCACACACAGTCACACTGTAATTAAATTGAGGTTATGTATGACGGGTGTCAGGTTGTGGGTACCACAGCTTGTGTAGTTATTCATTTCATGTACTTTCATCTTGTTTTTGTGCACTAGTATCAACTTGTTTTGAGTGGTGAGCACAACAGAATGTTAATAATAATATTTTTTTTTTAGGTTTGCGGTTGTTTTAGTGCTTTATGGTATCACAGTTAGGCTCTAGAATGTGCATATTGACTTCTTGTGTACTTATGGAAATTGTTTTTGTTGTTTGGTAATTGTTAAAATTAATATCAGTCACAAATTTATGTGTTTGACACCTGTTGAGTACTACATCCTTCTTACAAGCCTCGTTTCTTTAATTTATCGAGAGATTATGTTTGGAAGAAAGCTGTAGTTATGGTTATTTGTTTCACAGCTAGGCATTCCTTTTATTTATTTTCAGGTTTTTTTTTAAATGTTTAACTGTGTATGATTTGGTATATTGTTTTCTTTGATATGTGACCTGTGCTTTGTCATCAAATTGTCACTGTTGGCGTGTTGGCTGACAGGTCAGGCATTTTTCTCAGGTGTGAGGTCTGGAGAAGATTCTTCATTCAGGTCCTCCAGGGTACCACGGAGTGTCAGAGGAAGTCATGGTGTATCACGTGGATGCAGAGGCAACACACGGGGATCACGACATGTTGGCGCCTTTCCAAATTTAGGTACAGGAAATCATTATTGATGCAATTTTTATGAGACCTAGAATGACGGATCCTTTGAAAGATACCATATTTTCCCAAAAGCAAGACAATTCTAACCTAAGATAACGCCCCCCCAAAAAAAAAAAGCAAGGGAAAAGTTTGTATTGAATTTTAAGATGACCCCCCAAAGTAAAATATCTGGTAAGAAAAAATATTTCACTATTAATTTCACACACTTAAAACACAAAGCACGTCTACCTTTACCAATCAGTGTCACTGTCTTCATCTTCACAGTCAGTGCCTTCATCTTCCTCGTGCTAGCTCCTAACATTCCCATCCTCTTCACTGCCATTCCGCAACGTATCATCAGACTCATCCATTGCATTGGATGTACAGGACTTGTTTAAACCCTTCACAGTCACTTCTGGTGAGATGTGCCGCAATGCCATTATGATCCTTCACATTGCATAAGTAATACATTTATATTTCTTGGTTTATAAACTTAATTGAACCCATGATGATTCACAAGTTTCTCCACGGATGGTGTTAGTGACATTAAGGATTTAAATATGTATGTTCTGGATTTTTGTGTTGTGTCTCTGGTCTGAACAGTCTGATTTCATGGCTCTTTATGGCTTTTAATATGTGGTTTGGTTCAGGTTATATTTTTGAGTCTTGTGTATAATTTTTAATTTTTCAGTAGCCATTTTCATGTAACCATTTTTGCGCTAGATCTGTGCTGAGCTACAAATAAAACAAGTTACTGTTCATATGGTGTCCAGTGACTGAGAATAACTCAGTCTAAGGGTTGTCCAGGTTAGGTGCTTCTTTGCCTGAAAACAGAAACAGACCTACATATCAGACAATGGACAAAGTTCCAAAAAAGAAGATTATTGTTGCGGAATTACCGATCTGTGCTGCGTAATATCTCAGAATATCACAGATCTCGTGTGGTTTTGCAATGCAGGCGTTGGTATGGCTTCAGTTGGGTTCAGAGCAATCTGGTTTGGTGCTTCCTGTGGGAATTTAAGATGACCCCACATATTTAAGTGCCAAATTTAAGGTGTCTTGCATTCAAGTAAATATGATATGTGATGTCTGTCCCTTGAAGTGCCACTGTCTGAAGTTGATGAAAGTTATGAAGCAAGTTAACATTCTTAACTGGTCTTGCAGTGGGAGTGAGGTTAGGGTGGAAAGTGGTGCTGTCCACTAGGAAGGAGCCATATCATTAAGAAGAACAGTTGTAGGAAGAGAATGTGCATTTACAAGGTTTGAGATACTTACAACGCTGCCGAATTTTTAATCCTTCTGGAATGTGATATAGTATTGGTGAGGAATCCAAGAAGACTTCTTGGATTGCATGAAGATGGAGTCACCACGATTGCTGGGAGCTACTTGCCCAAAGACGGTGTCACATCCCAGAAGGCTTGTATGTTCAGACTTTGCTTAGTTTGTATCCATGATTATGGATGTAGTTCAGTGGGCATTTGAATCTTTTGATGGTTTTTTTGATGATGTGGGTATTGTGAGTGTTGGTCCTTGCTTGGGCTCCATTTTTATCAGAGTCAGTGTTGTGACTGGTCTGATTGAAGTACTGAGTTTGTCACTCATTGCTGGTTGTCTGTTCTGGTATGTCTGATTTGTTCCTGAGTGCAATCTCTCCTATCCACGTGCAGGGCCCCCTTCCACTGGATAATGCTACATATTTTGTGAACCCTTGTTCTGAACAGGAACCTGTCCAGTCCACTTCCTGCTTCCACCTCTTAATCCTGAACGTGGTGTCTTCAGTATGCACTGAAACAGGATAGCTTCAATGTACCACATGGCCATTCCTGGAAAGCTGAAGCAGAACATATGAAAAAGTCATGTAAGGAATGTAATATTTGTACTGTTGGTCACTATTTCTTCACCAGGTGTATGCTCAGTGGGTGTAAGTATCAAGACAAAAGAAAGAGTTCAGCTTCACCTAGGCAACATTTGACACTGCGTGACTTCTTCAGATTAAATCTGTGAACAGCTGACAGTTACACATTTTTTCGTGTTCCTGTTTTTAATTTACCGTTGACATATTTTAGGAGTAAAATTATGAATTGGTTGCTATTTTCAGTGTCCATTATTAATTTTACCTCTATTTCTTATTGCAATGAATATATTTAAGGACTGTTGGTGCTGTTCGTTCTATATGTATACATGTCTGAAAGTATTTATTGCACTATGTTTATAATGATTTATTATTGCATTTCAGATAGCAAGGAAGAGAGCGCTGCTGCTGCTGCTGCTGCTCACAGTGGGCGCAGTGTAATCAGCACTGGAGAGTCATTAAAGATATCTGTCTTGAATGATTCTTCCACATCTGTTAGGCGTGTCAGAGGTTTGTAGACTTGAAAGGAAAGTAGGGGAAGAAATGCAGTATATTTTCCAAGTATGAGTTAAGTAGGGAAGGAATAAGATGCCTTTGAACATCAAGTACTGAGGGTGGTGAGTGTCTGACAGTAATGGAGACCTGTAGCATCATGGAGAGACCAAATGAGGGAAAATAGTATATAAGAGAACAGGCAGTGGATGGACAACTGTATGTGAGGAGTGTTAATTAGAGGGTAGAACATATATTTGTCATAACATATCAGTGAGTAATTGTGATCCTGACCTGTTGTGGGTATAGAAGGTGAAGTTGTCCCTGTCCACGCTGTGAGGGCACATATAGGGAGTTGAGGTATAGCTCCACTTATTCTTAATTTCAGTTCTAGGTGGAGGTTAATGGTTAGCTTTATGCCCTGGCTGCTTTGTCTCCATGAAGGAACTCCCCAGTACTCACTGAATACGATGTGGGGTGGACCCAGAACTGCTGTGGATGTTTTTGAGAAGAGTTCTCTTGCTCCTCCCAGGCATCAGACCCAAGACTGTTCAGTTTGTTTTGAGATACTGATGTGGTATGTGCCTGAAGAGTCAGATGAGAGCCACAAAACTTTAGGTTTGGGTCTCTTGATTGAGATTTGGACCCAGGGCCTCCTAAACACAAAGGAGGTGTGTTTTTCAGTTGACATGACATTTGATTTATTCTTGCAGTTGAAGACAAATCCCATAGGTAAAGCATTTCTCACAAAGACTAATGGAATATGAGATATCTTGTTTGTTTCATTCTTTTTCCAACAGTTTTTTCAGTACATCCCAGACATTGATAATTTGCACTTATGGTGTGCTGGTGTTAACTTGTTGCAGATAATGCTCCAGCAGTTGCTGGCACTGGTTGGGTAGGACCTCGGCAGATGCTGCGAGTAAGTTACAGTAGCCAGTCAGAGGATGAAGCCCCTTCTCGCAAAGTAGAGCTGCAGCCCAATAGAAATTTATTCAGTAAAGATAAAGCATGTTCAGATTCCGGCAGCCCTCCTTCTATTTCTGCTGTATCCAAGCCACCATTGCCCCCTTCTGCAGGAGTGAAACTGGATTCAGAACCGAAAACACAGCATGTTAAGAGACTAGGACAAGACAGTAAGGTGAAAAAACGAGAGAAGAAAGATGTTAATTTTGCAGAAATATCTAAATGTGTACATGAGAAAGACGAAGAAGCAGCCATATTGACACTTGCATGCTCTCTGAAGGAAACTGAATCAGGAGGAGAAGATTCGTGGGAAGATATCACTACCAGTGGAAATGATAGTGCATGTGAAGAGCTATCACCACATAGTAATACTGATTCCATATTGGATATCACATCAACAAAAGTAAAGTCAGAGATGCCTGAGAACACAGGAGAAATGCCTCATAACACAGAAATGAAGTCAGAGATGCTTCAAAACTCAGAATCCAAGTCAGAGGTGCTTCAGAACACAGAAGCAAAGACAAAGAAGCTTCTGAACAAAGAAATGCTTCAGAATTCGGATTTCAAGTCTGAGGCACTTCAGAACACAGAAGTAAAGACAGAGAAGCTTCTGAATGAAGAAATTAAGTCAGAGATGCTTCAGAATGCAGAACCCAAGTCAGAGGTGCTTCAGAACACAGAAGTAAAGACAGAGAAGCTTCTGAACAAAGAAATGAAATCAGAGATGCTTCAGAACACACAACCCAAGTCAGAAGTGCTTCAGAACACTGATGTGAAGCCAGAGGTACTTCACAACACAGAAGTGAAGATAGGGATTCTTCAGAACAAAGAAATGAAACCAGGGATGCTTCACATCCCAGAAGTGAAGCCAGATGTGCTTAAGTGCACAGATGTGAATTCAGAGGTGCTTCAGAACATGGAAGTGAGGTCAGAGGTGCTACCAACAGTCAGAAGTATTCCAAACAATGCCTTGAATGATTCCACAGAAGTCATGCAACTTGTTTTGAATAAGAATGTGCCAGATGCAATAATGCAAGACATAGAGAAAAGGTGTGTGTCTGACAGAAGCCCAGAATATGCTGAGCTGAAGGATGTTCCAGAAATTTTCCTTGAAAAATCTCATTCTGATACATTGATTCAAACGAAGGCAAAAACTGTGAATGAAACTACAGAACTGACAGAGATAGAAAATGTATCACTTATTACAGAAAGCAAAGAAGAGAGGCTGGAAAGTGAAATTGAAATAGAAAGAGAAGAAAGACGTGGACAGAATGAAGAACGAGGGAAAGTGGATGGCTGAAATTTTGGGAAGTGTAGCAGCAAGCAGTGTGCATGAGGAAAAGCAGGGGCCTCTCTAGTACTTAGAAAAAGGTAGAATGAAAGTGTTTGCTAATTCTAATCATTAGTATGGTGAGGTCTGACTACCAAATTTCTCTTTTCCACATGTTGCTCATTAGGAAAAGTAGTTTTGTACAAGAAAAATAACTTCTGATCCATGCCTGATTTTAACAGGAACTGCACTTTGCACTTGAGGGCAGTAAGAATTATCATTTGTAAACGGTTCTGATGGTGGTATGTCGGGTTTCTGGACCTTTGCCTATCTTATAGTTACTCTGGCCAGAATATTGTTGAAAATTTATATGTTTTCATCCTCAGGTAGGAAGTTTCTGAAGAGTTTTGTACACTAGGCAGTACATTTGTCCAGTAATTGTGATTGTACCTTGATATTGCCTCATGTAATCTCTCCTGGAATAGATATATATCGTATCGCTGTGGCTGACTAAAAAGTTCAGACAGGGCAATGTCCCTCCTGAGACTGTAATTGCACTGTATAAATTAGATTTTATTCTGCCTGGATGAAATCCAACCATAAATACAGTAATCTCATAAATCATTGGTTTTAAAACCATTTGCAGGCCCTGGAACAATAAATGTTTGAGTTTGTTGTAAGAACTGCATAATTGCTGAATTTTGTATGCAAATTTTAATTACAAACAGATTCACCAATTACTGTGATGTGAATGTGACTGCTGTACTTTTGTTTTGTATGAAGTTAAACACTTGGGAGGTGTATTGTTATATGTATTCACAAATCATGTTTGTTAATATATTGGGAATCTGTTTATTATTATATCTGCTTTAACAGATAATCAGATTCAGAGAAATTTGTTTAATAAGTTATGTTGCTGTAACAGTGATCTTCTGGACTAAAATTTTAGTATACTTCAGTAGTTATTTTGAGAAGTGTATTTTGTGTGGTATTTTTATAAATTCTTTTTGTTGGATGGTTGAGATGTATAAAGTCAAGTCTTGAAGCCTGTGAATACTTGTTTGGGATCTTGACCTTTTGGAGTCATTGATATTAACAAAATTGTTTTAATTTTGATGGTTGGTCTTAATGAATCATGATAAAGGGGACCTTGCAGGTGGTGATTTGGTTTCCCCCACCCCCAGCTATGGCACAAGTTACTGACAGCTTATTCAGATTTTGCCTGTCATTGATCTATTAACTGTTCCTATTCTGATAACTGTTGTTTTCTTGTCACATCCTCTATATTTTGTCTGCTTTATATTAGAAAAGTGCTGGTAGAAGTGAGTAAATATTTTCAACCGCTGCCTACTCGAAGCAGGCAAACACTGTTCAAATAGCTGTAATTCTTGTCCAAGTCCTAAAGTGCAGCAGCTATCAAAATCCTCTGTCACACAAAAATAGTATGACTAAAACAGACAATTTGAACAGAACAAAATATGTTGCAAACAGGTAATGAAGCTGATTCCTTTCATGCTCCATTAGCTCCATGGTATAAGAACCATTTTGTATTGTACTATGGGAATATCTCGCATTCAGTCCTGTATAAAGAGGATTGATTGCCTCCAAATTTTTGATGAGGAAGACCCACCACATGGAATGAGAGTCATTCACTGTGTTTTGTGCTTCCGGAAGGTGTCTTTATATTATTTAAAAATAAATTTTTATGTTTTTTAAGGTTATTTCATGTATTTATTGATAGTATTTAGATAGATAATACAATCTTCATATCAGTTCAAGTGTTGTTCCACGCGGACAGTCACGATGAAGCTAATAATTGCTTTTCACAATTTTTGCAGTCTCACCTAGAAATGTGTTATCTTTTTATTCTCTCTGTTCATGTATAGGCTGTCAAGTCTGATGTGACTTTACTTACTGGTCCCATCTTTTCCGTGTTCTTCCTCAATCCCCACATTCTTTCATTTGAATCTGTTTTGGTATTTATCTCTCACCAGGAACATGAGTCATCATACAGTGAGTGCTATTTACATTACCCTCTGTACTCTTCTTTCCACTGCCTCAAATAGTAAAATGGTCTTGTTATGTATGACACTGAAGACGAAATAAGATGACATCTTAGCTATTATGTTGTTTATAAATGACAGATGGAAAAATTCATACTAACTGAAATAGAGAAAGTTTGTCCATATTTCTAGATCATAGTAAAATTCAGTGCTCACAGATATGGAACTTCCTAATATTTATTGACTATTTCATGTTGTTTCCCAGAATGTTTCTTTAGATGAGAAGTATTTATGTCCTTGTTATTTAACACTGAACTGTTGGACATAATCTGCATTTTCGTTTAGTCAGTTTTCATGACGATACTCAGGATTATGTCATATCATGAAATTGGATACCCTCATGGTTGTGACTGAGAAGAATGCTGTGTTCTGGGATGAAGTGATGTAGTCTGGTAGAAGCATACAGATGTGTCAGAGAAACCTATATCCTACCTTCCAGCCTTCACTGACCTTGCCAGAGCCCTGACCAGGTTACACCCTGTTCCTTCATTCACTCTGGGTTCTCACACATGTGGTGTATACAACTGCTGTAATGATGGCAATATGAGGTTCCTTTGAAATGTCAATAAACTTACACCAGGCACTTGTTTGCAGAGATGATATATTATTGAGGGGTAATGGAATGGAAGTGCTTCAGAAAGGTTAGTCATATAATGTTTGATGGTAGGACATACATTTGAAAGAAATAAGTAAAACAAAAACCTCACAAAAGCTGTTCCTTCATCTGAGATTTAAGTGAAATATCTGTAACATGAGGGGCATAAGTCAGATGTGTGAAATTTATGTAGGCCTATGTGACAAATTTAAATTTGTAATACAAAGTACTACCATGAAGGAAAAATAGTATGCATCTGCTGTAGAATTTGCCATTTGATGTACTCTGCATTGATGACCTTGCAAACTTCTTGATCTACAAATGTTTTTTTTTTTTAATGTTACTAGCCTGGTGGTGGTCTTAAAGATTTTAAATTCCCATAGAAGTGCTAATAGAACTTAAAATGTTCTGGGATATGACGCTGTATAGATTGGAATATAGGCGCCAATGTTTGGGAGGAATGTACTACTTCCGTCGTCAGGGTAGTTGGCATCGTACCTGTATAACCGGATTCATAAAAGTGCTATTAATTCGTGCCATAATTCAGTATGATCATGTTTGGTGAAGGAAGTTCTAAAATCAGTGCTAACGTAACGGATCTCTATTATATGCGTATTGGATTATATTTCCCGCCGTGTTACGTATTGTTCGCGACCATTGGCGTCGACAATGTAGGAACACCAGGTAATATGCCCCTCGTGACGTATTTCTCTTTGGTTGGTAGGAAAACCTCTGGTGTATTTTGCTGTTGCTGTCAATCCGTGCTCATGTTGGTAGCGATTGGTCATTCATGTTTCAAATATGGCATATTCAGTGAATATTTCTGTGGAAGCTCCAATTGAAAATCAAATTCAGGAAATTTCATATGATGGACAGGAAGTTTACCAAACGTAAGTGATATTTCATTAATTAATTTTGTCTTCAATGGATATCGTTGGCATTTTTTCCTCGGGGGGGTGAAAGGCGGCCATAACGTGATGTTCGTCGTGCAGAGGTTAAGAATTCACTTTCGTTGCTGTCAAGCAGTATGCTTTCGTAACCGCCCCTTTTATAGAAACTTATGCGTGTGCCGCACTTTAATGTAGTTTTAATATAGCTCCATTTTTGTATAGTTACTGAACCGTCCTTACTCTAACCTGACGTATGGAAGTGATACTGACATACGATGCGGCTCCTACTTTTGTATTCTGTTTTAGTATATTTGTTGAAGTTGTGCATTCTGAGTTATGTAACGGAATTCGTACTGATATAACATTATCAAATTATCATTATATCATGTGGATTTTTCCTAAAATCCCCAAATAAGTCTCATGAAATTGATAATACTGATAAATCATTTATTAGTATTTTGTATTTGTTTTATGCTGTTGAATGCTTCAGACCTTTGTCAATGTCGGAGAGTCTTGCCAAACTGGCCCAGAAGATAGATTTCAGTAAAGCAAGTACAGAAGACATAATAAAGGAAAGTGGTGATCAACAAGACAAAAATGATGAAGATTCAGCAACAAAGGAGGCAGCCACATTCCAATCATCTCTTTGGCCATGGGACTCTGTGAGGAATAAGCTAAGGTACTTTGCCTTTTTCTGTGGTCAGTAGCTGTGTTGCAGAGGATATGAAACAAGGCACAGATAACCACATGTAATGTGTTTTCCAATTCAGGATGACCCTCTTTTTGTTTTTTGCATATAGAATGAATTTTATCAGTAAATAACCTAGCAATTTAGGTATTGTATTTATTTTAAATGTTTGTTTTAAATTCTAACACATAACTGCATGTGTAATATATAAAATGTTGCTTGGGAATTAGTGAATTACATGGTAATACCAATATTAATTTGTACTTCCATATTTATGTATCCTGTTGTGGTGTTTACTTTTACTGTTGAAACTTAACAGTCCCATAATCATTCCTAATTTATCTCAGTGTCATCACATTTGTTATATAGGTTGGGTGCTTTAGATGGGTGTACTGATAGCACCATGCCAGACTCTGGCCTTAGCGTTGGCTATCATGATACTGTCATGTTAGTTCAGCGCAATAATGTGTTCTGCATATTTCAACTGATAGCTTAATTTGACATTCAGTATGTTGTTTGAAACATATAATTATCATACAAGGGTTATGGTAATACATGTATACATATATGTAACATGAAAATTCTGCTAATTTATGTGATAATTTTTTATGTCAAATATAATATGCAAAACATTACCATACATATAATGGGTTGATATTATACAAGTTATTTTCTTACAGTATTGTGTGGTGAGTATGATTGTTAAATTCTTCAGTTGTGTGGTTATTTGCTGGTACAAAAATTTGAGAAAATCTGTGTTTTATGGAGCCTTCATAGTTGAAGAAGTTGATAGAGAGGAGACAAAGGATCAGGCGATACCATAACAGTTGATATACAGACACTCTTGAAGGCCATTTTAAACATATCCCTGAGATGTGTGTGTTTCACTATTGAAGCTTTTTTTAAGGTATGAAAGTTTCTGTCTTGGTACTGCTCTCCTCAAGTGCCAGTTTATCATGATTTCTGAATTACTGGACATTTGACTAAAGAATTTTGCTGTAATTCATATACGTGTGTAAATTACTATGTTGTGGTGCTGAGAATTGTTACGTATGAGTTTTGAATTGATGAGTGGTACTGGTGTTTTAATGGTATGTATGTGTGATATGTGGTGACATAAGTGTGATATGATGATACTGGTCTTTGTGTAAGTTATATGTAATGCAGTGATGTGTGACAGATGTATGTGCATACATGTATACATACATACACACACACACACACACACACACATACACACACATATATGTACATACATACATTCATACATACATATGTACGTGTGTACGTACATTCCATGGATCCATAAGTGTGTCATAAAGACATTAGGATGTGAAACAAGTCATAAATACACAAATATACAAATTTACAGTATAAAATACTACAAACATTTTACAAAAACAATATTTTAAGTCATCTTTGCACATAAAAATTCCATCTATTCAGTAAAAGCAGTGTGTATATACATATTTTCTTAAGGCTTTAAATTGTGCCTTGCCATACTTGAGGATTGTCACACTGGGTGGTAAACTGTTGAACATTTTTATGCCAGCATAGAATGTACTTTTTTGGAAACAAGTTAGGTTGGCATTTGGTCTATGAAGATGAAGTAGTGCAAGGCAATATTCAGCTTGGAAGTGGTATCAGGCATGTTGGACTTGGAAGCGTAACTGTTGAGTGCCGTGTTGTGGCATGTAATGTGTGTGCATTGTGCTGCTGTCTGTTGTTTTATTTGATTACAATTACTGGTGTATACCTCGTTCAGGTGTAGGTTTTATTTATTTGTTCTGTACATATTGTGTTCTCTGAATTATTTAGGTATGTTCCTTTCTGCACTACTTTTACTGTATTCAGTACATGGTTTATGTTTGTATATGTATGGTCTATGTGTAATGAAGGTTGCAGTGTAGCTGGAATTGTATTTTCGTACATGAGACGTAATATTTTAATAGAGCTTTAATTTTTTGTTTTTTTGTGATTATATTGGCTGTCTTATTACCATCTGATATTACACATGTGTAACATACTTCAAGTCCACCCTGCTTGCCACATTTTGGAATTGCTTTGTCGTCTTAGCAGTTGCGTTATAAGTGATTACAGAGCTATGAGAGAGGTCTCATATTCACTCACTGTAATGTTGGGTCTTGTAAATACCTAGGAAATAAGTACATGCATACGTGTGACTTTATTTCAACAGGAATGCGCTGACAGAGGTGTGTGTTCTAGCGGATGTACTTGCCATCGCTAAAGAGAAGCGATACATGGTGTTAGATCATGTCCCTCAGGAGCCCTTGGATACCAAGCCAATGGTTCAGGTGTATGCACGTAAAAAGGTAATAAGATTTGAAGTTCTCAGAGTGGTATTTATTCATATAAGTGTGTTTTGGGATGTGACAGTGTGTAGTTTTGTAGATAGATAACAGTGTCCCAGAGCTCATGTCTGCCATAAAGACAAGTACAGCAGATTCTGAAAAAGTGTTGGTACTAATACCAAATGCAATGGTCTCCATTCGCATGAGAACACACATAAAAATATGAAGGTTTGTACGTGTTTGACTTGTATTATTTATTATTTGACAGGGCTATTTGAATTGTAGGACCATGGTAGCACAGTGGTTAAGGTGCTGCACTACAAATCGGAAGGTTGCTTGTTCGATCCCAGCTGGTGTCGGTGAATTTTTCATTGACATAAAATCCTTCCAATCGCACTATGGCCCTGGGGTCTACTCAGCCTCTAACAGAAATGAGTACCAGGAGTATTTCCTGGGGGTAAAGGCGGCCGGTGCGTAAGGCTGACAACCTTACCACCATCCTGTGCCGTTGTCACGAAATCTGGGAA
>Ga0123354_10006278_pt1 | contig 17616 bp, 15 predicted proteins | sample TergutLab28metaG_2_FD_97872 | JGI IMG/M metagenome (GOLD analysis project Ga0123354, IMG submission 97872) | Labiotermes labralis P4 segment gut microbial communities from Petit-Saut dam, French Guiana - Lab288 P4 | ecosystem: Host-associated > Arthropoda: Insects > Digestive system > Gut ...
GCAGTGCCCAATATGGCCGTTTTTGCGGCTCCTCAATTTAATGCTTGCTTGGTATGTTGCTCAGGTATTTTCTGGGTGATTTTTAAATGGTTCAAGTCAACCCAGTCAATGGAAATCAATAGAGTTAATAGGTTTAGATGTGATACACCATCATCATAACTATACAGAAGTGTTTTCATTTTTTAACATTGTGCAAGGACAGTGTAAGTGCTGAACTAGTCAAGGTCTGATCCCTTACATGTACCTGTAATTACATAGTTTTGTTTGAAGTTTATTAAGCAGACAGAATTTTTCAAATTTTTATCACAGGACCTTGAACTGTAATTTATCTATTCTGTGAACTGTACTTAGTGAAATGCCCACAGAAATTAAAATATTAAGTTTACTAACATAAGATTCAGTACCATTTTTAATAAAGAAAGTAAATATATGATAACTGAAAAAGTGTTTGGTATCCTGTAATTTTAGGCATATTTTTTAAATATTTCATTTATTACATTTTCATTTATTAAACTAAAATAGTTATCATGTATTTTCGACCATGGTAGTAGTCATTACACACATATTTCTCCATTTCTTTTTATTTGCCTTTCCTTCCTTCGTGCTTGGTAACCATGGCAACACAGAGAGCATATTAAACAAAATGGCACTCTTTTCTCAGTCTTTGAAATAAGATTGATGTATCGTGTGAGAAATTTGCAAAGTTAGCACATTAATTAAATTTCAATGTCGTGTGTTACATTTAAAATATCTTTGAAGATATCACTTTGCAGGTAAATACCCAGTGATAAATTCAACAATAAAAAATTGTGTTATATACATTTTCATTTCATATTTGCTAAAGTTAAGTTAATTAAATGGAATTATGTATAAGCCATATGGTTAAAGCACAACTATATTATCACATAGAGTAGTACTTAGGTTATACAACTACATGTTTCGGCCCTGGGTATTGGCCATCTTCAGGTTGTTCACAACTTATCGATCAGCTGTAAAATATGCGTAGGTTTTTTTTTCACTCAGGGGGGAACAAGATCTCGTTTGCAATATTGGGAGGCATGGCTTTGTAATGTTTTTGACCACTGGTGAAATAGGCATATTGTAAGATCTCGGTCCCCCCAGAGTAAGAAAACCCTTCGCATATTGTACAGCTGATCAATAAGTTGTGAACAACCTGAAGATGGCCAATACCCAGGGCCAAAACATGTAGTTGTATAACCTGTGTACTACTCTATGTGATAAAATAGTTGTGTTCTGAACATATGGCTTATGCATAATTCCATTTAGTTAATTTGACAAACACAACGTGGATGACTCACCTCAAAATTTGCTAAAGTTAAGGAAAACAGTATTGAATATCACTACGGAAAATATATTTTAAGAACCAGTACAGGACGCACACCAGCAAAGGAGCACAGGCACAACCTACACAGCCACACGTAAGTAATCTTAGTGGAATCTGTCATACCATGATAAAATATGTTGCATTAACGACGGGGTTGAATACAATACTCCCGATATATTATTGTTACATGGTATATTGATTACAGACATGCTGCTGCAGTACCATATATATTAAGCATACAAGCATTAGCAACTTCAATATAAGGCAAAACAAAACTCCCTGAAGATGGTCTTGACAGACTGAAACATGTAGGAGTTGTAGGAATTATTTTAACCAAGTGACGTGTTTTAATGTGTAAATAATATTTTAGTATCACACATTGGTGCAATTAGTTGGTTATATTTTAATAAAATTCAATTATTGCATGGTAAAAACATGAAAATAACCACTTAGGGATTTCAACATCTTTGTGTAAATTGTGACTTTGATGTTTTTTATGCTTTAGGTACCTTGATGCCAGATTAGTCAAAAATCAGAATTCATGTTCATATATAGAGAATGGTGCTTAAAACTCTTTATTCAGATATTTTTCTATACACATATACTTGTGTGCTCCAGATTAAATAATTGGTTATCCTGAGTGGACAATCGATCTTAACAGAAAACTACTGATGAATTCTTTGTGTTTGACAGATTTCCTGTCATTTCATTATCATGTTAGAAGAGCTGGCTATTGAATTCTATCAGCCACATGATATCAGTCTACATTGTCACCACCACCTGTTTCTGTATTACCCATTTTAATAACATAGTCCTTCTATGCCTAGGCTGTTTTATGCTTGGGGAAAGAGCTCTGGTACACATCAGTTGGGAGACTAAATTGATGCCACACACAGTCTAAAAAATTTAGAGAAAAGAAAATCTCTTAGCCTTGCAGGAATTGAACCATGATTCCTCACCTGTCCAAACCACAGCATAATAAGTGTACCATCTGTGTTATCCCAGCTCCTGACCCTTGGAGCAAATTATAAATTAACTGGCAATAAAATATTGATTAATTTTTGCTGAAGAATGTTCAAGTTGTACCAATGGGCCAACGGGCAACTATTTTAGTAATTTTTATTGACATAAAATAAAGGATACCAGCTAATAGGGATCCACAAATGTCTTAAAATTGTGTGTTTGTAGCTATGTCAGTTATGGATTAGTAGGTCTATTTAGTGTGAAACCTATTATCATTCTGTTTCTTGAGTATCTGATTTGGCCATTAGGGTGTGGAGTCAGGAAATAAGTAAACAAGTATAGAACTGAGTTACATTTAATTTTCGAAAATGCTATAATTTAGACCATAAAACTTCTTCAGTTGTGTTGGTGTGGATGTAAAATATGGTCTCTTTGGCGCAAGAACATAAACTGCTATTTTTTGGAGAGAAAATGCTGACAAAAACATTTGCTGAAATTATGACAAAGTGAGTGAGTACTGGTACAAAATATCGAATTTATAGAGAACACCTTCTACTGTTCAAATAGCTAAATGTTGAGGCTATGTTGGATTAGGACTCTGTCCAGAGAAACTAAAAAATGAATATAGAATTTTGATGGGAGAGTCCTGATAAACAGCCACACATAGGATATAACAACTGGTAGGATAACGTTCTGACAGATATTAGCTGTGAGGATTGGAGGTGGATGACACTAGCTTAGGATCCTTGTCCAAATCCGGGCTTTGGTGTGAGAGATGTTCATTTTAAAACTGAGCATATCTTCCTATTTTGCGACCACAGTTTTAGTATGTACTCCTCGCACAGAGGTAAATTTTACTTATTTGTTGGTAATTTTAGCTGCTTACGTTATGTTGATTACACTGCATTTGGTTCAGTTGTGTTCACAAGATGGATTGTTTGAACGTTGTTGAGAGAATCATACGCCAAGTTACATGTGTTGCTCTTCCCTGTAATTGGTAAACCCTTGGAAAAGAATGGCGTTTCCCGTTAATTACATGCACGTAATCGAAGGTTTTCTTTAAAGCTGTCCTTCATCCCATAACCTAAATAAAATATGTGAAGAAATTAGTAATATTATTAGTTTGGAAACGTGGAAGTAGTTAACTCATGATTCTGCTCAGAATTCGAAATAATTAAGAGCTTGCAATGAACCCACATTATTGTGATGTAGTCGTTAATTTGAAATGAGGACTTTTCTGCCCACTGATCAGCTGGCAGATACCGTTGTGCACTTGAAACCGTTTAAGAATAAATCGACATGTACGTATTGGAGGAACGAGAACTTGCATAAAATAATGCAAGAGCTGCACTGTGTGAAAATGATCACTCGCGTCTATCTAGTGCCGACCTTAAGAATGTGTGGAGCTATTCCTCCGCTCTTTTATAATGAATGGTATGGGGCATACTCAAGCACAAGGATAACCGTGCCATACGATCAGAAAATGATCTGAGTCGGGATGTAGCCAATTCATTATGATGGAAAACGTTTTGAACCAGTTTTGCAGCTTGGGTTTTCATTATTTCTTAATGGTAAGTAAATAAACTATGCAACAGATGTGTCATGAAGTATTTTGTTTATATATATCTATATATGGAATGTATTATAAAGTAAAAAAGACTAATTGCTTGATGTTCATGCTGTCATTGCTATATTGAAAACTGTTTTGATGGTGATGATACAGTTTAACGCCCACGTTAACAGGCTTTGAATTGCCACAATGTTCTCCTTGACTTAAATGCCGGTGCTTATCATTTGTGGTCTGTGATCGTGATATATGATGTGAACATCCTTGTTGAAATGTGCTTGGGAATATTTTGTTAGCTCATTGATGGCCAGTTTCATGTCAGCAATGTTATGTAAAGCGTGATTATGCTGTTACATGATTTTGGGCAAAATATTGCACGTGTTCTTGTATTAATCTGCTGTCCAAATGATAAAATTCATTCTGTTTTTCAGAACAAAGGCAGGAGAAATTGCAGCAACATTGATACCTTGATGAAGGATATTTGCAATTATGGTAAGGAAGAAAATAGAATATAGTTCTTCCAAATCTAAACATACAAAATAACCTAAAATATACTTGTACATATTAGGCTATTTTTGTTGCAAGTTATTTCTTAATTTTTCGTTCATGGGGGATAAAACCAATGTATTTGCATTGGACTGAGTTGCCTTAACCCAGAAAACATTTAGACTTAATCTTTAGGATGAAGTGAGCAACAGAAGATCTGCTGGCCCAGTGGGCTGTGGCAAATTGTCATGTTCATGGAACTAGGACATCTGTTGTTGAATTCGTCCCACTCTGAAATGTTGGCAGTCCATTCAACTGCAAGACAGTGCCATTGTCAAAAGAATTAACCAAGTCTCAATGAACTGCCATGAGGATTTAAACTTACATCTATGTTTAGAATGTATTCTTAGTTTTGTGTTGTTACTTGTTGAATTTGATAGGTTATAGCATTTTTTAAATTGCTTCTGTTTCTTCTTATTCTCATATCTTTTATCTTCAGGGATTTTAAGGTAGGTCTATTAGGTTACATGTTAAGGTAAAATTAGAAATAGATGGTCTAGAGGAATGACCAAAGAAAAGAAAAGAAAAAAGCCAAAATAGTAATTTAGCTGCTAAGAGCCTTTGTGGGAGGAAGCGTCATTCATTGTTGACACAAAATATTTACCACCTTTCTGACACCATTATAATGCTTTGTTTGCATTCTAACATTTTAAAATATGCTGGTTATCTACCAGTGACCACATTTTTTTATACATGAATGTTATTTTCTGAAAACTTAGTATGATTAATACATTAAAAATATTTTGCAATTAGTTGTGGAATTTTGTAAATGGTTAAGTTAAGCTATCCCTAAACATAAGCACCACATATTTTGGCATACAGGTATGGATGTAATTGGTCAGTTTTTCAGTATCCTCAAATTTACTGCCAGAGAAAGAACACATTTTATTCTTCGATTCTTTTTTTCATATACTGTGTATCCTTCAAGCTTTACAAGAACTGACTGTGTATAGAATCATTCCAATAATGTATGTAAAATAACAAACTATATATACATAATACACAGTTTTTTGTGTTTGTCAATACCTAAAATAGCCCAATTCAAAACAATCTGTAAGAAACAGGTATATGTACAACAACAGTAAGGAGCATGATCCCATTTTATAGTGTGCATAGTGGACTTCTGGGTCAGCACAAAACTTTTTATATTATTTTTTTTTTTATTGTATGGTATGTTCTTTTTATGATGGCTGCAGTTAATTAATAATGAACTTGGCAGGGACTCATTGACCCAAACTACAGTAGTGCAAGTAAATAATTCACATTGCTTTTGCATATTGTACACAGTTACTTCTATGGCTTATTTAGTTCTAGATGTAGATTACTTATGTTCTGGGTTGTGACACCATGTGTCATGATAGTTAGGTACTCTTTTAGAGGAATCTGCTACCATCTTCAGCCCTGAAAATGGAGGCAGTGGAATTCTCTGAAACATTGGTACCTGTTTACCAAATTACTTGTGTTAAAATTATGCTTGTACTGCTATTGTACTTTGTGCTTCAAATATGTTGAAAATTTACTTAATTGAGAGTTTGTCTCTTAGGTTCCCAAAAAGAAACTTTCAAAGAAAGAAAAGTTACGCCTTGCAGCAGAACAGGCTGAGCAGGAGCGGATTGAACTGGAGAGGGAGCGGTGAGTTACTGCAGTCACTACCGAGTTGTTCTTCTTCTCTCTGTTATAAAGCATTTATTTAGCGTACTTTATTATTTTAAATAAGGTATGTGTCATATAGTATCATCGTATTCTTGAAAGTAATGATGTACTTTCACAAGGAGGTGTGAACCAATGTGCCTGGTTTTCATGCTTTTTAGAACCATGATGTCTTCGTAGGCAAACTACCCTTCATGTTTATTAATTCAGTACCATCTGTTGTAAATATAAACATAAGTTTGGTTTCTTGCTTGATAGAGTATTCTTTTGCCATGGTATCCATTGTTGCTATGTTCTCTGTGAGGTACACACTGAGGCAAAAACAACAGTTGAGTACTGTTGTGCATGGTTATCATGGGTATCATTTGTGTTATCCATGAGGTTTATGTCAAGGCAGAAGAAACAATTCAGCGTGAAGCATATAATACAACATAGCAGAACCAGATACACCAACAGATCTGATTAACATTGGAGGGTGTTCTGTGAATAAAGGAACAACCCAAGGAAGCAGCTGTTTCTCTCATTATTAACAAGACAGGCAGTATATATCTAACATAATATTGAAGTGTGTTCGTGCACCCACTGTGGCATTGAAAAAGGAATAAGTATCACATATTCTGAGCTTTTGTTTGTAGCCTTTGGTATCCAGCATGCAATGTGCATGCACCATATTATATTGCCATCTGTGACTTTTCCATCTTTGTGGTATTTCTCCACATTATCTCACAAATGGCATGATCTTCGAAAAAAGTTATTGAATACATATTGTGTGTTTTTGATTTTGTCTACAACTTTTGTCTGAAACATTTCTCATTCTAAGAAGAACCGAGCAAGATGTGATCAGAAATGTATATTGGTGTTCTTATAAAGTACCTGCTATTCTTATCAGATTTTAATGAAAATAGATTTTCAAAAAACACTCAAGTATCTAATTTTATGAAAATCTGTCAAGTGGGAGCCACATTGTTCCGTGCAGAAGGATGGATGGATGAATACACAGACAGGTAGATATGACAAAGCTATTAGTCACTGTCATAAATACAGTGGAAAGGTGTGGGTTATTTGATGCCAAGTCACCTAGACTACATTGTTTCAAGATTCCTTTAATGTGGTATGGTTTCTCATGATATTAATATTCTTATGCAGACAGCAATTGATTCAAGAGGAGAAAGCTCGAGTTGAGAGAAAAAAGATTGCAGCTGAAGAGAAAGCGAAGCAAGATGTAGCCGAGCAGGCTGTGAGGGTGGTTCAGTTGCAAGAAACTGTTGCACTGCTGAAACATTTTTCTGAACAGATGTATAAGATGAAACTAGAAAAACATGCTAATAAAGAGGTATGTATAACATTTTTAGAATTAATAAATTTGTGAACACTATATTTTGTAGGGGTTTTACCAAAAAAGACACACACACACACACACACACACACACACAGCTTAGTGAGCCCTTGACACTACTGTTTCTTTTGCTAAAAAGAATGTAGACTGAAAATATTACGAGAGACATATGACATTGTCTTACTTTACCTTAGTGCATGTTTTATTCAAGTGGGAGCAGTACATGAAATGTGATGGCTTGCCTGATCCAGCAGCTGTAAGTGAAATGAACACATATATCTACTTATGGAGGGCTGTTGAAGAGAGAGGTCTGCTGGAGGATGTTGTGAAGAGGACAGCTGAAGTTCTTGAGGTAATTTCAAAGTTTTTCAGGTCATTCTTCATAGACTGATTACCCTAGTGAAGGTGATATTATCCTTCAAAATTGAAAACCACTTACCCATTGACACAGCATCACATCCCAAGAGACTGAAATTCTTATCAACACCACTATAAGAACCTCAAATCTTGTACATTAAATTTGTTCTATATAATCATAAAGTCTTCCACAATTGCCGTGTTTGTAGTTTGTAACAACAAAATAACATCATGAGATTTGAAGTATTCATACCTGTTAAGATTTAGACTGTGATAGTGTGTAGTCCCATAAGTAGTTACCACTATTTTGGATGAACCTGTTGCTTGAGGGTGGAGGCACTGGGTTACTCCAAACACTGGTAACCACTATATGGTGCTATTGTCCAGGAAACCATAATTTAAAACTTATCTATTAGTCTGTGTAACAATGCCACCTTTTTATTGACTCTTCAAAGCACTTCCTTTCCAAATGAGAATTAATGCTGAGAGTGGTAGTGTTTAAAAACTATATAAACTTAGATATATGTTTTGAACATTTGTGCATGGTGAGTTGCTCTGGTAATAGGTGTGATAAAAACTCATTTGTCTGAAGCATGAGTTTTTGTCCGTTTTTAGCATCTTCATTGAATTTGTTCAATATAAGGAAGAAAGTGCACGCCTTGTAGGCAATTACCCCAGGCTACACTTTTAGTGAGTATAGAATCCTCTTTGCCTGCTGTGAAAAAAAAAAAAAATTATTTTCAATTTGGGAATATACTGTCTCTGTTCAGCTGCTTGGAACCATGCAGGAGCTGATTGACAACCCACTCACTGTCAGTCCAAAGCATGTTGAAAACTGGAAGCAGGTTAGTGAGACTCAAATGTCTATGTCAGATAGGAATTCAATTTATCTTTATGTGTGTGATTTGTGACCGAAATATATATTAATATATTCTTTAATTTTAATATCATGCATGGATGTATTCAGTAGTTCCTCCACTTGTGGAGTTTTTCCTTCTTCATACACCATAAATGGTAAGATTATTGTGAATGGTTAATTTTAGAAGATTATTACAATTGATAATCAACAAGATGCAACTAGTTTGTTTTATTTACTTCTAATCAGCTCTACATGTTTTGGGCGATGTTTTCGCCCATCATCAGGAGCATATCACTGTAACTACAGCTTCTGGTATTGTCCACTGATGCTGCTGCTGGCTGGTGTTGCGAATTGGGTGGAACAAAACATGTAGAGCTGATTAGAAGTAAATATAACAAAATAGTTGCATCTTATTGGTTATCAATTGTAATTACATTAACGATGCACTGAAACACGAACATTAAATTTTTAGAAGATGTCTATTTATTTCTGAGTCTTGTCATACAGAGACCATGACTATCTCCTTTTCAGTGTTTCCCAGGTTACTATGATTATTATCCTGTCGTATTTGACATTCAGTATGGATTTACAAGGCATTGAACATATATGCTGTAGGTGCAACATGATATTCGGATGGAGCAACAGTTTGATTTGGACAGAGCTTCTTATTTGATATTACGCAACATTGAAGAGAATATGCAGCTGAGTGACCTGAATGAAGTACGCTATGTGATAAAGTTTGACAACTTTATTTTGTGTCTGTGGAGTCTACTACCTCTTCCTACACCTTCAGTTCCATTATTAAAGACTGAGAGGTGAGCACTGCATATACATATATGTGTTCTGGTAGTGTAGCTAGGCTATTTGGGCCCCTATATGAAGCTTACCATTGGACTCTGTCATACTTCTCAGATGCATGGCCACTTTGTATAAAATTGTCATGTATGGACTTGGTTTTCAATAAAGCATTTTATGTCACTCTATTTGTTGTTATAATTCTCACAAATATGCTGAAAGTCATCTGAATAGTGGGTGCTATTTATTTACTGTAACAACAATAACTTGTTGCGATGGGATTGTGGACCCATTGTTTTTTTTTAACCCATGCTTTCTGTACTTTTGCTATCATATAGCTACATCCCTGATTTATACATCATGATTAATACAGTACTTTCTAATATTTGAGTCATAGGCTAGTTGTCCTGCATTTGTCAAAGTACTTTATGTTTTAATCTCTTGGTATTTAAGTAGTGTGTTCTCTTCTTCAGGCCTCCTCTTGCATGTGATTTTGTTGATGTTGGTGTGGCTGTAAATTTGCCAGAAAGTTTGCTTGATGTGCTTCTGGTTGTCAGAGCTATGCTGGTCAAGTACGACCACTTCTCAGACCTCTGTCCATCATGGGTACGCAACCCAATTCCTGAAGAAGAAATGAAAGGTACAATATCACTGTAGTCTGTCAAAAACTTGTGAAACAAAGGCATGACTTCATTATGTTATTTGTTGACACCCTTTGTCAGAAAAATGGAGAAAATTGCATGTGAGCACTGTATTGTGTACTTCACACTAAGTATTGTTTGATTAAGTTCAGAAAGGTGGGGTATGGGAAAACAAAGTATATGTAAGAAATCTTGGTTGTTGTAACATATGAAAGGAAACTGCCTGGAAGCCCAGGGTTTAGATACGAGAGGCATATTAAGAGTAATAAATTGTAAAGGTGTAAAGCCAGTTTAAGTGGCTGAGTCTAAAGCAGGTGAAACATTCATGATCACTGTGAGTATGATATTCTGTGATAATCTGCATGATTGTGAGTTGTTAAAAGAAGGCCATGGAGTTAGACAGTGGGTTACTGCATTTCTTACGAAACTGATATTTTGACAGATCTGTATGAGATGTGCTTGGTGGAATGGGATGCAAAACATGAACTTCAGCTTCTGGTAGACAAAGAGAATGATTGCAGAGCACAACTTGCTGCAAAGATAGCTGCTATGAAACCAGTAATGTCTAACTCAGGTGACTCTCGACATTCCAAAAGTTCTTCAAAAAATGGGAAACCACCATTGCAGACTTCAACACTGGAGTCAGAGTTGCTTGAGCTGCAGCGTATTCAGCAGACTCCCGTGAAAACAGCATCTGAACTGTACACAGAACAAGAAGGTGAGATCTGATTGAGGAGTGAAGCAGGTATCTGATATACATATCTGCCATAATGCAGACTGTTTCTCTAGCCTTAGAGATATTTCTGTATATCTTATAATTCAGTATACAGTAGACTGTTAGTTGTCCCCTTTTGGATAATCCACTTGGCATATTAACCTCAGGACTTTTATAAAACCTTTGTTCTTGAATATACCTTTCTGTATTGAATTGAATTGAATTGAATGGTATGTGGATTCAAGCCCTTCCGGGCCCAATGCACATAGGCCTTAGTACAGGCCCCATTTTCTGTACTAAATTAGAGGAGCCTTGTTCCCTTACCAAAGTTCCAGTTGGCCCCTACACTTAGTTTCCTGATATCCTCAGGGTTCAAAAAAGGAACCCAGATGTGTATGTCTGAGTAAAGCCAAGACTCCACACTCACACAAAATGTGGACTGAGGTTTCCTCCTCAGTACCACATTTCCTACAAGTAGGGTTATTACTCAGCCCTATTGTATATAAATATCTTCTCAAGATGTTAGGTCCAATAAGGAGGCCAATAACAACCCTGGATTGTGTCCTATTAAAGGACAATAAACGGGCCCTTGTAGCCAGGTCAGGGCCAGAAATAAATTCCCAAGCTTGTCTCTGTGTACTACAAGGACCATGCCACAATACCAGATGCTGGTTTTCCATCCAGCATTTTATCTTTCTTCTTATATTCCACGTAGATACCCCAAGAAAGGCTCAGGCCCAACAAACCCTTGAACAGAACCATCCCTTCTAAACTTGTCGGCGATTTCATTTCCTCGCACTCTGGCATGTCCAGGGACCCAATACAGCCCCTCAGTGCGCCGGGTAGTAGCTTTCTGTAAGTGCTGCCTGTTTAGCTGTTTCAGAAATGTGTATGAGTGATGGTTTATGAGTATTAGCAGTACACTGTACATCATACTGTATCGCAACATGCTACTTCATTACTGACTGCTTTTTAACTAAACCTGCTACGACTAAAGAAGTGTTGCTTTCCTCTGTTGGAAAAATATTTGTCTCATTTTTTACTGGAGAGTACCACAACCGGTAGAATGCACAGTTTATTGCAGGATTCAACTTCATGCAGAGTTAAATGATTTTTATACTCTGCTTAATTTGGACTTCATTAAACAGCATTATTTTGGACACTATATTTAATTTCATTTAGCCTTCCACATTTAGTAGAGGGGATAAATAATGTCTGTGCTAAAATGTAGTGCACCAAACAATGCCATTTTAAGTATAAAATAAATTAACAAGGGACTTTGTAATTTCTAGGCTGTTCATAGTATTATCTAGGGTGATTCCATGAAGGATAAAATGGACAAAGCATGTATCTTGCATGTGGGGAACAAGAAATGCACACAAGATATTGGTTTGACAATCAGTTGGGAGACCTAGGCATGAATATGTGTGATACTGAAATGGCTTTGAAAGGAATTGGATGTTAAGCTGTAAACTTGATTGTACTGGCTGAAGATAGAGTCTGGTTGGCTTTTGTACATTTAGTGATGTACAGGCAGTCCTCGCCTTCTATGCATAATTCTTTCCTGAAAACGTGTATGCAAGTCAAAATGCATGAAAGTTGAGCAGTTGACTTATATGTTGTAAGAGGGGGATTCCGTTCCCATTGCATAAAGTACATAAATTACATATTTGTGGGCAACAAACAAAACAGTTGTACCTGCAATGATGGTACATTCCTGCATGAATTCAACTGAAGGTAATTGTTAACATTCCTCCACATCACATATGTGAATACCCTCCACATTTCTGATGGCTATATAAGGGTTGGCCAACAAAAGTTATATTTCATAAGCCGTTGGTAATCTTAACAACACTGTTTAAAAACATTTTCATACATCTGCTTCACAGTACATTGCCCTTATCATTGTAAAGACAAAATACATACTGCCATCTTCATGATGTAGGTCAACTTTCTTCCACCAGATTGTGTTACCTGATTAAGTTGTCAGAATAGCAAACAACAGAGAGCATGTGGCCTCACCAGAGTCAACCAACATGAAAACTCAACTGACCCCACCAACATCAAAGTTGTCAGTTGCATTGCAAAATATAAACAATACAGGTATGTTTGCTAAAGTTAATTCTCGCTTCAAACTCTAGTTATCTCACGTACATTTTCTGACATTTTTTCTTCGTGGGTTGGCAGCTCTAGTGAGACTAGGCCTCAGACATGCCACACAGTAGGACACCTCTGGACAAGTGATCACCCTGTTGCAGAGACTTCTACCTGACAAAACACAACACTCACAAAAGACAAACATCCATGCCCCCAGCAGGATTTAAACTTGCAATCCCAGGTAGCAAGTGGCTGCAGGCCCACGCCTTTGACAGCACTTCATGAGATTAGCCTTTCTAGCACCTAGTATACACACAGTACAGATTGAGACACACTTTTACAGTGCCGCTGTGTGATGGCTCAAAATGTTTGTTTGTCACCTGTGTACAAAAGACTGAATTCAGCATGAAAAAGATGGATTGTGGGTGAGAATTTAAAATGTACAAAATTGTGGGTTGTATAAAAGTTGAATGTCATTAAGTCGAGGACTGCTTGTACGGTTTAGTTGTGTAACTTGCTGCATGGCAATTATGTAAATATGAAATAACTTTAAATGCCAACTTGATGCAACAAGGTAATTTTTTTTATGTATTCTTAGCTCGACATGTTTCGGGTACATATGCCCATCATCAGGAGCACTGGATGTTGAGTTGCAGCATATAGTTTTCTGCACCGAGTTTTGGATGGGTGGTGGTCTTGAGAGCCGCTGCATAGGTTGTGTGTGCGGTGCAGATGTTGCTGTGTGACATGAGTTGCACAGCAACATCTGCACTGCACACACGACCTACGCAGCGGCTCTCAAGACCACCACCCATCCAAAAACTCGGTGCAGAAAACCATATGCTGCAACTCAACATCCAGTGCTCCTGATTATGGGCGTATGTACCTGACACATGTCGAGTTAAGAATACATTAATAAAATTACCTTGTTGCATCAAGTTGGCATTTCAAGTTATTTCATGAGAAAGATGCACGTTCAAGCAACCCTTATGTAAATATGATTAAAAATGGTATTTCTTCATGCAGATGAAAGTCAGGCTGCAGTGAAATTACAGTACTGCTCTGACCTGAAGCCTCATGAACTTAATCTTCGCAAGTACATGATCCTTGGTGGTGTCTACCATATTGACCTCCTTCAGCAGCCCCCTCAGCCTCAAAACTTGCATGATAACTCAGCAATCACTGTTCGTAAGTAAATTGTGTTACCATATTTGGTTGAATACCCCGTACCAATGAGTGAACCATGCACCTCATGTTTCAAGAAGTATAAATTGAAAATTAGTGGCATGAATTTATTGAAGTATTGAAATATACATGTCAAGTATGAATGTACATATACACGGTGTCATGAAATTAAGCGGCCATGTTCTTAGTATATTTCTGCTACACATTTGTACTTTTCAAAGTCTGATGTTCCACAGCATGAAAATAAAATATGTAGAATTTCATCTGTGGTGTCTCACATTTCAAATGTTACTTCCTCAGAAACCAGTGTCAGATGAAGATAAAAAAATACACTATTTATATTTTCTTTTCTCCACTGATTTTGTCATCAAAATCAATAACTGAGTTTACTTGGCCAGGATCACTGTCTCGTAGGTGGTCATCCTCCATGCTGTGAAGCATGATAGATGTGCTTTTTTCAACCAAAGTATATAGTGCCACATGTTTTATCCACATTCCATGCAGCTCTATGTCCAGCTACTTAATTATTCCTTTTGATGTGAATACATGTTCCCTTAACTACCCTTCACATTCATTATTATTTAAGTTCTGTTCCAAATAATAGATATAAGCAAGACACAGCTGAAATATCGTGAGTCCTCCAGGAATCATGATGTGATCCCTGTTGCTGCTTTTGAGAACCTCTTCATCCCCTTCTGTTGCATGTACAAGGAACCTGTCTGAAGTGAGCATAATGTGTAGATGTAAGAGGGTTCCTGGCTGATTCTGCTAAGATGCTTGACGTATTCTGATAAAAGTGAGATCAGTCCACCTTGATCCTTGTGCTTTGACAATCATAACTTTTACATAGAGTTGTGGTAGTGTTTTCCTTTTATGTTGATGCAACCCGCAGAGTTTTACTGTGTGTCAGGATGCACAAAATTGCAGTGCTCAATTTTTTTCTCTTCATTGCCACTATTTCTTACTTGAATACTCTGTTCCCTTTATTGCTTACGGTCACGTTGAGGGGTACATAAAATTGTAAACATGTTTTATCAACATTACTGGCATGGGAAAGTAGTATGAGTGGTGGTTATGTACTTTGCTAAGACAGTATTAGCTCTTTATATTTGTCTGGATGCCAGTATGAGGCACTTGTGTCCCATTCTGAAATGCAAATGTGTCATGCAAAATATCACACCACACACTCTAATATCCCTTGAAACTCTGTATTCCATATTTCTTGTCAGTGCTGAGGTATTTCAGTGACACATTTTGGTTGATATCACCCACCTGAACTGTTGCTTATTACTTATTAGCAAAAGTCTAATTTGTCTGGGATATGATGCCACATCGTACCCCAGAATAACATAAACCTCAGTTGTACTGCTGCAAAAACTAAAAAAAATTGCTTACTCACAAAGCTTATGTTCTGTTTCAAGATATTTTACTTTCTGGCCATGAAACGCTCACTGACTGCCACTGCTTTACAGCTCTCAACTCATAATTCTTTATCCTGTCTGTTGTACAGGTACTGCTAACATTTTTTGCCATTAGTGTGATTTCAAGTTTCTTCTGCTGTTGTTTGTTTGTTTGTTTTTTCAGTCTGTAAGTGACCGTAGATGTATGTAAATGCATGCCTTTAGTACTCATGTTTAGAAGAACATGTGCACAGTACCTTACAGATTATCATCCCCTTGTTCAGAGTTGCTGTGTGTAGTGTGTGAAAGGAAGGCAGAGTTGTGAAAGTCAGTTATTGCAAACCATATCATGAGTGAACCACAAACACATGCATATGCATATGCACGTACGCGTATTCTTTCTCCCTCTGGCAGAACAACAGTGTCAAGTGTTAGAGAAAACAGGTTATTTAATTGGCATGTAAAGCATATGCAAATTTATGTCTGTAATAGTCAAAGTTCAGAGCTGTGTGAGTTCCTAATATGTAACCAACAACAACAACAACAACAATAATAATAATAGCAGAGCTTACTACCAGCAGAGCAAAAAGGATGTCACCCTGGAAATAAAGGTTGCAAGGATCAATTAATGATATCAAAGGCAATATGTGAGGACTGCAGGAGAAGAAACAAGAATTTAAGTATAGCCTGGACTGATTACCAGAAAGAATTTGATAGCATTCCACGTAGCTGGGTGGAAAGTCAATAGCATTGGTGGGAGTAAACAGTAAAATTGTCAGATTTTGTAAACTATCTATGGAGAAATGGAACACAAGGCTTTTTTTAAAAACAAAGCAGGAAGTAATGTAGTCACAACCCATTCAGACACAAAGAGGAATTTTCCAAGGGGATTCTCTTTCGCAATTACTCTTTTGCATAGAACTCATTCCATTAACAAATGAGCTGAACAGAGCTGGTTGTGGATATCAAGTACGTGGAACTGAGAGGAAAATAAATCACTTATTGTATATGGATGACTTGAAACTGCTAGGTAGAAAAGAGAATGATTTGAAGAATGAAATAAAAATTGTGCAAACAATTAGCAAAGATATAAATATGAATTTTGGTTTGGAATAATGTGCAAGAGTATGTTTGAAAAGAGGTAGTAGTCCAAAGCAAAATGCATATAGGAAGCACATTTGAGAACGACATTAAAGAACTGGACCTGAGGAAAGTGTATAAGTCTTTAGGCACAGAAGAGAGTTTTGACATACAGCATAAGACTGAGAAAGAAAAGCTGTAGAAGGAATACATGAGGAGATTGAGACTAGTTTTGGGTACAGAATTAAGTTCAAAGAATAACATTCAAGCAATTGGGTCACTGGCAGTACCAGTACTTAGATACAGTTTTGGAATTGTTAACTGGCACTACGAAGAACTGAAAAAACTAGACCAGAAAACGAGGAAACTACTAACCATTCATGGACAGCATCACCCAAAGGCAGATGTAGATCACTTGTATGTTCCCAGAAAACAGGGAGGAAGTGGCCTGATGCCGTTAGAAGCAGCCCATGCAGACGAAATTACAAAACTGGTGGAATATGTAGACAGGAAGGAAGACCCACTAATAAAGATTGTCAGAACATACCAACACAACACCGACTCAGCAGTGTTACAGACAGCTAGATGCCTCAAGACAGAAGTAGAGAGAGAGAAAAAAAAAGAATGACAATGTAGCAGAGAAAACGAAGAAAGCTGGCATGGGAAGAGGATGCATGGACAATTGCCACATAATTTAGATGAAAAGCTGGTGGATATTGAACAGTCATATCACTGACTAAAATCTGGTAACATCAAGGGAGAAACAGAAAGTACAATAGTGGCAGCTCAAGACCAAGCAATTAATACAAACTAATTTAAGAATAAAATTTTGAAGGAAGAAATGGAGAGTAAATGCTGGTTATGTAAACAACATGAAGAAACTGTTGACCACTTAACCTTGGGATGCCCCATTTTGGCAAAAACGAATATTTAATGAGACATGATAAAGTTTGTACACATTTCACTACTCAATATGCAAAGCCTTAGGTATTGAAACTGCAGACAAATGGTACACACACATGCCCAAGCCAGTGTGTGAAGAGGGAAATGTTACAGTGTTGTGGAATCAAGCAGTACACA
>Ga0123354_10006279_pt1 | contig 17616 bp, 10 predicted proteins | sample TergutLab28metaG_2_FD_97872 | JGI IMG/M metagenome (GOLD analysis project Ga0123354, IMG submission 97872) | Labiotermes labralis P4 segment gut microbial communities from Petit-Saut dam, French Guiana - Lab288 P4 | ecosystem: Host-associated > Arthropoda: Insects > Digestive system > Gut ...
TAGCTCCTCAATTGACCTCACGAGGTTGAGTGGACCCCGTTCCAGACCCACTACTACTCAGAAAATCTGGTAGCGCCGGGGATCGAACCCGGGACCTCTGTATCTGTGGCCAGAAACTCTGACACCACTAACTTGCCGAATATGTCAGTTGTAATACTGATCGACTCAGAATCGCAGGGTTTGTTTTCAGATTCTTAAGAGTCAGAAAAATATTGTGGCAGCCAGTAAATTTGCAGAGTGGCCCAAAACTCATGTTACCGGTTACTAAATGTACACTACAATAAGTTGTAAATTTACTGGTTATTCAATTTAAAGAAGACAAGACAATGTACGTGTAATGTACCATTGAAGCACCTTGGCCTAAGCATTGTTGCAGTGGAAAAAAAAATACAAGTAAGTATCATTAGTGTGTGTTTGTATTCTTGCTTTAGTTGTCCGGCACGCATATTATGCTGTAATCTGTGGTTTGTCTGCCTCAACCATATTTTTTCACATTATCTCATAAAAGGTATGATTTTCGGAGAAGCAAATTTAAATACTAAATGTGTCATGATTTTCTCTACAGACTTTTCTGAAACACTTGTCATTTGAAGAAGAATTCAGCGCGACATTATCATATATTTAGATAGGTTTACACGTAAACTAACAGTTATTCTTGTCTATTTTAACGACTCTTGAATTTTCTCGACAGATGTTTAAAAACCCCTGAAATATTAAATTTCATGAAACTTCTTGCAGTGGGAGCTGAGGAGCACCATACAGGCAGACAGACGGACGGACAGATATTATGAAGCTAATAGTCACTTTTCGCAATTCTGCGAAAGCGCCTAAGACATTTCATCTGCGCCGCGCTAAACTAGTGGAAGTAAAAACAATGCGTACAAGTGACAAAAGCCAAAGTTAACAGGTTAACCTGAACAGTACTGTCAATGCGAGTGATGTTTTAGGTCAGCTGACTTTGAGTCAGCCTGCGTATAAGCCTGTGCGTTGACAATCAAAGTATAATTCTTTGCGTGCTTTGTTATTTACGAAAGCACTTGGCTGCAATTTTGTACTTGACAAATCCTTAGTTTTTCTTAATTCAAAGCTGGTAATTTTTATCGTATATGAAGTGATTTTCATACGTGACACGTGGATTTTATTTTTTAACTTAACAATAATTTAAACTATAAATGAAATTAGCATTTTGTTTTCATGATTAACTTTACAGCTGTCCTTCCTTCACATAAAGAAGGGACAGCGTGTTTAATAATGATAAATCAAAAAATGTATAAGAGAGCGATCGTGGTCTATTTTAACATATTTTTTTATAATTTGCATGGAGTGCTGAAGAAAGACTTGAAAACCGTCCGCCGTTTTAGCTATTATACAAAGCAACACACCTCGAACAAAAGGAAAGCCTGGTTGTCGCGCTAAGATAACGCTAGATTAATTATTAGGATAGTAAAGTCAGGATATGTATTTCATTCTTCTTCTGTTGTTTATCACATATTCACGTTATGTTTTCTCTTCCATTAAGTTACAATACCTACACGTTGTTCCCCACCGTGACTAAGCACTGATAATCGCACACGAGCTGTAATAATTCTCCTTGCTGTAAGCAGACAGTGATATTCGCAAATTACGGAATTTTCTGAATGTAATAAATTTCCTACATTTGCTTTATATCATATCTGCATAACTTCATCATTGTAACAGACAGTACAATAATTTCGTTACTCTGCATCCACTTCACTTCAATTACGTACGCGTTCTTACAGAAGCAACCAGCTCATTTCGTGAGCAGTAGTTTGGAAAATACAGCATTGCATATGAGGGCAATATTAATAAAGAAATTATACATTTTTAGATAATATTATAAAAATTATACAAAAAGTTAGGAACTTTAACAGTCTTAAATCAATTCAAAATTTTTCCTTCATGCTGAAATGAATACATAAAAGATACATTATAAAGAAATGCTTCGTTTGTTCTTTTCACAAAATGTCAGTAACGTGTTCAAATTTGGGAAAGCGGTGGACAGTACATGTAGTACGAGCGGCAAACATCACAAACGAACAAAAAAATGTTATCAGAAGATCTGAATATCAGGTTGGGAGAAAATAGCAAAAATTGAAATAACGTAACGTATTATTGAACTTGGAGTAATAAGGTGGGAGGTCGTAAACAGTGATTGGACTGGTTGAATACATGGCACATGGAACACTTCTGTGAACCCGGTAACGAGGGTTTACGCTTCAAAAACTAGGGAAAAACTCTTAAGTAACTTAACAAACAAGGACTTCTGAAGAAGGAGTCAAATGCTTGGGATAAATTCTTCTTCAAAACTTACTTTCATAAATGGTCAACTCCCCACACCTTTATTTTAAAGTTTATTTCACGTTCCGTTCCCATTATGACTCTGAAGTACAGACATTTTAAAAATATTTCTTTGAAGATGATGAAAAACCACCCTCAACTACACTGTTAGGTCTCTGAAAGGAAAAGAAATTTCGTCTGTTGAATGAAATTGCAATAAAATAATACAGCACTTAGGTACAAAGACGTTTATATTTGCATTTCAAAGAAGAAGACTGATTTCATTTCAGTTTAGCTCCAGTCCATTGTTTTTCCAGTTATGTGTAATAATTTCTTCTTTTTTTCATAGAAACTTTTCTCAACTACCACAGAATGCTGCGTTACATTGCCAAATGAACAGAATACGCAATACTTTGAATTCTGAACGGAGTATAAAAGTTCCGAATAACTGTTGTTAATAATTTATTCGTGTTATCGTCATATTGTTTCTTTCCATTTTTTGTTCACGTCTGTTTTGTAAAGTGTAATGTAACGCATTTCAGCAACTTCTAACTCAGTACACAATAACATAGAGGTACTTAAGTTGGAATACAGCTAAGAGACAGAGGAGGGGTGGGGGGGTTGTTCCGTTACGTGACGGCTTATAAGTGATAATTTCAATAGTTTACAAAAGAGGGTTTTTTTTTAAAAAAAAGAAGATTTTAATTGTTAAAATTTAGTTTGTCAGGGAAAGCTGAATGAGCACGGGCGGAAAGACATGACAAGGAAAATACCCACCTACCCGATAAAACCTGTCGCACTGCCATTTTCCCAACCTAAATATAAAGTAGACTAACCTGGGATCGAACCCAGGACTCTGCTGTGAAGAGTGTCGAATCGTATAATAATTTTCAACGTTTAACTAAAAACTGTGGAAGGGAAAGATCGCAGTATAAAGTAAACAATTACCAAGTACTATGCCGAAATTAAGAGAAGGTAATGCACAAGAAGTTACGCCATGGTAGTTGGTCACAGGCCCAGATTCAAACCCGGGGTCTTCTGTCAACGAAGCAGGAATTTCTGACTACTTACCAGCCGTATTTGATAGTCATTAAAATTGGATAATATAACACAAATAAAGAATTTACTCAGATACTTGGGAGTACAATCACTGGTTTCATACTGTCTCCAGCACTACTGGCGAACTGTGACGTACATCCTGGTTCCATGAAGGACAGGAAATTCTTAACAAGATGGGTAATTATTAGGTTCTTAAGAAGAATTAATCTGTCTGGAATTAATGATAGACGAGAAAATTATGGATATATAGGGTCTAGCCAGGATAAATATTAGCAGTCAACGCTGATTTGTAACACTGTATGGACTTGGCGGTCATTTCACGCACTAAGCCCCGATTTCAGAAGTTCGAGTTTCTTTGAAAAATATAGAAAACTACATAACGTAACAAGCGGTGTATACACAACGTACCGTAACTAAATATTTCGCATTGTGCAGGTCTTAAAGTATTACACAACCTATACACAATCTGTGGCATAGAATTAGCCCGAGAGAGTAATCTTTAGACTGATTATTATAAAGATGAATACCAGAATAATGAAAATTCCATTATGTATTTCCACTTAAAGGGGACTGAAGATTACAAAATTCGCAACTGACGTCACTTCTTGCTCGTATCAAGAAATACGATGTAAGAAGTGTGCCTTATTCCAAAATCAATACGGCCACCATTTTGAGGGAGAGGAAGTGACGCGACACTCCTCCTGTCAGATGAATCAGCAATACCGTATTATAGTCTGCGCCCTTGTTAACCTTTTGGCGCCGGAATTATTTTTTTTAAATTTTAGCACATCCTGTATCTAAAATGTGAATAATACAGGAACAAAATATGTTAGAATTATGAAACAAACTGCATTTTGAAGAGAGAGAAACGGAGAGTATATACCATGTTTAAAATATTCATTACCTGTATTTGTTGAATAAATATATAAAATGCAACTTTAGAGGTTAGCGGTGCGGTACGACCACTATAGTTGACGTTAGGCTTCTACAGGTTGATCACTATTTGGGTAAAACCTATGACACCACTTCATGTCAACCTGTCTAAGTAAACGGCACTTGTGTCACGCTTGTTTAAAATTAAATGCGAAATGCATTCAATTGTTGCAGGCTCTATAATTTTACAATACTTCCATACATCTCCTTTGCATACATCTCCTTCCCTACTCTACTCTCTTTCTCATTCCACTTTTTCTCTCACTTTTTCAATGCCTTCTTAATAATCTTTTGTTTTTACGTTCATCACACATTTTTACACTTCATAGTGCCGACATTAAGTTACAAGTTGTGTTAAATACAACATTTTTGTGCTTAGCCTAAGTCATCCGACTTCTTGGACAGTACTTGGGAAAGGAAAACCTGATAATTTAGGCGCAAAAGACACAAGGACAAAACACTAAGCTTGTTAAACAAAATATAGGCCTATGACAATTAATGTGAAGCCCCTTGAAATGATAACGGGAAAAGTAACAAATCCCATCTCTGTCCAGCGACTTTCACGGATAATCTTTCAATTTATCTGGTCCTATATATTGTAGTCCTTGAAATGTACTCTGAAATCACGGTTTGACTCTAGTCTCACGAAATTAGTTTGTAAGATCTCAAATTACAGGATGTTAAAATTGACAGACAACGCTTTATTTTTGAAAAGGTCGAGGCTGCAGTACTTAAAGAAATAGGATCATGACTACTTCATATCTAAACAGTCAGCAATTTCCGTAGCGAAAACGACGACTTGCTGCGTGGGTTCCGAATTATGATCGATTTTAGTTTGTTAGGCCTTTAAATAGAGGCTGGCACTTTCACTGACCGACAGAGATTGCCTAGTATATTACGAGGTCCAAGCGACCTCCACATCTAAAACCGTCATTGGTTTTATGTGTACTGCGAGAACTAAGTCAAGGGGTGGTGTTGAGTTCGATTCACTGTCGTCGTATTATTCTAACCAACCAACTAACTAATAAGATGAAGCAAAGTCCTTCCTGAGAACCTAACGTCCTCATCTAGTCAAGTAATTCCCCGAATTTTATGGAACCCAAAGATTCATTACCACATTCATAAGAGCTCGCCACCTGTCCCTATCCCGAGCAGACCAATCCGTTCCATGTTCCCATACTACTTCTTGAAGATCCATTTTCCTCCCCTCTATGCCTAGGTCTTCCAAGTGGTCTCTTTCCCTCAGGCTTCTCCACAAAAAAAAGCAGCTGTAACGTTTTGGTCTTTGGATCGGAAGCGCCCCATTCGAATCTCGATCGAACACAGGTTGTCATTACTTTGGAAGTTTGAAGCTGACTCCAATCCTGCGGGCAATTTCCGGGATCGTAGCTAGACAAGCATGAAAGGTACCTCCCAAATTCTTCCCAATTTATCGTTTACCGTCCGTGAAGTTATGTAGTATCGATAATGACAGGGTCGTAAAACAAACCATTAGCAAGCAAATGTCCTGATCTACACCTTACAAACAGTAAAACTGTATACAAGGCCTAAATGCATACAAATAACTAATGCAAGGCTAAACGAAAAGCAGTTTGGACGTCTTAATCCGTCGAAATAAAACAGTTCTAGCGTCGCAGAATGATCTTCGTGCGCTTCAAACTCCGAGGACTTCATATCTTTCTTCGTTAGAACAAATGCTATCTAACACAGTTGTTAATCCAGTTTTCAGCAACGACAGACTTAAATAATTTGACGATGTTGCTTGAACTATTACGGTTAAAAATTAGAAACGAGATCGGAAGATGTTACAAAAGTTGGGTAGGAGAAGAGGAGACGTCAATTTTATAATCTATTGTAAAGTTCCGTCCTCACATTCGAATGAAGAGAATGGCGAATTTCAGGGAAATTTCCAGTCATGATAGAGGTTAAGATATCCCAGACTCGAATCAAGTGCCTTCCGAATAGTAGTTCACAGGAGGAGCAAATTCACAAATTTCCAAAAACTTAAAGAAAGAATTCTAGGCCACCGGCAGAAAAAAGCAATAAACAATATTTTTGGGATGTAACTAAACGGAAGGCCAACTGGATTGGTCACATTTGGCATAAAAACTGCCTTCTACAACAGGTTATTGAAGGAAAGATAAAAGAGTGGGATAGAAGTGACAGGAAGACGAGAAAGAAGACGTAGGGAGCTACTGGATGACCTTAAGGAAAAGAGAGGATACTCTGATTTGAAGAAGGAAGCTCTAGATCGCACTACGTGGAAAGCTCGCTTTGGAAGAGGCTTTGGGCCTGTCGTAAGACAGACTACCAAATGAATGAACTAATCCTATTCCACCAAAACCAAAACCACAATTAATACAAGGCATGTAATCACAAAGGTAAGCATTTACGAACGGGATTTTATGAGTACTTCCGTTTAAACTGATTGGACTGTTTGGCTTAACACGGTAAAGGAATAACACAAGAGGAACGGTGTTACACACGTCATTAATCCTCAAAAACCGACATTTTGAAGTAAATACTTGTTACTGATACTTAATTTCTATTTGCTTCTTTACTTAACGATCCCTTATCAAGGAACAGCATTACTGGATAGCAAAGAATAATGGGACTTTACACGATAAACCGAATTTTCATCACATTTATTTTCAAGGTATACTCCGAACATTTACTCCGACAAAATGAGAGTAAAGTCACATACAGCCTGTCGTGATCGCCAGTCTGCTAGGCGATATTCTAATGTACTACTATCGCCCGAATACGTACGGGAGCTACCACACTAGACGCTACTTACGATACGATGGCGAAACGATCGGCTTAGGATACGACTCCACCCTAGTATGTTTCAAATGGGACATCGCGTTCCGAAGACGACACGAACACGATATGTTCACGACATGGCGATATGATACGACAACGATTCAGAATTCTGTGTCGTCTATCGTTCAGTCGTAAACATATCGCCACAGATGCATGATCTCTGGGAATCATCACAGATATGACAGTGTTGTGTTAGCTTACATAAGCGTAGGTGCGGAAGGGAATATTAACCTTGTGGAACGTGTTGGGGAACAATTCATTTTGTGTGCCTAGGAAAGATCCCGGATATGCAAGAAAGGACAAAATATTGACGAATGTGCGAAAACATCGACACGACAATGTTGCGTTATTCAAACATTTAACAAATAAGCAAAACAAAGTAAGCTGTGTAATGCAGGTAATTAAGAATTTCCCTCAGATGCAGTGCACCTTGCTTGTTGATTTATACAATGCACGAAAGATAATTTAATAATGAAATTAGGCCTAATGTAATTGATTTAAAAACTTAAGTAGGCTTAATTACATCGGTAATCACATATCATTTCTGTTACAATTCATGACAGTGGATCGCCTCTAGTGTGCAAGGCCCATATCGTGTGTATTAGCACATCGCCTCCGCATCGCAGTCGTATCTCAATAGCGTCCTGCATGAGAGCGGCGTAATAGGAAACCAGAGATGCCAGCCTTCATCTTGCACGGCACTTCTCTTCCCCAGAAGATGTTGCTCCTTTAGAGTACGCTGCGAGCATACTGGATATGGTGTTTCAACCACAACACACTGAGGTTTTGAAGAGTTGCCTCGACAAGCCTCAAATAAGCTACAGAAACCCCGGAAGCAGTTCGGAATGGAGCAGTAATGTGATGATCCCTGCAAACTGGGGTACTGAAACATCCAATGCATTGCATGGGGATCAGATATAGCAAATGTCTGAAGAAAATCTACATCACCAATGTGAGGTCTCAAAATTTTAGATATAATGGGCAAGATTGATTGAGGGAAACTCTCCTGGAAAATGCCCAACAGGAAGACGAATACTGAAGGTGTAAGTTCTGAGGTAAAATGGACTGAAGGAAGTGTCCAGTGTCTGGCTTTGGTATTCTAATGTCGGAATGTTAGTTAATGTACCTTAAGTCCGCAAGAGGCTTCACCTCTGACCACCGACTTGAATAACACAATTTCGGTAATATAAAACTATCTTTGATATTACTGTCTTCTTTCCGACGTTGTCAGTTGATAGGCTTACGCACTGTTCGTATAGATGACTGGAGATGAGTACGGAAGATTGATGAAGTGATACTACAGAAAGAAGCCGAAGTGCTCGGAAAACTACTGTTTCCAATTCCGTCCTGTTTTGTTCATTACAGATCCCACATGGACGAAGTTGGGATCGAACCCGCGTGTTCACATTAGAAAAGGGCCATTAACGACTCGAGATATGACATGGATATTTTCGGTTTTGAGTAGGGCAGACACAGCTGTACGACTACTGCGGGGATGAGACAGAACCCTGAATACTGCTCAGATGCACACCGGGTCGTGAAATACCAAGACAGTATCTTCAGATACGGTCGTACAACATTCGTAGAGAGCTTGTAAAAACCGGCAGCAAAGCAGAATGCTCGAAAGGTAAACTATGGCATTGGTTTAGTTGAGGTCACTCGGGCTGGACATAAAATATGAAAGGTTATAAAATTGAACCTTGTTTTCATGAATGTTGGCTGGTTAAGGGTTACCCATTGTGCTATAACTGTCTAATAGCGGTCCATTATGCTGGAAGATATATCCGTATGGTCGGACGCCGAAGAGAGACCATATGCCGCATACAAATGACGGCCAAACCCTGACCACGAGAGCGAGTCTCCTGCTGCATAATGCAAAAGCTGCTTGATGATGCCATGGCTTATGTTAGTCCCTCTCAAGGAATGGTAGGCAGTAACGTGTCATTCAGACAAAGTGTGATTATTACAAACCTCACCGCTGTAGGTCAGACGAACCTCACCACTACAGTGTCACAGTCAAAGAACACGTCACAGGAATTACACAGCGAAGAACTTTGTGGACTACATCGACCTTTTGAATATAAAGGCATGAGATCCAACTCTCTAATCGCTTCTTTACTTCGACAGAATTGTAAGCATCCAAGAATAGTATTTATCCACCACGTATTCCGGAGACGAAAAAATATCACCTTCAGCCACCATATACAGAGAACATACTATATATCTCTTAGCGAGCAACGGAAATAAATAAATACCAAAGAGTACTTTGAGACAGCCTAGAATCTACAGGGTGATCGCATCAAAGGAAAAACCACACCATCATAAGGGAAAATAAAACAATATTGAAGGGTTTTCAGGAACACAGCAGTACCCTATTCCACATACAGCGAACAGTTTATAATACGTAGTACATTTGTAATATTGACCAAAAAAGGGAAAATGACAATTACAGGAAACCGAAAATAGGTGCACGGCAGGATTAACGGCTTTACACTTGTGTGTATGATACAGAGAATGTAATTTACTGCATGTTACAGTGCGTGTTGGAAATGACTTCTCTAACCCTTCAATTCTCTGCACCCCTGCTGGCCCGATTAAAATGTGAACTCTGTGCTAGGCTGTATTTCCTAGTCCACAGCTGACAAGACAGGATAACACTGCCATGGGTTAAAGGACGGAGGATCCTTTTAAACTTAACTCCCAGACATACTTGTTTAAAAGCAACTGAACGCCGTGAAACCGGACAATTTCCATAACACCTTCTTCCTTATACCGATTTCCACAAGGAAAATCCTGTATGTTAAATTGCACCGCATACTCATCACCAAAACAAAATGCGCGTCGCACATGCTTCAAAATGTGTTACACACAGACGTTACAGTGTACTAGGCAACTAATATGACGCAACGCACTGTAATATAGACGATAAGACTGGCGGTGTGAGAATCATGCAACTGCCTGCATACTTGTAATGCAGTATCGGTAATTTCTAGATAAGAACTTCACATAAAATTTTATGATCTGTTTACCACGTGTCAAGCACGTCTTGGAGTCAAAGTGGATCATTTCCAAAATCTGCTCGAGCTGAACTCTGCCTAGCACCAAGAGTGGACAAGAAAGGTCTTATCAACATCACAAATTCATTTTGTATTAGTATAGAGGGAAAACAATTTCTCGTTTCTCGTTTGACAGCACATTTTACTTCTATTTCTGACATCCATGGCGGTTTCGAAAATTTGGCATGCCAAGGATATACAAAACTTATACGTATATATATATATATATATATATATATATATATATATATATTACACCCCCACACATACATACATACGTACACATATACATATATACATGCATACATACATACACACACACACATACATACGTACATATATCCATACATACGTACGTACACATATACATACATACATACATACGTACACATACACATACATACATACTCGTACATACACACATACATACACACACATACACATACGTATATATATCCATACATACGTGCGTACACATATACATACATACACACATACATACACACACACGTACATACGTATATATATCCATACATACGTACGTACACATATACATACATACATAACACATACATACATACATACGTATATATATCCATACATACGTACGTACACATATACATACATACATACACACACACATACATACATCCATACGTAACATAGTAACAGGACATGGTAACATAAAGGCTTACTTACACAAATACAAAATAATAGATGACCCAACGTGCCCTTGCAGAAAAGGTCCGCAAACGGTGCAACATATTATATTTGACTGCCCACTCCTAGAGAAGGAAAGGGAAAAACTAAAAGCAGTAGTGACAAGGACAGAAAATTGGCCAGTGAGCTGTAATAAATTAGGAGTACAGTACCATAAACATTTCAAAGATTACGTAGACAATATAAACTGGAACGAAGAGCAGAGCAAAAGCAGTCAATAGATGTTATAGAATGTATATAGACAAGATAGATCATAGTATGTAAAATTGAGAACAATGCATGTAGTATTACTCATCAGTAATGGAGCATGCTGGTAAATAAATGTATTTAAAAAATACATACGTACGTACACATATACATACATAAATACATACTACGTAAATACATATACGTACACACATATACATATATAAATAAATACGTGCATACTTATATGCATAAAAACATACATAGCTATTTACATACTTGCTTACTTAAATTCATACGTAGCAAAATACAGTGTAAATTAGACCACTACATAAACTGAACCATGGCCCTAGACTTCAACAGACAGCAATTGGAGTCACCCCAGTGGCTAAGAGTCAAAACATTCAGTTGTTCTTAGAAACGGAGGAAGTTGGCAGTAATCAGAAAGTGTTGCTCGTTGTGGAGTTGATTTTATTTGTAATGTCTATATTTGCTTTCGTCGGAGGATTACTGTTCCATCTACAAACGTGTAAACACAACTTTCTCGCGAAGATATTTGGGCCTCAGTATTTGCAATTGCGCCAGCTAGACTCTATGAACGTCTCTGATGAAGAGAAATGTGGCAAATTGTTCTAAACTGGGCCAGCAGCGGTGTGCCGTACTAGACCACTTTTTCGCCTGTCCCTTTTTAGGGCAATCAGAAGAAAGTCTTCAGTGTAAGTTTCAGAGGCTTTATTAATTAACAAGTAAATCTACAATTTGAATTTGACTCGTGAAGGGCAAACAAAGAGCTCTGCATGACGTAGAATGATTTGATTTTGGACGAGGCTGTGCACGAGATGCCACACGCGATCCTCCAGTACTGTGCAAACGTGGGACCAAAGACGAAAACGTGCCACTGTATATAACGCATTTAGTTGATTTTCACATTTTGTGTGCTGTGAATCACTCTGTTATGCCCATGGAAATATTTGTAAGTTGTGTGGGTGATTTGGCAACCTTAGAAGGGCCTGTGTTGGTCGTGTCCCCGGTCTGTTCTCCCCCTGGTTCCTTTTCTTTTTTTGTCTGCGAGGCCTTGGGAATTAGAAAGTTTTACCCTGGCAGTTCCTTTCCGTTCTAACCGAGTTGAGTTTCTGAGACATGGTGACGGGAGCAAGACGCACGAGGGGAACGCTCGCTATCTGGTCACATACTCGGCCGCAGCGTAAGTGCATTGCCGGGTCTTCTGGTTATGGTTTACTGATTGCGGTCTACAGTTTACCGTTTATTTTAATTTAGCACCCTGGACTGGCTATCTCCCCCTGGAAGAGATTAGTATTTGGGGTTTTAGTAATTTTTTTCAGTGTGCAAACTTCTTTGTTCTTTTGTATTTCATTTTATCCGGTTCATTTTATTTCATTTTGCTCTATTTTATTTGTCTTTTTGTATTATTTTCATTTTACTATTAGCAGTAAAGTGTAACTTCTAATACGTGCTGGTGTTTTCTCCCCACGAGAGAGGTTGCAGTAGTGAGTTAGTTCAGGCAGTAGATCGCTTTGTTACTCCACCCCTCTCAGGAACCTCCATCCTACAGGATCTGCCAAGGGGTAGGGTGGCGCCGCAAGGAATATTTTGGTGGTAGCCCTGGTGTGGGCCATAACACACTCGTATGCTGTGGTCCAATTTAGGATGGCATTATGTTAGAACTGGAAAGATGTGGACTTTTACGGAACGTTTTTTTTAATACTGCTCCATACAGTTAAGACCCCCAACACATGTTCAAACAATCTGCTTAATCTGATCATGCGTGGTGCGGTTTGATTGTTTGTGCAATGGTTTGAAGAAATTCAAATACGTTTTATATATTTTTTTCATAACAAGAGGGTTGTGCCGCAGTTTGAAGTGTGTATGGGTGTGTTGGCGAGTTGTTGTGCAAGGTTATCAGTTCATTATAACTTCTTCACACGTGCCAATTGTCAAGTAGGCGGGTTTCGACATCTTTCCTCTATGAAACTTTGGAAGAAACTGAAGCTGATGCCCGGATTTCTTTGACCGTGTATGGGGGCCTTTAGACAAGTTGCATGAAACGGGACAGTTCGAACTTACTACGGACTGGAAGAAAAGCTTCGATTCCCGAAAAGAAAGAGCAGATGAACGAACTTGCAAATGACTTTACACCACGGGTAATTGAGAGTTTTTTTTTGAGAGGCTAAGAGTCGCTGCGCAGCAATTTGTTATGTAACTCTAAGTTTCATTACCATAATTACAACGGCAAACCATTAAAATTATCCGCACACAAATTCTATTCAAAAACTAACATTATTCCTTTCAGCCATATGCTTAACAACATTTGTTCTCTCTCTAACGTGTGAGACCAAGTGTTAAATACGTACAAATAAACACGAAAAATTACACCACTCTGTGTTTTATTCTAGTTTTCAAAAGCATGCGTGGAAGACCAAATATGACATGAATTATTAGGAATATTAACAATCTCAAACGATATTAATTTCTTCGTAAGCGTAAATGTATTTTTCTATAGCTGCTGCTCAACATTTAACTGCCACAGTTCTTAGGAATTTATTAGCTACATTTATCTATATTACTTTCTTATCCTACAGTCTAGTGGGCAGATGTTCGTTATCTCTCAGGTTACTTCTAGAACAGCCGTACTAGCACACATCAAAATTTCTGCCTTCACGGTCGTACAAAACCATTTAAAATTATTGCTTTGTTCGTTGTGGTAATTAGCTACGTGGACATAATATTGGAAGACATGATGATAAATGTTTACTTTTGTGACATTAATATATGATGCTCTTATTACACAAATACCTGAACGTTTTTAAATGTGCTGGAGAAGGATGGAGATCAGTTGGACCGATCGTGTGAGAAATGATAAAGTATTGCGTAGAGTCAAGGGATGCAGGAGTATCTTACATAAAAGAGAAGGAAGGCTAACTGGATTAGTTACATCTCGCTTTAGAACTGTCTTCTAGAACACGTTATTGAAGGAAAGACACAGGGAAGAGTAGAAGTGACGGGAAGATGGATAAAGACGTAAGCAGCTACTGGATTAACTTAAGAAATTAGAGGATACAAGTCAGTGGAAGAAGACGCAATAGATCACACTATGTTGAGAACTCGCTTTGAAAGAGGCTATGGTTCTGTCGTAAGACAGACTGCGGTATGAAGTAGAGAAATAGAGAAATGTATTATTACATTTTTTTCCAATTCGAGTGTCCATAAGAACCTTCAGGGTTGTTTGACCGTGCATCTTCCTCATGAAATAAAGTGAAATGCCAACTTGATGCGAAAAGGCAATTTTATTGATGTATTCTTAGCTCCACATGTTTCGGGTACATACGCCCATGGCACCATCCGCACCGTACACACGACCTACACAGCGGCTCTCAAGACCACCACCCATCCAAAAACTCGGTGCAGAAAACCATAAGCTGCAACTCAACATCTAATGCTACTGATGATGGAAGTATGTACCCGAAACATGTGGAGCTAAGAATACATCAATAAAATTGCCTTGTCGCTTCAAGTTGGCATTTCACTTTATTTCATGCCATAAGAAATTAACTTTGTTTTATAGAGCAATATCCTCCTAAGTCATACACGCAATGACTTGCTCTGCCCCTTTAGATTAACTTTTAACACACAAATTTAAAAACAGAATAAAAACAAACATTAATAGTAAACAAAATTCACATAAATTTGCACATCATTCAAAATGGCAGACTATTTATAGCGTAGAAGAAAAGGGCATCAATTGCGTTGATCTCCTCTCCTCTACAGCTATTCAGGTCTGCAGTTCACGTACAAAGTAGACTAAACACTGGTCATGTAGATACGAACATTTGTTCATTGTTTATTAACGCCACCCACAGGCCCAATAAGAACAATCGTCAGAGTTATCTCGAAATGTTTTCTGTTATCAGGATTCATCCTTTGATGAAATATCTGCAGTCCACTCTCCCGCGACCAAAACTATGCATACAGCCTCATTGTGTTGCAACGAATTCCCACACAAGTTACCATATCGAACTTTGTGTGGCAAATTGCAGGTAATACAATTTCAGGTTTATCTGAAATTCCATTATTAATTTTGAACTACCCTGCATATCTCAACTCGAGGTCTGACTAGCGTTGTTGGCTCGCATGTACATAACTACTTCATGCATACATATTTTATGGTGGAGGATCCGCCTTTTTCAAAAGAAAGTTGTTACTGGGCACACTTACATCTCGCGAGCAACTAACTGTAAACAGTAACTAAACACAGCAACGAATACATTAATCAGTTCTTGATATGCACGTATTAATGACAATTTTACAGACCGAGATTACGAAAGTATGTAATGAGGTGGCGTTTTCCCGTTCTGAGATCTCTTTCCAAGCACTTTGGTTTCACTTGCTAGTTGTCATCCTGTCTTACCCATTTATCATCTAATGATCGTACAGTGAGTTCCCCGGGACCTAAGTGTCTCAGCCTTCTCCCCCCCCTCCCATTTAAATACCTACCACAATCATAAAGAAATCTACTCTTAGAAGACTCAAATTAATTTACATTACATATAAAGATTTATTTCCCACCTCACAGAGAACACAATGTGTTTTCATTAGAAATATAAATCGGGGAGTTCTGCATAGTGAAATAATCAATGTTAAAGTTATATGCAATATTTTAAAATGAGACAATCCCGTTTGTGTCAACAAATAACAAGTATATGTACCAAATCAGTCGCACACAACACCAGTTTATTACAATGTATTCACGGCTACATGTTTAGGCTCAAACTGCGACCCATCATCAGATCTTTTATAAACTATGATACAGAAAAAAATAATTTAATGCATAAGAAGGAGAACTCAACGGCTGACAATCTTTCATATCTTGTATGCATTTAAACGGTTATATTCATTCATAATATATTTTTAATGTAACAGAGGAAATCTACTTCTTATGCAGTATATAATTTTTACTGTACCAAAGCTTATAAAACTCCTGAAGGTAGCTCACAGTTTGAGTCGAAACATATAGTCGTGAAAAAAAAACTGATAAAAGCGGTGTTGTGTGTGACTGCCTTGTTACATAGACTTATCAAATGCAATACATAAATATATTCTGAACGTAAAATGCAGAAATTGTAATGTCAGAACATAGTGGTACATACAGAAAATATTAGGCTTTAAATGTTGAATGTATGCATATTAGAGCTTACAGGGTGTTACGTCACCGGACCACTGAGACCATAAAAGTGACTGCACGCATGCGCTATGTAATGAGGCCTGCAATTATTTCGGCGGTCGGTACTGAGAATATTGTTGTTTGTCTAGGACAATAAGTCTCGTATTCTGCTATATTACCTTTAGATACAATATGCTACACGTTTCGGCCCTTTCTGGCCCATCATCAGGGAGATCACGGATATAACAGATATATACAACGTTTGTATATAGAACAGCTCTTGCGTGTACCAAACACGGCAGAACGCTGAACACGCGCATTATTATAAGTTTAATTAAAAACTTGCAGAATTAAACTTAAAAAAGTGTACCCAATATTGCTAACAAAATTGCAATAAAATATAAACTGGCAAGATTACAAAACCAACTGAGATATTTCATCAGAACTAAAAATTGACCCAGTTTAAAGAAAATTTAAAATTGCAGCAATAAATGGATACATGTTCGGCGAATGGATAGAGACAGAACAGCCATGTGGAAAACAAAGCCAAAGACGACAGCTCGAAAGATTTATCGACTGTTAATGTGACCGGAAGTGGTCACGAGGCCTAAAACCCTGCAAGATATATGACTTTTTTTTGTTTTGGCGTTTTGGCACAACGCAGGCCATGGCCTCCACCGTTTAGAGGTTTCTAGATCACACACACAACGACGCACCACAGTAGATAGGACTCCTGTGGACGAGTGATCAGCTCGTCGCAGAGACCTCTATCTGACAACACACAATACTCACAACAGACAAACGTCCATGCTCTCGGCGGGATTCGAAACCACTATCTCAGCAGGCGAGAGGCCGCAGACCTACGCCTTAGACCGAGCGGCCACTGGGATCGGCGCAAGCTCTATGATTATTTTGAAAAAATGTGAACACATTTGCATTCAGATACGTACTTCAGTCTCTTCAAACCGAATGTGTGAGCGTGGCCACACTGAGTAATAATTACGTCTTGAGATATCTAAGTGAACACGGTGCGTTTATGTTGTCTAAGTGAACACGGTGTATATATGTTGTCTTAGCGAACACGGTGCATATATGTTGTCTAAGTGAACACGGTGCATACATGTTGTCTACGTGAACACGGTGCAAACAAGTTGTCTAAGTGAACACGGTGCATACATGTTGTCTAAGTGAACACGGTGCATACATGTTGTCTACGTGAACACGGTGCAAACAAGTTGTCTTAGCGAACACGGTGCATATATGTTGTCTAAGTGAACACGGTGCATACATGTTGTCTACGTGAACACGGTGCAAACAAGTTGTCTTAGCGAACACGGTGCATATATGTTGTCTACGTGAACA
>Ga0123354_10006282_pt1 | contig 17612 bp, 10 predicted proteins | sample TergutLab28metaG_2_FD_97872 | JGI IMG/M metagenome (GOLD analysis project Ga0123354, IMG submission 97872) | Labiotermes labralis P4 segment gut microbial communities from Petit-Saut dam, French Guiana - Lab288 P4 | ecosystem: Host-associated > Arthropoda: Insects > Digestive system > Gut ...
CATAACTCCGTAACCGTCCAAAATCGGACACATGTTTATATGAACGTTTTTGATCACAAAGACCTAGGAAATCACCTCCTGCAGTTATGCCCTAAAGTCGTGAAACACCCTGTATATATATATTTCTTTAATGTCCCATCAACGGAACACATTGCGGACAGTTCCGGTGAATTGAAAGGCATATTAATGTACCAATGTAACTTCATGTGTTGGCCACCCACTACGTGAAACTGAGTATTTAAATTAGTTAAAATAACTTTAACATTTTATCCTAACAAGCATCATGTATTATACAATAATCAATGGACTGAGATCTCAGTTTGCTTACACATAACTAATATGCAAGTATAATTTATTTTTGTGTCATGACATGGCCTTAAGATAGCCACACCGTAGTCGGAACGTGTTGCCCTCTAATTTTATCTGATAGTAATAAGAACAAACAGTTGTGTTGATAGTAGTTAAGTACTGCTTTGTAATATGACGATTCTAAATAAATGTGTGGCAAGTACAGAAATTCATAATTTTAGAAATCAATGGCTGTTGCTATATGATGGAATTCTGAACCAAGAGTAAATAGCAGACAGCTGAAATGAGGTTCCTGTGTGCAGTTACAGGTCATATCAGACGGATAAATCTGATAGCAACTATTACACTTAACCCTTCAGCACGCAACGGTATTCATGTACACCACCTAGTGCACAGACAAAGGACTCCGTATTTTTCTACAGACTTTCACTTGGGCTTCATTACAAAAAAATTTAATTATTCTGAACAGCAATTAGGGGAATTAATTCATAGCTCATGTGTTTTTTTCTGCAAGATAGTAAACTTTTGTACAACAATCGGATAATCCTGGAAGCTATATAAAGTAGCCGAATATCAAAAGAAATTATTCCGACAGCTTGTACGAATAGTTCAAAGCATATTTTCTACGCGATTTTACCAGAACGCATCAAAAGGAAGCGAAGCAACAGGCAGAGAATAGGAAAGACGGAGGACCAGTTCTGAGTTAAAACTTGTAACTGGTACAGTCTTGTAAGACAAATGTTTGTAGATGATGATACAGATGACGACGGCGATGATGATGATGATGATGATGACTACGTAAAATAAATTCAGTGAAGTCTGAGGTTCTCACAGCGTTGCTCATGAAGGTATCAGCCTTCAGGGATGTGACGTCATGTCAACTGTTATGTAGGTAATTCTAGTTAAAGTACCCTGAAGATGGAGGCAGCAGGTTGCTCTGAAATTTTGGTATATTTATACAAGATTACAGGGCGTCACATATCAGAAGATAATCTTTAGAAAGACGTTACTTAGCAATTCCTTTCACAAAAAAAATTCTGGAACTGAACACGCGAACAGCTGAGGCAAAGAAATGGCACAGCAAACAGAGAATGGACTTTTGAGATAAATGTTGCCACATGTACTGCACTGTGCTGAGCAATGCCTGCATAGAGGGTTTCTATTTGCTCTAACTGTTATACACACAATTAGTTAAGCTAGCTTGAAGCTACCCATCTTGGGCTCCACTGTAGCTACATTTAAGAGTAGTGAGTTAAATTTTAACATGGGATGAACGAAACAACTGCCGCCGCTGCTGCTATCTTTGAAGTTAAAAGAGGAAACGACGAGGGGAAAAAAAAGCAAAGGGGAGGCAATAAAAATCCATGTTTATGAACAGGAGCGACGCAATTTTGTGAGTAGCCATGTTTAGGGTTCTGATAACAAAGAATCAGCACGGATGAATTTGAAAGCCTCTAAACCAGGTTTTTAGCCTTTAAAGCTGAGTGGTTACCATCTCTAATACAAGGATTAACATTAGTAGTCCGAATTCTCCCCACATAGTGATTATTACCACCATCATCTTTGTTTCGTTATGTAACATTAACTGATTGGTCTTTTGTACGGAACCACCTGTATTCCACGTGAGGTAGGAAATAATCTTCAAATAAAAAAACAGATTAATTTCCGTATTAAAAGCTCAGAAAAGGAATAAAGTGCATGCATTAGTTTCACGAATAGCCGCGGCCATCTACAGCAATAACAGCCATACAGAGCAGCTGCACACAATGTCGAAATCTGAAAAGTAAATGCAACAGGATTGGAGTACCTACTGAAATTAGTTGGAGGGGCACGCGGTGGCGCTGTTGGTTGAGTCACTGTGCTACAAGGCTAAAGGTCGAGGGTTCGATTCCCGATGGTGTCATTGGCGTAATCCTTCCGGCCGCAATATGTCCCTGGGGTCGACTCAGCCTCTAATACAAATGAGTACCAGGAGTATTTCCTGGGGGTAAAAGGCGGCTGGTGCGTAAGGCTGACAACCCTACCACCTTCATTTTCCGACTGTCTTGAAATCTGGGAGTCTGAACTTCCAGGAACCCTCGAGGCCTGTACAGGGATTCCTTTACCTTTACCATTACCTTTACAGAAATTTAGTTACGGTTTTATATTTTGTTATTTTTATTATTATTACTACTACTACTACTACTAATAATAATAATAATAATAATAACGCACCCTATAAAGTAAGCGAATTTTTATTGCTTACATTCTTCTCAAACCTTCAGACATAACAACTTCTATCGCATAAAAGTGAGGCAGAATAACGTCCAGCATATTCTGTGTATGAAATACTTTCTGGCAATACGGAATGCCCATAGCAATGATATAGGTTGTAATATATAACCCTACGGAAAATTCCCCTTCAATCCTCCATGTGAACAATAAAGTCACGGTTGTACATTAAAAAAAATTACAAAAATCCCTGATCTTCTAACATCCTATAGCAGAGTCGTACCAAGTTCAACACGATGGATTCACACCAACACCACGTCAGTACACAAACAAAACAGACCTAACAGCGTTCCACCATGGCACCTTACCCTCAGTTAATTCAATCCACAACACCACAAATATTTACTTAAAGATCCCATTTAACACTCTCATCCTATCTTCCTCTCAGTCACCCACATGGCCGCTCTCCTTTAACTTTCCCTGCCAGAGTCAAGTGCCTGCCTCTTCATTTATCCTACCCATCCTACCTTTTAAGGACATTCCTGTCGCTTGACTACCTTAACAGCTTAAGCAATGAAGTCAGGTTTCCTGCAGCAGCGCATGCATGTCTCCTATGCAAGTTGTTCAGGTTTTCACAGATTCCAGACTGCGGCCTGCTGGATGGTGATAAGGTAATAAGCTTTGCATGTGACTACAAATATTTGGGCACTGCATCCACGCTCAGGATTGTGGTGGGGGATCATGTTCCTAGCAAACTTTGGAATTCTCCTATCAGTCTACATGTTATTACTCATACAGCCCAGAAGGCCTCGAGATGTTTGGTCATTGGAGTCTTTGTTCCCCTTGGCACTCCGTTTTGAGACACCCGCAACTCTGCTCTTCCCTCACAGTATGAAAAACACTCTAGCAGTGTTCGATAGAAATTAGCTTCAAATTTTGAGGGCAAGAATAATGTAGTGTAAGCAAAACGAAGTTACATTCTTCACAGTTATTACATGAATAATTCAGAGCTTCGCAATTTGCGAGGGTGGCAAGAAGATTACGCGTTTACCACACTCATGGACTGCATGGAAATTAACATAAAGGCAGTAAAATAGACAAGAGGATGTCTGAATCTGTTTCACTTTCTCTTAAGTTTACACAGTTTGACTCGCTGACTGAACTATGGAGCAATCGAGCAACGCAAATGGGTAAATCTCACAAGTCAACAGAATTTTCGTGTGAGATTTCAGGCAGCCCACGCGAAGTAGATGAGAACTGCGCTCTTCTGAGATCTTACGCAGCGTCAGTGGTAATTCCTTACCGACGTTTCGGGACAACTTATCAGTCCCGTTTTTAAGGGTCAAGATTTATTTTCTTCTTGCATTTATTGGCTCTTGAAGATGGGATAGAAAGACGGCGCCGAAAAGTCGGTAAGGAATTACCACTATACCCTGAGTAGTATCCAGAAAGTTTGCAAATCTCAGAGTTTTCGTGAATTCGAGAAACCAGATCTTTGCAAATCATGGCAACATAATAACTCACGAATCACGAACTTCAAAGCATCTGATCTGAAGATATGTAGTATGTTCAAACATTCAAAACAAACGAACATTTAGTCTAAGAAAGGTTAAATAAACAGAAATGGAATGGTGAAAAGTGGCAATTGGAAAGCTTTGTGGACAGATTAGCGACAGGCCACACAGAATAATAGGCACACTTCGTTGGAATGGCTTGTACATGCACATGACATGTCTTTTCGCGCATTTTTCGTGCGTCTGTGACTGACAGAACCGCACTGAGAAAGGAGGAACAAGTGCGAGGCAACAGAATATAACCTCCACCAGACATTCCAATCCGGCTTCCACAACTCACAAGAAACCCCACTTGAATTTTCCAATCGTGAAATAGGTCTTTCTTGGCTGACTGTGGAAAGACGACCGACAGCCACGCAAGCTTGACCAAGTAGACTGTCCCTTAAAACGTTTTTCTCGCGTACCACTGTCACGATACAAAACATGTATGCGTACCACTAGGTACTGCAAATATTACTACCTACTTACTGGACACCGGTCTAACGGGATGTTTCGCTGGTTGGCAGGTTCCAAGTCTTTCAAACCTGTAAACCAGGGAAACATCGTTGTGGATACTATATATTTCGTAGCTGCTGCTTGTCTAATTTAACGGGATTATACGACAGAGGAGAGTCTTTGTGTTATATTGCAACAATAGAATAGAATCTTCGTATACATTCAATAAAAAGAGACCAACTTGATGTCACTTGCTTTTTTATTTCATTATTTAATGATCAACATATTTCGGATGTTAATACGTCCATCCTCAGGAGCTTGCGACTTATTTGTTGAGTTATATCATGGGTTGTATTGTTCTGGTTCTGAAGCCTGCATACGGATACCACACCACCCCAGCCAAATCACAACGTAACATCAATATGCATGAACCAGAGCAATACAGCCCATGATATAACTCAACAAATAAGTCGCAAGCTCTTGAGGATGGATGTATTAACATCCGAAACATGTTGAGCATTAAATAATGAAATAAAAAAGCAAGTGACATCCAGTTGGTCTCTCTTTATTCAACTATCAAGATGATAAATGGTCCAATAAACATTAGATTCGTATACACTTTGTAAATTATTTTTCTCTCCATCTCAACACATTTAAAACAATTCTAATAGTTCAAGTAACGTTTATAAATTTTAATTATAAAATAATCCTAAATTCCTTTGCGTCCCTCCGTTTGAAAAGCACTGAAATACAATGTTTAGCAAACCGACCCCGATTTCAGTAACATCGCGCATAGAAACGAATAAATTATCATATACAGATACGCGTCGCTTAACGACAGGGTTACGTTCCGAGAAATGCGTCGCTGGGCGATTTGTCGCTTAACGACAGGGATACATTCTGAGAAATGCGTCGTTGGGCGATTTCGTCGTTGTGCGAACGTGTACTTACACAAACCTAGATAGCACAGTATAGCCTACTACACACCTAGGCTTTATGGTATAGCCTATTTCTCCTAGGCTACAAATCTGTAGGGCATGTTTTGGTACTGAATACTGTAGGCAAATGTAACACAATGGTAAGTATTATAATATTTTAATCTTATGGGACCACCGTCGTATAAGTGGTCCGTCGTTGACCGAATCGTCGTTATGCGGCGCATACCTGTAGTAAATACAACAAACAGCCTAATGGATCCATGTACTTAATTTCCCACAACTTCCTTCAGGACAGGGTGAAGTAGAAGTAAAACTCCACGCCTTCTTCACCTAACACGTATGTATAGTGAATGGCCAACTTCACACGCCGGTGGCTTTACCAAGGGAAAATTTCATGCTGGGTAGCTCCACAGCCAGTCTGGGCGTTTTGCAGAAAACTTGTCTACCCGTACCGAGAATCGAACTCCTTGGTCGTTGATACCGAATTCTATTTATGATACTGACAGAGACGTCAGGGCTCCTAATTAACATAATTAAAATCATATAATAAGACCACTGCCTTATAATCCGTAAAAAATTATCTGGAATTAGGAAAGCTCGCAAGAAGGTTACGACATTGTTATTCACGATGCGGCACAAGACGACAATGCTCTGAAAGTAAAGATTAATTTATACAGCCGTAGGCATGAATTAGCAAAGTTGGAAAAATGAAGGCCGTGAAAGGCGGACCTAGACATACATTGAAATCGGGGAGGAATCTAAATAAAACTATATTAATAATTGCCCAACCAGATGCAAAACAAAGCAGTCTTTGACGTTTAGCTGACCGTGCATTTCAGTATATTTATCTCAGTATTTAACCAACTTGATGCATAAAATTTGCTTCACAATAAGTTTTATTTCATTCCTCTACGTGTTTCGAGCACATGTGCTCATCATCAGGAGGTCAAAACTGTATTACAGAGCCTCTGGTATCATCACACCTATAGGTGGCCGTTTCGTGCACGAGACGGCCACCTATAGGTGTGATGATACCAGAGGCTGTGTAATGCAATTTTGACCTCCTGATGATGAACACATGTGCTCGAAACACGTAAAGGCATGAAATAAAACTTATTGTGAAACAAATTTTATGCATCAAGTTGGTTAAATATTGAGATAAACAAAGCAGCCTATTTATTATCCTGCAAGTTCACTCTACATGTTTCGGGCGTCAACAACACCCATCATCAGGATTACACAAAACTGTAACTACAGTCTCCAGTACTGATCATATTGGAGGGAGGTAGCTGCACAAAAAATATGACCAGTACCGGAGGCTGTAGTTACAGTTTTGTGTACTCATGATGGATGTGGTTGACATCCGAAATATGTAGAGTGAACTTGCAGAATAATAAATAAACTGCTTTGTGTTGCATCTCGTTGGACAGTTATTAACCATTAGACGCCTAAGGTCAACTATACTTGACGTACCGCACCGCTAACCTCCAAAGTTTCATTTTATATATTTATTCAACAAATATAGGTACTGAATATTTTAAACACGGTATATACTCTCCGTTTTTTTCCTTCAAAATGCAGTTTGTTTCATAATCCTATCGTATTTGGTTCATGTATTACGCACATTTTATATACAGGGTGTGCTAAAATTAAAAAAAAATTAGGCGCCAAAAGGTTAATACAGATCAGCGATGCACGAAACCATAAACATAAAACTAAATAAAAGTGTTTCAATTAATTTATTCCTGCAATCGTAAGGTCCCCTCTATGCAATCAGAAAAAAAAACTCTTGTCCTATCTGATGCTTCGTCTTCATAGCGGAAAATCCCGGCGTCCGCCTTCTTCATAGTCACTATTTCATCGTCAAAATTTCAGAACCCTCACTACAAAAGACCGTGATGTAAAGTTATATAAACAAACTGGTACAAATTTCACATCGTTGTCAGCACTGTGCATCATTAGCCAGGTATTTATCTAACAAGACAGGCAATGTATGTATAACGTAACAATGAGGCGCATTCGTACGACCATTCATGCAGTCGAAAAGCAATAAATATTACATATTCTGAGTGTGTGTTTGTAGCCTTAGTTATCCAGCATGGGATGCGCATGCGCCATATTGTCATCTGTGGCTCGTCCAGCTCTACAATATTTTCCCACATTATCTCATAAACCGCACGATTTTCTTAAAGTTATTGAACACAAAATGTTGGTTTTGATTTTCTCAACAACGTTAGTCTGAAACAGTTCTCATTCTAAGAAGAACTGAGTGGGATGTGATAAAAAAAAGAGCATACTCGTAGGTCTTCACGTAAAAGTACCCGTTACGCTTGTCCGATTTAATGAAACTTGAATTTTCTTGGCAGATTTTCGAAAACTAATGAAATATCATATTTCATGAATATCCATCCAGTGGGAGCCGAGTTGTTCTAGACGGGCAGACAGACATGACGGAGCTGATATTCGCTTTTCGGAATTTTGCGAACGCGCCTAAAAATTGTTCAAACAATACGCACTGTACAATGATTTAAACAAATGGATTTTATAAAAATTTTGTAAAATCATTACACAGTGCGTATTGTTGGAACAATTTTTGAATAAATTCGTGTCAGCTTATTTGAAGGCAGATATGGCACAGTTTTTGCTCCACTAACAGTGGTTCTGTATCCCCCCATTTCCGCCGCCGGCCACCTCCAGGCTACACAGTAAGACACGTACACACCGATACTCTTTCTCCAAATGATCATTCGAATCTGGATAGGAATGGCCTAAGGTAGACAAGGCACTCCCTTGCCACTACAATTTCGCTGATATAGCGAGAGAGTTTGTTTACACAGCACCTTTGTGGGTTGGCAGTGCGCATCCACACACTGTTTCCACTGGATGAACGGTGCACATAGAACACAGTCCTCTCAGTTCGCCAGTACTGACAGAGCCTGTAGTCTCAGCTCGAAGTGCGTTATGTCTTATGGCAATATAAAGGCTATCCATTTGATTCTCCATTGCCATATACGTCCAAATCAAACAAACAGCAAGGCAATGTGCGTCTTACTTAACATTGAGGTGCGGTGGAAACGCAATAAGTATTACATATTCTGGGTGCGTGTCTGTAGCCTTAGGCATCCAAGCATGAATTGCGCATGCGCCCTATATACGACCTGCGGCCCTTCCGGCTCAACATTTTTCCACATTATCTCATGAAGAGCACTATATTAGGAAAAAAAGTTATTGGAAATACAATGTGTGTTTTTGATTTTCTCCACAACTTTTGTCAGAAATATTTCTCATTCTAGGAAGAAATGCGCGAGGTATAGTCATAAATGTATATCGGTCTTCATGTAAAGCACCAGTCATTCTAGTCATAATTTAATGTAATTTGAATTTTCTCGACATATTTTCGAAAAATACTGAAATGTGAAATTTAATACAAATCCATCCAGTGGCAGCCGAGTTGTTAGATGCGGACGGACGGACAGACATGACGTAGCTAATAGCCGCTTTTCGCAATTTTGCGAACGTGCCTAGTAATAAAATAGCATTCAATTCAAGCCACAAACTGACATAATAATAATGATGATGGTCTTATGATGATGATTATGATAATAATAATAATAATAAATGTACCAGCAAGGCACTCAATAAACATATTCGTTGGTCATCCAGCCCACAGACGAATTGTTAACCGGCTCATTTATGCTGGCTCCACTTCTATTTAATTTCTTTTCATTATCTTCTCCCATTTTTATTGTCATATAGTAATCAAGTGGACTTTGTGGAGGACCTCATAATGCTGAACACGTGTTCTTAAATTCACTCTATCGAACCCAGAGCACAGTCGATTCCGAGAGTCAAACGAAAGAAGGAACTGTACCTTCTGTTTTATGAACCGATCGACTGAGAGAGGAAGTGGTGGGTAATGAGCAGCGGTGTAGTGTTCGTGTCGTATCTTAAGGCTGACTTACAGCAGGCATTTCAGAAGAGTGAAAAAGACCAATTAGAACAGAAGCTTTCAGTATAAGACTACGCCGGAACCTTCCAGACGCAAGAAAGGCACAACAGTGGCACCGTCCGTGTGGAACTAAATGATCCATCACGGGAGACGCACTATACCCTATATTATTTATGTCAGCCTTAATTAAACGGCGTCTTCAGTTGCTAAGACTAAGAGAAAGAAGAAAAACTGGAAAGACTTAGAAAGTAACAAAATCCACAGCAGAGTACTTCTTGAGAAGCTATTAGTTCGACTAGTCAAGAAACCCCTGCATTTCATGAAACCTGAAGATTCAATACCGTGGTCAAATATTCCCACCAACTGTCCCTACCCTGAGTCGTATGACTTCAGTCCACGCCTTATCTTAGCTTTTATTTGAAGTGCATTTTAATATTATCTTCCCAACTAAGCCTATGTCTTCAAAGCGAGTGTCGATCCTTCACGTTTCCCTACCAAAAGCTTGTACGCAATTCTCTTCATTTCCAAAAAGTCATACGTCCTGCCCAACTCACCCTTCTTGATTTAATAATCTCAATAATATTTTTGGAGAACAAGTTACGAAACACTTCAATGTATAATTTTCTCCACCTTCCTGTTACAGCCTCCCTCTTACGTACAATATCATTGTTACCACACAATTCTCGAATATTCTGAAATAGTTCAAGTTCAGTGTAGAAAAATGATGAAGGAAATTTGTCCCTGTGCTTAAAAAACCACGCCATGAAGCCGTGTGGGAAAATGAAGGTACAGATCCTCACATTCATAACCTCCGTAATATATGGGGCGAATGTGAGCTTCATGTCCCGGCCACATAAACCCCTAACTTCAGTATGCAATGAAGTGGGATGGGACTCTGAACCGGTCTGGACGCTAAGGGAACGAGAAGACTATTCCATTCTGTCGGTAATGGATCGCTAATTCTTTGGTTGCCCAGCACGTCGCCAGGACACTATATTGACTGAGCAATCATATAAACAAGGAAGGCTTCACAACCAACTTCTTCTTCTTCTTCTTCTTCTTTTCCTCCTCATTCTCGTTATATGTTGCTTTAGTTCTTTCTCCTTTTCTTATTAAAGAAAAAGGTAGAGCAATGTATGAATGAACAAGAAACTGAAGACAGGAAGGGAATCACAGATTCGAATGGGTGAATGATTAGTTATTTGTGTGACATTTCAGGTTCTCACGGCACTGACTAAGAGGATTGTTGTATTATAAGAAATGACACTTTGGGTAGACGGAAACCAACGTTCTGGAGACACCTGTTATTTCCAACTTCAGGGCAGAAAAGAAGAAAATGTTATTTGAAAACGAAAGGGAAGAAAAGAGTCTTAGACTGAAAGTACCCTGACGGAATACGCTTGCAGGGACGCAAGAAACCACAAAAACCCTTCTGTTAGAGAGTTTCGAGGCCAAGATTTCAACCAGGACCTCTCGAATAAGAAGCTATTCATTTGAACAGGTTTAGTTAACAGTACAACTGTGCTGTTAACAAGCAGAATTTACCATCAGACACAATTCACATATTGTCTGCTTTTCTTACCACAGTCACTTCACTTGGGCCGACATTTTAGGAACGTATGGTTTCATTATTAAAGGTTCCATATTTTGCACTATTGCGGTTTACAACATGGTAAAGATGTATGACAAATTTTAAATTTTTAAAGGTGGCTAAAACTGAAATGTTAAAATAAGAATACGTTAAATGAACGAGTTTACTAAAAGTCTTAAGCCCCTCGTAATAAATCTGCACGTTAGAAAGATGCTGGACACAAATAAATGACGAATTATTAAAAAAAAAACAGAAACATGTCAGTTGTAATTTCTAGCAATATCTGATTTACATTTCGTAATACCGATGTCATTATGTAAGAAAGAAGCTATATTCGAACTATAAATAGCATACTAGTTCCTAATGTCAACTAAAAATGTCCATGCGATAGGTCATTAAAATACAAAAATTTTGCAGTAACATAGCGGAGCATCGGAGAATATAGAAACACACATCACTCCAAATGTACAAGAATATAACGGTTTCTGTTGTGTCCTTACGCATTTCAAAGTAGTTATGATTAGATGCAGAAGATGGCATAAACAACCTTCAGCGGCAGTGTCCATACTTTCCAAACAAAGTCAAAAGTACACTTCTAGATAAGAGCACCACCGAGTGTGTATTGTTAATCTGCCAGGTTTGGTGTTTCCAGCACTTTACTTTTCATAACGTGCTCAAATCGTGAAGTGCTCAATTCGTGAAACAGTAATTTAGGTTTCTGAGAGCAGTGAGAGAGTGCGTTACTGATTCAGAGAAAAATTCGTTGCCATGGTTACCAGATTTTCAAAGTTACGATGGCTTTAGTTTTTTATCGAGAGCGTTATGCGTTGTTTTCATGGAAACCACTTGAAAATCTGCTGCAATTAACGCCAGTAACACCAGATGGCAGCAGTCGCTGTGAAGCAGTCAGGAGGTGCCGTGGTACGGTCAGCATTACAGTGCCACGGTTTGCCGATAAAATCTATCAAGCGCTATTTCAAGAATTTTTAAAATTTATGGCATGAATATTCAGAAATACTGTACTAACCTATGAAGAACCAAAACAATGCTCAGTTTTGTCCGCAATGCAGTGTCGTCCTTTTCTTGTAGCACCTAGCACCTGCCAAGCTACCACCTACGAACTCTTCAAATTATTCAATGTAGTTGCAATTTCATAGTATCCGTCTACGACTCTAATATGTATCAATGTACAAATTCGTCAGTTGGCTGTGACAATCGCAGCTATAAACGCCGTGGGTTAATGCGTAAACATTAAGTTAATATCGCAATATGAGAGGATCGTTTCCAGTACTGTTGAACAGCATATCATAATAACGTAATTACAATATGACCAACATTTACGGTGTTTCAAAAATCGTTTTAGGCGCGTAAGCAAAATTGCGAAAATCGACTATTATCTACGACATGTCTCTCCGTCTGTCCGCATGGAACTCGGTTCCAAATGGACGGACTTTCATGAAATTTGATATTTGAGTATTTTTCGAAAAGCTGTTGGAGAAAATTCAAGTTTCATTAAAATCAGACGACAACAAACGGTACTTTACATGAATACCACCTGACATTTTTTATGATCTCTCACTCATTTCTCCTTAGAATGGGAAATGTTTCAGGCAAACGTAGCAGAGGAAATCAAAACACAAGTTTTGTGTTCAAAAATGTTTCTTGCGAAAATCTTGCAGTTTATGAGATAATATGGAAAAAATACTGTAGAGCGGAGCAGGGCACAGATGACTATGGCGCATGCGCATTGCATGCTGGATAAATAAGGCCCCCCCCCACACACACACACACACAATATGTAGTACTTATTGCCTTTCCACTGCAACATCTGTTGCAACAGGACGCCTCAATGTTACGTTACATGTACCTTGCCGGCCTTGTTCGCTTTTGAAATCGAAATGTCTTTCATCTGGGTGCCTTACATTTCTTAAAATTTATTAAGCCACTATTCTCAGTCTAGATTAAGTCCAAAAGAGTGTTCCCTGAACACTAGCTGTTACAAGACGATGATATATTACTGTACACCTGCTTAAAAAAATTTTCTTTCTTCATTCAAATACATTTGTTTCAAAACAATTTCTCTGTTTTGCTAGAAACCGGGTTAGCTGCATTTTAATTGTTCTGAGTGTAATTAATGTCTTGTTTCTGTTGCAGAATTTCCTGCAGGTTCACGAAGAGCTAGAGCTGAAGGAAAGGAGTTTACGCAGAACCACACATGGTTATTCCACCCAGAATATGTTTTAATTTACCAACAACTTAATAAACGTGGATCTATGAAGAATGTGTGGTACTTTTAAATAACGATCGTACTACACTGAATGGGGACCGCGGTAGCACAGTGGTTAAGGTGCTGTGCTACAAATCGGAAGGTTCGATCCCGGATGACATAAAATCCTTCCGATCGCACTATGGCCCTGGGCTCGACTCAGCCTCTAGCAGAAATGAGTACCAGGAACATTTCCTGGGGGTAAAGGCGGCCGGTGCGTAAGGCTGACAACCTTACCACCATCCTGTGCCGTTGTCATGTAATCTGGGAACCTTAAATTACTGAAACCCTCTGGGCCACCCCAGGCCTGTAACGGGACTGCTTTACCTTTACCGTACTACACTGAGTAACGTTACGATCGCCTTAAATGAATTTCGTAAAATGAAAAAACCTCCAAGTCTGAATTTAACATTACTAACATTAAAACAGAGATTCCAACGTCAAGGAAATTTATAAAATAATCACACAGCTACATGTTTCGACCCCATGTGGCTATCACCAGGCTGGCTTTTAGGTCATATTCAAAGACGTATACATATCTCATTGTGAGAGTACGATCTCACTTATTAGAAATATATTTATGTATTTGTAAGAAGTAGGGTATTTCTTCTATTATGCGGTATGTATACCCCCTTTAATATGTTCCAAAAGCCAGCCTGATGATAGCACCATGGGAAACATGTAGCTGTATGAATACTTTATATAGTTGTGTTCGATGGTTATTAGTTGGTTCGTTATATTATATTTCAACACAACGGGGAGCATAATTTTGAAGTTAAAATTGTCAAGGCGTATAGAGCACCTCGACTGCACAGACAAACTGGCATGATTTATTCTGAAAAAATATATGAAACACATAAATAATATATCGAACAAAATATGGACTATTATAACGTTAAACCAGTTGGGGTTTAAATTAACTTTCTTTAAAACAGATATATTTCCACGAAAGAAACTCTTTTTATCAAAGCAAGAAAACATTTCACCTTTTGAAGCATAGTGCTAGCAATATATTCCACCTCTTCCACGTTAAAAGCCGTGCATGCTGGAACCGAATTGAATATATGGTCGTCGCACGATTACCAGAATAAAGAGGTGCTGTTTCTAAACATTACTGACCATTTCATCTTCAAAATAGATAAGTATATTTTTTTCCCAGAAGCAGGAGCTGAATTTTTAAGTATCATGTACGTGACTTAATCTGCACTAATATTTAACCCAACCTGAAAATGATCATATTCGCTTTGCTGCATGACTCTGCAGACAATCCTAAGTTAAGTTATTGGAATATAATTTAAAGAAAAAGCTCAAATATGCATTCAAAACTTCAGTTACCACCAGAAGCCGATACGTACTTAGTCAACAGCAGTACACTTATGAAACCCGAAAGTTCAGGACCGTTTTCACAAAACCGCGTCACGGGACTTCAATCTGAGCACCTAAACTCATATGCATATCACGTTCCTTCAGGTACATTATTCAGCATTACGTTGATATGTGCGTCTTCCAAGTGGTTCCCCCATTCAGAATTTCCAAACAATATTCTGAGTGTTTCAGAACAGGCCTGAGAAATTCGATGGGTGTAAGCCTATTAATACAGTAATTCTTGGAGAAAAACTATGAACATGAACAAATTCTGGAAGCTTAAGTACCATCAGCTTCAAAACAAGGAACAAAATAACGGGAGTGATAAAGGTAAAGGTAAAGCAGTTCCGTTACAGGCCTAGAGTGGCCCAGAGGGTTCCAGGAAGTTAAGGTTCCCAGATTACATGACAACGGCAGAGAATGGTGGTAAGGTTGTCAGCTCTACGCACCGGCCGCCTTTAACCCCAGGAAATGCTCCTGGTACTCATTTCTGTTAGAGGCTGAGTCGACCCCAGGGCCATAGTGCGATCGGAAGGATTATGTCAATGAAAAATTCCAATGACACCATCCGGAATCGAACCAGCGACCTTCCGATTTGTAGCGCAGCACCTTAACCCCTAAATAACGGAAGTAGTTTTGTCTTAATAAAAACAGTCACTTCAATTCAATAACAAAACATGTTACAAAAACTGTTCAAAGCTTCCACCTGTGAAACGAATGCGTAGCTCCTGGGTGTAACGAAGAACTGAGGTGGTTGGTAATACGTTCTGAGTAAGAAGTAGAAATGCTGAACACTGCACAGCGATGTTAGATAGATGGTGTCTGCACCAAAACTCCTAATGCAATGAACTCAATTGGGTACAAAATTCACTTTCTGTTATGCACTGCACGACACAGAGACAAAATCTCTTGAGCCTCATGCAGTTACATTGTGGGTTGATGTGTGCAGTACATTTTAGTACCATTCACGCTATACACGAGGGAAATTTATTCAAAATCATTATGACGTATTTTTAAATCAAATCACCAGATTCGCTTTTGAATTTCAGATAAGGCGCATTCTGAGATAATGCGTACATATTCAAGGAACCCCCCATCCCTGATACAAACACAACTAGCAAATATGAAGACGCTACAGTGAATTAGAGAGAAAGCGAAGAAATAAAGACAAGAAAGTCGGTAATATAAAATACAACTTTTCCATTTAGGAACAGTTAAATGCACTTTACAGTTTGGCGAATGTTCTGTGTATACAGTTACATATTTATTTCGACATCAAAAGCACAGACCGAGAATAATTTTAAGACAAAGAGAAAAGGAGAAAAATGTCTACCTAAGCCAGAAAGGTACAGGCTGTGAAATGAAGTAAACAATAAAGTTAATACTGCCGTCTTATGAATTATGACGCGAAGTAATTCGGTACTTAACAAATCATCTAACAAATAACAAGGTAATATTAGTAATTAACCAACTAAATGCACTAATTCTTGTTTTATAATAAGTTTATTATATGCCTCTACATGTTTCGAGCACTGTTGTACTCATCAACAGGAGGTCTAAATTGTATTATGCAGCATCTGGTATCATCACACCTGTAGGTGGCCGTCCGGTGCACAGGTTGCGAGAGGACCTGTGCACCGGGACGGCCACCTCCACGTGTGATGGTACCAGACGCTGTATAATACAATTTAGACCTCCTGATGATGAACACCTAGTGCTCGAAACATGTAGAGGCATATAATAAACTTATTATGAAACAAGAATTTGTGCATTAAGTTGGTTAATTACTAAGATTATACTGAGATACACGGTCAGCAAACATAAAAAATAACATGGAGTCACTTTCCTAAGTACCGTAATCTTAAAAATTAAGATCGTCAAAATTTCAAGCCCAATCTACACAGGCTTACATACAAGCCTGAACTTTGAAATCCTGCCGTTATTCCGTTCCTAGGTACCACGGAATTCGTATTAACAGCAGGAGCCACACAATGCCCTAAAGAACGCGAGAGGCAGGCTGTCACTTCCTGTTCTGATACAGCAGCATCAAACTCTACCGACTGCACACCCCACTGACTAATACACAACGCTGTCATTGTACAATATTTCATGTTCATAGCGTCAATATTTAGTAACAGTTGTGATTTTATATCGCTATTCATTCATCATCCATTCACTCATTCTGTAGTCTTACGACAGTTCAATCGACAGGTCCATAGCCTCTTCCAAAGCGAGTTCTTCACAATGTGCCATCTAGTGCTACTTCTTTCAGTTTCCAGGATCCTCACGTTTCCTTAAGATCGTCCAAGATCGTCCAGTAGCTTCTTACGTCTTCTTCCTCGTCTTTCCGTCACTTCCTTCTCTCTTTCCTTCAATAACGTGTTTTAGAAGGCAGATCCTACGCAACATGTGACCAGTCCAATTAGCCTTCCTTCTTTTTTATACGTTAGGATATTCCTCACCTCCTCGACTCTTTTGTCATACTTCTTCATTTTTCACACGATCGGTCCAACTGAATTTCTCCATCCTTCTCCAGCAACATATTTCAAAACTTTCCAGGTATTTCTGCTCTACTTTCCGAAGTATTCAAGTTTCAGTATCATGCGAAGCTATGTTCCAAATGTAGCACTAAGGGTTGTTTGACCGTGCATCTTCCTCATGTAATAAAGTGAAATGCCAACTTGAAGCAGCAAGGTAATTTTATTGATGTATTCTTAGCTCGACATGTTTCGGGTACATACGCCCATCATCAGGAGCATTAGATGTTGGGTTGCAGCTTATGGTTTTCTGCACCGAGTTTGTGGATGGGTGGTGGTCTTGAGAGCCGCTGTGTAGGTCGTGTGTACGGTGGGGATGGTGCCACGGCACCATCCGCACCGTACACACGACCCATCCAAAAACTCGGTGCAGAAAACCATATGCTGCAACTCAACATCTAATGCTCCTGATGATGGGCGTATGTACCCGAAACATG
>Ga0123354_10006284_pt1 | contig 17611 bp, 9 predicted proteins | sample TergutLab28metaG_2_FD_97872 | JGI IMG/M metagenome (GOLD analysis project Ga0123354, IMG submission 97872) | Labiotermes labralis P4 segment gut microbial communities from Petit-Saut dam, French Guiana - Lab288 P4 | ecosystem: Host-associated > Arthropoda: Insects > Digestive system > Gut ...
AAAAGATTCCTTTTGGACAACTCCTTTTATTCACTCGAGGAGTATTATAACTGGAAAGAAAATGTATCTAGTTAATAATAATTGCCAACATTATTCGATCAAAATTTTGAAGTTCATTATTATTGTACCTAATGTAATTTATTTAGAACCTCTTATAGTTACTTGTGGTACAAGATTACCCATATATGTATATCCAGAATATATTGATATTTTATATACTTTACATATATAAGTGACATTGTTATACCTCATAACAGTTTATACACATACTTTTAAATCTAGTACTAATGCATATACTTAAGTATTTATACGGATTATGTACATTATTAACTGACGAATCCCATGTTACTATGTAACCATACGGAGGAAAATAAATTAACAATTAACAATAGAATTCCCAAAAGGGTATTATATACAAATTTTGGAACAATAAGATTGAGAGGTAGACCAAGAAATAGATGGCAAAATGAAGTAAGAGAGGATTGAAGAATAGTTGGTGGAGAAGGGTGGTAGGAAAAAGTACATAACAGAGAGGAATGGAAGAAGCTCCTGAAAATGGCAAGGAATTGTCGCATTCTGCACATGCCAATGGAATGAATGAATACAGATTTTGTAATCCTGTAAGGACCCATGGAATGAGAATAAATGATATGACATGATACGATATGACAGTTCATGAAATGAAATGCTGCTATTTATACTGTTGCATCTGGTTTATTCGTATCAGTAAAGTAAAGTTATCCCTATGCTTACCATTATGGCATGTATGGACATGGAGTAAGACCACCACTCTTTTTTAATCTAAGCATGAAGTGTGGATGAGTGGTCAGCTTCATGCGACGGTTGCTTTACTCCTGGGGAAGAAGACCTTGTTCCAATTGAATAGAAGGATGGGAGGGCCCCACTGCCAATCTGGATGCTTTGGAGTACAGAAAAATCTTTCTCCTTACATGATACAAATATTTTTGGAGAGGTTATATGTGGTATTTGGATAAATATGTTATTAATTTCTCAGTGAGCTCCAATTCCTGTATTAATCACTCATCTGAACAACGCGAACGGAAATAAATAACTCAGGACTTTTTCTTTCAAAACCATGTATTTCAATAGAAAACCACCATCTGATATAATGTTCTACAGCCACAATAGAATATACAAAGCAAACACCAATCACCTTAACACACTTCACAGCAATGCAGGTAGTAATAAACAGTATGTTTGCTCTCCTTGTAGCAAAAATATAATTTGAAAAAACAACATGAAAATGCTGTTAGGATTCATGCAATGCATTTGTAGTTAAGTAACAACATCCAATTTAAATAATCCACACTTATGAGTAGCTGTCATTGTCAAGGTCGGTCTGTGCAATGTACAAATTACCTAGTTTTCTGTATTAATCATGGATCCAAATAAATGCAATACCTCATGCACGTCTCTGACAGAAGCGGTTTCAAATTTTACTGTAAACATCTTTGAGCCTTTTTAAAGAACTTGAGACAATACTTTTAGGATCAAAGTTCCACATTTGATTTATTCATAGGACAGACATTTTGTGAATTCAAACTACAGGAATGTCACAGTAACTCTACCTCGATGTATTTAACACAAAGCTGATAATCACTGCACAAAGAATAAAATTAAATTACACAAATTAAAAACCAATGAGATACATTTTGGGTTACAGAGAAATACCTCTGTCTGTGATCAGTCTCCTACATATTCCTGCCCAGCTGGCCCATAACCAATGAGTGGCCAGTAGTAGAATAACGCAGTATATAGAAAGTTAATGTTGCGTATACCAATGAAAGAGTAATACACGTAAAAGGTAAAAGTAACCTGTAATTTGATTAGAAATACCAGTTACCTATTACACATTCAAATAAGTGTACTACAGTTTTATGGGTAAAATACTGCTTGTTCTTAGAAAGACTATTTGGATGTTTTGGCTGCACACAAAAATTAAAAAAAGTTCAGTATTATTGTGTGTTCTTTTAAACACATAATTATATAAATAAATAAAATTAATGGGATAATTAAATTACATTTTGGAAACTGTACAACCAATGACAAAACATTAAGACCGTATAACATTACTTCAGAAGTAGTTTTGTGTTATTTTAGCAAAACCTGGATCATAAACAGAAATGTCCCAAACATGGAAGCAGCAAAAATGAGATTTTCAAGACCACTATTGGGACTTACAATACCAGACTGCCAAAGGAAATCTAACACCCATAATACATTGACAACAGACAGCACAGTAGAAGATTTGAAAGCACATAAAAAAAAATTTGTTCGATCATCACGTGAAATGAAATGACAAGGACTACCAAGATTGGCTGTCCAGTACCAGCCCAAGGGACAATGAGACACAGGACAACCTAGACGAAGATGGAATGACTAAGAATACCTCAGGCTGTAAGGAACGGATTCTAGGATCTAATCCTTAGACACATTCATGATGAGGATGATGACGATGATGACAATTATGTGTTACATATACAGTCCTATATACAGATTATTGTGTGAAAGGTAAAAAGGTGAAGTTCACTCTATAGCAGGACACGAAGACCCAGAGGGGGAGTAGAGGTATAGCTGTACTCTTTCTTTAACCTCGGCGCTAGATGGGGGTGGGTGGTCAACGCCTCGCCCCGGCTGCTTTACCCCTGGGAAAGAGACCAGATACCCATTGTATAGGAGGCTGGGTGGGCCCCAGGGCCGGTCTGGATGGGTTCTTTAAGCTTTGTATGTATATATATACACAAAGCTTAAAAAACCTCTACAGAGTTTCCCTCAAGCTTTTCACATGTTCATCACAATGAACACTCAGTGTCATGCTGGACATACTCAGACAGCAACTCTGGACTTCACTGAAAATGGTGCATGTTTATACATACATACTCTATATTTATTATATGTCAATAATGAAGATTTATTTTAGATATTTGGACAAAACAATCTTTATCTAGGACTGTATATGTAACACACAACTGTGAAGAACTTTTGTATATTCAGTTGTGTATGTGTCATTACATGTGCAGCCAAAACATCCAAATAATCAGTCTAAGAACAAACAGTAATTCATTCACAAGATTATTGGTATTATAATTATTTAAGAGGATAGTATGTACCTGGTTCGCCGACTGGCGGCGGCCGCTCTGTTGGTATAGTTCGCGTGCGGACTAAGGCCATGGAGTTTAGTTTAGTTTGTACCTGGTATTTCTAATCAAATCCCAAGTTATTTCTACATTGCTATCATCATCATCATTGTCATCGTCGTCGTCGTCATTATCATCATCATCATCACCATCATCGGCTTTGCAAGTTGTAAAGAGTCTTCGCCGCCTTCAGAAGTTTCCTCCACTTACACTGTTACATGTGTAATTGTTTTATTGGAACAGGCACCATTAACTTTTCATAAACCTCTTATTCTGTTATGGGAACTCCTTGATTAAGGCCAACAGGGCCAAAACATGCAGGAGACTGATTAATGACAGTTAGGGGTGCTTCCCTATGAACAGTGTTTTTCATTGGTTTTAAATCTGCGTAAGAGAAAAAAGAAGCACACAGTAATATGCAGTGTTACAAGAGTAAAATTAATTTTGCTGATTTCAATATTACCAAATTATCTGATTTTTTATACAGGTCCTTTCCCTACAAGCTGAATCAGAAATCAGTAGTAAAAAATATAATGATGAAAGACAGTGAAAATGAAATAAAATTTTCTGTGTTGAGAAACTGGTGAACAACTTGCATAATTATTTATGTGGAACCTGTGAACAGAACCAACCATCATCCTGCATTCATCCACCCATATTCACAAATTCACTAATCACACTCTTACTTCTTTACATTTAAATTTCAACAACACATTATTGGGCATTATCTTTGAAAAGTTCCATAATGTGTCTTTGGAAGCTTCACACAACTTCCAGCTACTAAACCACACATGCTATGGCTACAGGGTACCTCAGTCTATACCTCTTTGTTTTGAATCAGAAAACATTAGAACCTTTTAATTTTTAAAACACTCATACCTCACAAAAGACATATAAGGTATGTGACCTAACTTGGAACATGAAAGTCATGTGATATGGAACAAGAAAAATATATATTTCATCAGACTGGTAGATACACATATTTACTAGCACCCATGCATTTATTTGAAAATTATGAAATCTGTGATTATCTTAAAAATTTTCCCCTTCTGAATATGCAGGCATGCCTGCACTACTGTTCACGTGTGTTTGCATGTGATACCGTAATTTGATATACAGTGAATTCTTAAAGTGACAAATCTTTCTGTCATAACCGTATTATGATCTTATTTCTGAACTACCTCTTAGTTATATTCCTTTACACGTACAAGTTTGTAGTTTACCCTTTGCAGTTAATGAATGAAGACAAATCTGTATGTTTGTAATATTTTGCTTCAGATTGTAAGAACTGTGGTAATTATAAATGTTAGGTGTCTTGAATACAGTGTGATAACTTTCATCATAAATGTAACTTTCCTCAGCCCTGCTGAGATGGAAATACAATTATCAGACTTGTGGACTAACGAGATTCATATGAACGTTAATAATTATCTTCTTCTTCTGAAACATAAATATAATTGCTTTTAACAGAATTTACTGGAAAACAACAAAGAGAGCCAAGTAAAATACTCAGAATATCAACAATAATCTGCATACATTAACTTCATAACATAAAAAATAAAGCAAAAAAGGACCAGCCTCCAGAAACAGTTTCCTTCAACCAATCAAATCACCAGAACCTGACTGCTGAATGGTGCAAGAAATGTTAGCAAGGTGCAAGACATCCTTCTCCCCTCCAAAAGTCCAGAAGAACTGTGGACCCACCCAGCAGCATATTAAATTGGTCCTGGGACTCTTTTTCTGGAGTTAAAGTGCCTAGGCATGGAGTTGACCTCTCAACTACATCTAGAACCGAAGAATAAGGGGAGCTATACTTCTACTCCCTCTGTATGCCTTTGTGGACGGACAGGGACAACTTCACTTCATAAGAGCTATTATTCTTTATAAAAATGTTGCATATCACACATATATTGAAGTACATAAGCACAGAAAGTTTATTTCAGTCCGCAATGTGTTCAGTGTAATCTCCATTCCATATCCTTGTGTCCTCATTATCTTGCACAAACCACCATACACTGACTGGCTGTCCAGCTACAATAAGCTGCACAGAAAGTTGGTCTGTAACATGTCCACATAATGATTACAGTTAAATAATTCACTGAAAAAGAAAGGCTGATTATTCTGTAGCATGTAATGTTTATTCACAGAATAACGAATTAGCTATAGATGTCTCTTTGTGAAACTGATATGGAAATTCCATGGCCCCATACTGAATCTTTTGTTTGTTTAGAGCTCTTCAAAAATGGAAATAAGCCTCATCTGAGAACAATGTGTTGCAGAGAATATGCTCTTCACATCTTGCTCAAGACGCACAATGCAACCTCTGTTCTCTGTCACAGCAAGCAAATGTATCATCACAATCTTGTACGGATATGTGCATACTGAAGTTCAGAAACTGATGAGTTGCACACAATGAAACTCCCAGTTCTGAGATGTGAGGCCTTTCTCTCTAAAACACTGAACACCTCTCTTCATGCCACTGTTTAAGCCTACATACTGTTTGTTTAGTAAGAGCCTGCTTAGTGCCAAAAATGCATGAAAGAGTCTCTGTATACAAGAAAACTCCTCATTTCCAGGGAGAGGGGGAGATGCACCTGGTTTCTGTTTGGCAGTCAGCTGTCTAAAAACACATCTTCTTAAAACTGCGTAACTAGCCACACAGTATCTTGCTTCCAAACTGTATTAGTTTCCTTGAACTACAGACTCAATGGGAAAGTGCAAAATTTATTCTTAATGTGTTGTAATAATAAGAATCAAAATAAATGCACAAACATTTCATGCACCATCCTGTACATACTGAGAGGTGGCCACTGTTATCAGATATTCCTTTCCTAGATGTGTTTATCTGCATTAAAACAGATACCATATACCAATTCTAATGTTGTAGACACCATGTATTATGTTTCATGTCACTTTTTATTTACCAATATAGTTACAGTTAAAAAGTGATTAGCTCTTAAAAAGGGTGCATTACCTTTTGGTAAATTAAAAGTGACATTGTATACCAATGTCCCATGAACAGGATCAATGCCACATATCAACACATTGGGCATTTTTGTAGTTATAACCCAAAATTTCCTAGAGTAGATGATATAAACAGGCAAAAAGCTACAACAAAGAGGAGAATAAAATTCTGAGTACCTGAATTAGGCGCACAGTTTGGCAAACCATGATTTAGTTTGGTGACAGCGAGCATTAGTACAGTGTGGACACCTTGTGAGGAATTTAGGACTTACTGACTGGTTACTATGTAAATTATTTTTTACCAAATCAGTAAGAGCATCAATAAAGAGTGGGTGATCATTGGGTGCCGCTGCCCGGCGAATTATTTCAATACCAAGCTGTAAAAACAAAAGCTCTGAATTAATCACAATGAATTGACCACTGGGTGATAGTAAACCATGAAACACTATGCTTTAAAAGCAAAAGGAATGAATTAATAAAAAATTTTTGACCATTGGGTGATAGCAAACCATACAAACACTAAGCTGTAAGAGCAAATGCACTGAATTGATTAAAAAGGAACTGATCATTGGGTGATAGTGAGCCACAAAAAACTAAGCTGTAAGAGCAAAAGGAGTGAATTAATCAAAGCAAATGAGAAGGTGGTCAGCTTGCTGAATCATGTGAACACCGAGGTGTACAAGCAAAAGCACTGAATTAATCAAAGTGAATGATTGAGTGATCATGTGTACATTGCGTACGTATGGACATTCTTTCATTCTGTTAAACCTCTTGACTCATACTGACACAACAAACATAGTAGAATATACAGTGTAGTGCAACACAGAAGTAAAGGCAATCAAATTCCTATACAGGCCTGGACAGCCCATTAAGGTGGCAGGAGGTTGAGGCCTCCAGAATATCTATATAATCGGCACATGAGAGTTGCAAGGTTGTCAACCCTATGCACTGGCCACCTTTACCCCCAAGGAGATACCCCCGGAACTCATTTGTTTTCAAGGTTAAGTTGACCCCATAGTCATAGTGTGACTGGAAGAATTCCTATACAGGCCTGGACAGGCCACTAAGGCTGCAGGAGGTTGAGGCCCCCAGAATATCTAGATAATCAGCATATGAAGGTCATCAACCCTATGCACCTACTGCCTTTATCCCCAAGGAGGTACCCCTAGAACTCATTTGTTTTCAAGGTTAAGTTGACCCAAGGGCCATAGTGTGGCTGGAACGACTAAGTCAATGATCAATTCCAAGGATCCCAACAAGAATCCAACCTACAAACTTATGGCTTGTATGCAGTTTCTCAACCAACTATGCCACCACATACATAACATAGTCATATTTAGTGATATCATATGATACTTTGCTTTAATAAATAAGAATGTAATTGTGGGTCTCAGGCAGACAGTGTACTGATCAATAAATAATACAAATTACCTTTTTTGCTAAATCACCACAGTATTCAATGTCTAGTTCATGAAGGGTTTCAATGTGTTCATTCACAAATGCAATTGGAACAAGTATGAAGTTCTTCTTCCCCTGATTAACAAAACCTAAAACAATACAAAGGAAATTGCCATATTCATGAGTTTTACAAAATCAGTTCTGTGCTGTGCCATTTTAGGCCGACAGACCACATTTCACAAATGTTTAAGACCCAAATATGGCTCACAAATGAAGCATACATCAATGAATGATCAATGCTAATATGGAGATATAGGCCTTCAAAACTAAATGGCACTAGCTACTGCATTGAATGTCAGTGGGCAGTTCAAAATAATAAAAACATAATGTGTATACTGCATAAAATAACTGCACAATAGGAAGGTAGTATCTTACCTGCCTGTCAGACTGAATATTTCATCTCCATAACTACCATATAATTTTCAATTAAACTGATACTTATATAAAAATTAGATTGGCTGTATAATTTTCCTAACAAATAGCCCAACATACAAGAAATGTATATATGATAAACTACCATATTAAGGAATAATGTTCTGAACATTAGTTGATAAAATCTGAATATATGAGACCATGATTGATATATATGTGGTATAATTTGTAGCGTTTCTTCACTAAGTTACAACAAATCTGTTTCTACAATATGAATGAGGTCTATAAAATTACAAACAGTGCACTTGAAAACTATGTACAACCAAAAATAATTGATTAGTTAACTCTTTAGTCATCTATAATCTTAAGCTGTTTGTGTTCTCATATGATCAAGCACAAGTATCATGCCCCTGTCACACTGCACTCTTCATGTGCCACACTGGAATACATCTAACCACTTTTATTATTATCCTGTCATCTGGTGCCAGTTGCCAGCCTGAACTCAGTCAAGTTCTGTGTGGATTTCATGCAATCAGAAAATAACAGGTAACATGCAAAGATATTTAATATTCAATAAGTTTCTATCAACATAGTTGTGAAAATTTAGGAATGCAGGATTATACTTGGAATGACATGGTATTTTTCAGAATGGCATAGTTTCCTTTTCTAGCATCCTCCAAATCAAACCCTGACACAACAGTTACGACAAGACAGGGCAAAATAAAACACAAAAACAAAGATACATGGAGCCATGTTGATACACATAGAGATTACAGTTCTGAGACAAGATAAGGTAGCCCAGATGAATGATTAGATCATTGCAGATGATGCAGTGAGATCACAGAAGGAAGCACAATAAAAAAATGGAAATGCAGAGAAACATGATTACAGCTAATCTGTGATAAGGATTATTCTTGCATTTCTGTTCCACCAGATATAAAATTCTCTATCTCTACTAAAGCTATGTTTCACAAACCTCTATGTGACTTGCATCACCACACTAAAATTAATAAACGTTAAAATCAAGTACTAAAAATATACAATAACAAAGTAATTTCTGTGGATGATGGAACTCTTACAGATTAAAACAAAATCTGCAGATATGATGTAAAGATAATGTTTTGTCTTACCTTTCAAAGCTTTGTCAGTAGATGGTTCCAGCCAAGGAAGAGGCCCTACTTTCGATTGCCACACCAGACTATATGGATTACTGTAACCAAGATCCTCCATCACAGCTTGCACAGTGGCACCCACTTCCCATGGATATGAGTCCCCACGCCTTACAGCCTGTAAGGTACAGTTCCATAAATTCTGCTTCTTTACAATAAACCTCTACAACAGGCAGATTTCCTATGCAAATACATGAGGTTAAATATCGACTTTCCACTACTGCCATCTGTTGCATACTGAAGGCACGGTCTACCTACACAATTCCTACTCCCCAACCCCCTGTTTGCTTTTAAAATGCACTAAAACCAGAAATGAGCATTGGCCTATCTATCTTGGTCCTCACCTTTTCTCAATTGAATTTCAGTTTGTACATTTTAAAAATTGTGGCATATTTTATTCACAGTCTCCTCACAGTCTGCACCCAGAATATGTTCTAGCATAACCTTCCTCGGCCTGCTTCAATCCTCCAGTCATTAAACATGACCAGTTCACTGCAAATGTTTTAGAACCAATACAATTACACTGACATCTATAATTCCTTCTTTCCCAATTTACCTACAACTGCTGGAAATGATCATGGCCTATTTCAGAAAATTACAGCAGCATTTTGCTTCCAAAATCAAGAACACCCTTCCATCCCATTTCTTGTAACTATCTCTCTGCAAATGAAGCAGCATTTTCAGTTACTGTAGATCATTAATTCACCCATAACAATGACGTGAATAGTAGGTGGAAGAAATCCAACAAGATGCAACAGTATGCATATATTTATTTACTCTCTAGTTGCAGCCTCTGGTGCACATCAGATTTGTACCAGAGGCTGCAACTACAGTTTTATGTACTCCTGATGATGGGTGCGATGGATGCCCGAAACATGTAGAGTAATTTAGCAGTAAATAAATATATGCATACTGTTGCATCTTGTTGGATTACTTCCACCTAGAATTACGATGCACAGAACTACAAATATATATTAAAAAAAGACGTGAATGTTTAAGAAACTGTTATAAATGAGACAACTCTGAAAAAATTTGATACAGCACCAAAAACTGATCAATTCTCCCTGTTCACTGAATAGTTTACACTGTAAATGCAGATGCTTTCCACAGAAGTTCCAATATAGTTGTGCAGAGGAAGGTACCAATTGTGGTATATCCCTAATTTAGTCATTTGTCAGATGTGTTTGTATAGAGCTGTTGCATTTGAAGGCACCTAAACCCATTCAATAGGCCATGAGGCTCTTGCTCCAGGAAGGGGCATTACCTAATGAATGAAGATAAGGGTAATATTTGCCCTGCACATGCCATGGAAGCTTATGGAGAGTGTGGAAGTAGCGCTCCACTCATTCTTAACCTTGGCTCTGTATGGAAGTGAGTGGTCAGCTTCATGCCATGGCCGTTTTATTTCCAGAGAAGGAGCCCCTCCAGTAACCATTGAACAGTAAGTTGGGTGGACCCCAGAATCAGTCCGGATGTATTGGAGAAGAGAAAAATATCTTGTTCCTACTGGTATCAGAACCTTGGCTTGTTCAGCCTGCAGCCTAGTTACTATACTGCCTGCACTACTCTGGCTCCTGATTACCTTGATCAGCCTTCACAAAAATTAAAAGACACTCTATAAAGAACTCAGGGTATATACTTCCTTTTCCATGTTTCCTTTCATATATAAATTAAGAATTATCCAAATTGTATATTTCCATACACATTACTGAATATAACATATTCATGCTACCTGAATATTGTTAGAAATAACTTCGAAATATCATTGTACTGCACTCTTTATTAACTTTTGATATGTAAAAAACTGTTTCATGATAATGTGAAGGCATATGTAGCCATGTTTATGACCTATTTCTCTAAAAAATTTCATATTCTTAGTTAAGTGATACAACTAAAATGAAAACAACTTTGTTATTTTACATTCCAAATAAAATAGTCCTAACAGTGGTTGTACATAATTCACAGATCTCTCCATCACATGAAGCTTCACAAGGTATATTTTGTGGTTTTAGTGTCACAACCATCTCACTTCACACTGATGCTAACCAGAGTTATTCTAGATGAACTGATAGTGACCCTCCTAGACTTACTGAATACCACAGATACGAGTATATTCCTGTGTTCACAAACAAACACCACCGGTCCCTATCCTGATCCAGTCCACATCTTCACACTACATTTCCTTAGAATTCCTTTTAATATTATCCTCACAACTATGTATGTGTATCCCATGTGGTCTCTTCCCTTCAGATTTTCTGACTAAGATGTTGCATTTCACATTGCCCTAATGCATGCTATATATCAGGGGTGGTTACAACACAGCTTGTGCAAAGGTCCTGCAAAAATATAATAGCCAGGTAGTTTACACAAAAGGCATTTAAAATGATTTTCCACACAAAGGGGACTCACAAACATAATTAGCCGATTGCAGTTGGATGAACATAAATTAAAAGCCAACAAACAAGGCAAACATATTTTTATTCATTAAAGCACAGACTCTTGCCTAAGTTGCACCCAGAACTGTGGATCATGAAGTTAATCTATATGGCCACCCCTACTATATAACCTGCTCAAGTCATATTCCTTGAACTGACCTCCCTAATAATGTTTGGTAAAGTATACATACCAGTATTAGCAAATTATGAAATTAAATACAAAAAGATGAAGCAAACTTCAAATATATGATGCTCACATTAAAACTCACAAAGATCCATCAAAAGGCTTCAAAATTTATAAGTAAACACATACAAGATGACAATGATTATGTACATACCTTGAGAGGTAGTGAGTGTGCCGAGAACATAATAATGACATCGTTCTTGACCTGATCTGGGAACTCAGTGAGTTCTGTTCTTATTCTGTCAGCAACAGTCTTTGCTAGCAGAGGATGTGTGGCCCATCGATCAATAATGCTCCATTTAACTCCAACAGGCAACTTTCTGCAAGAAGAAAATTATGGCCATACCACTGTTTTACCCACTCTATAAACTTGTTTACTTTGGTAAAGTTATTACACATAGCCTGCAGCACTTGGTATCTGCACTAGACTAGCATTCCCTCAAGTACCTCCCTGAGAAGCCTAAAGTCACAAAAACCACATCAGCAGAAGAACAATGGTATTTAAGAAGATAATAACATCAAACAACAATATTCAGGATTTTTACACTGTGCTGTACAAAAAGCCCTTGTTTTATGCTCTAACTGTGTTCCTGAAAAAGTGGGTGTAAACCAAAAAAGACATAATCAAAAATAAAAAATGACATTCCCATAAGATATAATAGAACAGTAGGAGTTAGCATAACAGAGTACAGCCAGCCAAAGGGCATTAAACTACAAATAAGAGGGCATAAATTAAGATGCTGTGCATATTGACAAGAAACATAGGGGACAGTGTAACAGAGGGCAGCCAGTCAAAGGATGCTAAACCACAAATGAGAGGGCATATATTAAGAAGCAGTGCATACTGGCAAAAGTGTTAAATATATGTAAAGCAAGTGGGGTGTGTATACCGGGTTTGGTTCAATGTTTCAGAAAATTATGATGCTTTTATTTATGTGATGACTGAATTTGGTTCAGGCTGATGGTGATTCAGCAGATTTTTGGGCCTCAAAACTTCTTCTAACAAGCACCTTGAATATTTCCTTGATAAATAATGGTGGGTAAGCTGTCTGGTTCACAATGGCAACATGTAGTTTTGTCACAGAATGCCCAGCTGGTAGATTGCTACTGAAACTACATTGCCAATACTATCCTCGAACAAACTGCCCCTGAAATGTGGTTTTGAAATAAAAATAAATGAAAGGAAAAAATTTTCTTTTGCCTTATGTTTTTAACAAAATGAAGTACAAATTAAAGCATTTGATATGTATGGTTTACTTTTTAAAAATCTGTCACTAAGATAATGTCCATCCTTCTGCATACACTGTTGTAGTCTCGAGTGCTAATACCCCATTACTTATTGCACCATAGCCTTTGCATTGCTGTGATTATTTCTGTAATGTGTTTCAATTTTGCAATAATCCTAAGGCAACATATACATTGCTCTTGAAGTTCACCCAAAGAAAGTATTCACAAGTGACAATATCACATGATATTGCAGACCAACGAACATCCCCTTTCTGTGTGACTGCATGTGCTGGGAACATCAATCATGTTTCTTGCCATAAACCATTACTCCCTTTGGTGGTCTACAGGCACTGTACCAACACTGGCACAAGTAAGCAACATAACAAGTTGTGTAACAACCTGCTGCTATAGTTCCTGTAATGCCTTCATCATCTTCAAAGAAATGGGGATCTGTCACCCTTAAAGAATGGCATGGCAGATCATACAGCCACCTTTTCACTGTGCAGTGGTCATTGGTAAAGCTGTCAGGATTTTTCTTTTGCCCAGCAATGAAAGTTGTGCTTATTGACACAGCCTGTACTTCATATATCATAAGAAGACAATTATTAATTCTCCACCATTCAAAATTTTAAGTAGCCATTTTCAAAAGTATTTACTATTACTCCTATTGCAAATAATGGGCAGTAATTCTTGAGCTACCATAATTTTGAAAGGATAGTGATTTAAATTTTGGTGTAAGATTTGATGCATAGTTTCATTGGATATCATCTTCTTGCCGATCACTGTCACCCTCTGAGAACAGATACTCTTGCATTTTTAATCATGTCTGGTGCTCTTATGGTAGTTGTCTTACCTGGAGATTATTTCTTCATACACATTACAAAAGCACAAGTCAAGTGTATTCCAACTAGAAACACAGTCATGAATGATATTAAAATGGTGGCATAATATACAGTGAGTTATAAGCAGAGACTCAGTACTTTTAAACAATGTTTTGAACTGTAACAGCACAATGTTATGAGGACTACTAAATTGCCTCAAACTAAAATTTGAGGCCAAGGCAGCCATCCCCACTTCAACAGTTCCAGTCTTTTTCCAAAGTACAACATATGAATATGGATAAATGTCACCTGAGTAATACAGATGTAAGAAGTGAAGTGTATAAAATGCTTTGAAATATACTGTGCTGTATTCAAGATGTAAGATTAATAAAACACACTTTTAAATCCTTTTTATTTCAAAACTGACAGGTTTCCGTGCTGGACCCCATACTTAAAAAAAGAAGTTCTCTGAAGTCCCCTCAGAGCCATTCTTACATACTCAGTACATGAACTACAACAGATATGTGAGGATAATTTCAAATATGGGTGGAAGGGAATTTGTTTTAGCTAGGCATAATGTCCAAGGGTGATCAACTCTTCTCAACCTCATCGCGCACATCAGTTACAATAATTAATGATCACAACGGATGTGAAAGGAAGTGACTGTGATGTATTTCAATATAATATCCCAACATCTGCGTGGAGGGAGTGAGGAAAATCACAAAATGCTTCAATCAGGACAGGTTGGTCTCCTGACTAAGATTCGAACTGGGAACCTTCCAAAAACAAACCACAAACATTACTGCCTCAGCCACCTTGGTGTTTCCATTACTGAATTTTTCATATTTATTTCATCATTATCATAATCATAGTTATTGTTGTTGATGATGACAACCAACCAACAAACAAACAAACAAAAAACAAACATAAACAACAACAACAACATATCTTAACATATATGTAACACCCTATCTCTTTCTGAACAGTTCAAAATATGGATAAACAGATAATCATGCTTTCTTACCTTGATTTATAATATTTGTATATTGCATTGAAACTGGAACCTGTGGTGGCACAGCTGTATTGAGGATACTGGGAGAATATCACTACACGTTCCACCCCGTCTCTACGAATGTTGGCACATTTTATTAATCAGTGAACAATAAAAAGGTTACTAAACTTACATTTTACTGTAAATCTACTTCACAGGCACAGAAAATCCAGAAACATATACTGTCTTGTCAGCCTCAAACAACATTCTACAGATTAAAACTTTCACTTTAAATATATTGACCACTGACTACAGTGCGTATCATAATATGTGAACAATTTGAAACACACAGGCTGGTATCTGTACAACCCATGGTATGATCTTAATCAACATTTTTCTAATTACTGCTTCTGATGAGGGTCAGTATCAACTAAAGTATCAAATATGAGACTGGTTTCGTGATAAGTCATGCCTGCTGTCATTGTATTGGTCAGCCAGTCAACTGGAAGACTCACAGAACTCTGTATGTATCTGTGCCTTTGAAAATCATCCCAATGTCGTATATATTTAAAACTACAAATAACAGTATCAGTTCTGTAATGCTGCAAACTTTGGATTTGCAAATGAAAACAGGATCATTATAGGAATCAAAATAATTGTTTGATTAATTCTTTCATTCACCACTGTCAAGGAGATTAGTGTGGTACATGTAAAAATAGTTTTGATTTTGTAATAAAGACTTATGAACTCTGCCACAAAAACAACATCTAAGGAATGTGTAACAATAACATTCAAAGAGTAAAAAGTATGGTAGTGTATTACATAACACATGTCATAATTTAAACCTTTACAGTACAGTACTTCACATGACAGAAATAATATGGAAAATAAATTACAATCATGCTGTAAATTAAATGGTAATATTCAGATAAATTCTGTCAAAAAAATTATGCAAATTAAAAATAAAAATATGTAACACTGCACAATAACATTTTAACTCCGGTAGTAATTTCTAAGTGTTATACAGAACAGATGATACATGCTGAAAGCAGCAGTGCAACATGTTTATCATTGCAATACACACATGACAAAAAAATTCAGTGAATATGAAAGGAAAGAATACCAAATTGGATGCCAAACACATGCCCAGTTAAGACAAACAGAATACCAACAGGTGCACTGGCATGTATAACAATGGTACAGAGACAGTGGGTGCCCAGAAAATGTTTGAGAGTTCAACCATCTACATGTGACACGTTTAGGAAGAGGCAGTTAACTGTAATGTTTCTTAATTCATTACTACAAATTAATAAATATATTACCTAGATATGTGAAATTTATGTGATTGGCAGTAATCTACATATCTATAAATATTACATGAAAAGTCAGGTCTTTGCTTAAAAGTACCAACTTTTGAATGTATGTTTTAAGGCCAACTTAATGCAGACTGATAAACAAGTGGATATGATACCAGAATAAAAACAAAATGTGCATCAACAATTTTCTGTGACCTGAAGATAACAACAAAGCAATGCTGCCATATTTAAGTGAGAAGAAACCAAAGAGATAGACAGAGAAGTAGACCAGCCTGTCCTACATATTGTTTTCTTTTTGTATGGAGGCTGGGGCTAGTGAATGTAAAATTGTTGCTTGAAATAACACACAACTCCATAATGTAATTTATCAGTACTTTCATATCAAGAGAGAGAGAAGTGTATTATTGAACACCACCCAAAAGGGTTAACATTATATAGTGTTAATGGCAGATGAATGATGTAAATATATGGAGCACAGGAGGAATAATAGTGATAAGGGTAAACCATCAGACATAAACCTGTCCCACAGCCACACTGTCCACCTCAAATTCCACAAAAACTGTCCTGGCTCAGAACCGTGTTATCCATCATGTGAGAACAGCAAACAACCTCCTCTGCCATGGCATGGCTGAATTTTTCACATCACAAGAATAAACAGCAAACTAAATTTATTTTCTTTAACATCAATAAAGAACTCAATGTCTGTTAAAATTAATATTTTATCACTCTTTACAGGCACATAAAATGTTTCTTACTTTTCTAACAGATCCAGAGTATCTTCAGTCAGGGGACTGGCATACCGGAATGCAACATAATATTTATGTGGCCCAGTTTCTGGTGATAGTTTATCCAGCTTTTGGCACAACAGTTCACCCTATTGCAAATTAAAATACAAGTTGAGGTCATAAATCCTGAAGACAGAATATTTAATCAGGCACTTACTAGAAAAATAAATACAATATAAATCCATTACTATAAGCATGAAGTTACAATGAACACATCATGCTCAATCAACCCCAGAAACTTAGGAGATATTTCTGAATTCAACTTCATTTGCTCTTCTGTGACAATGTTTATGATGCTGAAGAAAATGCCAACTTTCATAAATGTACTACTTCTGACTTAAGAGTTTCTTCAATTTGAATGACAATAGTAAGGTTTTCCAGTCATTCATTGTATGGCTGCAGTTTCATTTCTTCTCTAAAATGTGTCTTTCAGTGACTTAATTAAATTATGATGGTTGGGAAGAAAACAGTGACAGCACAGGAGGTAAACAAGCAATTTGTATTCACAAATAAGAGAATGGTCACCTTCAAAATTGTCTCTGCTCATGTATTTAACATCCCCACACTTGTGGAAGGTGATGGATGCTCTCTATAACATTTCTAATGTTTCTTATGCGCATTGGACCGTGCATCATCTTGATATTTGAATAAAGGTTGACCAACTAGATGACACTTGCTTTATTATATATTGCTCAACATGTTTCAGACGTTAATACGTCCATCTTCAGGAG
>Ga0123354_10006287_pt1 | contig 17605 bp, 18 predicted proteins | sample TergutLab28metaG_2_FD_97872 | JGI IMG/M metagenome (GOLD analysis project Ga0123354, IMG submission 97872) | Labiotermes labralis P4 segment gut microbial communities from Petit-Saut dam, French Guiana - Lab288 P4 | ecosystem: Host-associated > Arthropoda: Insects > Digestive system > Gut ...
AGACCTTGACCGGCGTGCGTTTCTTTGCTGTGCGGATCGTTTCGATGATTTCATGCGCGTCCATGCGTTTTCGATTCCTTTCCTATATCTTGTACAAACCCTCGGCAATGCATTCTGCGGGGCTGGCCATATAGATCGTTCTTTCCGCATCGCGCCGGATCCGCAGCTCTCCGAGTGGCAGGCGGACCCGCACCGTATCGTTCTTCGCCGGAATCAACCCCGTGCGCCAAGCGACCGCCGCGCAGGCGCAGGCGCCCGTGCCGCAGGCCAGCGTCATGCCCGCGCCGCGTTCAAAAGTGCGCAGTCGGATTGAGCCCGTCCCTTCCAACACCGCCATATTGACATTTGTCTGTTTTGTGAAAACCGGCAGCACATGCAGCTCGCTTCCGAAACGTTCTAGAGCCGCTTCGTCATCTATCGACGGCGCGCCGGCTTCGCGGTTGCCGTCTCTGTCAAGCCAGACCACCGTATGATACGTCCCCATGAAAAGCGAACTCACAACGATTTCCTGCCCATCCGCAAGCAGAACTTTCTTTCCGAGGAAATCTGCATCCTGCGTGTCCGCGATCCCTGCCGCGGCCGGCGAGAAATCCGGCGCCCCCATCTCGATTTCGCAGCGAAACGGATCTGCGGCGAGCACCGCTACGACGCGCTCCCCCGCATCCGTCAGTACCGGATATACGTCCTCCGCGCGCACGCTCTCATCGCGGCACCAGGCCGCAAAACAGCGGATCCCGTTGCCGCACATGGACGCCCGGCTTCCGTCGCTGTTGAAGATCACCATTTCGAGTGGCTCCGGTTCATCCTGCGAAGCTCCGCGCGCGATCAACAGTCCGTCCGCGCCAACACCCGTATGCCGCGCGCAGATCCGCTTCGCCAGATCTCCCGCGTCAAATACGCCCGCCGCTTCCAAGTCGCGCCCGCGTACAATCACGAAATCATTGCCTAGTCCATGATATTTCCAAAATTTCAATTCCATAATAAATCAGTATAGCATTTTCACAGCTCTTCAAAACATTACACGATGGTCGAATGAAGATTTGAAATAGAAGTTGAACACTAAAGCTGACCCACAGCAGATATCCGCTCCGTGACAGAAGTAAGGCATGATTTTGGCAAATTTTTTCGGTTATGGACGAATTCCATCTCAAATAATACTGTTTTTCTTCTATTTTCAGCTATTTTGTCAATAAAATCGTCCACAACCGCAATTTTTTGCCATTATTCGCCGTTTCTCCTGTCAATTTCAGCTTTCTGATAATAAAAATGAATCTTTCTGAAGCGCCGCCGCGAGGCGATAGAAATCGCGCGGCGAGAGCGTCTCGGCGCGCCGGCCCGGGTCGATTTCCGCCGCCGCGAGCGCGGCCAGCAGCGCGGATTCGGAAGGGGCTGCCCCCATGAGCGCGTTGCGCAGCGTTTTTCGCCGCATTCCGAACCCCGCCCGCACGAGGCGGAACATGAACGCCGCCGTCTCCGCATCGTCGCCTGCTTTGCCCCGTGGCTTTAGCCGGATCACCGCCGAATCGACGCCGGGGCGCGGACGGAAGACCTCGCGGCTGACCTCGCAGATCCGCTCCGTCTCACAGGTATATTGCACAAGCACGGAAATCGCGCCGTAGTCGCGGCCGCCCGGCGGCGCAAGCAGCCGGTCCGCCACTTCCTTCTGCACCATGAAGACCATCGTTTCCGGCAGCGGCGCGTTTTTTTCCTCCAGCACTTTCGCGATGATCGGCGTCGTGATCTGATACGGCAGATTGCCGACGAGCCGGTACGGCCGCGGAAACGCGGAAAGCAGCAGCGTGAGGAAATCCGCGATACAAATTTCCACGTTCTCCAAACCTTCCGTTGCACGCGTCAGAAGCGCCGCCGCGCGGGGATCGAATTCCACAGCGATCACGCGCGCCGCGCGCTGCGCAAGCGGCACGGTCAGCGCGCCCGCGCCCGCGCCGATCTCCACAACGGCGGTACCCGCGGCCGCATCGGCGCAAACCGCTTCAACAATTTTCCCGGCGATATTTCCGTCGGTCAAAAAATTTTGCCCGAGTTTTTTTGAGAATTGGAACCCGCTTTCTTTGCATAGTTTCGCGAGCTCCGAAGCCTTCCATACTTCAATCATAACAAGTGGGGACGGTCTGATTCCGTCACATTCGAAACCAAACCTTGCAAAAGTGTGACAAAACCAGACCGTCCCCTTTCACTGTCACTGGGAATTGTCGCTTTCGTTATTCGGGTATACATAGAGTATCTCTCCGTCTTTGAGCATATGAAAGCGGTCGCGCGCTTCCTGTTCGATATATGCCGGATCGGAAGAGGCAGCCTTTTGTTTTTCAAGCTGGTTCTTTTCCGCAAGTTTCTGATCGTATTGGCGCTGTACGTCCGCCTTCTGCAAGCCCAGCTCAATATTGCGGTATCCGCCCATGCCGAAAAGCAGCAAGGCAACGCCAATAATCAGAACGACGCCAAGTTTCTTGCCGACGGACATCTTGGGGCGTTCCTTCTTTTCGCGCGCTATCCGCGCGCGCTTCTGCGCTTTCTCCGCACTCATCGTTTCACTGCGTTTTGCTTTGCGTCGGGCCTGAGCTTCTTCGATCGCGAGAATAGGGGTTTGTTCCTTGCGTTTCATAAGGAAAATTTTATCATGGACATCCAGAAAATTACAAGATGCCAGGCATTCCGCGGCCATGCGCCACCGGAAGCATCACCGTGACGGTCGTCCCTTCCCCATACTTGCTTTCAAGCCCGATAGAACCACCGTGCCCTTCGACGATTTGCCTTGAAATTGCAAGGCCCAGGCCGGTTCCGCCGAGCCTGCGTGAGCGCGCTTTGTCCACCGTGAAAAAGCGTTCAAAGACGCGTGCCTGTGCTTCTTCGGGAATACCGATTCCATTGTCGGATATTACAATTTGAACACAATTCGCCGCCGGGAGCAGATCTACGTCAATTCGGCCGCCTTCGTCGGTGTATTTGATCGCGTTTGAAAGGATATTGTGAATCACCTGCTCCATCCGGTCGCGGTCCATCAGGATCTGTACTGTCAGCGCTTCGTCAAACATCCGGTTCAGCGCAAGATCTTTGCTTCTTGCGGGCCCGTCAAGTTTTTGTATCACGCTGCGCGTGAGCAATGCCAAATCGCCGTCCGTCATTTCGATGTGCTGCCGGCTGTCATCAAGACGGGACATCAACAGCAGATCGCTGACGAGCCGGCCCATACGCGCGGCTTCCGAGTCAATGATTTCAAGAAATTCCCGCGTGACGCCGGGATCGCTCGTGCCGCCGGAAAGCAGCGTTTCCGCGTAGGATTTGACGGTAGTCAGCGGCGTCTTGAGCTCATGGGACACATTTGCGACGAAATCCGTCTGCATATCTTCAGCCTTATAGCTTTCCGTGATATCGCTGATCACGCAAACGGTACCGGCGCGGGCGCCCTCCTGCTGCAGCCGCCGAAACCGCACGCGGTAAATGCCGCCCGCGAAATTTACCCGCTCCTCCGTGTCGCCTTCCGACGCCGCGTTCAGGATCGATTCCCGCTGCAGCTTCACGCTGAAACCCGAAACCACTTCGTCGTAGCGCCCCGCTTCGATATCGGACGCAGTCACGCCGAGCGCCTGTTTGGCAGCTTCGTTGATGAACAAAAAATTCCCCTCGGCGTCAAGAATCAAAATGCCGTCCCCGGTCCGTGAAACAGCCGTTTCAAAAAGCGAGACGCGCCTCATACAGGACTCTTCGGTCTGCGTCTGCCGGGCCGCCGCGCTCCGGCGCTCGTGAGCCATCACGAAAAGAACAGCCACAAGAATGACCGCCAAAACGACGGTCAGGATCAGCAAGAGGGACAAAGGTTACTCCGGTCTATGAAAATAATAACCGACGCCGCGTTTCGTCAGGATGTATTTAGGATCGCTTGAATCGTCTTCGAGCTTCTCCCGCAGGCGGCGCACAGTCACATCCACGGTGCGGATATCGCCATAATACTCATAGCCCCACACATCTTCAAGCAACTGCTCGCGCGAATACACTTTGCCTTCGCGCTCCGCCAGATATTTCAGAAGTTCAAATTCGCGCAGCGTGAGTTCAAGCGGAACGCCGTTTTTGCGCGCCTCATAACGGTTGAGATCGATTGTAATATTCCCGAAATCACGGACATTCGCCGGGTCGGCGCCGATAATCTCCGACATACCTGTCCGCCGGATATTGGCTTTGACGCGCGCAATCAACTCACGCAATCCGAAAGGTTTTGTGATATAGTCGTCCGCGCCGAGTTCAAGACCAAGGACTTTATCCACTTCTTCTTCTTTTGCCGTCAAAATGATGATCGGCACATTGCTCTTTTCGCGGATCTTGCGGCAGATCTCAAAGCCGTCCATCGTCGGAAGCATCACATCGAGCAGTACCAGATCCGGGTCAACGCCCAGTGCCATCTCAAGCCCTTCCGCTCCGTCATATGCCGTCAGCGTTTCAAATCCCTCTTTTGACAAATTGAATTTGACGATATCGGAAATCGGCTTTTCATCCTCAATGATCAGTACTTTTTTCGCGTCCATATCTCTCTCCTTTCTTTATTGGGAGTATATCATATATAGCCGTAGATTCCACGAAATCAATGTTCGGGAATCCTCGCATGAAACCTGCCATTGATTCGTTTCGCGAATCGGGTTAAGGCATCAAGAAAGCGCCGATATTTTACCGGCGCCGTTTCCTCCTGTAAATAAATAACTTATTCAAAAATTCAATCCCCGTCAACCGCCGAAAGGGCTACCGGCGTGGGATCGTCCTTCAAAACTGTGCGCGGATCCACCGCATTGTCAAAATGATAAAGACCGAAATGCAAATGCGGGCCCGTTGAAAAACCGGAATCCCCCGACTGCGCGATTACCTGGCCCTGCTGAACCATGTCGCCAACCTGCACATCCGTCTTCATCAGATGGCCGTAAAGCGTCACCCAACCGGCGCCATGATCAATTTTGACGGTCAGGCCAAAGCCGGCATCCCATCCGGACTCGATCACGCGGCCGGTGTCGGACGCAAGAACGTCCGTCCCCATCGCTTCTCCATAGTCCTGGCCCGGATGGATCGTTCCCCAGCGCAGCCCGTAGAAAGAGGTGATAACGGCGTCTTTGTCCTTTGTCGGGACGATATAAGTACCGGTACCGAGTTTCGGAGGCGCGGGTTTTGTTCCGCGTTCGGAAATCTGGTTTGTCGGCTCGCTGACAATATTGGACGCTGTCTCAATGCGCTGCGTTTCTTTGCCGTCAACCTTCACGATTTGCCCCGTAACGGCTTTAACCCCGGCCACTCCGGGTGTGATGATGTTCTCCTCGCCCTGATAGAGGTCGCCCGTATCCTGATAGGTGGTCTCGAAAGGAATCGCCTCCTGATACTGCGCGTCTTCCACCGTCAGCAGATGCAGCTTGCCGTCCTTCAGGATTTCGGTATAAGCATCCTCCGGTTTTACAAGATTGTTAGCCGTAGTCCGGATCTCCATAATCTGTACATTCTCTTTAAAACCGATCTGTTTATAGGCCGATCGATCCTGATCGCCTAGAAAATTTGTCTCAAGCGCGGCCAGAACCGCGTCCTTCACCTCCGTCGCGGACTGCTCGCCCGCCAGGTCGGCAATCGGCGTATCATCCGCAGTGATCTCCCATGCTTTTACTTTTACGTCCGGCTGCGCGGAAAGACTGCTTATAACACCTTCCGAATTGTCCGTCGGAACAGGTGAGAACAGCGGCATCTTTACGGTCTTGACCTGAATATCGGTGTTTTCATCAATGGCAATCTGCGCGGATGACGAAGGCGCCGCCACGGGGGAAACCGGCGCCGGGACAGCGGCCGCCGCAGGAGCGGCAGCCGCCGGGACGGCTGTGTCCGGCAGAGAAGCCGCTTGCGGCGCCGCACCCGAATTGCCCTGCGCGGCGGCAGGCAGCGACGGGCCTTCTTCGGCCCCGGTTGTCTTGCCGTCTATCTGTTTGATTGCTTTTTGAAGCACGTCTTCACTTTTCACCATCCCGAGGACACGCCCATTGTAACTATATTCATAGACAATACTATTGACTTCCAGCAGGAGCAACGCGCTCAACACAACAACGCAACAGGCCATCACCGTCGCAACACGGCCTTTGCGTTTGCTCAGATAATACAGGGATAAAAAGGGCGCGGCGGCGGCAAGCAAAACAGCTCTGCGCGCTCCGTGCCTGAATTGTCCCGTTTCGTTCGGTTGAACCCTGTCGGCCAGCGTTCCCATTCCGGCGCCAACCACGTCGCGGACACATTTGGCAGTGACAGCAACAAGCAAACCGACTTTCTTGATGAAACCCACATTCATAGGATGACATTAGCAAAATCAAACACGGATTTCAAGCGTTTCCGCAAGTTTTCACAGACGTTTCACAAATATGACACAAAGCCCCATTTATCCGATATCGGCTGCGCCAGATTCGATGTGGTTTGGGTTCTAAGCGAGTGTTCGGTACCGGAGCGTACCTGAAGTACGTGAGGACACCGAACACTCGCTTACGGTTCCAAAACACGCGAATCTGGCGCAGCCTGGCAGTCGCAGGAGGCGCCGGTTCCCAGCACAATCCCCGTATCCTCGCATTTGCCGCAATCATATTTCACATCCGTGTAATCCGCGGCAAATCCCGCCAGTTCGAGCAGTCTGACGCGCTCCGCCGTTTTTTCGTCAATCTCGCCTTCAAGCCGCGCGTAGAGGCGTTCCTTGTCGCGCGCGTTCGACGTCACAAGCCGCATTTTTTCCAGGTTCAGCGCGAGCAGCGCATCGTCCACTTCCTCAATCTTCGGCGCCGCGCCGTAAACCTCTTCCAGATGCGCGTCCGCTTCCCGGCGGTTTTTCTCGCGAATCCTGCGGTAGTATTCGTTTCGTCCCGCCAGGCCGGAAGACGCGCCGCCTGCGGCCGCCGGATCCCCGCCCGCTTTCTTTTCCTGCTCTTTGCGCAGAATACCTTCCAGATAACGCAGCGCATTGCCCGCGCCGGCGGTTTTGTTCTTTGCTTTTTCAAGCAGCTCGTCAGGCGTGTAGCCGTAGACATCGAGCCAGAGATCGAATTTCTGTTTTTCCGCTTCCGTGACGGATTTATACCGGAGCCCAAGCGCCTCCATAAGCTGCTTATAGACGCCGTAACGCGCGTCCGTTTCCGCGAGGGCCTCCGCGACGTCTTCTTCCGTTCGCAGGCCTTTTTCCGCCCATTCCCGCACGATCCTGCCGATATAATTTGTCCGCGTGACGCCCTTCGCGCTCTGTCCGTAGCGAAACGCGCCGAGGATCACCGCAGGCGTCGCCCCCCACTCCGAGATCCAGCTCCCGATTTTCAGCACATCGTCGCCGGAAAGTTTGGGAGCTCCCGTGAGCGTCGCGATATCGTTGAAGAGTACACGAAGCTCCTCATCCTTCAGCACGCCGCCCGCCTCCGCCTGCGAAGCGGCGCTCGGCCCGGATTGGCTGGCGTATCTCATGCCGCGGATATCGAGAAATTCCACATCGAACAGCGTCTCATCGCCCTCCGTTTTCGGGCGCCTGCGTACAATCCGCCTGCTTTCGAAATAACGCCAGGCGGCCAACACTTTTTCGACAGGCAGGCCGATCCGGCCCGCAAGTTCCGTATGCGTCAGATAAAGATTTTCACGCGCGCACAGCGAAGCGTAGAGATAGACCTTCACAAAATCCCCGTCCGGAATGTCAGGGAGAATATCAAGAATAAACAGATTGGAAACGCGCGTATCTTCGAGGCCGATATCACGCGGGGGTTCCGTAGAATACGCCATCACAGGACCTCTCCACGAAAAATCGTCTGTTCGCGGGAGGGCCCGACCGAAACGATCTTCACAGGGACGCCCGTGATCTCCTCGACCGCCGCGATATAGGCCTTCGCTTCGGCAGGCAGCTCCTCATAGCTGCGGCAGCCCGAGATGTCCCGCTTCCAGCCGGGCAGCACGCGATAGATCGGCTCGCTCGCTTCCAGAAGCGAAAGATCCGCGGGGAAATGCTCGATTATTTCCTTTCCATGCCGATAGGCTGTACAGAGTTTTATTTCGTCGAATTTATCGAGTACGTCAAGCAGCATGAGAGACAGCCCTGTCGTGCCGTTTATACGCGCGCTGTAGCGCACAACCACGCCGTCGAACCAGCCGCAGCGCCTGGCGCGGCCCGTCGTCGTACCGTATTCGTGCCCGCGTTCGCGAATCAGGTCGCCTGTCCGGTCCGTCAGTTCCGTGACAAAAGGGCCCGCGCCCACGCGCGTCGTATAGGCTTTCGTGATTCCGATCACCTCGGAAAACGAACCCGCGCCTATGCCGGAACCGACCGCAAAACCGCCCGTTACCGGATGCGAACTCGTGACGTAAGGATAGGTCCCGAGATCAAGGTCGAGCAGCGAACCCTGCGCCCCTTCGAAAAGCACATTCTTTCCGGCCCGGACCGCCTCATAGACAAGCACGCCCGTATCGCGGACCATCGGCGCAAGCCGCCGCGCGTAGCCGGCATATTCCGCCGCGACGGCGTCCGCATCCAGCGGTTCCCCGCCGTAGATTTTTTCAATCAGCGCGTTCGCCTCCGCCACGCGCGCCTTGAGCTTCGCGGAAAACGCAGTTTCATCCGCCATATCGCAGACGCGCAGACCGACGCGCGACGCCTTGTCCGCATAACAGGGGCCGATTCCCTTGCCCGTCGTCCCGATGCTCGCCGCGCCCTTTTGCAGCTCCGAGAGCTTATCGATCGTCTGATGGAACGGCAGCACGAGATGCGCGCGGTCGCTGACATAGACGCGGCTCGTGTCAATCCCGTCCGCCTCAAGCCCGTCGATCTCGTCAAAAAAAGCTTTCGGGTCAAACGCAACGCCGTTCCCGACGATATTGTCCGTCCGCGGATTCAGCACGCCCGAAGGCACAAGATGCAGCGCATATTTCTTCCCGCCGATCACAACGGTGTGTCCCGCGTTGCTCCCTCCCTGGCTGCGCACGACCATATCGGCCCGCTGCGCCAGACAGTCGATGATCTTTCCTTTCCCTTCGTCTCCCCATTGGGAGCCGATAATTGCTGCCGTAGGCATGGTTGCGCCCCGTCCTTTCCTTTATATATGTGTCATGAGGTCGTCCGCCGGATTGTAAGGCCCGAATTTGGTGTAACTGCCTACCCAGCGAAGCGTGAAATCTCCGGTCTCGCCATTGCGGTGCTTCGCGACGGAGATGCGCCGCGTCGTTTCGGGATCCGGTCCTGATCCGTCCTCTTTTCTTTCTTCCTGATAAATAAATAACACGATATCCGCGTCCTGCTCGATTGCGCCTGATTCGCGCAGATCGGCGAGCACCGGCCTGTGGCTGCCCCGTTTCTCGACTTCGCGCGAAAGCTGGGAGAGAATGACAGCCGGACATTCCATGTCGCGCGCGAGCTGTTTGAGCATGCGCGACAGCGTAGAAATTTCCTGCTGCCGGTTCTCGGGACGCGCGGAAGCCCTGCCGTTGCCGCCGAAATCCATCAACTGCAGATAATCGACGATGATGAGATCAAGCCCTTCCGTCGCCTTAAGCCGGCGGCATTTATTCTTCATCTCGGCAATGGAGATCGAAGAATTGTCATCGATATGGATGCGGGAGCGCCCGAGGACCTCGTTGGCCTCTTCAATGCGCTTCACTTTGTCCCGTTCGCGCAGAACGCTGCCGTCCCGTATCTGCTTGGAATCCACTTCCGCCTCGGAGGAGAGCAGGCGCTCTCCGAGCAGATGGCGGTTCATCTCCAGGCTGAAGATCATGACCGAAGCGTTCGTAAGCTTTGCCGCATTCGCCGCGATATTCAGCGCAAGCGAAGTCTTGCCCATCGACGGACGGGCGGCAAGGATGATAAGGTCGGATTTTTGCAAGCCGAGCGTGATCTCATCGAGCCGGTCAAATCCGGTCGCCAGGCCGGTCAGCCTGCCCTCGTTCTTGCTCCGCACCTCCATCTCATGCATATTTTCCGTCAGCACGGAAAGCAGCGGATAATAATCATTGCGCTGCCCGCGCTGCCCTATCGCGAGAATCCCCTGTTCTGCGAATTCCAACACTTCATCGGCGGTTCTGCCTTCGCTGTATCCCTGTGAAATAATCTCGCCTGCGCTTTCGATCAAGCTGCGCAATTTTGCCTTCTCACGCACGATCTCGCCGTAGTAGACCGCGTTGGACGGCGAAGGGACCGCCGCCGAAAGTTCCGCGAGGTAGGAGACGCCGCCCGCGCGTTCCAGCGTGCCGTTTCGCTTCAGCGCGTCCGCAACCGTCGTCAGATCCGCGGCGCGCCGCTCTTGGCTGAGCAACAAAAGCGCGTCAAAGATATCCCCGTGCGCGGGATTGTAGAAATCCTCGCGCCGGAGCATCTCCGTCACTTCGTTCAGCGCCGCCTCATTCTGGATGGCCGCGCCGAGAACGGACCGCTCCGCCTCCTCGCTGTGCGGGGGGATGCGCTCGTCAGGCATCGCCACCATCCGGTGTACGCAGCGAGGCTCCGACGGGGGCGCTGCCCCCTTCGCCAAATCCTGCTTCCCCTGAAGCGGTGATTAAATCAGCAGATGAATCATCTGAGGACGGCGCATCCGTATCTGTGACTGCATCCGTGTCGGGGTCTGCTTTGGTCGAAACCGTCTCATCCGCCGCAGGAAGCCCGCCTTCCGGATTCACGATGATCTTCAGCAGCGGCGCGACTTCGGGATAGATCTTCACTGCAACGTCGAACGTGCCGATCTCCTTGATCGGCGTGTTGAGATCAATCTTGCGCTTGTCGATCTCAAAGCCGAGTTTTTCCTGAATCTGTTCCGCAATTTCGGCGGCTGTGACGGAGCCGAAGAGCTTGCCCGCCTCGCCGGCCTTCGCCGTAAATTCGAGCGTCTTCCCTTCAAGCTGCTTTGCGAGCACTTCCGCCACATCCTTGTCGGCGGCTTTTTTCGCCGCAATCTTGGCGCGCCGGTGTTCCAGCGTTTTCATATTGACCGCGTTCGCCTCGATCGCGATCCCGGACGGCAGCAGCTTGTTGCGCGCATACCCGTTCGCAACGGTGGCCACATCCCCGGCTTTGCCTGTCCCGAGAATATCTTCCAAAAGAATTACTTTCATTTGTTTTCTCCTTCTGCTTCTTTTATATATTGTTTCAATTTTTTGATCACCTCGTCGATGGTTGCGCCCGGTATCTGCGCGGCCGCCATTGTCAGATGCCCGCCGCCGCCGAAACGTTCCATGATCAGCTGCACGTTCAAATCGCCGAGCGACCTGGCGCTGATCACAACTTCTTTTTTCGTAGCGCCGATGACAAAGGACGCGCGAATGCCCTTAATATCAAGTAATTCGTCCGCCGACTGCGCGCAGATAATCTGCGCGTTGTCATGTTCGCCGTCGCTGCGTGAGATCGCGATCCCGTTTGGGGAAAACGAAGCGTTTGCGGTGATGGAAGCCTTTTGCCGAAAATCTTCCATATCGCTCTGCAGCCAGCCGCGTACATTTGTCGTATCCGCGCCGTTCATACGCAGCCATGCCGCCGCCTCGAAAGTGCGCGCACCCGTCTTGACCGAAAAGTTGTTTGTGTCGATGAAGATACCGCCGAGCAGCATCTCCGCTTCCAACTTATCAATCCTGCGCGTCTCGTCGTCAAATTGCAGCAGTTCCGTGACGAGTTCCGAGGAAGACGAGGCGTTCGGCTCCATATAGGTGACGGTCGCGTTCTCAATCACGCTTTCCCGCCGGCGGTGATGGTCTATGATGATCAGCTTTTCCGTCCGGCTGAGCAATCTCGGTTCGTCCGTCATATTGGCTACATGTGTATCGATCACGATCAGAAGCGTTTCCGCGGATATGAGTTTGAGCGCCTCCTCGCCGGTCACGAAACGATAATTCCCGCTTTCCGCCGCGAGTTGATAGACATCCGTGAGCGAATGGTTGTAACTGCTGAGCACAACACGTGCTTCCTTGCCGTGCACGGCCGCCATGCGGCTCACCGCGCAGGCCGCGGCGAACGAATCGATATCCGCGCTTTTATGCCCCATAACGAATACATCCCGGGCGTCGGCAATCAACTGCCGGATAGCGTGGGACATAACGCGGGATTTGCCCTTGTTGCGGTTTTCGATCACCTGTACGCGTCCGCCGAAATAATCCAGCGACTCCAGGCTCTTGACGACCGCCTGGTCGCCGCCCCGCCCGCGGGCGAGGTCCAGCGCGTAACGCGCGTACGCCTCGGAAACGGCCGGCGTGGCGCCAAGCCCGACGCCGAGCGAAAACGACGTCGGAAAATCCGCGTCTGTCTCAAGGCTGCGCGCCGCGTCAAGAATCGGGAATTTCCCCGCAGCCAATTTGGCGTAGTGCTTGCGCGGAAAAACGATAAGCCACGCCCCGCTGCGATAACGCAGCAGAGAACCCTCCACTTCGTCGGCGAACCCGCGGATCAGCGTCTCAATCGCCGCCGCGCGCATGGAGCGCGTCTCGTCCGGCGACGCCTGCAGACTGTCCTCGTAATTGTCCACCGTCAGATTGCAATAACACAATTTCTCATCTTCATAGAGTTTTTTCATATCGCGCAGTTGCGTTTCGTCCAGAAAATACAGGATCGCGCTTTCGCTCACACCCTTGTTCACATAGCTCGCGAGTGTCCGGAAGATACGTCCGTCCGCTTCCACGAAAACGGAAGCGTCGCTGTTTTTCAGCGTGTCCATTTTCTCCGAACCGACAAGTTCCTCCATAGTCGATATGAGGATCTTCGCCTGCGGGAAAATCTCCCGAAAGCCGTCGTTCGACATCGCGACGACGCCCTCTCCGTTCACGATGCACAGAGGAAACGGATTGTGCATCACCGAATAGCGCAGTGTCTCTTCAATCTCTCCGTTCGCCGCCGTCAGCGTATCGATGACGCCGCTCCGCAGAACAAAGCGTACAATGATCGCAAAGATAACATAGCACACCGCCGCGCAGGGCAAAAGCGCCTTCCATGAAATATGGCCATAGGCAAACAGCACGGCGAGTACCGCGAAGCAGACGATCGCGCCGATGAGATAAGGCTTTGCGATCTTTGTGAGAAGTTTGTCTCCCACGAGGCCGCTCCCTCAGTCCCGCACGTACGGCAGCAGCGCCACGATGCGCGCCCGCTTGATCGCCGTCGCCAGTTCGCGCTGATGCATTGCGCAGACGCCTGTCATGCGTTTCGGCATGATCTTGCCGCGTTCGGAGATGTATTTCCCCAGCAGCTCGGTGTCCTTGTAATCGATCTCGATTTTTTGATCCGCACAGAACGGGCAGGCTTTTTTGCGCCGAATCCCCGAAACCGGGCGTTGTTTCTTTTCCATAATGTTTCCTGTCTCCTTTTATTATTCTTCACTTTTCCGGTAGATTCCACGAAATCAAAGATTTCGGGAATCTTCGAGTCACACCTTCCATCGATTTGCTTGCAGCAAATCGGGATAGGTGTCAAAACGGCATATCGTCGTCTTCTTCATCCATTTCCGCAAAGCCCGAGGGGAGCGCGCCGGCGCCGGCCGATGTCCCATCCAAAGCGGACGGAGGCGCCGCCTCGAAATCGCCCGAAAGCCGTGTCTCAAACGGGGCGGTATAGCCGCCGCCTTCACCCTGCCCTTTGCTGTCGAGAAATTCCACGCGGTTTGCGATAACGTCGGTCGTATAGACCTTTTTGCCGTCCTTGTCCGTATAGCTTCCGGTCTGGATGCGGCCTTCCACGCCGGCCTTGCGTCCTTTCGCCAGATACTGCAGCACAAGCTCCGCCTGCTTGTCGAACGCCGTGCAACGGATGAAATCCGCACTGTCGCCGCCGTCCTTCTTTCCGAAGCGATTGACCGCGATCGTAAAGCGCACGACGGTCATGCCCGTGCCGGTCACACTCTTTTCGGGGTCTCTCGCGAGGTTGCCCGTCAAAACCACAACATTCATACTTCCTCCTTGAACTTGTCTATTTTCCGATCTGCGTTGTTGCTCGTCTCACTCACTCGCCGTGCGTCTAGCATATCGAAAAATATCCTGCGTTCTATTCTCAAAATTACTTTTCGTCTTTCTTTGCGCACCTATCCCGATTTGTGAAGCAAATCGATGGAAGGTGCCACGCGAGGATTCCTAAAATCTATGATTTTTTGGAATCTACCGCGATGATAATATGGCGGACCACATCGTCGGAAATACGAAGCCTTCTGTCGAGTTCCGCCGGCAGTTCCGGGTTTGCGTTGAACTGCATCAGCACGTAGAAGCCTTCGTTTTTCTTCTGAATGGGATAAGCAAGCCGCTTGAGGCCGATCACTTCCGTCTCAAGGACTTCCCCGCCGTTCGCGATGATACCTTTGACGGTCTCGATCACGGCGTCCTTTTTTTCGTTCTCCAACGCCGCCGCGATGATGAACATGATTTCGTAACGATTCACTGTTTCACCTCCCTTCGGACTGAATGGCGCAGATTTTCTCTGCGCAGAGAGTCGGGCCGGACCGGCCCGTATTCTATTTCTCATGCCGCCATTATCAAATAACAAAAATGGCGCATTCCCTATTATAGGGGATACGCCGCGAATTTGCAAGCGACCCGTTCTTTTGCGCCAATATCGGCGAAATATGAAATGTGTTCGCGCAATTTATTTGATTTATTGCCGATAACATATTATAATGGTGACAACGAATTAAGGAGGTTCGGTATGAAATATCTTTCCGTCACAAAAACTGCTGAGAAATGGAATATTTCCGAACGCAGTGTCAGAGGTTACTGTGCCGCCGGTCGTATAGAGGGTGCGTTTCTTACGGGCAAAACATGGAATATACCGGACAACGCCGAAAAGCCCGAACGGGCAAATAAAAAGCAAGACGTGCTTCCTACGCTCCTCGAAGTGCTGCGGGCTGAAAAAAGAACCCGCCTACCGGGCGGGATCTATCATAAAGTGCAAATCGATCTGACGTATAATTCCAATCATATGGAAGGCAGCCGCCTTACCCACGATCAGACACGCTATATTTTTGAAACCAATACCATCGGCATCGAAAGTGAAAGCGTGAGCGTGGACGATGTTATTGAAACAGCGAATCACTTCCGTTGTATCGATGCGGTCATTGATAACGCCAAAAACGCCCTTTCGGAAAAACTGATCAAGGATCTTCATTCAATATTAAAAACCGGGACAAGCGACAATCGCAAGGATTGGTTCGCGGTCGGCGATTACAAGAAAATGCCGAATGAAGTCGGCGGTATGGAAACAGCGTTGCCCGAGGAAGTCGGCGACAAGATGAAAGCTCTTCTTGCGGAATACAACGCCATCGAATGCAAAACGCTGGAAGACCTGATTGCTTTCCATGTTCCGTTTGAACGCATTCATCCGTTTCAGGACGGCAACGGCAGAGTCGGCAGACTGATCATGTTCAAAGAATGCCTGAAATATAATATCGTTCCGTTTATCATTGAAGATGAAATGAAGATGTTCTATTATCGGGGGCTCAGGGAATGGAATACGGAAAAAAGCTATTTGACGGATACTTGCCTTTCCGCGCAGGATAAATTCAAAAAGATCCTGGATTATTTCAGGATAGCGTATCAGGAGCAAAACAATGGTGGGGATAGCCCTTGAAGCAAATGAACAAAACATCTTTACAAACCGAAGCATAGCGGTTCCAAAAATGATCCAGCGCGGAAAGAAAGCCCGATTTCGGCGTATTCATCCATGGCACACGGCATGATATTATCCGGCATGCGCCCGAAATGTACGCCATATCAGGATGTGAAGTCGATCGTGACGTTGCCGAGGCTGCTCTCCACCGAAAGATGGCCGGCCGCGTTCGGCGGGATATTCGTCACTTTGCCTTTCACCTTGGTTCCGTCAATCCGAACTTCGCCCGTGCTGCTCTCGATTTCGTAGCCGACCGATCCGCGCGGCATCCGGAGCGAGAGCGTCAGGTTTCCGGTACTCGTTTCAAACCGGCTGTTTCCGTTCAACACAGCGTTTGTGAAGGCGGCGTTTCCAAGGCTTGTCTTGAAGGTCAGTTCCTTCAAGGAGAGGAAATCGTTCGCCGTGAATTCCCCGGTATTGAGCGAGATATTCGCCGTCTGCGTCCTGACGCTGTCCAGTTTGCAGCCTCCTATGCTGGAAGTCATCTTAAAGTTGTCCGCATCGATATTTTTACCTGTTGTATTTCCGGTGTCGTTATTCAGAGAAAGCTCCCTTGCTTTTATGCCCGTGACATATAAGCCGCCGATTGCGCTTTTTGCGTCCGCCGTATCCAGCGTCACGTTCTGCGGCACAGTAATGACAACACCGCAGTCCTCCAGCCGAAGCGAAGGCCCGAAACCAAACCACCACAGATTCAGATTTCGGCTCGGTTCCGACCCGACGGTCAGCGTATCGCCGGTCAGTTCCGCCGTCAGTCCGCCGGCAGCCCTCCAATTTTGTCCTTTAACGGAAAAGCTGTCTCCTTCCGCCCGTATCTCGATCCGGTTCACCGCGTTCAGATTCACCTGAAGATTCTTGATCGTACCGTCGTTTCGCCATGTCTGATCAACACGTTCCATCTGGTTGTTATTCTGGACAAGCACGAAGCCGGATCCGTTAGACCCATCTCCAAGGTGAAGACCCAGCGGCTGCATGCCGCCGTTCGCAAACCCGACGCCCGCCATCGCGAAGCCGATGACGAGAACGATGAGGCTGACAATTGTTCCTTTTCTCATGACGCAGCCCTCCTTTCATTTCGCAAATCCCGTCTGCGCCGCATACCGTTGAAGAGACGCGACACGCCGTGCCATGCATGCCTCCATACCCATTTCACAAAACGCAGCAGGAATGAACCGGCGATGATCAGCACAATGCCGCAGCCCATATAGAACAGCAGAGTGGGCCAGCCCACCGCCATGCCGCCGAGCACCCCGGTGGCAATTCCGAGCGCGCCGCCCACAATGACGCCGATGCCGGCGGCAAAGAGCACGATCAGCGCGGCAAATACAACGACAATGATGAGCCCCGCGACAAAACCCGCGAGCGCGGTGCGCGGAATGGCGCCAAGTACGGAAAGCCAGGTAGCGCGGACGCCTTTGGTCCCGATCCGTCCGTCTTCCAGATCCTCATACGCCGCGTCCGCGCGGATGCCCGCCGCAAGCTGCGCCGGCGACCCGAGTTTGGCGATTGCCGCCGCTTCGCCTTCCGGTCCCGCGTCCGCCAAATATTCCGCGTAGTACGACACTGCCGCCCGGCGCTCGTCCATCGGCAGCTTATGCAGATACCAATCGAGTTTCACAATATAATCATGTGCGTTCATGATGCTTCACCTCCCAAAATCAACCCGTCAACGCGGCCGCGAAACTCCTTCCAACCCGTCTTATACTCATCCACCTTTTCGCGCCCCTGGGGCGTGATCGAATAATACCTGCGGTTCCGGCCCTGATACGGCTCGTCGTACGTCGTCAAATACGCTTCTTTCTGCAGCCGGCGCAGCACCGGATAGAGCGTTGATTCGGAAATTTCCAGCGATTCTTTAAGCGTCTGCGTCAGCGCGTAACCATATGTCGCGCCGCCGTTTACCACCGACAGCACGCACGCGTCAAGCAATGTCGCACCTACCTGAAAAACCATTCCATTCTCTCCTTCCCTGTTATTTATTTCTTCGCCGGACAAACG
>Ga0123354_10006289_pt1 | contig 17604 bp, 15 predicted proteins | sample TergutLab28metaG_2_FD_97872 | JGI IMG/M metagenome (GOLD analysis project Ga0123354, IMG submission 97872) | Labiotermes labralis P4 segment gut microbial communities from Petit-Saut dam, French Guiana - Lab288 P4 | ecosystem: Host-associated > Arthropoda: Insects > Digestive system > Gut ...
ATTATGAAACAAACTGCATTTTGAAGAGAAAAAAATGGAGAGTATATACCATGTTTAAAATATTCAGTACCTATATTTGTTGAATAAATATATAAAATGCAACTTTAGAGGTTAGCGGTGCGGGATGACCACTACAGATGACATTAGGCGTCAAAAGGTTAAGAATGAGTACAGGTATATATACACCATTACAGTGTTCGTGTTATCAACACATTCCACACGACCAAAAAAACGAACAAATGTGAATTAAGTTTTATCAGAAACTAGGAAAAACTTGCACAGAAACATACAATATGATTAAAATGGCTTTCTGAGAGGAATCCATTAGCCATACTCAAGTTTTTGAATGGTGTCACTGTTTTAAAGAAGGGCAAACATCTGTGGAAGGTGACAAACATCCCGGATGACCACTAACATGCACGAACAGTGAAATGATTGACATAGTACGTAATTTGTTGGAAAGTGATAGAAGATTAATGATCAGAGAAAGTCCAAAAAAGATGGAATTTGATCAGTTCATGTCATGCAGTTGTGACTGAAGGTGTGGGCATGAGATGCGTGGCAGCGCAGTTCATTCTGTGAGTGCTGACAGCAGAACAGAAGGAAAATTGCTGTTCAAAGCCACTAACATTTTTCAGTGCACAGAATCAGATGCAGATTTGATAGGAAAAATTATCACTGGCAACAGAACATGGATCTAAAGCTATGATCCCAAAACAAAGGCCCAGTCAGCAGTTTGGAAATCTTCTTCATCGCCACGGCCAAAGAAAGATCATCAAGTTCAAAGCAAGACAAAAGTACTGTTCACAGATTTTTTTTGTTTGTTGAAGACAGTGTTGTGCATCATGAGTTCGCTTGAGCAGGTCAAACAGTAAATATGGAATATTATATACAATTCTGCGGCATCTACAAGATGCAGTACACTGCAAGTGACCAAAGATGTGATCATCAGGGAACTGGCAAATCCACCACAACACAATTGTCTCAGCTCGTGCAACACTTCTTAACCACACGCAAAATCCCACAAGTGCAGAAATCTCTGTATTCTCCCCACCTTGCACTGTGTGTCTTTCTTCTGTATTTCCCAATACAAAACTCGATCTGTAAGGGAGAAGATTTGATGATGTGGAACTCATACAACAAAATATGACAGAGCAGCTTCTATCGACATCAAAAACAGACTTCCACAATTGTTTTGAGCAACGGAAAAACCGCTGGAATAAGTACATCAAATCACAGGGGAATTAGTCTACCATTGTGGTAAGTTTACTATTGTAAGTATTACAAGTGAAATTTGGATACTTCTTGAACAGCCTACATATTAGCAGACTGAAACATACAGCATTACTTCAAAAATACAACATGACACAAATATATTATGTAGAGATAAACCTGCACAAATTTTTTTTAAAACTGAGTAATGTCTCATTCTGGTGCAGGGCATATTTGGAGTAACACTCATCTCATTTCTATGACCAGATTCTTGTTTAATAGCAAGCAGCTCACATTTTATGCCATTTCTTGCTCTAAAGTAGAGTTAAGGTTGTCCTTGAGCACATAGGCAGAACAGAGGTACAACTCCACTCATTAACCTTAGCACTAGATGCTCTGGCTGTTTTAACCCTGAAGAAAAATTCCCTGGCACCAATTGGAGGCTGGATAAGTTTCAGGGCTGGTCCTCACATTTTGGAGAAGGAAAAAATATCTTGCTCTTGCCAGAAAACGAACACTGAATTGTCCAGCAGACAGCCTAATCACTGTACTGACTACACCATCCAGCTCCTAACTGATCACTACTGGTCAAAAACTGCACACACACACACACATGTGCAAAGTGAAGTGAACCCAAAATATACAGATGTACTGCACAAAGAAGACTTCAAATAATTGAAATTAAACTAAAAAGTACATAGTAACAACATGCTCAGTTAAATTCATATGTATTCACATTGAAGACTGCTCATGCACCATGTAGCTCCATCTGTCAGATTTTAAGTTTTGTAAACATCCGCTAACAATATTGTGGACCTAAATTCTCTTACCAGTTGATAGCATTAATGCAAAAATTACTGAGCCAGCTTAACATTCACACAATGTTATAAACCTAGTAACAGTGCTTTATTTCAACAATCAAAGGCACAATATTAATCGTAAATAAATATTATAGGCGATCTCCAACATGCACACTTTTAACTTTCATAGATTGTGCACATGGTTGGTGAAATAAAACTGAGTACACTGAACTACTAAAAGCGATTGGTCTCAAATACTAACAGGTATGTAACATGCATACTTTTGACAATGAATGTACAGTACATGAGTAGTATCAACAGCATTTACAAGACCTTTTCCTAGTCACAAAAATACTCAACCCAATACACTACATTTCAGAAGCAAACTGCTTCCTCTTCAGGTGAAGAAGGAAGCAGTTTGCTTTTGAAATGTAATGTATTGGTTTGAGTATTTTTATGAGAGTGGAAAAAGTACTTGTAAATGCTGCTATCATTACTAACTAAGAAGATTCACAAACACTGTCCACTTACTCACCAATATCACAAATACAAGTCAAAAGCCAAGTACGGAAATGATCATGGAGATTAGCCTTCATGAATTGAGAATATCATTTGATCACTGTATGTTTGGAAAATAACTGAACAAAAGGGAATGTGGGGAAACTGTGTACGATTTTAATGTGAAGCAAATACCAAACAGGCAAAGAGTCTGTTGCATCATGAACTTTTCAATCTTTTTAGGCAAGAAATCCTCTCAAATGAAACGCACTAACAGGGCAAAGTACATGTAAATCACATGGGAGAATTTCAGTGCTAAATTATTCCAATGTCTGAAGGGTAAACATGTCTTAAATGGTGTCATCTTACACAAGCTGTCACTTAACTGTATGTCACTGTTGCTGCAAAACCAATTCTTCTTAATAAAAATGCTGTCTTCAGTGTAAACTCTTTTTTAAGTCTTAGGCAGCAGCACGATGAGTGCTATGCACTTGGCATAATGCTTGGACCATAAATTACAGGTCTCATCCAAAGGTACTGAATATAGAGAAAACAGAATGTTCCCGGCAATTATGAAGAACACCCTGGAAGCAATGCATAATGTGTGTACGCTTGTAGCAGCCTAACATATATGTAAAGTGCACATCTACAATGGGTCTGTTCATATTCTTGTAACTTGTGTCTTTTCTGAGCAGTCAATAATTTAATTTTGAAGAGATGACACTGATTCTCTCTTCTTCACAAAGATTAGTATAACTTCAAATGAACAATGCCATGATTTCTTACTTGTTTCTTCCCAGACCAACTTCCAACAGCTTGTTGAATCTTCTCGCAACTACCACATGTTTCCTTCCCATTAATCTTGCTCATCCCACTGTAAAGAAATGTTCAGATATTTATTGCTTGAAAGTGCTGAGTAGTAGCAGTAATAATCCACACAATTCTGAAAGTTACCTGTTACCTTTCAGTATGTAACTTTGAAGTGAAAAATCTCCTGTGTCTTTGCTTTGCTGACTGTGGACTCTTTGACTTGCTGGGACTGTGGATGAAAAATAAAATTGTTTTTAGTGACACACACCACTGTACGCACGTGCATAGTGCAGTAAAAGCTTAAAACATTTCAGTTTGAAAATAATGTTAATGGAAAAGCAAAAGAGTTTCAAGTAGGCTGATTCAAGAATCTGGCAGATTAATAAGGCAAATTACAAATACAAAAACATTTTAATGTGAATGCAGAACACTGATTCTGAAGCCATCTGTCATCAATACAGATTTCACACTGTATCAGTACTTATGCATTTCATCACACTTTGGAACATCACTGATTGAAAAACAAGGCATAAGAAAGTGAGCAATAAATGTCAAATACTCTGTTAAGTTTCAAAAGAACTCTTTAAGTAGCCACCCATTGCATACAGATTTGTGTGTTCTGGACAAAATTCCGCTAATGCATTGCACTGCACAGCATAGGTATTTTATGACATAACTGTCTTGGAGAATGTATGGTACTTACCTGAATATAAGATGACCCTGAATATAAGATGACCCTGCATATAAGACACCCCCTTCATAGTCTTCAATTTTGAGACATATACAGTTTATGTTTATGTGAACAATTATAAGGTGATGCCCCATTTTTAGGTTAATGAACTAGAAGAAAATTGTCTTCACTTGGGTAAATAAGGTATAATTTATGGGAGTCTGGATCATTTCATACCAACAGAGAAAAATTTTACAAGTAGAAAGGCAAATATTCTGAAACTCATACACCCAATACTCATGCAGCCACTTTAGACGATAACAGACACTAAAAGATTAAGTATTTCTTAAATAATCAACAAACTTCCACCACTTAAAAATGAATGCAAAGAAAATTTAAATCAACTGTAATGGGGGACCAGAAGTACTACATGACTACCAGCCAGTTACTTCCATTATAATAAATGCAGAAACTCTTTGAATCAAAAATATTACATACAACAGCAAACTAAAGCTACACCAATTATCACTGAAAGCAGGTCAATTAATACTACCATACAAACCTGAAATCTAAGAGAACTTTTAGATTTCTTACTGAATGCTAACTGAACAAAGTTCTAGAAACTGTCTACAGATTGAATAAATACAGGGCATGACAGTTTCATGAAAAGAAGATGTAGCTTATGTCTTTGTAAATCAAAACAAGAAACAAATTAACGCAATATGTTTAAAACATCATTTGAAAATTTGTGTACCATGGACAGAGACAAAGTCATGCGACATGACAACATGCAAAAAGTGCTCCAGAGCTACTTACTTTGGATGTGAACAAACTGGAGAATAAATATAATAGTCATGTGCCATGGACCTGGAAGGAGTGTAAGGAATGTTGGCTAGTGCTACACTCTGCGGGAGCATTTCCAAAACATCTCGCCTGGAACACCGACATGCATACTCATATACAACACATATCACACAGCATGCAAGACACATCACATGAAATAATTGAAAAAAGGAACAAATCACACGTAGCTAATATCCAGCAGACAAACATATTTAAGTCCAATGCCAGGCATGCATATGAATTAAACTCTGTATCTGTCATTTTTCAGATTAAGTGCTAATGATGTCTGAATGATGAGGTTAAATGAAGCCACCAGTTGATATACTATCACTGCTCTGTAAAATTATTTTACTTTATCAGTTTTCCTTACTTGTTGAAATGCATGACCACTAGCATAAGAAGATGAACTCACTCATCAGATAATTACAACAATTTCTAAAGATAAAAGAAAATACTACTCTTGGAATCTTAGGCATATCCAAGTCAAGAAAATGGACAACATGTAATGCAACATTACATAACAATCAATGGCCATCACGAAACTTTAGAGAATTGTGACCACTGGTAACGTACAGAATCTGTGACTGCATATGACCCCACATCCTTACTGTGACTGAAGGCAGACAGGTAACTCAAACTTAAACTACAGCTCAAAATAAGAGAAAACTTTGGTAGTGCAGTCACAATTTTTACCACTTTCTTTAAAACAAAAAAGATTATGTTAACCAGTTTCCTTAATAAGCATGCCCCCAATATTGCAACAATTCCTATACTATGAAACTTCATATGATAGAAACCATCAACAGTATTTCTGTTTTCTGACAAAACATGTCTCTGCACTAAACTTCATATTAAGAACATCCACAGAGGAAAAGGGAGTGGGAAGCGTGTGAAGTTGGAGACAAAGATAGCACATTCTGAAACAGGTAAGACACACAAACATGCAAAGTACGAAAAAACACAGCACAGACATGACAGACTACAGATACAATAGAAGATTAATACAGAAGCACAAAGTACTGAATTCATTTTAACTTCCATGTCTCTGAGTCTGCCAAAAGTCACTATCATATCTCACCAACTATTCTTCTTTGACTATGGAATATATGCCAAATTTTGTAGTTATATCACATATTCTTTTGTTAGTAAGAAAATGCAATAGAAAAAAAAATACAAAACACGAATTGACAAAATCTTATAATGCTGCAGCCCTGCTTATTTGGAAGCACTGGTTCACAAAAGCATCAGCATAATCAATTACATACACATACAGAAAATCATATTTACAAATGCAAAGCCAACACAACATTGATTTGCAGCCATGATGCAAAAAATAAAAGATTACAAACTTTTTCTTGTTCGAAAATGCACCAGCTACTTCAGAAGCCTTCCGTTTCTTGCCCGACTTAACGCATGGAGTCGAAAAATCTGGTGTGGATGTTATAAGATGATTCTCATCTACTTCCGGAGTTCCCTTCCCAACCATTTTCTTCAATCCATTCAACACACCTGTGACAGTACAATATAAAGCAAAGACATAAACACTATCAGAACTGTTATTCATTATTCTAAGCAGTTAGTTGCATTCCATTTCCTGATCAGTGCACAGAGTGATGTAAATTAATTAACAGTTTACTGGTATTGGGATTGAAGTCCTCAATAAACATCTGAAATGGCTACAAATATGAGAGTGCATGAAGAAGGAAGGTTGTTGCCTGGGTGGATGTGTATCAACCTCTCACATAATACTAACTGCAGAACAAAAATGCTTACAAGTGAATCCCCATTCAAGTGTCAATGCTTTTTTAAAATGTGTTATTATTCTCAAAATTCAATATTAAAATTGCTTTATTAGATGTCTACTGAACAATTCATTAGAAACAGAACCACTCCTCTCAGCAGAGTCCATAAGAATTAACTGTTCCGAAGCAATTTTTTTGTATGTAAGGGGAACATTTTTGTAAAAACACAAAGTATCCAAAATCAATAAAAGTAGGGATAATATGTGAATAATGTGATTTACCTTGCAGCTATTTGTAAATTATAGCCTCTCTTGGGGGGGGGAGACAGACAAGTCTCACTGCACGTGCTACTCACTATTCTTCCTATATTTCCAACAGATTTATTGCTCTGTCCGAAGTCAGAACTCCTACACACCGCACTGCACTGTCACATGTCAACATTTATACATGAACACAAGTTCTCTGAGTATCTATTAAATTCAGGAGGGAATTCTCACTTATTTGTTATGGCAAAGCACAAACATACAGCTCATCACATCGTACAGCTCTACTGGGACTCACTCGGGTATTTATTTATTAGCTCCTTGCAACCTCCTTTCAAAGTTCTGACTGTGTGGTACAGTGAAAACACTTATTAGATGTAAAAGTGGCTTTTCACAGAATGACTTGCTGTAACGTTTTGTCTGTTTTAGCACCTTATTTACTTCACACACAATACAGGAAATGACAATTTTTTCTTCCTATCACTGACATGAAGTTCAAAATTTAACCTTCCATTAAGTGGGCTAATGAATGCTCACCCTTCCATTCCTCAATTTCCTTCATGTGTTGGAATTTAACAAAACAATGCCTGAACCTCTTGCAAGATATAGTCCTCTTACTGTATATTTCTCAAACAAAGACATACAGCACATATAAATGAACTATGCTCACTTGCAGCAGTTGTAACATCTTCCTCTACCACTGCCTTGTACTCAGCATGAACATATGTGGGAATGTGTAACTCACAGTGGTTAACTCGTCCCACATGTGCGTAGTCTAACACTACTCTGTGTTTCTTGACAGACAGTTTATTTGGATATTTACAGGCCACTTGTGTCATCCCATTTATAGTATCTGCGTGAAAAGAACTGAGCACCATGACAAGCTACAAGTTTTCATTGTGCTTTAATGAAAACATGCCCTCTTGCCTCATTTCGCCCATCTTATTCTCTTTTAGATTCCATGGCACCTCTTATTTCAGTTGCACTTTTGTACCAGCTGGTAAAACATCCATAACCAGCAGCTCAACACCCAGCTATGATGAGGTATAGTACCCACAAGTAACACCATGACAATCTGAAGGAAGGATGAGAGGGACTTTCAAAAGAGCAGACTGCTCCAGTAACGTGTTGCAACAAAAATAGCAGTAAACTAGTACTTCTGTACAACTGATGGATGCATTTAGTTTCCATATGTGGGGTTGGAACTGACTTCAGATATATTCAGTTTCTGCCTAGGTAAAAACTAATTAAAGTTTTTATTTGCTAATTGTTATTATGGAAGGTTCAAAATAAGTGAATGGAAAAAAAGTGAATACAAATACAAATGTTGTTTTGAATAAAATAACCAGATGTTGTGGGTTCTTTGAAATGTTAAAGCTGAAAACTTAGTTCTCCAAGCTTATTCATCAGTTATTTAGAATACTCACAACCAAATAGTGAAAAACTAATATGCACCACTGGCAAAAGAGATAAGGAGAACAAACTGCCACTACTACAAGATTCAAGGGTGAATACTTTAGAGATGCAGACATAATACCATTTTCACACATTCTCTATTTGCAGTTAACAATTCATTCTTGATTTTGTATCAATATTTTTCACACCCCAATCCCATAGGCCCAAATCTGCCAATCACATTTTCCCAGACTTCATACTGGGTATTGTTCACCTTGCATGTTCAAGTGCTGGCAAGGACCATGGCATAGTCAATTCACCTTACAGACACAGAGACACAACAAGGATCTCTGAAACGCTGGCAGTAGAGCCCAGTTCCATGCAGCACTTTCAGCCAAATACAACCAACATCAAGTGTACTGTATGTTTCTCTAATACTTCTTCCCATCCTGAGTTTGTACCAATATAACAAACACTACATCTGAATTGGTATCAATACATTTAAAAGTAACAAGTAATGGAACATACGCGTTATTGATCCACTTCTCCTTTTCTTCTTTTTCTTGCTCTGCCTTGATAAATCACCATCTTGCTCATCATTTGATATCGAAGGAGCAGAGCTGTTTGCTGCCACCAACTTCTCATACACATTCTCCGGCAAATTTCCAACTTTATCAGCATTACTTATCAGTAGCTACAATAAAAATACATTATAAATTGTACTACGACTATCTAACACATAATATTCACACTATCACAGATCATAACTACAGAACACTTTCAGCAACATGGGTGTGCATCATGCAAACCCTCCCAGTAGGGTTATATCAGGAGTTAGTCCACATCCTTGAAAGATGTCTTGGATGATTTGGGAAACCTTTCAGCTGACTAAACATAGGAAGTTAAAAGTTTAAATCCTTAGCAAACTGTTCGTGAATCATCACATTAAGTTTAGTTTCTTTTAAAATCTTTTTAGAAGAGCATGCCTGAAAAATCATTCATATACAAAAGTTTGACTTTACACACCTTTCTACAAAAAAATTTGGGGCAGAAAGTTGTAATGTAAAAAAGATGTAACTACTGCTTTACAGAGTTACATTTTACAGGCCAAATTGGGGTTGAAAAATGACGCCCGCATAGTAGTGAGCCAACACAGTTTCTATTTCTCTTCATAATTTATAACCTTCATCCTGAGCCCAGCTACACTTCTATTGTACAAGTATTCCCCATTTTTTATACACTTTCAAAAAGCTTCACACTACTGGTCAAAATAATACCCTAGGAACAACACAGATTTCCTGATTGTACTGAATACAACAAGGCACCCAACACATGTAAGAGTTCCACTGTCAAGAACAGATTGGTATTGTCTTCATCCTAATATAAAAATTAGATAATATTCAGGGCATACAGAAATTCACAATTGCAGGAACCGTAATTCATTCATGCCCACAGACAAATTTTCCCTTTGTAAAATGTCAGCAAATGTGTATTTTTGTGGAAAATGTGAATGCAATGTAGCAATGCAGCGAAGATATTCACATCTGCAGACTCTAAAATGTGATTCCTTGATGAGCATTAAGGTAAAAATTCCCCTTAAAATTCTGGAAATGCACAATTTTCACAAAAAAATGCAATTAAAGTTCTATGTACTCTGTTGCTATATCACATTCAACTGTGTTTTCTGTGATAATTATGAGAACGTAATTATTTCAGCCATAATTCAGCATTACCTTACACCAGTAACATACACAGTGCATGTCAGCAGCAAAATGTGTATGGATGCCACTGATTCCAAGTCCTGAGTACCATGTGATCTTAGTATCTCCCTGTTTTTCATATACTCTAACAGTACATGCAAAACTATGTGGCCATGGACATCAGTTGAACCCTGTGCCTGTATTTCATGAGACAGGCAAAGTATGATACTTTACTTTACCAAAATATAGTCTAAAATTTGGGGTACATAAATTATGTGAGTAAAGGTATACGCAATAATGAGTACAAATTTGGACTGTTGTGCTGGCAAATATGACCCTGAAATATTTAGCATGAAATTTTCTCCTTCAGTTTCTAGCAGCATTACAACTTCATATACACAGTTCATACCAAAATATATACTGGCTAAAACTACCTTTACTCAGTATGGTCAATATTGAGCATGTGGGCCGGCATACTGCAGCCTTAATTATTCAATGACAAAACAAAAACTGAAAACATATCCATGTGTTCATAAATCATTTCAGTGTCATTCAATGACATTGCTTGCAATTATTCTAGGATCATACTAGGCCTAGCTAGCAGTGCTCAGCCCATGTTAGGTTGTCATGAACCAAGAATAGAAAAATAAAAAGGAAAATCACACTATGCAAAGTGATGCACATGCATTCATGGAAAGAATAACAGTCTGATGTGACATCAGAAGTACTTGTTTTAAACAGATGTAGAACAAAATTATTGTTTAAATTTATCTCACAGCCAGTACGAAGCTGCAAGGTAAATGGAAAAGCCTTGAGCATTAGCTAAGACAAATTTTATAAAAACTTTCATGCTTCACGGAACAACAGCATTTGAGGCCATCTTAAATACTATTCAATAACAGCAGTCAGCAATTCCCCATCAGTAACACATTTAGGTACGCACTTCAACAACTTGTACATGGTGACTCAGCCTTGATGTGCCAGAGACAACAATCCTCTCCTCTACAGGCATAACTGAAGGAGCAATTATAATAGCCAAATTCTTTACATCCATCTTGTTTGTGCCAGAATGGGATGCCACCTCCTGAAGGAACTGTAAAGAATGTGAAGAAAATCATCTCCAATGTCATCTATAATACCACATCACACTACTGGACAAGTAAAACTCATAACAGAGATGTCTGATTTTGAGATCTGCGCTCTTCTGGGAAATAACGCAGTGTATAGTGGTAATTCTTTTCTAACATTTCAGGACAACTTATTGGTCTCTTCTTCAAGTGTTAAGAAGTGTGTTATGGAAAGGCCTTTTCCATAGCATACTTTTCTATTTATGTACTTGTGTTTTCTACCTGACAATCGTTGAATGGAATGACCAAAATGTGTTATAGGAAAGTAGATAAATGAACATACGGACTTTGAGTGTTGTGCTTTTCTAGACTAAATCACTACATATAACTGTTCTGTAATTTACTCACAAAGAGAAACATTTTTATACAAAACTTTCTTCTATACGACAAACCATTCAGAAAGCAAAAAACACATGGCAGGTCTAAAATTGGAACCGTTGTTAGTTTTTCAAGATATAAAAACTCAGGCTAATTACAGCACAGGACATCAAGACAAAATCAACAGATGTGATGGAAACATAATAAATATCAAGTTACAGTTCCTATTATCAAACCAAAACAGTTCATGTGACCACCACAACCTTTTTACACTTTCCTACAAGATGTACCTGAAGTTGTTTCATACTTTCTGAAAAATACTTTCCAATTAAACACACCAGTGTTTTACTATGAATGGTGCTAACATTGTCCATGTCTCAAGTTTAAATTATGGCTATGTTACTGCTATTGAAAGCAGGCAGAAAGTAGCAAGTGGGGTGTCCTAACACAACATTACATTCATTCAGTTTCATAAAATCTTAAATTTGGTCAATTGACCTTTAACTGAATCAGGTGACACAAAGACTAATGCAGCTTATTGTTAAAGTTCCAAAAAACATACACTATACCTGTGGAACCCTAAATATCAGGGCAATGACTGTCTGGATACAGCTGATGAAATTTTGTGTAGTAGCAAGCCTCAAGAAGCTAAATAATGATGTAAGAAACTGATGAGCAGATGTATTTAAAAAAAATCTAAATGTTAAAATATTTTCTGTCCTTGGGTTTTACATCCCATGGCCAATCACTTAACTGACTGTATTATGCCAGCTCATAACCACAAATGTCAACAATCTATACAAACAATTAAGTCACCACTGATCAAAACACAGTGTTAATAAGAGCAGGAAATAATTTTTCTGTGTCTTTACATGTCACGCAAAAAACAGAGGCACACTGTTGTAAATATGACTCTTTAAAGTTTTTTGATTATTAAAGTATTTCTATTCTGACTCAGTTCACTTGAATGAGGGATGGTAGGCTCAAACCCACCAGCACTAGATGCTGAATATGCTACATTCTTTGGAAACACTGGAATATGTTAAGACACTTGGTACACGGTGTAGAACACCAGAACACCAGCAGTTATAATTACTTTTTAAAAATCCCACCTGAAATGTTGCTTCACAAAACTGCAATCTTTTATAAAGGTGTGTTCGTGAGGTGACACATATAAGTATGTTGGACTATTTCCATCATTTTGCTTTAGTTAAAAATACACTTTTTTGAGCCGACTCTGCTTCATGATCAGGCACAAATAAGTAACTACAAACCCTGTTCTATTGAGTCCGTTAAATTCAACTTCTCTGTTACAAGCAAACAACATTTGTGAAGCTGATCCTCTTTCCATCAACAGGTAAAACAGACCAATTATGAAACCCACTCTGTTGGCACCAATGTACTGAGTTATCTAAACAGATAAATAATTTTCGATTTCTATCTGATGACAGACACACAGCCATTTTCTGCAATGTTGCATGTTTTTAACTACAAACAAGCTGAAGAAAAAAGACTGAAATATGTCACCTCAACTCAAATCTCTGTTTGGTGGTCATACATGACTACACATTACAATACACAGTTCAAGTACATTTAATTTGTAATTACATTAGAGGGAGCAAACTGTGGCTTGTGTGCTGATTAGCAGATGCTGATAAATCCCCACTGATCACCTACATACCCTGTGGCTTCAAGTCCAAAAAAATGCTTGTCATGTTTAGATAATGTAACATAATATACAAATTCTGCAACAGCAAACTTGGCATATTATTAAACTTACATGTGGCCAGCATGTAAATGGCATTTCAACAATAAACTACTTTCTTGTATCTCAATATATCCTTTCACTTATGCTTTTTATAGTTAAAAACAAAAATCTTTTTATTTTGAATTCAGAGAATCATACTAAAAGTACAAGACAATTCAATAATTTTTATCAGCCCACAACTAATCTTACTATATACCAAAGGGGAGTACATTATATGGACATTAAGATCATCAATAATCTTCCTCCATACATTAAAGGTATAAGTTACAGTGTTATGAAGTTTGAAATTTGTTTAAAAGATTCCTACATATACATTCATTTTACTCCATAGAAGAATATTTTCAATATAAATCTATCACAAGCTGATAATGTGCTATTAAATGTCTTTAATAAGACCATTTACTTAATACATAGTCTTAATAATCTATGTTTGTTGTCACTAAGTCTCACAAAAAAAAATCTTAACATTTGTCATCTTTATGTTTGTCACATGCGTATAATTGCTATCTATATTTATTTTGCTATGATTTGCTTCTTGTCTGTTTCTAACTTGTTCCTCTGTGACTATAGCCATATCTTCCTATGCTTTTCTCATTACACAGTGGTTTGTCCTGCTAGTATTAAACACCATTCATGTACTTGACTTGGAATCAATTTCTGTTTGATTCCAAACATTTATATAATTTAATATAATTTTACATAATGTATTACTCTTAACATGCTCTATATCCTACTTATTGTTTTTATTGTGCATTTGGGGAACGTTAAACAAAATATTAATATATATTAAGTAAAGTAAGCAAATTCATATTAAAACAGCATAGTAATGCAAACTAACCAATTTCAGCAAGATCTGTGAAACAGTTCATAGGACACGTGAAAAACATGGATGGACTAATGTTACCTCCACATATAGCATGCTTGTCCATTTTGTAACAAATGCCTAATAAAGGAATAATAATAATTAACAAGATAAGTCAAAATCTTACAAGTTAATTTTAAATTTTCACCTGCATCAAATATGCCAACGTGTTTATGTGTGCAGTTGGTATCAGCAGACATGTTAGCAATGTTCCTTCTACTTTCTTTTCTTTTAACAGCAAACATCTGCAAAAAAAGTATGTTTATATATATATATATAAAGTGAAAAATACTGTTAATATCGAACAGTGGTTCCCAGAGTGTGGCAAAAGATATATGAGATAGATGTCCTAGAGCAAGTTTCTGAAACTTCCTAGTACCATAGATCCTTAAGGCACAACGTGCTTTATCACTTAAAAATGGAAGTTACCAGTAAAAAACATACTTACACTGTAAAAACCATACATAAGTCAATGTAAAAATTTATCAGAAAAACATTGTTCTTAGCAGTAGTGATAATAAAACTCAGATTACAGAAAACCTAAGGGAAGAAACTAAACATTCTGCTTAGCAGAGTCTGCTCAACCAATGGAGACAATGTTCTAAAGGGCTCACAAAAAATGTGATATCAGGTACTTTTGTGTGCCAATATTTCAAGACATACTATTCCAGTGGGGTCATAAAAAATATAAAATCATACACTTTTGTGTGTGCATCATACCCAAGACTAGTGTAATGTAATGTAGTGTAGTGGATTACACATACAGTGTCTCAATGATGATACATTCAAGCCAAAACATGCAGTAGATAATAACAGTTAAATAAGTAACTGTGCTTACCAAAGCACAATAATGCAACAAATTTGTACCTAAACAAGGATATAAAAATAGTGCTATATTTATTTTAGAACAGTTGCAACTTTTGCAGCCTTTCCCACTTGCATAACTAGGATACATGTAAGTTACAACCAGCTCCTTTGCATACAGAAGAAACTGATATTGAAACAGTAACATAAAGACTTAGGCCAGGATAGCATAGCCAGAATAGCAATTTGCTATGTGCTGGATGGTCAGGGGTTCAAACCATTCAGGGTAAGATTTTCCAGACTCTTCCAGACCAGCTCTGAGGCCTACCCCAGCCTCTTGTAAAATGGTGCCCCACAGGTAAAGTGCCCGGGGCATGATACTGACCACTGATCCCCTTCTAGTGCCAGGGTTGAGTTTGGGTAGAGCTACACGTCTACCTACGCTCTATGCCTGCTTGGCATGTAACAGGACATCCTTTAATACAAGGTTATTCAGAATTTCTTGACACATTTAACAAAATCGGTACTCCTGAATGGCGGAAAGGACTTCAACATGCAACCCACACATAGCCTCCCATAAATCCAACCCCTCGTCCGTACTTCGGAGTATCATGGATTCATACTCTACTCTGGGTCACGTGGGAGGCGGTAACAGTTGTGGAGGGTATACCCTAATGGGGGTTGCTACAACACACTGGCTAACGGTGTTCTGGTCTACCGCAGCCAAGAAGGAAGGTATCATGCCAAGGGCTGCATGGCACTGAGGTAGAGATAGCAGTGTCATTAACAACTGCCTTGGGGAACCAGGCTGCACCCCACTGTATGTAGGCCATCCATCTGCATGGGGCTCTGTGGATGGTGACTTTATGTTTTTCCCCATAGGTAGGAGGGCTTCTTTTTGGGGATTCTGGCAGACATACATAAAAGAATGAATAAATAGACCAGTGGCTCTTGTGACAGAGTATCCCTGTCCATTGGGACACTGTTAGGGAACATGGAGGGGACTCCCTTACCAGGGACTCTGAAGGAAAGATGAATTTTCAGCAGATGGGATGTAGAAAGTTCTGTGGATGCGTGTCTTCGTAGGGGTCCCATTAGGGAACCTTGGGAGGGGGTCCACTTACAGGGAACTGTGAGAGATAGTGGGGGGAGGGCTCTGGAAATGGAGCATCTCTTTTTATGGTGGCTCTGTTAGGGGAACCTGGAGGTGTAAAAGAAGGCTCTGGAGATGGGCACCTCTTTCCATGGGGGCCTAGCTGGGAAACCTGGGAGAGGGCTCATATGCTGGGAGCTTATGTGTGGAAGAAAGTTCTGGAACGGGTGTCTCTCCATATAGGGGCCCCATTAGGAGATCTGGGGAGGGGGGGGGGGCCTGTCTATCAGGAACTTTGAGAGGTGGATGAAGAGTTCTCTAGGATTGGGGGATCTCTCTCTGAACAGGCTCACAGCAAAGGGCCTTGAATCAGAGCTCCTTTACTGGGTACCCTGAGTTGTGAAAGGAAGGCTCTGGGGAAGGGCAACTCTCTTCATGGGGGCTCAGTTGGGCAACCTGGCGTGGGTTCGTCTACCGGGGACTTTGAGAGATGGCTGAAAGGGGCCCTGCAGGTAGGGCATTTCTCTCTATGGGAGCTCCATGAAGGGAGGGCTCCCTTACTGGGGACCCTGGAGGATAGGTAGAAAAGGCTCTGAAAATGGGCATCTCTTTCCATAGGGGTCCCGCTGGGGAACCTGGAAGGGGGCTCATTTACCAGGGACTTTGCAAGATGGATGAAGGAGGCTCTAGGAATGGAGCATTTCTCTCTGAAGAGGCTCAGTGCGGAGGGCCTATGGGGAGGGCTCCTTTACTGGGACCCTGGAAGATATGTTAAGAAAGGCTCCAGATACAGGCATCTCTCTTCATAGGGGCCCCTTTATGTCTGAGGGGAATCTGGAATCGGGGGGGGGTCATATATCGGGGACTTTGAATAATGAATGAAGGAGGGCTCTAGGAATGAGGCATCTCTCTCTGAGGGGAATCCATGAGGGGGACCTGGAGGGAGGGCTTATTTACTGGGGATTCCGAAAGATATGTTAAAGAGATATATCACGAGAGATGTAAAAATGCCCTGTAAGCGGGTATCTCTCTCCAAAGGGGTCCTGCTGGGGAACCTGGAGGGGAGTCGCTTGCCAGGACTTTTTGAGAGAAAAGGATAGTATATCTGGGTTCCTTTCTTGGACCCAGAGGGTATTAAGATCTTAAGTCTGGGGGCCATCTGGAACTTTGGTAAATGGACAGGGCTCTCCTGAGCTGATATCAGATTATGGAGCACAAAGGGGCCGTCTGTAAGGTCTAGGTGCTTCGGGACCATAAAGGCTCAAACCCAATGCAAATCTATCTAACCCACACATAAAAAGAGAAGCTCTCCAACTTTATTTGTACATCCCATGGGCGCTTAGTTTCATCAGTGGCTGTGGCTACCACAATCAGCATTTACCCCGATGCTGAATCAGATGCATAACCGCAGACCAGGTGCTGCGTTGCTGACTGCCAAGATCACCTGAGCTAACGCCACGAGATTTTTTTTTTGGGGGATATGTTAACCCTTAGCCACCGAATGACATATATATATATGTCGTGCAGTGAGCCCTTTAAATGGCTGAACGGCCATTAAAGTGGATGTGGGGGGGGGGGGGTTTAATTTCTGGCACCAAGGGGTTAAGGACTCTTTTTTATTCCCTCTCCCAAGGGAGCTGCCTGACTTTCAAAATTGAATCAGGGCTGCCCTCCCAGAAATTTCTCAAAACATTCTGCA
>Ga0123354_10006290_pt1 | contig 17604 bp, 8 predicted proteins | sample TergutLab28metaG_2_FD_97872 | JGI IMG/M metagenome (GOLD analysis project Ga0123354, IMG submission 97872) | Labiotermes labralis P4 segment gut microbial communities from Petit-Saut dam, French Guiana - Lab288 P4 | ecosystem: Host-associated > Arthropoda: Insects > Digestive system > Gut ...
GTGATTTCATTGTAAGAATATATGTATATAATATCGTTGTAATATTATTATGTAAACATGATGACTATTTCCACATCTTGTAAGATTTATGGAATGTGAATAAACATACATACATACATACATTCAGGATATACTTATTCATATACAACAACAAAATCAAGCTGCTACATCTCAGTCTCTCACTCATGACAAATCTGTTAAAGCAGACTCGACACCATGATCACCACACTCAGAGGTGACGCTTTCTGCAAAATGTGACAACAGCACAGGAGCATAATAAGTATAATTCATCTCTTTATGTTAAAAGGAGATTTATCGCAATATTTCAAAGTCAAATCTGATGCATGTAACTTTTAACCACATATGTGAAAACTCAGTTCATCACTGCTGAATACGCTCCACATGATACAACAGGAAGATAAATAATTATTGAAGGGTGAGATGGTGTTGATTATTGTTGGTCTAGTTCAGGCAAACAAAGAAAACAGTTATATCACCATTACATTTATATATCTAATTCAAGAAGTCAGCACTAAATAATTTAAATCAACTAAAATTGCTTGAAGATAGGGGAAATGGGGCTTTAATTTACAAGAAAGACATTCTTGGACTTGAATAACCTCAACTTCCAAAATTTTATTGGAATTTTATACTAACCTTGTAGGCAAAATCTGTTGGGCTGCAGAATATTAAGACATAACCTGCTTACCTCAGTAACTTAATGTGGTATAGTAGTCCTACAAACACTGGACAGGTACAGACATCCCCTTTAATATAGAAACACCCCAAGAACAACATAAATGTTATTAGCTGTAAATGGCTTCCAATGCCTCAATGAAGACCTTGGTTTGAATACAGCTGTCCCCATTACTGTATGAAACACGCTGCTTAAAGTCACCCACTTACATCAACAAATGCATAAATTTATAAAAAATCACAAACCATCAATATACATGAACTCTCCTATATGTGCAGTGATAAACTAGCATCCTCCAGGTGACACTAATACAAAAGAACATAAAATTAATACATCCAATTTACATATACAATATTAAAAATGCATAACAGGAGCTATAAAAATAAAAATGTGGATATTATAGATAATGAAATGCTGACACATTCTTCAATAAAATTTATTGATATGTCACTGTTTCGTACACAACACTCTCCTATGCCAGACATGGGCATCAGATACTTTTGGTTCAAAAACTTAATAGTGGATGTGTGTATGCATAAAACCACATATAATATAAACAGTGGAACACCAATAAATTTTATTTAAGAATGTGTCAGCATCACATTATATATAGTAACCACATTTTTATATTTATAACTGCCATTTATTTATTTTTAACACTATATATGTAAATTGGATGTATTAATTTTATATATCTTTTGCATTAATGTCACAATGAGGATGGCAATTTATTGATGAAACATGTAGGAAAGGTCATGTATATGGATGATTTATGTTTTATAAATTATGTGCATTTTTTATGTATGTCACAATGCATGGAACAAATAATATTGAACTCCGCATAAAGAATTAGCTTTATTATTGCTAGTAGTGAAAAACATTTATTTAAACTATTTATTTGTTTATGGTTTACTGAATGGTTCTGTCAACAGCTCAGGTTATCACACTCTCCAATAATAATGTGCTTAGAGAATAATGAATTGGAGGATGTGAAAGGTTGTCATTCAACAGCTCCAGATACTACCCCACAATCTGCCTAGAGGGATTGGGGAGGGGAAAGAAGGGGGGGGGGACACCCCATCATCCTCTGAAACAAAATTATTGTAAATGTTACATGTAAACATGCTGACAGACACTTTTATGATGCTTGATTCATGTACTGAGCACCTGCTCCACCCTTCCCACAATGGTGCCTGGAGTGTAAGTCGTACACGAACAAACAATAGTCATGCTTTTCACAGTGTGCTTTATCTTAGTGGGCTGGTTCATGAATGCAACACTCCATGGAATGTCCATTCACCATGAAGTCACACAAGAAGTGAGGGTGATTTCAGTAGCAGTCACACATACAAGAAGACATCTACACCTGTTATACAGAGCTGGCAAAAAGCCCCTTCTAAGTAGGTCTTACTTCTATCAGCACATCAAATATGGCTGCTTTATCACACCAGCAGCCTGCATCCACCAGGGAATTCCATGACAGCTTCAGTGTTTAAAACCTTAATAAAAGCAACACAATACACATTTCCATCACACTGGGTGTTTTACCAGTAGAGTTCCTCATGTTTCTTGCATTGTGCTCTAAGTATTTGTTTCAAACTGTGTAAATGTAAATTTTTGTTCCATAAACACTGAGAATATGCCTAAATTAATAAACTATGTAATCCTATATCTGCATTAATCAAACCTGCATAAAACAAATCTAACTGGCAGCTACATACATAGTGGCTGCAATAAAACAGTTTTTACTCATGTAATATACTTTCAACAAACAACATTAATCTTTAAATGACTAGGAAGGTATTTAAATTTTAGCACAATGTTAATGAAAAATGTATTATTTGATAAAACTATGAAATAACTGGCATTTTGTGGAAAATAAAACAGATATTATGCAGTGTGTCTTACAAAAACCGCGATTTTCCTTGAATTTTGAAGGGTGTTTTTATGCATTCATATAAGCAAATGCAAGGCATTTAATGATGGAATAAATAACATTAGACAGCCTACTAAATGCATATACATACGTTGAGATAAACGAATCTTTAGAACATTTTCACCTACATTTTTAATGACTAACTGAATTATCATCTTAACAAGACAAGTAATTTTCACACATGCCCCTAAAATGTATTTTGTAAGTTTAACAATTTTGATAACAACAGTATCACTATGGACACTGTACAGGAGCAGTCAGCTAGAGACATATTAGAAAGAATCATACAACATATACCTGAAACAAACACCATGCTAACCTGATGTAATTGAGAAGCATGCGATCCATACGTTTGTAGAAAGGGCGAGATGTGTAGTAACCACTCCAGTAGTGATCATCACGATCTGCATAAGTGAAGAAATCTCCAGAGAGTGAGGGAAAACTCTCTGGCTTACTTTCTTCCCTCACTGCATTAAAGTAGTCCTGCAGTGTCCCAAATTGTGCCTGTGGAAGCAATCCATATGTCACAAAGAAAAGAAACTGTAATTGTCAGGAATGTGCCCCATAACACATACCTAAGAAAAGCTGAGTAAGACTTAAACACAGTCTTTGTAAGAAATTAATTGAAAGGTACACTCCAACCAACTATACTAGCTTTCCAAATGTAATCCTTGCAATTCAGCATACCATATTGACTTTTATATTCATTTAATGCATACAAAAAACTTACTATTATACATACAAATGTACTACTACAAACACAGTTGTGCTTTACATACACCATACAGTAAGGGAATATTTTTATGAGTTCAAGCAGGTCTTGTTTCACACAATTTCTTTTTGCACAATTTCACTTAAATGCGATTTGAAAATTTATACCACTTTTCAAATTTATGCAATAATTTCCGGTTTAATGTGATATGGAAGTGACGATCCATGGCAGCACTTGTCTTTTCTCGGAGGCTAGCAGAAAGTGATGTAACTGTCACTCTTTCAGTCATGTGGAATGATTACATTGGTGATATAGTCATGTGGCAAATGTAATTCCCCCTTCAACAGCACTGGCTGTTGTTACCAAAATGAGTGAGAAATGTAAATCTACAATCCCTAGTGCAATCCAAGTGAAAAATCACCCAGAGACAATCAGTACTGAAGAGAAATTAGACATAATACGTCAACTTGCAAAAGGTGAATGAATTGTTGACATATGCCATGATGTTGGATTTGCTCATGGTAGCATACGTACAATTCGTGATAATACTGATAAAATTACAGAAATCGCTAAGTATGGAACTAAAGTGTGTGTGCAGCAAGACTAACACAGTGCTGTTGATATGAAGTGTACCATAAACTGTGGATGTGAGTCCTTTAATTTTTGTACTGCATTAGGGATAAACAAATATATTGTACAGAAGTGTATGCATACTGTAGAGAATGTATATATATTGCATATACTCTACAGGTCCATATGTCTGCAAGTGGTTTAGTTCTACACTACATACGGTGAAGTTGTCAGTGCCCTAACACCAGGAAATAACACTGTTTTAAATGGTAATTTTGTGCTCAATTCGCACGACTTTTTCAGGGATGTAACCCACATGTAACATGAGACCTGGCTGTACTTGCATTTTGTTAAGAATTCACAGAAGTAAAAAATGTTACATATAAATGCAGCAGATCTTAATAATGTAAATATCTTTTATCATACAGCAAGTTTTTGTACTAGCCATTTTTGGGAAGAAAATGAGCTTCACGCTACATATATCTTGGCCAACAAGTTTCAGTACAGATCCCCTACAGCAAATTTCATCAATATCACGGACTCAGTTTCAAAAGATGGAGCATATAACCAGATAGACATGACATATTCAGTATGTGTTCATTTTATAGACTTCATGCAACTCACCTCATGGAGAAGAAACCTACTTGATAAGCTGACAAGGTTAATATTACTCAGACTGTCAAGAAATTCCCAGCCTTTATGCAATTCAAAAGTTAATCACTGTGTTAACTAGAGCACACACACTGGCCTACCATGGGCCATTTAAATTCACTGCTTACCAATACACCTGTTTTCTGAAAATGAATCTTAACCATTATCCTACAAACGCACCGAATCCTTTTAAATTGGCATCCTATGAATGCACCCTGCCCGGTGCGCTGCATCCATTTAAATGCTCTGTACAGTCATGTAGAGGCTTAGAATTATAGCCCCACTCGTTAACTCCATATTATATAATGATTTGTCAATTATGTACATATGCACCTAATAAATAGAAAATTTCTAGCCAGCCTGTATTCTTCAAAACCTCATATGTTTGTTTTCATGCTAAGCAACTGATGCCTTTCATTGCCTTCTGAAGAAACGCGTTATGCAGTTTGTTCATCCAGTACTTGTCTGCACATTCCAATATGTAGTTTCATTCACTCTGCCAAGCATTGCTGTTACAGGAGATATATTTGTGACGGCTTGCTTCGTTAAGTTTTCTTACTGTGTACCCCGCTTATAACCCCCCCCCCCCCCACCCTGCATAGAACGTCATTTAGGGACTGATATATGAAACGGTTTCTAAAAGTGTTTAGCCAAAACAGCGACTCACTTTATGAGTACAAACGCAGGATATATTACTACTAAAAGGGACTAAGCACCAACTGTCCGTATATGATAGAATGCGAATGGTATATTTTCTGTAAAGCCTGTGTTACATTTCAGTTCAATTTCTGTCCTTTTTGAGAAGGACACTTTGAAATATAAGATAAACAGGATGCATAAATTCACCCACACAAATAAATATAATTACTGGCTGCACTGTGAGGTCACGATTTTCCCATAACATACTGAAAATGAGAAGCCTCATTCACAAACTCCACTGGGCTTATAATTCCAATTGCTGTTTGATATATAGAACGGACTGATCTGTAAACAGTCAAGCCATAAACCAGCTGCAATAATATGGCATTTCAATGCATTACCACTTGTTCCAACTTCGTAATAATAAGCCAGACTGAATATTCGTTTCTGATTCAGCAGACTGCAATGTTTGTGCATACGAGAGCCAGATTCCTGTCCCCAACCACTGAAATATCTCTGTTTTAGTTACTCTTTCCTTGACAGAGTAACGAAATACCACATAGAAATTCTTGATTCCCCATCGTGAAAAACATACTGGAAATGATAATGCATGTCGGTATACTGGAACAAAACTCAACAAATGTAGGTCTTTCTCGGTTCATGATGGTGTTGCATGTGACTAGCGAGTGGTGTGAACAGAAAAGTTGTTAGTGAAGTGTTAAGAAAGTATGATGTGTGTGTGCAGTAAGATGTTTCTGACACCACCACGCCAAGGCACAAATCCTGAAGCTGGAATTTCCTATGCAAAATTGGGGCCCGAAACAGAAACGTAAGTAAAATAAATTGAAAATTATAAATTTTTTTAAAATTAATTTCCTGCATATAGGCACTAAATATTTCTACCGATTTTTTTTTGAATTGAAGTATCTCTGATTTATTCCCATCACAATGCAGATTATTGCATTATTTCATTATCTTTGGTTCATAATATATAAACGTTTATTGTCAAACATGCGCAACAATTTACAGGGCCGTCATGGACAAAATTCTGTAGATGGATCATGAAGACTGAATTACAGGTCCTCTTGCTATTCAGACTGTGATCTGCATCATGACGCCATGTAGTTACTTCCTGTTAAATTCCAAACCCATATTTCCCTCTTCACTAACAGAAAATGTGAAAACTGGAAGAGTTCAGAAAATCAGTATTCAGCACACACAAAGTTAAATGGAATTTAAAATATACTGTTTTGTTGTTACAACATAAACCAACAACGTGCACATATTTCGTTAGAATTACAATAATGTTTTAATAGGTCAACTCCTACATGTTCCAGGCCTCAATGGACCACCATCAGGGAGTGTACAGTTGCGTAAAACAATCACTAACATTTTTATCATCTCCAATATGTAGCAGAGCTGTCATAAGTTCATCAACAAATGATATATAATAGATGGCTATGTGCACAGTATTTGGAGCACTGTTGGTTTGGGTGTGTTCATGAAATCATACGTTGACAAACTCATGACAGTTCTGCTACATACTGGAGATGATAAATAGATTAAGCAACTGTTTTAAGCAACTGTGCACTCCTTGATGACGGGCCACTGAAGCCCAAAACATGTACTGGAATTGATGTATTAAAACATTATTGTAACTCTAACGAAGTGTGTGCATTTGTTGGTTTACACTGCAACAACTTAATCATAATGCATGGAACAGAAAATGTAAAACACTGTAAGTTCTTTAGATCAAACGACCAAGGGACAATTACAATATTGTGTAGAGCTGTACAAACCTTTTGAGCTTGAGCATCAGTACTGTAGGATAGAAGCAAATGGATTTGAAACACAAGATTTTTCTGTAACACAGTGCACATTAAACAATTACTGTTTCGAGATAGCCGTTTATCAGCTGTTCTTCTCTTCTATGATAGAAACCAGGCATTTTACATAAGACTTAGCACCATTAGTTCAAAATCAATGGCTCACATCAACACTGTTCTGAATTCTGATACATTAATTATCAGTCATATAACTAAATGAACTGATGGAGCAGAATCGTCCCTGGGAAGCTACAAGTCATTCAGCCACAGCAAAAATTTCCTGCCTCTGACAGAATCTACAGGTTTGTTACTGTGTCCACAAAAGCCTGTCACCTACCCTGTTCTCAGTCATATCAATCCAGGTCAAGTACTAAAAACTTATTCCTTTAAAAATCCTAAAAAACATAAACCTGCCCTTGTCCTTGCCATGAAGGGATATTATAGGGAGCAGGGGTATCCTCAGCATTAGCTAGAAGCAAATGGTCAATAGCCAATTAGCATCAGGGAAAGAAGTATTGGTACCCACAGAACATGAACGGTGGACGGGCCCCAGAACTGGTCTGTAAGTATACCTTTAAGATATACTTTAAAATTATCCCACCACACATGCCTGAATGTACCGAGTGCTTTATGATTTTCATGTTTTATGACTAAAACTTGGTATGTAATTCTCCTCCCTCCATACGTACTACTCAAACATGCCCTGACCATATCATTCCCCCAGCCACCCTAACAATATTAGCTAAGAAGCACAAATTACAAACTGCTTGGTATGAAACTTTCTACAGCCTCAACTTACTTTCCCTCTTTCAAGTTCACTGATCTCCTCAGTACTCTCTTCTCCAATAGCCTCAGTTTATGCAATATTCTGTTATAAAAATGCAATTTTATCTAACAAAAGTGTCATGCAAGCAACATTACACTAAGCATAACAATGTAACAAGCAACAATCATATAGCACTGGCTCACCTCAACATACAGATTAGGCTTGCTGTTCCAGTAATCAAATATATTTTGGTAGTTATTGTACTGAGCATCCCATTCTGATGTGTGGTCATACCGAAAGTCATCACCAAGTGGGGCAAAAATGACATTAGTTCGATACAACTGTGCTTTCTTACGGTACTGTTCAAGGAGCAATCCAGCTCTGCAAAAAAGGAATAACTGCTTAGAATAAACAAAGGTTTAAGGGACAGTCCTAATAGTTGTGTGGGAAGTGTGACAATAAATCATGTACTACAACACTGCACTAACATAATTCATGGCATTCTGCTGCAAGATGATAACAGAAAAAGAAAACTTCATTAGCAATTTTCAGTAATAACTATACAGCAGACTATACCTAAAGTCATTAAAGAAATACCATTAACCTCTCAAATATGGCAGGTGAATCTCTGCCCCACTACATATAACTTGACCTCACACTGAATATGTCTGCCTTGAGTGAGTAACTCAAAAAAGCTCCTGATTTTTCGCAGGGACATGAGTGAGGAGGGGTTCTTGTATGCATAAAAGATGCAGTATTCAAAGTAGAAAATGAAAGCAATAAGGAAACACGGCCAAAGAAGAAGCCTCTAATTCCCAAAGGAATTACAATACAACCATCAACATTACTAATTGCTGTTGTAACTTGGAAGAAATGTAACATGTCACAAAAAAACAAAACTTCTGTATCCAATCCACAGACACAATGTATCTTCCATCTATATCAACAAATACAAGCAACAAAGCCTCAGAATTGTAAAATTAATTGGCACACCATGTCATGAAACAAACTGACATTCCAGAAGATCTGCTACTTAGAATAGTGACTTCAAATTTACAGCAACTCGCAGTTACATTTAATGAGATATTTGTGAATAAACAATCTAAAGACAGGATGAGAGTGTAAGTTAACAGTTACATAACATGTAGGTGATAACTCAATGCCCTCCTGGCAGATATCGGCCCTCCCCTCATGACAGAATACAGCTGCCACCACACTCAGCTCCCAAACCAGGCATCAAATGCTTTTTGCCATAACAGCTTCCATCCTCAGAATTCTTTTTAGTCCCAGGGCCACAACCAGTGCCAATTCCCTTGAAAGACACAGCCCACGAACCACTACAAAACCAATGCCTTATTTTCACAATGTCTCAGATGTCTACTCCAAACTCCACCCAACAGTTCACATGATGAATGTCTGACTTTCTACACCAGAGGACACACTGCCTTAAATCACCTCTCCAGCAATAAGTTCATGTCACCCTCTATTTTTGCAACTCTTGTCTCTGCCCCACAGCTTTGCAAAGCCATACTGTCTGGTGGTCTGTGTGTCCCAAATTGCGACTATTCAACCGTTTCTCACTGATTACCTTCATCCTTCACCTCTGACTGGCAAGTACTCTGACTCTCTACTTGTAAAAACATAGAACCATTTTGCACAAACACTACAGACACCAGAGTGTCATTTCTTAAGCATATAAAACCATAAAATCATGGCCAACAGAATTTTTGCTGTACCCGCATGGTAGACTGCAGCATGGGAAGAAATGATATGTGCAAATAGCACAACAAAGAAGCTAGTATATACTGCCAGAGAAACAAAACAAGTTTTCATGATGTGTTCATAGTTTTTAGTGTAACTATACAGGCAGGTCTCATTTCACACAATTTTTGTGCTATTTCGCTTTAATGCAACTTGAAAATTTATATCACTTTTAGAATTTATGTTAACAATTTTCAGTTTCATGTGATATGTTATAGATGATCCGTGGTCGCATTTATCTTCCATAGAATTCTACCAGAAAGTGACATCACCGCTACTCCATCAGTCACATGTATAGATTGATCATGTTGGTGAAATTATCATACAGCTCATGCAGTTTCCTCTTCTACAACATTGGCTTGTCCTAAACATGTGACAAGCATAAATTTGCACCACCTAGCACAATCCAAGCAAAAAACTGGCAAAAGACAATCAGTACTGAAGAGAAATCAGACACAATAAGCTGACTTGTAAAAGATGAACAAATTGTTGACATATGCCGTAATGTTAGACACGTTCATAGTAGTGTACATACGATTCAGGATAATACTGACAGAATTAAAGAAAATGCCAGGTCAAGAAGTAAAGTGCTTGTGCAGCATGACTACCACAGTCCTATTAGCACAAACTGTACCAGAGTATGGATGTGAGTCTTTTACACTTTTATCGCATTAGAACTCAATAAATGTATTGTATATAAATTTATGTATACTGCACAGAAATGCATATATACTGTATATACAGTACACACATACTCCACAGATCCATGTCCACTAGTGGTACTGATCATACACTATATATGATGAGGCTGTCATTCCCCTAATCCCCAGGAAATATACCATTCTAAATGGGAATTCTGTGTTCGACTTGCATGACATTTTTTAGGAATATAACCCTGGCATAAAACAAGACATGCCAGTATAGTCAGTACAATTGGTATAATAAAGTAAAAGGCAAAGTTGCCTCTATGCATACCATAGAGATATATAGGGGAGTGGAGTCATAACTCCAGTCATTCTTAATCTCAGGACTAGATGGAGGTGAATGGTCAGCTTCATGCCTGGCTACTTTACCCCAGGAAGAATGTCCCTAGTGCCCATTGTACAAAAGATGTCATACGCACTAGTGAGCTATCCCAGCTGATATAATTAGTACAATACAGTTATTAGAACTAATATTGTCATGCAGAACATAAATACCTGCTAGCAGAAAATGTAAATGGACAGCAGTCCTTTCAATTACTGACGACTGTCAACAATAACCTTAAGTGTAGACCAAACTGGAAAAATAAAAAATATCTAAATAATCTCACCAATCACCTCCTTGAGGAGCTTCTGGATGATCAACGCCTTGCTGACGTACAACCATATGGCCCTCAATGGAGCCTACAGACCTAGAAAAGCATCTGGACAGAATGGAACACAAATGGTAAAACTGCCAAGAGAGAGTGTTGGATAAAGGTTTTTTTTTTTTTAATGTTACTTTTGTATGCACATTTACAGGAACGATATACTGGTTTCTGCAAATACATTCACAACAGAATGAAACAGTGGGATTTAAATGAGGCCACAGTGTGTATGGCTTTTTCATGGTACACCAGAAATCAAGGAGATCTCAAGGAGTTAGTGTGAGCTCAAATACATGATACAAACAACAGGTAACATTAATCAGTGTAACTCCCACCCCTCCTATCTCTGCATAATATGTCAAATATACAGACTAGGACACAGAAGCATATAAAGTGGGGTGGGGGGAGGTTTACATACATGTAACATCAGATGCAAAAAAGAAGGTAAACAGATAACATATAACAAATTTAATTAGCTCACAGATGGGAAAATTAACCAACACGAAATTACAATTTCTCTCCATGAATAAACACGCACATATACATACGTATTCACTGACATAATAACTTACTCCAGCAAACCAAGTACAACTCAAAGAAGAATGGCTCCACATACCACAAAGAAAAACACAACACAACACTTGCTGATGCTGTAAAAAATTAAAAAAAAAAAAAAACCAACAGACAGGTCATTTACAACACAACACCATCAACATGGACACCAGTAGCCAAACCTATATAAATGAGACCATAACACAGAGCCCAAGAGCAAAACGTAATGGGTATGAAGTCAAGCTAATTTCCAAAAAATAGTGGAAAAAGGAGGCTGAATTATGAGGGGAGGAAAAATTAAGAAACAACATGGAAGAGTGCACTATATACAGGCTATATTGTCAACCTTGTGCCTAACACATCACAACCGAATACACTTACATTTCTGCTTACATAATAGGCACAATGCTGGGATTTAGCTGAAGCATCCGAGGAAATACAGTATAAAAGATCTCAAATCAGCATGCATGGAATCCTTGCAAAAATATGAATCAGGTTCCTTCAGAATACTCTAGTGGTAACAACAATAAATTAAGCTCACCTTTGAGCTACATTCTGTCTTGTGATGGCCTGTGGTGGTACTTTCCATGGACATGAAATACCATAGCCTGGCAACCGCCGAAAGTCAAACTGACAACATATTTTTGGATCTGGGCCACATGTATGTGGTACATCATAGCTATAGAAAGGCATCATGTGTGTAAAGAGATCTGTGGAACCATCACCATCTGGAAGAAAGTTAACAGAGTTCTCTAATAAGTTACATTTTCTATTTAATTGTATGAGTGGTAGGGATAATTCAATCCTAAATAAAAAATGTGGTGAACCAAAATGTAGTTTACTCTTGGAATACATGCTTTTTCTAGTGGTTCATACAGATTTTTCTGTACAAACTACCAGGCAATAATTTTGACAATCCTCTTCTCACATTATTCCTTTTTATGCTGCATCTTATTTACCACAACATTAATATAAAGTTTGTCCTCATGGTATTTTTTTCTTTTGCTCCTTTCTTTCTCTGACAGTTACAATGTTCTGTAGGTATTCCATAACTGTCCATTCTTTCACATGCTGAACTGCCACAGTGTCATACATTTCGACTGAATAAGAAATATCACATTCTAGATATTGTACTGTATTAACTCTGCTTTCATTAAAGAGATTGTGTCCAATGTCACAGATTTACAAGTACATAATTTGTCAAACTGGTTCTAATATACCTTAATCTTGCATTTAGTTCACATTTCTGTTACTGTAAGTACGCATATCTGCCAACTAGCAGCTGAGTGTATGTTTTCAGCTTTGGTGTGCTCGGGTTAAGAAATGTTTTTTTCTACTAAAATATATAACTTCCTTAATTCCTACAGATGCCTCACCAGAGATAAAAAATACCTTGGGCTGGCTGGCTGGAATGAAATAGGAAAAAATGACAGCAACGGGTTGAACAGATTCCATCACATTTTTTGTATTAGCAGTCCATTTCACAATACAATCAGTAACTCATGTTACACAGAGATAACTGGAGGATAATGACTTAGAAAGGGTATGGAAGGAAGCAATCATAGCCTAATTTATGGTACTATCATGCCATTTGCCAGCAAAGACTGAACAAGCACACGAAAAACCACACTCAGCATAGTCTGTGTCCTGGCTGAGATACAGACCAGGCATGTTCCAAATATAAGTGAGAAACACAACCACTTAAGTCACCTTTTAATTGCAATATTTGAACACCAGTCTTTGAATGTCAGAAATGATTCAACCAGATATTAGAATATATCACGAGAGGAAACGGATCATGAGAAATCTAAGGAAAGACTGGGAGGATTGAAAAGACAAAACACTGTTTGTCCACTGAAACACACAAAAGGGAAAAGATGCTAGGAGAACAAGGGATATATATATATACAAACTTAACAGTGTGGGAAGAGAAAATTTGTTACCCCTCAGTATTTAACTATACATTATTGCGCATATATCCTGTTACTATCCGATATAATCTTTCAATAATTTTCATTCTTTCTTACACCATCACACAACAGTTAAAAATCAAATAAACAATATAAATTATTCTTCCAATAGATTCTCGGTAAGCCAAGACAATAGCAGCATCACACAACAACAAAAAATAAATTTCCAAATGTTATGCCAACAGATTTTTACAATTCTAATAATTCAGTTTTTACACACTATGTAAGCACAACTCACAGGAATTATGTTGAGCATAAATCAAAGTACTATTCTATAATTTATACTGAAAACAAATATTTTAAAAAAACATAATTATGGGTAACTATTTCTCAGAAAACAACATTAGTACTGAAGTCACTAAACTACACATAATACAAAAATGAGTTCACAACATGTCTGACATGGGGGGGGGGGGAAAAAAAAAAAAAAACCCAAAAAAACAAAAAACAACGAAAAAAAATTAGTACAAAAAATATCTGAACGGGGGGGGGGGGAGGAACAAACACACACACACACACAAAGACAATACCAACTGAAGTAAATTTAACATTCTACATCTTCCATGCAGCAAAATTATATCCACAAAGAACCAATACCAACTTATTGTACTGCATTATTTATTTGTTGCTTAGTTCTCTGACATGTTTCAGCCTACACTTCATAAGCCATCTTCAGGGAGACTTCTATAATGTGTGCAGCATTTGTTTCAACTTAAATATTACAGTTTTCACACATGATTAAAATAGATCTTTTAGTAGACTATGCTTAAAATACAGTAAGTTACAATAAGTACAGTACACAGTACAGTATAAAATTATAAAATTTATATGTTTTGTCCAAACATCTGATACGGTCTTTCTTTGTATGTTGCAAGGTCTGTAATCAGATGTTCGGTGTACAATGTATACACTATAAGTACAGCATATTCATTCATAGTACATATACTACACAGTGAACATCTGATTTCATAAGATTGCAACATACAAAGAAAGACCAAATCAGATGTTTGGAGGCAACATATAAATCTTATAATTTTATACTGTACTGTACACTGCACTTATTGTAATTTATTGTATTTTAACCATAATCTACTACAATATCGATTTCAGTCATATGTGAAAACTCTACTACTCAAGTTGAAACAAATGCTGCACACATTATAATGTAGAAATCTCCCTTACGATGGCCTATTAAGTCAGGCAGAAACAAGTCAGAGAACTAACCAACAAATAAATAATACAGTGCAACAAGTTGGTATTGATTCCTTGTGAACCAACTGAAGTAATTCAAACACACTCTATAGAAGTTAAGAATAAACCTAACAATGCACACTACTGCGATCAATTGGCTAACATTCCACCCAACATTAGAAGGAGAACAAAGGTAGCCAATATGACAGGCACTAACCACCACACTCCAAAACATAAGTTGAAAATCTCCATTTTCAAACTTTCTGTGAATATTTTATAAAGTATTAGCCATAGGTTAACAGACAAGAGTGTCAATTCCTTAACACCTATATTGCAAAATGTTCTGTTGTTCCACTCTTAATGTTACTAAATGACCTCCCTGGTGACGAACTTTAAGGTCGAAATATGCAAATAAATGTAGCATACAAAATTCAGTGTAGTGTGATAGTATAATTTTATTTCACTTATTTGTTGTACACTGTCAAAGACAATGTAATTGCCCTTCTGTGTAGAATAACAGTAACACAAGCAAAGATTTTTAAAAATTAAACTTCACATTAAAATATTTGTATACTGAGGCATTAATAAATTTCAATTTGAATCACCTCACCCCACAGCTGCCTCCAACGGAATTCAAGGTTCTTGCTGTGTGCAAGATGCTTCTTGACAGAATAATGGACACGCTGAATAACCAGGCTCTCAAGCCCCATCCTCTTCAGCAGGTATGCCATTGTTGGTGACTGTCCAAATGGGTCTATGGACCAACTGCTCCTGCAATAAATAACAATACTGTTCTGTAGAGTATAAAAGTGTCATGTGAGCTGAAAATTTATAGACCTCATCCCACATGTAAAATCAGTGGTTATCACAAGAATTAAATTTCTTTCTTGCACTACAATAATGTTAAATTCAGAGAAAGTTTATTCCTCAACCAAGGTGTGACAGCTTAAAACTGGCCTTGAAGACAAAAGCACAATGATTCTTAAAATTGTTTGTTTACTACCAGTCAACTTGGTGTAACATCAAAGAAGAAAAGGTATCTTCTGCACCTCTTTTATTTCTTTTTTTTCAAATTCCTATCCAGAACTACATTAAATTACTCATTAAATATCACGCAAATATTATATTTATTTAATGCACACTGTGACCAACACAAACATCTACTGCTCACAACGGTAATTATGCATACATGAATAAACTGCAGTTACCTCTCATTTGTATTTTGTTAAACACTTATGACCCAATACAATATTACACTACACTGCACAGAATCTTTATGTCAATTTATTGAAGATATAAGTGTATTGTAGACAGAGCTACTGAAGACACTTATTTCTTTAACCTCTTCAGACATATGTAATCAAGAACAGGTGCCTTAGTTCAGCCATTACAACTTGTAAATAACATAAAAATAGTGGAATTTCCTTTTTATATTCCATTTCCTTCTCTTTTTGTATTCCATACCATGTATAGCGTATTTCTTTTGGCAGAAATTACCATATTTACTCAAATGCAAGGCAAGGTTTTTCCCTAAATTTGGCGCTTAAATATGTGAGGACATCTTAAATTCACAAATGAAGCACGAAACCAGATTGCTCAGAACTGGACCATGTAGGGCCAAACCAAGGCCTGCATCACCGAATTGTCATGAGATCTGCACTCCTATGGGATATTAGGCAGCAAAGAGTGGTAATTCCTTACTGACGTTTCAGGACAACCTATTTGTCCCATCTTCAAAGGTCAACAAGTCAAACAGAACACAACACAACTGACAACTGATTAAGAGTCCTTTTTGGGGACTTTCTCCATCATCTAATTGTTTAAAGAAGCACAACATTTTAGAAGCTGGATATGTTTCCATTTTCAGGCAAAGAAGTGCCTAACATGGTGTACCCTTTAGATTCAGCTACTCCAATCACTGCACTCCATAGAAACAGTAGCTTGTTACGATACGCACCTGAGAACAAATCTAGTCCAATAGTAGCAGAAAAATGGATACTAAAAATATAATAATTTATTCCAGTTAGTAACACTGGAATAAATTATTATATTATTGCAATATACAACAGGATGGCTCCTATCAAAGTTTTAGCTAGTCAAGCTCAATCCATCAACCTATATAGGAACATAAGAACCAAGGTCATGAAGTGTTGTGCAAACATTTACTTTAATTGACAATGTCAAATTAAGAATGTGTTATTGGCTGGAATAAATTATTATATTATTGCAATACACAACGGGATGGCTCCTATCAAAGGACACTAAAAAATTAAAAATTAACTACAAGGCTCAAAATAAAACCTGGACCAATCCACATATTAAAAATCATAAAGAGCCATGCACTAACACTAATCAGACCAAACATAACACAAAAGTCCAGAACACATGTATTTAAAATCCTCAACACCACTAACATAATCTGTGAATCTTCTTCATTGGTTCAATGAAGTTTAGACACCAAGAAAAATAAATGTATTATTCAGTCAATGTGGATCAGAACAGCATGACAACTCATCTCACCAGAAACGAATGTGAAGGGTTTTAAAAGTGCTGTATATCCAGTGGAATGGATGGGACTAATGATGATATGTTGTGGAGATGGGAATGTTAAGAGTCAATGTGAGGAAGATGAAGGCACTGTTGATGGATACAGCAACACTGATAGGCAGAGAGAGATAGAATCTGACAAGCTTTGTGTATGAAACTAGGAGAAGGTATGTAGTCAAACACAACTTAATCACTGAGGTGTATTTAATGACTGTGATGGAAACAACTACATGTTTCGGCCTGTGTTGGCCATCATCAGGTTGTCTAGATAGAACAAGCAGCCGCATACATAGTGCATATAACACAGTACGCCCGCGGTAAAGCAAGAACTCTACATTGTAAAAAGACTCCGACCAACAGTACAGGTGCCCCGCAATACCACATACCACACAGGGAAAGATCCAGCCGCATAGTAAACATAACACCAAGTTAACAGTA
>Ga0123354_10006292_pt1 | contig 17602 bp, 11 predicted proteins | sample TergutLab28metaG_2_FD_97872 | JGI IMG/M metagenome (GOLD analysis project Ga0123354, IMG submission 97872) | Labiotermes labralis P4 segment gut microbial communities from Petit-Saut dam, French Guiana - Lab288 P4 | ecosystem: Host-associated > Arthropoda: Insects > Digestive system > Gut ...
CTCGCCCAACCCCCAAGCTGGAGGACCACCCCTTGTCGGCTGTCCACGACTGCTTATTCAATTTATTCGCAGCTACCCTCCATAAAGGAGGCCGTTCCTCTATCCGCAACCTGAGGACGCGCCGTGCCGTGGTGACAGGGACTCACTACACATGGTGTGTACTGTCTACTCGCGTAAAAAAACCAACTTATTGCACAACTTATTCTCAGTATATTTCGTCAACCTCCACTCGTTTCGGGCGTATCTAGGCCCATCATCAGGAGGTACAACCGTATGTATACAACAATTGTTACTTATCCTTTTTAGATGACTGTCCGTTGTCCTGGTTGGTTTGGACAACAGACAGTCATCTAAATAGGATAATAAGTACCAATTGTTGTATACATACGGTTGTACCTCCTGTTGATGGCCTAGATACGCCCTAAACGAGTAGAGGTCGACGCTCGTATCAAGATGCACGGTCAACAAAACATAAAATGTATTGCCTACGTTTTCCCCATATCTTGATCTTCGGTAAGAGCATTAGGTGCTTAACGTGATGTCATTGAATTGGCGCATAAAGTGTTAGTTGCGATATCTTTTATTACTGTTATTATTGCATTCTTCTGGGATATTACGGAGTGTAGATTTAGCAATTCCTAGCGGACGTTGTGGAAACGACCTGTCTGTCCAATCGTGACGGGTGAAGAAATCCACCTGTTTGTAATGTTTCTCTTTTGACGAACCACGTGAGCCCAAAGTACAATTGGTTAACCAGATATTTGTCAAAATATACACCGATTAAATATTCACGTATAGTTTGTTGAATGGGTCTGTGTTATTATGCACCGTTTGTTTTAAAAAGCTGATGACGGCAGTGTACTAGAAGGAATTCGAACGCGTTTTTTCATTACATTTTTGTGTCGTTTTAGTTATTTTTCTTTATCTAGATGTACAGGTTGAGGCCACACTTGAGCGTTATGTACGGTGTGGAGCAACTGCTGTACTGGCCATCTCGTTGCGCCGTAGCATTTGCAACGGATCTGCGCAGTAGAATCTTGCGCTGGACCGGTAAATCTGCGACCCAACCGGTCGTGCAACCGAGGGATTGTATTGGTATTGCACAATTGATCTTATGGGGGAACGCATTTTTAATTTCTTGTGTTTTATGTGATATTAAATGGCGCGGTAAAACCAGCGATGCCGTAAAACTTACAGATTAGATTTAAAAACCCCGTTTTGAGGGCGCGTTGTGTTTAATGCCCTGAATTTTTATTTCCCACATTAATGTAAGGCGTTTGGCCGCAGGTGTCTTGTGTGTTCTCTACCCCACCACACAAGGGATTGTTGACTGGTGTGGTGTTTGTTTTTGCATTCGTAATTCGAAGTCAAACGAACAGCAAGATTGCATTCAGTACTCCCCCCGTCTCCTGCGTCCGTCAGCGGCGAAAGTATATTAGAGTTGTCATGTGTTGAACCGTATCTTTCCGTAGCCTAGCACAGTGTTTCTCAACCGCCGGGCCCAGGCATCACTTATACCGGGCCGCGAGAGATTCTCCTGGAATTGATAACAAATTTAAATGTAATTTTGTATTTGTCAACATGCCACAACGTACATATAATTGTATTAATACTCTATTTGATTATGCCATAATTAATTTTTAATACTTATGTTAGTTTAATGTATGAACTTAAAAAAAATTGGAAAGGTACTGACGAGTAAATCTGTTGGGACCGGGCCCTCGTGTAATGAAAAAGAATTTACCGGCCCGCGGTCTTACAAAGGTTGAGAAACACTGGCCTAGCAGCAGCAGCAGCAGCAGTAGTAGTAGTAGTAGTAGTAGTAGTAGTAATCATGACGATGAACCAGTATGTTGTGGATCGAGGAAGATCGCTGAGTGTTTAAAAAGGTCGTTGTGATCCACGATGAAGGTCAGTGAATGACCTTTGGTAAGAAAGACTTTTCTTTGCCAAGCGATAATTTACTGTAACGGAAATAAACAGCATCTAAGCAATGTTTGTGTGTCGCGCACGTGTGTGTGTGTGTGCGCGCATTATTGTGTATGTGGTGTGGTGGCTAGTGTCTGGACGGACAGTATGGCATGTTGCGACATGATTGTGCGTCATAAGCATTTATTTCCTTCCGATATAGATTGTAACTACTTCGCCCGGCTAAAAATAGCCATGAATCGTCCTGCAAGAGAATGCAATGAATCACTTATTGACTTCCGACCCTGTGCGTGTTTCTGGAGTCTTGAGTGGCAGACTACTTTGTATCCCTAATGACGTTACCGTACGTAGCAAGAGAATATGACTCGACACAGGTAATGCAAGGGAAATAAACATGACGGCGCCCAAGCGGATGACCTTTCCAGTGGTTGAGTGACGTCATAATTTGAAGCTAAGCAACTTCCGGCACACTCAGCAGCACAAGGTCTGTACTGACGGAATCCATGCGTGTATTGAGTATTGTTGAAAAGAACAATTATCGTGCCATTGTACACATGCAGTCTGTAATAATGTATGTACTGTAGACAAAGACTGACCCATGATGGACAGGCTACCCTCTCGTCAGAAAGGGAGCACGAAGACACTGCAAGAGTAGTACCGCGTTTACAACTAGACTACCAGACCAGTATCGCGTCATGGCATCGCGGTGTACCTGTGACCCTGGATCTTTCTAAAGTCGTGCCATGGCTTAGGCGTTTAGTCTGCGGCCTCGGAGGGCGGAGACCCGGGTGCGAGCTTTCTCCAGTGCGTGTGAGGATTTGTGATTGACGAAGTGTACTGGGGCTGTTTTTTTTCCCTCCGATAATGTTTTTCTCTTGCCATTATCATTCCACCATTGCTTTATGTTGAGCTTCATTTCCAGGCTTCTGTTAAACCAGTACAAACGGGTGAAACCTGGGAACCTTCAAAAAGCTGTGCTCCTCTCGGAAATCAGGGTCCATCGGGCAGAGACGTAACTACACGTGTTTCTGTTCTTTGAAGGTTGATGTATATAGGAGATTCGCAAGACCTGGGAGATGGCAGGAAATTTTTCATCGAATTCTTCGGTTTAGTGATTGGTTTCAAATCTCGGCTCGGAGATTTTCCAAGATTTTCCTTGGCCTCTGTGGGCTGGGGATGAAATTAGCCACGACCGCAGTCACACCCTTACCAATATATTATTTATTGATCAACCTGCTATTCGACGTGGTTTACATCGTCGGTAGACCATAAACAAATAGACGACAGTCGTTGCCTGCGACGAACTGTGTGGGGTTCAGTTAGCAGTTGGCCTTGCTGTCAGCCTTCTCAGCCGATTTGTTTCTTCTTGACATCGAGCCCAGGGTTGGGTTGACTTAACCATTATCAGAACGTGAAGGGGTACAGGTGTGATTCGGCCACTTCGTACGTCTCTGAGCAGAACTGACACGAGGCTTTCGATGGAGCAGTGCTGGGTCCGCTACACGAGCGGTGAAAGTAGGCCCATATTCCATCACGACTGATCCATGAATTGTTTTAACGAGGGGAAGCCGATCTACTTGCATGAACATGTTTTGTGTGTTTTTGTGTAGGTTGGGCAGATGATAGTGAACGTCTTCTGTAATCCGTGGCATTGTTCCGTCACAAGGCTGGTTCCACACAAATAGGTAATAGGGGTATTAGGAAAGCTGACAACAGTAACCGTGTGCCGGGATAGCTCAGTCGATATAGCGACTCGCTACAGGCTGGACGGTTTTTCCGCACCCGTCCAGACCGGCCCTGGGGCCCACCCAGCCTACTATACAATGCGTACCGGCCGCTCTTTCCCGGGGATAAAGCGGCCGGGGCGTGGCGTTGACCACTCACCCCATCTTGCGTCGAGGTAAAAGAAAGAGAAGTTATACCTCTACATCCTCTCTGGACTTTTCATTGCCTGTACTAGGGCGAACTTTATCTTTACCTTTAACAACGGGTATTGCTATTCACAGTAGGCCATAACTACTATACTGTTCGAGATGTGGGGTTCTCACAATAGTTGCTGAGGTTTCAAGTATTGTGGGATGTTGCGCCTTACTTCGATTGGTAAATGGAAACCGACGTTTTTAAGGAACCTAGTGCCTTCATCTTCATGGTCAAGCAGCCCAAGAAGGGTCTTGTACAGGATTTACGTCTTGTGTTTCAGTACGCCATACGGATTATGTAGTTGTGGTATATCCTGTGGGAAACTGATACACACGATAATGACGGTAGACTCCAGTTGAAATGTGATGGCACACGGTGACGCACGGGAGGGGAAGTGAAGGGGGAACTGACGAATGGAGTGGGTAGCCAATACCCTTCACATTACCTCGCAACATGGTGCATCCAGCATTACTATCGCTGATTCCCACATCTCGGCTGCCAGTAGTCGACTGAACTGACGCCCCCCGGCCGATTTAAATGGACTCGTCCGTTTCACCGAAAGACGAAATCTGGTTTCTGCGCGTGTGCCATCACGTTTCAACAGGCCTATACTAGCTATATGAAATGCTTTCTCACGGGCGTGTTTAATGTCAGAGCAGTCACTATGTAACTAGCATAGATAACCGAAAGCAGTTATCGAGTTCAGGCTATTTGGTGTGCCCGACACGTTGTAGCTGTGCAGTACATTCTGGCGACCACCGCCCTGTTGCAGGCTTGGCAGCACGTCACATGTACGGTGTTCCCAAAACGTGTCCTAACAAGCATGGCCAGAGCCAGTCTGGCTGCCATCAGCTTAAAGAATAGGAACCCTTTTTATGTGGGTGGGGCGTTTTGAAATATTCTCCCCACTCACTGATTTTGTAAAGAACATTTTTGGTGTTGTTAGTATGAGCAAAGGAATCCTGTATCATTCGTCAACCTTCAGTCGATAAAAAAAAAATGGCAGGTTTTCAGTCAAACACAACGTATATTACATTCAGAGATACAGGCTGCATGTTTGCAATTAATTAATTAATTAATGCATCTGTTGTGTTTTTTCGTATGGGATTCCGCATCGCAATTAACATTACAATAAAACGTGTAGTGTGGGGATCTTCTTCTTCTTCCATTGGCACTACAGCCCACTGTTGGCTTTGGCCTGTCGAACAATGTCTTCCCATTTTTTCCTATCTGCCACCAACTCTCTCCATCTTCTCACTCCCAGCACTGGAAGATATCCTTCTACTTCCTCTTTCCATCTTTTGCTGGATCTCCCCTATCCTCCTCCATTCTCTCTAAGTGACCTAACCAGCTTATCCTTTGCCCTTTTATCCATTTTACTGTATTTTCTCCTTTGCTTGTCTCTTGTAGTTTGGGATCCCACAGAAAAAAACGAACAAACAGAACGGAAGTACTCGAATTGATGTCATTTACCTTATTCTTGCTGTTTATCATGTCCAATACCTGATGATGCGTTAATTAATCAATCCAAACCACACAGCCTGTATCTCTGAATGAAATATATTTTTGGTTTGACTGAAAACTCAGTATTTTCCCTCGACTAAACTGTACAGAGCGGGATGTATTCCATTGGATTGTCAACCGTCCGTTTACTTGCTGTTTGGCGTTTGTTTGTGTCGTCAGCCATTAGCTTTCCGAATGGAACAGAGCCTTGTGCCGGCGCTGCCCGTTTTTGTGCGCAGTGAGCAGTTGTGATGGATTTCAGGTGTTTGTACCCTCGCGTTATGGTTGGGGGGTTGAACTTGTACAAAAAGCCTTCAAACTGACTACACTGTGTTTAAACTTGCGTAATAGAATCAACAAATGGACACGCATAAAACACTTTTAGCAGATATTATTAATTACCGACGTGTTTCGATCGTATTGCTGTCATCATCAGGGTATCTTTACAAGAGTACTCATAATAAAACAGACTGCCAAATTTTATAAGTGGAACAAGTCAGCCTTTTAATGAATCTTTCAAACTCTCCACATGGTCACATATTGTCTGCTTATAAAAGGTAAATCAGTCCCATTACAGGTCCGAGGTGCCCACATTGTTCCAGGAAGTTAAGGTCCCTAGATTACGTAACAACGGCACAGAATGGTGGTAAGGTTGTGAGCCTCACGCACCGGCCGCTTCTTACCCCCAGGAAATACTCCTGGTACTCATTTCTGTTACAGGCTGAGTCGACTACAGGGCCATAGTGCGATCGGAAGGATTGTGTCAGTGTCCAGTGACACCATCTGGAATCGAACCAGCGACCTTCCGATTGTCTGTTTGTATGTTTTAAAAACGGACAAAGTTTAGTTGTGAAGTAAATGTGGGTGTATTGTTGTATGTCGTCAATATGTACACTGTAATAGATATACAAATAAAACAATATAATTATATGTGTACGCCCATCGTTTGTATATATAAACAATTGCATGTAATTGTTTTATATATTGCAACTAAACTTTATTTGTTTTTAATAATGTGTAAGTTGACAGTTTGTGGCCGTAGGGAGAGTCTGAGACATTTAACGTCGAGTGGTTCTGCTTATACAGTTTGGCAGTTTATTGCATTCTTAGTGCTGTTGAAAGCTTACGGTTTTTTGAAACGCGTTGGTAGTTGACAGTATGAGGTGAAACATTTTAAGCTCATGGTTCCGTGCATCTTAGTTCACTGTTCATAAAGTTCCAATCAGATGCAGCAGTATGCAGATATTTATTTACTGCAAAGTCACTCGGGCCACGTTGGAGGGAAGTAGCTGTACCAGTATTGTGACCTGTACCGGAGGCTGCGGTTACAGTTTTTAGTACTCCTGATGATGGGTGCTCTGACACCCGAAACATGTAGTGTGACTTTGCAGTAAATAAATATCTTCATATTGTTGCATCTGGTTCGATTTTTATTAACATTGAGGTAAAACATATTTTATGCGTGTGCATTTGTTGGCCGTATAACCGATAGCGTGGGGTGGGTATTCGCATTGGGAGGGTGTGTGATGGAGCTGCAAACATTCTGGCGGCCCGATATGTATTTGGGACAGGTATATGTCACTGACATTAGTGCAGCAGAGTATGTAGACTGTGTTTGAAATGTGATGGCACACGCGCAGAAACCACATTTCGTCTTTGGGCGAAACGGACGAGTCCGTTTAAATCGGCCGGGGGGCGTCAGTTCAGTCGACTACTGGCAGCCGAGGTGTGCGCATCAGCGGTAGTAATGCTGGATACACCGTGTTCTGAGGTAGTGTGAAGGGTACTGGCTACCCACTGCATTCGCTACTTCCCCCTTAACTTCCCCTCCCGTGCGGCACCGTGTGCCATCACATTTCAGCTGGAGTCTACCAGCTTCATACCCTCGCCGCAACTTCCTCATCCGGCAAGTTTTAGATCACCATAACTAAATTAGCGTAGGAACGTTACCCAGATGTTGCAATCTAAACAGCAGTAGCTGAATCAGAGCTTTTGAAAGCCATCTGGTGTTCAGGTAGCCAGATTTGCCGCATTTTAGACACACTGAAGATTCATTACCTTATTAATCTGAACATTCAATCAGTATCAGCCACTGCACACCAGGGTTGTACAAATTTCAGGGCAAGGTCGCCATGGGGACTGTTCTGTAAACGTTGGCGCCAAATATTTGTGGGTTCTCAGTATGGAACTTGCATCAGGGCAGTCTTCTGGCGCCTAGAATGTTAAAATGGCTCAGAGATTCTTGGAAAATTAGTGCATCCCTGCGTGTAGCACGACCCGGTTTTGTCCTAGTTATTTCAGTTTCCTGCAGACCATGCCCAGCTGCAGTGTCTTACCTGAAGACAAGGGATGTGGCCGTTACCGAAACTTTGTTAAATTTTAAGACGACGTAAGATGGGCAAAGTCCAGACAGTGAGTGATTCCAAGCACGTCTATCTTGATCAGCGGTACGTAGTCATCGTACAGTGGAATTGTGGAGAAGTGCGCGTAGGTGAACTAGTGCTGGGGGGAGGACTGCTCTCCTGAGTGCACAAAAAGTAACAACAGAAATGTGTTGTGCGTGATTTGAGGCTTCCGCCGCGGCATAGCTGAGAACTGCGCTCTTACGGGTTATTACGGGGCCAGTAGTAGTAATTTCTTAGCGACGTTTCGGGACGACTTATCGGTTCCATCGTCAGGTTTAAGAAATTATCACTATTCGCTTCGCAGTAACACAGAAGAGCGCATTTCTGAACGTAATAGAAGGAAAAAAAATTCTTCTGAATTCCTTACTTGATCATAAATTTTATGTCACCTACATTTTAAAATGATGTGTCTTGTATTAATTCGCAGTCCAAAGTAATTACTTTTATTTTCGCAGATTTGTGTGTGTGTGTGTTTGGTATAAACGTAGTAATGGATTGTTAAACTGTGTCTTTTGATATGTCGTATACTGGAAAAGGAAAGAAACACTCCTGCTATCGTCATACTTCTTGCGCGCGCGCACGTCCAGTTCTGGAATATAGCTGTAAAGGTTGCTGAGCTAAATCTGACGCAAATGAAACTGTATTCTTCTGTCTTAAGTCTGAAACTCCTGCCGTAGGTTTGTTAACACTTTTTAATTATTCATTTTACGCCTTACCGTTAATGCTTCTGCTGATTTTTACCCTTTATATTGGATCATTTACTTTTGTTCGGTTTTATTGTAATGGTGATTGTGATGTGGGATCCCACAAGAAAATACAACGCAAGTACCGTATGTTCGACATGTAATCACATTATACCCACTATTTTGGATTGATTGGGGGTACGCGGTGGCGCATTTGGTTGAGACACGGCGCTACAAGCGCGAAGGTCGCGGATTCGATTCCTGATGGTGTCACTGGAATTTTTCGTTGACATAATCCTTGCGGCTGTACTGTGGCCCTGGGATTGACTCAGCCTCTAACAGAAATGAGTACCAGGAATATTTCCTGGGGGGTAAAGGCGGCCGGTGCGTAAGGCTGACAACCTTACTACCTTCATGTGCCTATTGTCTTGAAATCTGGTAGCCTCAACCTCCTGGAACCCTAAGGGCCTGTCCAGGCCTGTAATGGGTTTGCTTTACCTTTATTTTGGTTTCAGTCCGAAACATGTAGTCAGAGGCAACAGAAAAATAACATAAGTTGTGTTTTTGGCTGATGATGTATGGTTTTCCTTTGTGATGAATTTAAATTGTTTCAGCACACACTCTCCAGCCATTGGGGCACAATCTTCTTGTTGTGTCGCTATGCCGTGTTTAGTTGAACCTAGCGCACCGCTACGCCATGTTCAGTCGAATCTAGCGCGCCGCTACGCCATGTTTAGTCGAACCTAGCCCACTGCTTGGTGTTAAAAAAGAAACCCGAAACATTAACGTTTCAAAGCCTACTGGTTACGTGATGCACCAACAGGTTTAACATTAAACAACTGTACGCTCTGCCCACACTGTATTGATGAGTTGTGTATTTATCTGAGAAACAGCGACTTGTGCCGCTTAACAGCACAAACTGATTGGTTTTTATAACCGAGATGAAAAGTGTTTACAGCGCGGTACGGACTGGGTCTTTAAATAAAGCAGTCTGCGCTTCGTCTGTAAAGGGTTAATTGAATCACAGTGAATCGACATAAACTTCACGCAGATTTTATCTTGTGACTGGCAGATCGTGTGAATTAACGCCTGCCACATGTTTGATCAGAATTCATAGAAGTACCTGTGATAAAAGGTCTCCTGTTGAAATTAAATTTGTGTTCTTAAAATTAGTGGTCTTGTGGGGCATGACGTATGATTTTATGGGTGTGTGCTGGCATTTCGGAGGAATCTTTTGGCTTCGTCTTCAGGGCGTCTACCCCGGCACGGCTTTACGAATCTAGTACGTTGTTAAACTTTTTTAACCTGTCTACTGATGGGAAATTTAGGGCTGTGAGAATACTATCAGGTTCATCGAGTGACGAGAATTGTTCGGTGTACTTACTCTTACTTTCTCTTCGATGTTACTTTAAAAGTCGTGTGACGTGTCAGCTAAATGCAGTGACGTGATGCTTGTTGATCTTTGCTCAGTATTAAAGTATTACAGTGAGGAGGTGGGTGAGAGCTTCATGTACTTGACCAGTGTCTCCCATCCCATTTTTCATGTAGGGGCCCCTACAGTACTTTTTCGTACACCGTGGAACCCCTTCCTGTGGAAGACGTAAGTGGCGGTCCGTAGCGTGCAAATATTACTCCACAAAATTCCCGCGATGAGCCGAGCCCTTCTGTTATGCCCTATGTGTGTTCCTGAAGAAAGCGACAGTGTGGTAAGAAATAATGGAATAGGACGGGCTTAACGTACAGGTGTGCTGATAAGTCCTTAGTCCGGCCAGGAAGGAAGCAAGCTAATGTTTGTCAGAATGGCGTGAATTTCCTTCGGCGCCTTGCCTTGCAGGGGGAGAAAAAAACTTGATAACAGCTCGCGTCTCGATGTTGTTGAAATCGCGAGCGTCCCTGACATGCTTTCGAGCTTGTTTCCTTACTGGTCAGGCTAAGGCCTTATCAGCACCCCACTATTGGAGCGCAACCAGGCAAAGGGCGTCAAGGCAAAAATAGAGAGGTCGAGAATCAAGTGACGTATATCGGCAAGGGGCGTAAAAGAAGTGGGCGTAAGACAAGGGGTATGCGTATTTCGAGGTATGTTTGGAATTTTTTTTGCGGTGTGAGTAAGTTTTTTAAATGTATTTATGCGGAATCCCTGAGAAAAAAATGTGGAACTGATTTTGTAAGTATGCATTGCTTCCCGTTGTTCGAAAGAGCGCAGCTATTTCGGAAGGTTAAAATTCACTACGTGTTGTAAAGATGACTAATATGTAGCATTGGTGTAAGGGGGGGGGACCGGAAGTACTCGGTGTAAACCTTCCCCATTGTCACTTCGTCTGCCGCAAATTTCATCCCGACTGGCCCGCGATCGAAGAAGGCACAGTCCGGTGAGAAGCCAGCCAGCAGCTTGAAGACTGAAATGAATGTAGAGTTTATATGAAGTGAAGTTCGTACCTCGGAGAGAACACTGCTTGCGGTATTCGATTAATGCTGGATTGGAAATGGTTGGTGCATATTGTACGAGTTCCACAGCGTACGTCAATGCAGTGTGGCAAAATGCACATGTGACCGTACGTTCATATGTATGGACTGGATTCAGTTGGCTTGGGATGGATGACCGTTGTGGGCTGTTAATGAACACTGTGCTGTACCTTCGGGTTCTGTAAATTGTGGGTAATTTGTTGCGTGGCCGAGCCGCCGTTAGCTTCTAAGCCTCCCACTCCGCTGCAGGAATTTAACATCTTGGACCTTGTCCGAACAGTTATTGATTTGGGGCAGTTGCTAGGTAGTTTTGTCTTGTCTGCTTCTGTCGCTTGGATTCCCCGCGGACCCAAGACGCCCGCTAGCTTCGTGTGCGTCCGTCTGTATATCCTCTGGCTCCCACCGGACGGATTTTCTTGAAATTTGATATTGGGGGACTTTTTTTTTACGAAAGTCTGGAGAAACTCCAGTCGTCCAAATCGGACAAAAATTATGTGGCTGTGTACATGAAGATTGGGTGTGTTTCGTATTGTTGGTTGCGACATATGTAGCGCGCCGTTGTTGTGCTACCATTGCAACGTTTTCAGTATTTATTACTTTGTTGGCAGTAACATACATACGTACAAAATACAAAGGGAATGCTTCGTTGCCTTTTATGGCAACAATGGTCACGCGAACGCTTCACAGTGTTACTTTATGCTGACATTGTCTACCTTGTTTTATATACACTTCATCGCCGTTATTGTGGGTCTAGTAGCGGAGTCGGTATAGCCACTGGCTACGGGCTGGACGGTCCGGGGATCGAATTCCGGTAGGGGCGAGATTTTCCACATCTGTCCACACCGGCCCAGGTGCCCACCCAGCCTCCTGTACAATGAGTACCAGGTCTTTCCCGGGGGTAAAGAGCGGCCGGGACGTGACGCTGACTCCTCACCCCATTCTAGTGCCGTGGCCAAGAAAGAGTAGAGCTAAACTCTACTCCCCCTATGGGCCGTACGGCCTGTACAGAGCCTCAGTGCCTGTACAAGGGTGCACTTTACCTTTACCATTGCCATTACTGGTGATTTGGAATGCCAATTGTTTTTTTCCAGTTATTGTCGGATGGGTAAATGAATGTACTGCTGCCATGATGTGACGCTGATTTGAATGACATTCGTTTGCTCGATTGCACTGACAGATTGTCATGGTGTTTACCCACTTTTCCTTAACCATGAAGAGCTCGACAATACTGGCACAGTGAGTACGTAACCTCCCTGCCTCCCTGGACTGTTACGAGATTCCGTTACCTCCCCACACTACAGTCCACCTTCTGAAATCTGTCGGGGTATAGTCGGCCCTGAATGGTGTCTGTAGCTTTACCCTGATTCATGTAGCCTGCGTTTGGCGTCGTCTGTTGTAAATCGAGTCTGGGACAACGTTGTTATATTCCGTTGATCCGCTGCACGGCGTTCGGACGATATCAGTAACGAACCAAGCATTTTCCGAATGTATATCTGCATTGATATTTCCCTGGACGAAAGAAATAAGCATAAATACTGATGTAGTTTGTTGAAACGGTGGGCTGGGATAGCTCATTCGATATAGCGATTCGCTACGGACTCGATGATCCGTGGATCGAATCCCGGTAGGGCGAGATTTACCATACCCATGCAGACCGGCCCTGGTGCCCACCCAGCTTCCTGTATAATGGATACCGAGTCTCTTTCCCGGGGGTAAAGCGGCTGGGGCGTAGCACTGACCATCCGCCTTCATTTTGCGCCGACATGTACCTCCATTACCCGTCTGGGCCTTAATGACCTCATCTAGGGTGACCTTTACCTTTTACATTGAAACGACGCGTGTTGATGGCAGTATCGGAAGATGTGCCGTAAGAGTGTGTAGATTTGTTAGTATTCGAATGTAGGATGCGGGAGAGTGAATGTTGTGCTCACTAGATGAAGGTGAACGGTCAACACCAAGCTCCGGCCGCTTTGCGCCCGGAAGGAGAACCCCCGTTTTACATAGAGCAGGATGTCTGAGCTCCAGCGCAAAGTTCTGGACGCTTTGAAGAAAAGAAAACTTACCCCTGCAAGGGATAGGACCACGATTTCTCGGTAGAAAGTATGACAGAATGCAATATAGAGGACCGGAATTGATGTTTGTGCCTGCGAAGGTGAGGTCGTAGAGTCACTGTACTTATGATGCGTTTTGTTTGGACAGTTATCGTTGGTTCAAATAAGGCGGAAAAAATGGAAAAGAACAACACCCAATCTTTGCTCGGACGGCGATAACTGGCATTGAACTGAGAGACACGTGCCGTAAATATAGCGGTGTGGGTATCGATCGTTTGAGCAGATCTCATATTGGCCTGCGTGTGGCGGTTGCTGCGGCTGCGGCTGCTGCTGCTGCTGCTGCTGCTGCTGCTGTTGCTGTTGTTGTTGTTGTCGTCGTCGTCGTCGTTGTCGTCGTTGTTGTTGTTGTTGTTGTTGCACTAGAGCTTACTAAATTCGACGAACCGACCAGTGGGACTTACAGTGGAATATAGGCTGAAAATTCAGTGGAAAGTTTCTGCACGTCCTCTCTGTAAACTTCCTCTGCACATAATCTTTCCACTGGTACACTCTTGCATGTTACAGCCCTGGATTGGCGGTCTGATGTTAAGGTTTAATGATGTCGCCATGTTATTTTCCGGCAGTGGTCAGCGCAATAATACGTAGAGGCCAGTTGAAATGTGATGGCACACGCACAGAAACCAGATTTCGTCTTTCGGCGAAACGGGCGAGTCCATTTAAATCGGCGGGGGCGTAAGTTTAGTCGACTACTGGCAGCCGAGGTGTGCGCATCAGCAGTAGAAATGCTGGATACACCATGTTCCGAGGTAGTGTGAAGGGTACTGGCTACCCACTCCATTCGCCTGTTTCCCCTTCGCTTCCCCTCCCGTGTGTCAACGTGTGTGCCATCACATTTCAACTGGAGTCTACTAAATACACCATTCCGGTGTCGTATTTTGCTACCATCAGTTTATGCTGTCGTACTGTAGAGACACTTCTTTGGTATCCAAGGGAACGAACGAGGAACCGGCGTCAGACATCCCGCTGATAGACAGTACTCAGGTTGGACTGGTTTTGTGATCAGTTTCACGTGATTCTCTTATGGTCCATACTGACTGACTGACTCATGTCGCAGTCCTCTTCAGCTACTCTAGCCATAACTGAGGGAGCGATTTTAAGTCTTTCATGGCAGTTATGTTTTTTAGATCCTTAACCACGTTTCTATGATACGCATGCCTTAAATGCGGACAGCAGTTAGAGATTTGAACCGCGAACTGTCGCACTTCTTGGAATTTTGAATAGCATGTTTGATTGAATTTCGGTATTGGGTAAACCGTGTCGTAGCCGGATCATCAGTTTATCGTCCCAACTTAGGAAGCTAATTTCTAGTCTCCCTGGCCGGATACAGCAATTTAAGTAAGCCACTGACCTGCTTTGTTCACTGCCTTGTCTAGTCACTGCTTATAATAATCGCGCTGCTAAGTTTTTCCCAACCGGCGTTTCGCAAAACATCGTTTGGCGTTCCGCGAAAAATTGTGCAATAATTATAGTGCTTGAGGGGACTGTGGCTACGTTCAATAAAACGGGGGGTTTTTTTTACGGTTAATTGGCAGGATAAGTCAGGAGCTAACTAATACTGTTTTCGCTTAGAGAGGCGATTTGTCCAGCCACAGAAGATAGTTGATGAAATCCCATTGGTTGTGAAGACATAAAGAGTTTTTATAAAGGTTTGCAGTTGACCATATTATCAGCACCCCTGAGGCTAATGTGGCCAAGGAGTGCTGGTAACGTTGCAAGTAAATAGGGCTCTATGTCCTTTGTGGGCTACAGTTGATCTTTTATTGAAGATTTGATTGCGCAGTTACGCCTGGAAACGTGAATTGGACAGTGCAACAAAACACAGTTCAAATTCTGATATTGCTGTATTATTTAAGTATATAGGAGTTCAAAGTTAAACCAAAAGCATACTGTGCAGACTGCAGAAGGATAAACCAGAAAACTTTACACAAATGGCAGTCAAGTTCTTCTTTATCTGTAGGCGTCAATCCACCCCAGATTTCGTGCACTTTTTACATAATATGCAAGCCACCATGTCTTGCACTTCATCCCTTCGGCTGATAAAGCAGAACCATCTTTCGTTAGACTTCTTTGGAGTGTGTCGTTCCTGTCTTTGGTTCAGCTGAACGAGTGGCACTTTCCTTGTCGTGTCTTGTTGACGGCTGTTCGACATTGAATAGTTGTTGTTGTTGTCAGTACTGTCGCCTGGTTATTTAGTGACACTCTTAGTCTTGCTTTTGCCAAAATGACCGTGGTGTTGGCAGAATGCTTTGACATGAGTTCGGTGTTAAGAACTGTGAATGTTGTGGTGCATCTTGTGAAGGTGCAGTGATTGAATTCGTCTCGGGATCAGCATCAGCTTCTTTACTGGTAGAGAGCACATCAGGATTTGTTTCTGGTTGGCCCAACTTTGCCGGGTGTACCAGATACAGGAGAAGTCTTCTGCGTTAGAAGAACTGGAGATGGCGTCTCAGTCACTGTCACAAGGACTTGAGCGTCGTCATTGTGTGTTACAAGACTGGGGTAAAGGTTTCATCGCGAATAATCGTTGTGTTGAAGGGATGGTTGCCAGTGGCACGGATTCCTGCTGCTTTAATGTTGGTCATCGCGAATAATCGTTGTGTCGAAGGGATGGTTGCCAGTGGCACGGATTCCTGCTGCTTTAATGTTGGCCGGTGTGGCTGTTGTATCCCACGCTACAGTGAAAATGTTGCCACGTCTCGGCTTGGTAATTGTTGGATGTTGGCTTTGGTTAGAACAACACAACCTGTTCATCCCAGTAACGCTCAGATGGTCCAAAGACAGATTTATCCATAGGTTTCAATTCACGGGCATTCTGACATGGAAGGCAGGGCAGTGTAGTATGGCTGTCTGCAGCTCCACTCTGGTGTAATGCAGGTGTGATGTCCTCTCCTCACCTTACAACAATTGACGGTGGAGGTACTGCGTCAAGCAGCGTTGGCTTATGGCTGTTTGCTGTCACAGCAGTCATTGCATTCTGAAAATCCCCCTATTTCCATTTTTTGTCTGAAATGTTTCTTTTTTGCATTTGCTTATCGTCTAAAGCAGTGTTTCACAACCGCCCGGACGCGGCCCGGTACCGGGCCCTGGCATCATTTATACCGGGCCGCGAGAAGTTCTCCTGGGATTTGTCACTTTAGTTTTCTAAGCAGTTTTCACGAATAAGTGTTTTATAGTGGAAATATTCTGAGGGGAATAATATCCGTGAATGTGTCGAAAAACTCAGACCCAGATGTTGGCCTGAGGAAACTACAATATGCTACAAGATTTCATTAGTCCAGTGATTGATAACTAATTTAAATGTAATTTTATACTTGTCAACATGCCACACCGTTTACATAAGTGTACTTATACTGTTTATGATTATTCCATATTTAATTATCAATACTTATGTTAGTTTAATGTATGAACTTGAAAAAATGGAAAGGTATTTACGAGTAAATCTTTTGGGACCGGCCCTCGTCTTATGAAAAAATAATTTACCGGCCCGCGGTCTCACAAAGGTTGAGAAACACTGGCTAAAACGTGGGCCGGGGTAGCTCTGTCGGTATAGCGACTCTCTACGACCTTCACGGTCCGGGGATCGAATCCCGGTGGGTGGTGAGATTTTCCGCACCCGTCCACACCGGCTGTGGGGCACACCCAGCCTCCTATACAGTGGGTACCGGGTCTTTACGGGGGGATAATGCGGCCGTGGCGTGACGTTGACCACCCACCTCCATCTAGCGCCGAGGTTAAAGAAAGAGTAGAGTTATACCTCTACTCCACCTCTGGGCCTTCGTGACCTGTTATAGGGTGAACTTTACCTTTTACCTTTACCTTTATCGTCTAAAACAAACAAACAAGGCAATTTCTTTCAGAAGTTCGTAAAACTTGACAGGTTAATGATCACGTGCGCCATGGGCGATGACGCCATAGCATGACTGTATTACCTTCACACGCCCTGTTTGTGAACGAATATTAAATTTAACAAAAATAATACACAACAGTTGCTGTTACAGGAACATAAACTGCAATTAATTTTCTTGTCACTGGTGTACACGCAGTTTTTTCAAGACATGCGTATTGACGTCACTATAACTGAAACATATCAGAATGGTGTCACACGAGCCACTTTTACAAACGACACCTTTGCTTGTCGCGACGGTGTGGATTGTTGGGACCCCTCCAAATTCAGTTTGTTGTCACATACATAACACTGTGCAGTCTCACCGGCTTGGTACGTAATGTGTAATATGTATCATATTGTGCCGTCTGTCGGAACACAACACCATTTCGCAAAGGCCGTTTGGCCTTGGCTATATGACCCTCAAGTACTTGGCATAAAATTTTTTTAATTTTTAAATACCATTTCAAATATCCGTTAAAAAAATAAAAGCTTTTTTTTTCTTCTTCTTAAATTGTAAGCTGACATGCGCACACACACACACACACACACACACACACACACACACACACACACACACATATATATATATATACAGGGTGTCCCAGGAGGAAAGGACCTAACTTCGGGAGAGTGTTCCTTAGGTCAAACTATAACGATATAACCCAAAACACTTATATCCAAAGTTCAATGGTTACGGAGATA
>Ga0123354_10006294_pt1 | contig 17600 bp, 9 predicted proteins | sample TergutLab28metaG_2_FD_97872 | JGI IMG/M metagenome (GOLD analysis project Ga0123354, IMG submission 97872) | Labiotermes labralis P4 segment gut microbial communities from Petit-Saut dam, French Guiana - Lab288 P4 | ecosystem: Host-associated > Arthropoda: Insects > Digestive system > Gut ...
AAACAGGAATAAAAAAAAAAAAAAAAAAATAATTCCCCCCCCCCCCCCCCCAAAAAAAAAAATACAACACGTATTAATCATATGACCACTATACAACAGTATGACAAGTTGTTAAAACCCCAACAATCATTTTGAATAACCCTGTTTATATATGTGTGTGTGTGTGTGTGTATATATATATAAAATGTAAGTACTGATTAAGAGTTTTTGATGGATTAAAATATTAACAAATATGTGTTCAGTTTTAGTAGTTTGTGTCTATATAAAGATGTTTTACGATAATTATATTAGCATCTCAACATCTGTTGTAGTTCTTGAATTCTTATATGTGAACCCAGTCCTGTTAACTTTTAATGATGTACATTGTCTGAATGATAATGCTGTCCTTGCAATGCATTCATTCAAACAATGTGCATTTACTGTACGTACGGGGTATCTTGAACAGTTTCAGCAAATCATCTGTATTCTGTGACATGTCCATTTAGGGCTTTATTTGCCAATGTTATTAATTTGGTCTAATTTGGAATCTTGTCAGTGATTTTGTCATGAACGATGGTAGAATTCTCAGAAAGGTTTATGAACATATGCCCAGTGGCTGTAGGTGCTATAGTTTGTGAAGTGATGAGGATGTAGGCTTGATAATCAAGGAATCATTGGACATATTGCAGAGTATGAGATTTTCTGTTTGCCATTGTCTAGACCAGCTTTGGCGCCCACCTAGTTTCTCCACAATTAGTACAAGATATTTTTCTCGCAGGAATAGAGTGGCTAGCTTGTGTAGTGCTAGTTTAGCATATTCACAGCTCCAGGTGCCTTCATGGCATGTGGAGGGACAGCTTTGCTATTTTTAGACAGTCATCGCTTAACATTATGAACTTTATTTTATCAAGGAAATTAAGTCCTGAAGACTTAAAATACTGGTCTAACAGTTACACTGTTGCGGAGTTGGAGTCGAATATTTTGGAGATTTTCTGTGTCTCCGTCAGGAAATTAATATGGCACAACTTTTGTCTTCAGAAGATTTTATTGTATCAAGAATCTGTGCACATGCAAATTGTAATTGAGCAAAATATCGTTAGTGGTGAAACTGATCGTAACTCTTTGTACATTTGGCGTAATGATTCTGAAATATCCTATCCCAGCATGAATTGAATAAAAGTCTTATCATGCTTAAGTGATATATTGCTAATTTAATTGCGTAGGGTCAGAGATCTGGAAATAGAGTTGGAGAAGGCAAAAGGTGAGGCAGATGCTCTCAAAAAGGAACTTGCCGAGGCACACCAGGTGGCCATGTTCCAGGCCGGGACAGCGAGCGTTAGTCCGCCGAGAATGATACTGCAGCGCCCCGGTGTGGCTGGTGCTCCACCCCAACCACCAGTGAAGCCTACAATAATTCCCCCTCAGACATCTCCAAGACTGACTCCAGCAGCACAACCACCAAGTAAGATTATTGTGCTTTGGGTATTGGTTTTAAAACATGAAAAGTAACTTGCATAGTTTTGTCTGTGTCATAATTACTTGTCAACTTTGTGCCACAAACGTCAGAGTGTTTGTAATAATGACACAGTGCGGTACAAATAACTATTGATACTCTTAAGGTTTGCCATCCCCGTTGTGTTAGGTCAATAGTACAAAGCTGTAGTGTGTATATATCTATATATACATACAGTCATGAACACAACAATATTACAATTAGTAAAGGTAAAGCAGTCCCGTTACAGGCCCAGAGGGTTCCAGGAAGTTAAGGTTCTCAGATTTCATGATGACACAGGATGGTGGTAGGTTGTCAGCCTTACGCACCGGCCGGTTTTACCCCCAGGAAATAATCATGGTACTCATTTCTGTTAGAGGCTGAGTTGACCCCAGGGCCATAGTGCGATCGGAAGGATTTTATGTCAATGAAAAACCCACTGACACCAGCTGGGATCGAATCAGCGACCTTCCGATTTGTAGCACAGCACCTTAACCACTGTGCCACCGCGGTCCCCATATTACAATTAGTAGCGATATATAATATACAACTACATGTTTTGGCTCTGTACATAGATCATCGGGTTGTCCAAAGAACTTATTAAGTGACTATACAGTATGTTTGGTAATTTTGGAAGGGGGATGAGATCTCGTTTTACATCAAATCGTGGGATGAGGAAAAGTTGAAATAAACATGTTCACAATTGATGTAACCCCTTAACATGTTTATTTCAACTTTTACTAATCCCACGATTTCTGATGTAAGACGAGATTTCATCCCCCATCCAAAATTACCACACATACTGTATAGTCACTTAATAAGTTCTTTGGACAGCCTGATGATGATTTACATACAGGGCTGAAACATGTAGTTGTATATTATATATAGCTACTAATTGTAATATTGTTGTGTTCATGGCTGTATGTATATATAGATATATACACACTACAGCTTTGTACTATTGACCATTGATACCTTGTTTAATGTATGACTTTTTTGGCAGTGTTAACATTTGTTAAAGCTAGGGTATTGTTTAACTTTTAACCATTGTTTAAATAAGTAATTTTTTGTCTAGCATAATAATTTAATTTAGAGGCATTTAAATGGTCTTCAGAACCATATTACAGTTAACTAGGTGGAATATAGCTGTAGAGTGTGTGTGGATTTGCTATAACTGAGACAAGTCCAGTCAACCTGTAGCTGGCGGAAATTGCCCGCACTGCGGTGTCATGTTTCTGGCAGCCCCATTTGAAATGAGAAAACGTGTTTTAACCCTTTCCCTGGCAAAGCTGAGATGGAATAAAAAAGCAGGTTTGGAATATATTGAGGTGCTATTTATGCTGATTCATTTGATGAAAATGGTAACATGCTATCCTAGGTTTTGAATTGCAGTTCTGATAAATTTTTCAGATTATATCAGGTTATTTTTATTGCACAAGACCTGTAGACAAGTACGCATGTACAAATTATACGTAGGTGGGCTGATGAGTTTTGCCTCCATTGTAGTATTTTTATTTACATTAGACATATCTGGATAAAACCGGTTCTGTGTAGTCACATGGTATCTCTCTTCCATCATACTTCACCTTGAACACACAGATGCTTACAGTCCTCACACAGTGCACATCGAAATGGAAGAGTTTTCAGACGTTCGGTTCAAACAGCATGCTGTAATTGAATTCTTAACCGCGGAGATAGTTCCTCCAATTGATATTCACAGACAAATGCAAGCTGTTCATGGTGATCAGTGTGTTGTTATGAGTACAGTAAGACACTGGTTAAGGTGGTTGAAGAGGTGAAGTCTGCAGTGAGAAAATGGTTTGAAAAACAAAACACCAATTTTCTTTAAAGGACGGATTTCTAAAACTAATGCAGCGTTGGTGGAAGTGTATTGAAGTGCGTGGTGATTTTGTGGAAAAATAATTATGCAGCTTTAAAAATAATTGATGTAGGCATATTTCTTTTTTTATTTCATTAAAATATCTTTTCCCCATTCATTTTCTACTTAGTGGAGGCAAAACTTATCAGCCTGCCCTCATATTTATAATTATAATATTAATTCTTCAGTCAGGGTATGGAATTTCATGTTTCCTGTAAGTAAATCAAATTTTGCTGAAGTCACCTGCAGCAGATGGAGGGTTGAGTTGTCATGAGGTATGAGTATCTAAAACTCTGTGGAAACTTTATTTCAATTAGTATTTCAGTTGGGAGTGCGGATTATGGACAGGTCTAGTATTCCGGAAAAAATGTGGTGTCTCAGAACTGGGACCATGTGAAGGTTAGCTCGGACTGACAGATCTAATTATGTTTGTACTTCCTCTTTCTTTTAACCTTATGGTGAAAACGGATCCATTTTACAGATGTGTTCTGTTGAGAATGCTAGACAATGGATGAAGTCCAGAAACCCATCAGTGTTCTGTGTATTATGCCAGACTACTTTGAAATTGAGAACTGTGCCTGTTTGTTGGGAAATTGTGTTATCATGGAGAGTTTAATTGTATCGTATAATGCTAGGTCATTGAAAATGATGGCCTTACTCTCAAGACATAATAACTTTTATTGGGGGAGCTATAAAGATGAAATTTCCTGTTGTACTGTCAGTGTGTATTGTACAACACATATGTGTTTAAGTATGTATTTTGTTGGTTGTTAACCTGTAATCACTGAAAAAAGTCAGGTTTTTATTTAGACATTTTTGCACGTGGTTTGCAAAAAAAGTTAATAGTATAGGAACCATACGTGGTAAAATTATAGAATTGCTTTTAGTTCTTCGGAAATAGAATTTTTGGAGGGTGTTTTAGAAAAACAGTAGGTATCCTTATGGCCTAGACATACATAATGAAGTTCCATATTCCTGTGTATTTGGAATCTAGTTTGTTGATTTTGTACTTGGTTGAAAATATCTGTTGGAGGAATTTGTATTCTCATGTTGGGTATTCTGAGTCACAGGAGAATGTGACATTCAAGCTGATATAGTTCTGTCCTTGTCCAGCTCATACTCTTTCCTTCTCAGTTATGTTTGTTGTAATAAGCAGAGTAGAAAACCACGTGCGTTATGGAGACTTAGTCGGTACCACAGAATGTATAACATTGTAGCCAAGGTGTTGCACAAACTGAGGTCATTATAACAGAGTTCAGCTGTATGTTTTTTTTATGTATATCGGACCGTGCACCATTGTGATAGTTGAAGAATACGAGACCAACTTGATGTCACTTGCTATTTTATTTCACTTCTTATGTGCTCAACATGTTTTGGACATTAATATAACCATCATCAGGAGCTTGCGACTGTGCTGCTGAATTACCACGTTCGTCGTTGCGTTCTTGGTTCACTGTGTGTTGGAGATTCGGTGTGGTTGGGTTGGAGTGGTATCCATGTTGCAGGCTGAAGCACAACTTCAGCCTGCAACACGGCTACTACTCCAACCCAACCACACCGAATCTCCCAACACACAACGAACCAAGAACGTAACAACCAATGTGGTAATTTAGCAGCACAGTTGCAAGCTCATGATGATGGATATATTAATGTCCGAAACATGTTGAGCACATAAGAAGTGAAATAAAATAGCAAGTGACATCAAGTTGGTCTTTTATTCTTCAACTTCTTCAGTCAATTAGTCATTTCATCATCTTTGTGTCCCTGCACACTGATATTACATAATTTTCATTTTTATTTCATAACGAAGCTATTTGTATATTATTGGATTGTTTGTCATATTTGTGACTTGTCTGTGTATGTTCTGTTTCAAGGAGCATGCTGGGCCTTCTCAGGTTAGTTATTTGATAATATTCTTAAAATGTTCATTTTGAGAGTTGTGTGTACAATAGTGATATGCTTTAGGGAACAGCTGAATACTTACGTGAATTTCTGACTTAATGAATGACAAGAAATTGCATTTGCTGCTTTGCCAGAATAAGAGTCGTCTGTGTCTGTAGCCAGAAAAAGGAACAGGTTTGCGCTTTATGTCATGCTGGTTGTCACAGAATGGATAAGGTTATTTTGAGTTAGTTAGGCCCCTGTTTTGCAGATTTAGACAAAAAAAACCATGGTTGGTACCTCTGCTTTTGCTGAATGTTATAACCATAAGCATAATCGTGCACACACACTGTCATGCTACAAGCCACAGTCACCACGAGTGTACTTTTACACAAATACGATGATTGCTTAATACAGTTTCTGTTGCCATTTGGAGAGGTATGGTTTACTAAACATGTACGCTGTCCGTGACAGCTGGTGACAGTTCAAGTGCTTTTTGGATGCTTTCGTAGAGTAGGTTTCAAAAGTGACTATTGACCTAATCATATCCATCCTTCAATGTGGAAGAGCACAGTTTCCACTAGATGGATTTTCACAAAATTCCATGCTGAGCATTTGGAATGTTAACATTGTGAAAATCTTCAGCAGTGCTGATGCTTGTGATATGAAGATACATAATTGGAAGCTTCGCCTCAAGAGCACAGCTTATTTATAAACAGGCAGGCATATTGTTACTTCATTACATTTGGAAGAAAATGTTAAACAAGATGCCTTTTCTGTTGTAAAGAGTATGCGTGAAAAGGTTCATTTAACCAATTAAATTCCAGTGGTCTGCAGATTGCACCAGGCATTTGATTCTGGCACCAAAGGGTTGGGAGAGAAGTACAAGAAATTTGATATCTTGACATTTACAAGATGAATACAGCCGGAAAGACTGGGGAATGAGTTAATGATATGAAGATAGCATATAATCCCATGCCAAAAATAAAAGTAATGACTGTGTTTAGACAGTGTTGGAAGTATCCACCAGAGGTGTTTCATCCTGCAGTCTCTGAGCTGTTTAATAGTTTGTGTACAAGAGAAATAGGTGGGCCAGGGTAGTGTAGTTGGTATAGCGACTCACTGCGTGCTGGACGGTCCGGGGATCAAATCCCAGTTGGGGCGTGATTTTCTACAACTGTCCAGACTGACTCTGGGGCCCACCCAGCCTCCTATACATTGGGTACTGGGTCTCTTTCCCAGGGGTAAAGTGGCTGGGGCATGGCATTGACCACCCACCCCAGTCTAGTGCCAAGATTAAAGAAAGAGTAGAGGTATATCTCTTCTCCCTCTATGGGCCTTCGTGGCCTGTTCTAGGGTGAACTCTACTTTTACCTTTACCATTTTACAAGAGAAATAATCTGATTGTGGAGAATGAGAAAGATGCATTTTGTAAACATGTTCCTGCTGTACAGTGTAGGATGTTGTCCTTACTTGACTGGTGGCTGAGTGAGAAATTCATGATGATAACTGGTTATGATCTGGGGAGTGTGCAGCATTGTCCACATGTTTCCATATTTGTTATGCCAGATCATTGAGAGTTTAGAACTGCAGTAATTATACAGTTGTGACCCTATATTTTGAGATAATATATTGGGGTTGAAACTCTCTGTATAGCAGTGAGGCTGCAGATGTGATTACCAAGGAACGGTGATTTGATTCCCTGTAGGGACAAGAGCTGTTTGCTAAATCATCTCTTGTTCTGGGGCCCACATGTTGTTCTGTTCAGTGGTCACTGCCTGCATGCCTTGCAGCAAAGTGAAGAGTTTGTGACATTAAGCTAACCACTCATTTGTATCTACATGTATTGCAGACGTTCAGAATGCATGGCACCGTACCGCCACTTCCCAGTGCGGCTTCACGCGCGAGAACAACTTTACCTTTACTATGCATCTTCAAGCTGTTGAGCAAGCTGCTCCATGTAGGGCAGTTTGCTGTGATTTTTGGAAAGTAGGAGGTGGAATTTGTGACAGCTTGCTACAGAAACTAGTAACAGTGACATATGTCACTGTTAGTCTTCTGGGCAGCAGGTCTTCTTTAAATTCTTGGGCAAAATCTTCAATTATGTTATTGATTTCACCACTTGTTTATGTAACTACATCATAAACTGACTCACATTTTTATATAGGTGTCATCAGCACCATACATTTTTCATTGTTCACTTTCTTCAACATTTGACCATTTTATATGATAATACAGTTAGTGGCAACAATAAGCATGTCTGTCCTTATGAAATGCACTCCCAGTGAATGTTGCTTGTGCTATGCAAGTGTATTCTTCTAGACACATTCATAAGATCAGAGTCTCATTGCTGTACCAGCAAGGGCATTGCCCCAAGGCTGACATAAGGCCAAAATCCACAGCTAATATCAGGTATTTCCGTAATGAAATTATACATTTCTGAAGGAATATTTTTTTTAAGTAAAATTATTTAACAGGACAGAATTTTGCCCCCACAATTAATTTTGAAACAAATTTTGTTGGCGAACGGAGTGGTGGTAGGTCTGTACCATTTACTGCACAGAATGGTCCGATAAGCCCAACATGTTACTGACATTATCTACTGCTTGGTCGATGCCTTATGTTCATGCTGCCAGGTTTATGGCCAAGTTGGTTGTTCATCAACGTCGGGTCATTCTAGACACAACCAGTTGTTACCTGTGTGATGTATTGCAAAACTTGTAATGTCGTATCCACATGATGTAGATATTCTTTAGCATATGTTCCACCTTACAACAGTGTTTGAAACTGCCGTATACCAAGCAGGTGCTAATAATAATGTTGAAGCATCATAGTTACAATATTTAGGCTATTAGAAGTTTTATACAGTGTTAGTATTGCAATTGTCCACCTTTGTGCAGAGAAGTTTGTAGCAAACCTGTGGATGGCATTACTGTTCACTGCAGCTTCTCTCATTTTAATTATAACAACTAATGCACTTATATAAAATTTCACACTAAAACACTTAAGATCGCTCCAACATGTTTCGATCCTAAGATCATCTTCGGGGAGCCATATTGTTCCTTGCTAAAGTCACGTATTAGAAACACTCACTAGTTAATTTCCTTACATTAACAGGGTGCTGTGGCAGAATGTCATACTGTGTTGAGAATGCACCTGCCTATGGGTGTGCGTTGTGTGTTATGTCGCAACATAACACACGACACACACCCATAGGCAGGCACATTCTCAACACAGTACGACATGCTGCCACAGCACCCTGTTAATGTAAGGAAATTAACTAGTGAGTGTTTTTAATATGTGACTTCAGCAAGGAACAATATGGTTCCCTGAAGATGATCTTAGGATTGAAACATGTTGGAGCGATCTTAAGTGTTTTAGTGTGAAATTTTATATAAGTGCATTAGTTGGTATAATTGAAGTGACTCTACGAAATGCATGGTGCAACAATAAAGATTCTTCTCTCATGTTTAGTATTTTTGTATTTAGGTAGCTGTCTTTCCATACCTTCTGTCAGTGAAGAACATCCATATTCCATGAAATACTGATTTCATTGTGCCCTTCAGCAGCTGTGAAACATTAGAGTATATCAGAGTGAAAGAACAGTGTGACTGAGTGCAGTGTTGATAATCACACCTATCTCCCAGTGAAATTTGAAATTGTAGTGCACTTAATTAATGCTGTTTAATTAAGTTCAAATTTATTATCTGAACACGTAGGACTATTGTTACATTTCGAGACTGGAAACTATGGAAGGTTATACGTTAAAAAGAATGTGACAGTGAATAATTAATGAATTAACCAGATTCAAGGCACAGTTAGAACTTTGTTGGGAAAGAGTTTGGTTCTGTCTATGGTTTCTAGTGTTTTGGCTGTAAGCATACATAAGAGTGTCATGTCAGTGTTCATTTTTTGCACAGTGGTTAGTGGCTGATTGTAATACATTTATATGTATATCTATGTTTTATTTTTTTGTCTAGCAGTCGTTAATAGAAGTGCAGCAGAAATACAGCTGCATATTTAGCCTTGTTCTGTTTGTGTTTCTAATTAACCTTTCTTTTATGAATATTAATTACTTTAACATTGTTTTTTGTGAACGTATATGAATCTGCCAGTACACAATATTAGGACTTCACTCTTCTGGGTTGTTACCCAGTGCATGGTGGTAGTTGTTTACTGACATTTTGGGACAGCCTGTTGGTCCCATCTTCCAGAATCAAGCAGTCCAAGAAGAATTTTGGTGAAAATCTACCAATATATTCTACACGATCACCCTTTGTACCTTATTTGTCCCGACATGCTAAGTCTGGTAGGAGAACTTCTTTTGGGAAAAGGGTGTGGTTCAGCGAATCACGTATAGTTTTAATTTTTTTTTTACATATCGATATGTTTATTCATTTATTCTTGATATAAAAGGCCTGCTGTTATCCAGTTATCTGCTAAATCATTTTCCAGTAAAATCCCACAGTCACTTCACTTGTACTCTCACTCACATCGCTGCCATACATGACTGCTCTTAGTGGACTGCTTGTCCATTATCTGCTGCTAACTGTTTCCTCATTGAAATCTCTCTCTGTGCACAACCCCTCCTACCTATCACCAACGGTTCTTAAACATATGTTGACAGTTTAAACTTATAACATATGGCTACGGTCCATCCGTAACCGATGTCGGCAAGCCTGATAAATAAATATACCAAAAATGTTTGGCTACAATGTGCAGTGTAACAACCCAGAAGAGCGTAGACCTCGATTAAACTGAAGGGGAGGCCTGATATCTCAGATGGTACAGAAAGTTACTCTGTTTCTAGGCGCAGTTCCACTTACACCTCCAAAATTAGGCGCATGGGGTCAGCCTGGAACAGCCCATGCAGACGGCAGTGTTTCACCACCACCTCCAGCTGCTGGTACACCAATGATTAGTTCTGTGGCCAAAGTAGTTCAACCTACAGCAACTGTGTCAAGTGTCCCTGTTTGTGGCCCAAGTAAGTAGCCTTTTTGCCTTTCGTCCTCCTACACACTTGACACACGAACAATCGCAGTGTGAGTCACGTATAACTAATATACGGTTTACGAAGAAAACCCAGCTACATGTTCCAGCTATGTGTAAGCCATCACCTGGCTGTATAGTAAACTAAAGTGGAGATGTACAACATACATAACATAACATCATGCGTGAGCTCACCTTGTTACACATTTCATATTCATTGGACATGAAACCATGAAACTTGTCTCTGTGTGTGTGTGTTTGTGTGTATAAAGGTAATGTATGGGTAAATTTCACCCTAGAACAGGCCATGAAGGCCTAGAAGGGGCGTAGAGGTATAGCTCTACTCTCTCTTTAACCTCAGTGCTAGATGGGAGTGGGTGGTCAATGCCACACCCCGGCCGATTTACCCCTGGTAATTACATTAGGTTAACCCTTTACCTGCTAACGTGGCGAATATGGTGAGTTCCGAATAATGCTAGCAAAGGACAGATGGGATTTAACTCGGTGTTTAAAGGGTCAAATGATGTCTGAAAGTAACTGTGTGTCTTATTGTTCAAAATGTTGTCTTATTAGTTCAGAAAGGAAAAGAAGTTTAAAGTAAATGCATGGCGTGTTGGCATTGTGAATTTTCACAGCGTGGTGGTGGCTTACATATTGTGGAAACATATAGCTGTGTTTCCTTACTAAAGCATATGTTAGTTATATGTGACTGACATTGTTATTGTTCAAGCTGTCATTATTACATGGCCTACATATTCGTTGTATGGTTTGTGGAATGCTGAGTTCAGAAGTTTGAATCTGGTTAGTCGATGTTGCACCTCACAAGTGATTATGTGGGTAGCATAAGCATCTTTTGATATGCAAGTCATGGGATGGTAATGTCTGGTACCAAGTAGCTGGTTGTTCAGAGTGGTCTGTAATTCAAACAGATGGAAATCAGTGGTGGCTTCCTGGCCATATGTCTTGATCAAGTCTGCAGCTACATAGCACCTGAAGAGTCAGCATCTTCATCATCAGTACATATGACAGTTTATGTGAAAGATCAAACAGTGGCTAGGGAAAGATTCTCATGTTTATTCATAAGAGGTAATATAGAGATGAAAGACCTGTTTTTGTTGTATTATTTCTGCTAGATTTCTGTTTATCTGTCCAGCTCACCCTTTTTCCCCTAAACTGTATTGCTGTGTAAAATACGTTTACTACAAAGACGTTGCCCCATGGAGAGAGAATCACAGGAACATTGTTCATTCTTTTTTCACTGTTTTCCATGTGGTACAGACTCGTCACTCAAGGGAAACACACTGGATGTTTTGTGTACAGTATTGTAGCTCAGGGAGTAGATACCTTACGGCCAATAAGTATTGTAAAATGGAAGTCAGTTAGAGGGTGTCCCTGAGCAGCTCAAACCAGAACATCGTACTCAACAGTAGGTAATTGAAGACCTCAAATTATCCACAAAATAACCATTTTGATTGTAAACATGCACACTATCAAAGGCTTCAAATGTCTTGGGAAGAGGGTGGAATACAAAATGAGAACATTGTCTGAGCTTATACCATTTACAGTATTCCCCACTATTTTATGTCAGATATGGGCTGTCTCAAAAACACACCAGTTGACCTACTTCTGTAATGGCTCATCTTCCATCTTCAGTGGCCAGACTTCAACCTTTCACACATCTTACTATGGATGAAGAAAAGAAGGAAATCATCATGGTTTTTGTTGAAAGTCAGATTTGTTAATTGTTGTGTTATATCAAACAATAACTTTCTGTATGGGGTATTTTTTTGGGTTTGTAAATATACCATTGCAAGTAAAGACGTTAGGTTTAGTGTACACTTACTCCCCCTAGCTAGTCTGTTAAATGTAGGGTCTGCTATATTTTGGCTTAATTACCTTCTTGCTGCGGAGCACGCCGTTGTGTGGTTGGTTGCGGCATTGTGGTACAATCCAGAAGGTTGCGGACTCCAGTTCCCACTGGTGTCATTGGAGTTTTTGGTTAACATAATCCTTTCTGCTGCACTATTGCACTGGGGTTGACTCAGCCTCTAACAGAAATAAGTGCCAGGGTTATTACCTGGGTGTAAAGGTGGCTGGCGCGTAGGGCTGACGACCTTACCACCTTAATGTGCCGACTGTCTTGAAATCTGGCTGCCTGAACCTTCTGGAACCCTCAGGGCCTGCCCAGGCCTGTATAGGGATAGCTTTACTGTTTGCCTTCTTCTTGCACTGCATATATGGACTAAAATGTTTGTTAGTAAATCTCTTTTTGGTGTAATTTTTGTGTGACCTTCCCTTTTTTAATTGAGGTCAGTGGTATGTATACACCGTTTTGGTTAGAAAGCTTGAATGTAGACACCACTTGGAAGATAACTATAGATGGGGGGATAATATTAAAGTGGACCCTAAAGAACTGGGATGGGATGGTGTGGATTGGATTTATGTGGCCCTGTGTGGGCCAATGGTTGGCCCATTCAACATGTTAATGACTCTTGAAAGCTCCATAAAAAGTGTTGACTGTCTTGGAAAAAGTAAACTTACATTTGTTTCTCAAGAATGTATAATCCGTGGAGTTGCTAGTTGGCGATTTATTGAGTACCATCTTTTTCTGCTTTTCCAAACAGCTACAGGTATTGCCCGATCAGTATCACCCGGGCAGGGGTTACGTGGCGGCGTGTACTCACCTACAGCAAGCAGTGAGGTGCGGTCAGTGACCCCTGTATCATTGTGGTCTTCACCAGCTCAGCCTTCAGCTACGTTAGAGCAGCCTGGTGCCCAGGTAGGAAGTCTGCTGCCTGATTATATGGATACATCCTGATTTAATTTGTGGAACAGTGCGTTTTTCTGGTCCCATGACATTTTATTTCAGTTGAAGATGGATATTCTTTATTTTGTTTCTCAGTGTAATACATTGCCATTTTCAAGTTACTGGAAACTCAGTTCGTATCCATTCTGTTTTGCTGTTCATAATAATATTATAGCTTTCCTTCACATCGGATGCCGCAGTGCCACATTTGTTTATGCCCGTATACACTACACCTCTGAGCTTACCTCCACAATCAGGGGGATTCTAGTACACACCAAGTCAGCTGTTAGATTTACAGTAGTTTGTCCCAGTCCATAGTTATTCTACAAAATAACTGTAATAAACTACATCATTGTGTCGTTCTGAAATTGTTTGTTTATTTGCTGATTGCTGCATTCCTTTGGTTGTGGTTCATTTTAGTATATATACTGTTGTACGTTTTTTATGACTTGGTTCTTGTAAGAAGCATAGCTGGACAGAGTGCTGAAATGTGCAAAAATCGATATGCAGGTATTAACAGGAGAGAACTGAAGCCATAATGAAATAATAAAATGTGCGTTGATGTGATTTTTAGTGGTTCTGCTTGATGTAATTTTATAGAGATATTTTAACCTTGTTTATTATGTGGCTCTTCAATTTTAGTAAATAATTACCAGACCTGTTACTGTAAACTGAATGTGTAACTGTTGATGATGCCATTGAAACAGTAGGGAGTATGGGCGTATATTGTTATGTTGTTATACCTGATGGTAAGTAGGCCAAAGAATGTGATCAGAAGTTTATTTTCAAAATGCTGTTGTTGTGTTCTCCATAATTAGCTGAATGTTTTGTAATTTATTTAATCAGCTATCTAAGTCCCTTTTAGTTCTTTATTACAAGAAAGCCACATGCTGTAGTGTATGTATGTATGTAAAGGACTTCCAGATCTCTTCCTTGAATCTGGTTGGCCAGTAGTTTAAGTTCCACAGCTAAGACTTCAATCATATGTGGTGTTTTATAGTTTGTTAGGAAAATGTGTGGTGGTCCTGATCCCTTAACTCGGAGTGCAGTATAGTGTCATCCATGTTTGCAAGACCCCGCCATAGGACACTGTAAAGAGTCAAGTTAATCTTAAACACACCTGTAGTATCTTATGTTTATTGGACCGTGCATCATCTTGATAGTTGAATAAAGATAGACCAACTTGATGCCACTTGCTTAATTATTTCATTATTTAATGCTCAACATGTTTGGAATGTTAATACATTCATCCTCAGGAGCTTGTGACTTATTTGTTGAGTTATTTCATGGGTTGTATTGCTCTGGTTCAATGTGTGTTGGTGATACAGTGTGGTTTGGCTGGGGTGGTGTGGTATCTGTTTGCAGGCTGAAGCACCACCCCAGCCAAACCACACCCTAACACCAACACATATCGAACCAGAGCAATACAATCCATGAAATAACTCAACAAGTAAGTCGCAAGCTCCTGAGGATGGATGTATTAACATTCGAAACATGTTGAGCATTAAATAATAAAATAATAAAGCAAGTGACATCAAGTTGGTCTATCTTTATTCAACACCTGTAGTAATTCTTGAATATGCGTTGTTCATTCAGGTTCCATGAGAGGTGGAAAATTTTTTGACTACTTGAGTGATTGTTCGCTACTGAGAACGGACTGTGCTGTGTGCAGCTAATTCCATTGTGGTCCAGACTGTTGTGGCTAATAAGGGTTAAGGCTAATGTGCCTTGCAACATGACATATATATATATATTTTTTTTTTTTACTTATTTGATTCTATTTTACACACAAAGCTATAAAAAATGCCAAAAATTGGCAGAAAAAATTAAATTTTTTAAAACCAAGAATAAGGTAGACTGTATACTGGTTTGCACCATTAAGACAATTTGCCATATTCTTCTATTATTGTAGTATTATGACTGTGACTTTATGACTTATTTTGACCACGTAATTAAAATGAGAACAGTTGATGGATAGTAAGTATATATTTTTTAAATTCTCTTTAACATTTGTTTAGTTAAGAAAAAAAGTTCAATAAACAAACATTGAAAAAATCTTACTTGTTGGCACTTAAATGTGTACTGTTACTGTCACCAAGCTCTGCAGTTAATGGCTTTCACTACAGTGATGTTGGTGAAGGTAAATCAGTCCCATTACAGGCCCGAGGTGCCCAGAGGGTTCCAGGAAGTTAAGGTTTCCAGATTACATGACAGTGGCCCAGGATGGTGGTAAGGTTGTCAGCCTTATGTGCCGGCCTCTTTTTACCCCCAGGAAATACTCCTGGTACTCATTTCTGTTAGAGGCTGAGTCGACCCCAGGGCCATAGTGCAATCGGAAGGATTATGTCAATGAAAAATTCCAATGACACCATCTGGAATTGAACCAGTCATCTTCCGATTTGTAGCACAGCACCTTAACCACTGTGCTACCGCAGTCCCCACAATGATGTAGGTAAGGAACCTTAATTTGGTGCGATCAAACAACGGATGTTTTGAAATAAGTGGGTAATGAAAATCACAAAAGTAGAACAATGCGATATATTGGATGATCTGAGCAGTTATGTTTTTGGTCTGTTGTGACTATTCAGAATCATCCAGAGCCACGTGAGAGGAACTGTCTGCATAATGTGCTGCAGCCCACCTTCCCCTTTCTGCCTTCTGTGTCTATGTGCATCTTTTTCCCTCATACACTCACTGGGATGTGGAAGCATGGCAATTGTAACAAACACATAACATCAGCCCATGAAATATAACACAAACGGATTAACATAATTTATTATAAAATGTCTTGAAAAGAACCACATACTTACACAAATGATGACAAAGCATTAACACACAAAATTTATTGTAATAAGTGGATGAGATAATCCCCAGCCAACCACATCAGGAATAGCTCTAGAATCCACCACTCACAGCATAACTGCATGTGGCCCTGCAATAGCGACCAAACGAAAATGCGATCTCACTAAATCCTGTGACAATGCCGAGGGCTTGGTGACTGCTCCTTACCTGTGGAAAAACATAATCTAGTAGCCCTCCTAACTGAAACTGGTCTTAGAGAAGCACACAAGGGGAGTGCTGGCCACAGAGTCACAGACCCCTTACAAATGTCAGGCCACAACAGCAAACTGGGAAGTGCAAGGAATACGTAAACCAGAAAGTAGTGGAAGGGGAGGAGAACTACAAGTTTTGATTTAAGACAGGAAAGTCTGTGGCTTCACATCACTTTGGATGATATTGTGCCAAAAGCCATGTATTACATTGTCAAAGATGTGTGACAAAAGTATCGTCAAATATTTTGTAAAACATATTGTAAAAGATGAAATTCTGTTTGTATTTCTCAGAGTTCTAAGCAAATGGATCAAGAATTGAACTGTAATTGTGCTGGTAAATTAAGTGCTATTGTGACAGTCGCTTTAATGTTTAAGAAACAAGAAGACAGAAGCGTATTTGGGTTAAAGATTGGATAGTAAGGTGTGATGCGAAATGGACCCATCAGACATTACTGAAAGAATTACAGTGTGAAGGTATGAGGTATTACGTGAAGTAGGTGAGAATGGATGATGTATTTCAGTTTATAGTATCAAAGTATCATGTTTTATTGCACAACAAAGCACTCGTTTACAAAACCCCATAAGTGCGGGAGATCGACGTACAGCAACACTTCGGTTTCTGGCTACTGGAGTAATTTTTTCCAAGCTTGCAGTTCAGTGCCCAAATGCTGCAGTGCACGCACTATTGCAAAAATAGTTTTTGAAAATTATGAGGCTATTTATTAGCCACTGAAAGGCGAGTTTTTGAAGGTAAGTAAATTATTTTTGGTATGTATTTATTTGTAGTACATTTCTAATTACCGGTGTTCAGTATGAACCCTTACCCTGCTAACGTGGAGAATATGCTAAGCTCCTAATAATGCCAGCAGATGGCAGATGGGATTTAATTCGGCGTTTAAATGGTTAAGGAGGGTTATTTACGGTTAAGAATTCTTACTGGTAATCTTCTGTTGTTACATTTGCATTCTGCAATGCATTTGATATGACAGCACATGATTTATCGCTGAAAATGACATTTTGTTGGACGACTGTTCATCCAAAGAAAGTGGGAGAGAGCTTTTAACCTTATCCCACTGGCTTGAATCACACATTTCTCAAAGTTGAGTACTTGGTCATGTCCCGTGCTTTAATCAAAATGTGTTTTCTTTTTTGCTTCTGTGTATACATAACCATTACTTGCATTCTGAGTATCACGGAGTTCAGAAACAATGAATTTTCCTAAAGTTTATATTGAATATTCTTTTACTGTTGACTTTTATTTTGCCAATTTTGACATTTGTGTCACTGTACATGATATATATAGAACTATAATTTTGCCTGTTGTTTTGTATGGGTGTGAAACTTGTCGTCGATATTGCGGGAGAAAAGGAAGTTGAGGATGTTTGAGAACATGGTGTTGAGAATATTTGGACCTAGGAGGGACGAGGTAATGGGGGAATGGAGGAGATTGCATAATGAGGAGCTAAATGATTTGTACTCCTCACCCAATATTGTGCGGGTGATAAAATTGAGAAGATTGAG